>Ga0163144_10010231_pt1 | contig 20024 bp, 19 predicted proteins | sample OliLak19BULKMAT1_FD_123175 | JGI IMG/M metagenome (GOLD analysis project Ga0163144, IMG submission 123175) | Freshwater microbial mat bacterial communities from Lake Vanda, McMurdo Dry Valleys, Antarctica - Oligotrophic Lake LV.19.BULKMAT1 | ecosystem: Environmental > Aquatic > Freshwater >... | reverse complement strand
CGAGGCGGTTGTGAGCGAACCCATGCCCGAAGATTTCTTGCGGATTCTCGACGACATTGACGCCAAGATCGCTGCACGTAAGACAACGCAATGAAAGAGGCCGCGATAGCGGAAAACGTTGAAGAAGGCTTGGCGGACGAAGTCTTCAGGGACTCGCTCGTTGCGCTTATTCCGTCGTTACGCGCTTTTGCCCGCGGTCTGTCGGGCTCTCGGGAACTGGCGGATGATCTGGCGCAGGATGCGATGATGCGCGCCTGGGCAGCGCGCGATAGTTACACCGTCGGCACCAATTTCCGGGCGTGGATGTTCATGATCCTGCGCAATCAATTCTACACAACGATCCGCAAAAATTCTCGGATGACGAGCCTTGACCCCGAATTTGCTGAACGGATGCTTGTCATTCCCGCCCCGCAACAACACCGCATCCACTTGAACGATGTCGCCCGCGCGATGCAGCAACTGCCCGTCGAGCAGCGTGAAGTGTTGATGCTGGTTGGGGCCAATGGCGTTTCCTATGAGGAGGCGGCTGAGATTATCGGTTGTGCGATTGGCACGATCAAGAGCCGGGTAGGGCGTGGTCGTAAAGCACTCGCGGCGCTGATTGACGGCGCTGAGGTCGATGGGCTTGATCAAGCCGCTGTTGGCGGCATCGCCCCCCGCCCAAGGCTGGTAAATTAAGGGAAACACTTGTTCCAGACGACGCTCCGTACTGGTCTTTTGCTGGTAGTGGTGGCAGCGCTGCTACCCATTGGGGCGCTGAGTCTTGCGCAGGCGTTGACCGTCCTCGACTATAATCGACAAGTGATCACTAATCGTTTGGAGACTAACGCGCTGGCGACCGCTGGCCGCGAAAATACTCCCTTTATTCTGGCCGAGGCCCGAATGAATGTCCTGATTAAAAACCCAGAGGTGCGCGGTGTCGGACCCCGCTGCAACGCCATTATGGCCGACGAACTGGCGAGTAACCCGTCGCTGATCAACTTCCTGCGGATCGATGCGTCGGGTCAGATCCGCTGCTCAGCTTTGCCGCGTAAACAGCCGATCTCGGTGGCGGCGATGCCTTGGTGGGAGCAGGCAAAAAACCAACCATCGCTCACGCTTAAAGCGGCTGTTTTGGGGCCAGTCTCGCAGCAGTCGGTCATTCTGGCGATCAAGCCGATCGCCGGGCCGGATGGTCGCTTCGACGGCGCATTGGTAGTTTCGATTGGACTAAAGGCGCTACAGACGATGTTGACGGACGAAAAACGGTCGCAAACCGCTTCTGTTGCAATTGTCGATGCTGCCGGACGCGTTATCCTTGTCAACCGACCGGGCCAATTGCCCCGGTTCAGGCCCCGCGTGACGGATCGAAGCGTTGCCGAAGTGCGATCTGCGGATGATCGTTTGTGGCTCTATGCAACCGCGCCGCTCTTTCAGGATCAGCTGTTTGTCATTTATGCCGAACCCCGCGACAATCTGATGGCGGTTGCCATTGGCCAGGCCCGCGTCAGCCTCATCCTCCCGGTCAGCGCCCTGCTTGTGACGATTTTGGGCATTTGGTTTGGCAGCTATTATTTGGTTATCCGATGGCTCGTGCAGCTGCGCGGCCTCGCACAGCAATTCTCGCTTGGTGAGTATCAGAATGATCCGGGCAGATACGCGCGTTCCCCGACCGAGATTGCTGCCTTGAGCAATGAACTCCACGCGATGGGCAAGGCCATCCAGACGCGTGACCGCGATCTCAAATCAGCGCTTGAGGCAAAGACCGCGCTGACGCATGAGGTGCACCACCGCGTCAAGAACAACTTGCAAATCGTCTCCAGTCTGCTCAGCCTTCAGGCGGCCACAGTGACAGACCCTGCGGCACGCGAGGCGCTGAGCCAGACGCGCGCCCGGATTGGGGCGCTGGCCCAGATTCACCGCATGCTGTATGAAGAGGCGTTCGAATCCGACGTGATTGATTTTGGACGCTTGCTCGCCGATCTTTGCGGCCAGCTTCGTTCGTTGCACCGGCACGAGTCGACCATCGAACTCATCTGCAAGGCGCAGCCGCAGCGCCTGTCCGTCACCATGGCCGTCCCGCTCAGCCTGTTCGCGGTTGAGGCTGTTACCAATGGCTTCCGGCATGCCTTCCCCGATGGTCGTCAGGGCACAATCACCGTGAATACCAGTTATCTGGACGGGGAATCGACGCTACAGATCAACGACGACGGGGTTGGGTTCAATGCCGCCGAGGAACATAGTTCAATGGGCCATCAGCTGATGGCCGCCTTCGCGCAACAACTGGGGGGCCGTTTTGAAATCGCGCCGCGTGCAGGTGGCGGATCGTCGATCAGGCTGATCTATCCTTCAGCCGGACAGTAATCGTCATGGCCGTGCGGGCGAGGCGGATCAACCGATCCGCCTCATGCCCATCAGTTGCGTGCAATCCTGCCCTCGGTTGAGACCGCCAGACTGGCATCGAGCCGGTCAAGCCGCGCCAGGATAGAAGTCTGGTTCCTCGCCGAAAGGTTACCCCCGCGATTATTTGGCATTGATCGTTCCAGTGATCGGATTGCGTTGACTTCGCGCCCTGCCCGATAACTTTGCCGCCGGTTAAGCCAGCCATTGCGCTCTGAGTCGCGGATCGAGCGATCCAGTGAGGCGATGCGGCCGCGCAGCTCACTTCGCGATGGCCTGGCCGCATTGTTAAGCTGCTGATCAGGAGATGCGCTGATCCATTGCCCGCCATTGTCATAATATCCGTAGCTTGCGCCAGCCTGCCACTGACCATTACGATCATAATGTCCCGGCTGTGGTGTCGTCACCCAATTGCCATCGCGATCCCGCTGGCCATTGGTCGCGCCTGGAGTCCAGCGGCCGCGATCATCATAATGGCCGTTGGTGTTGCCCTGCTGCCATCGGCCGGCGCTATCATAATGTCCACTTGCTGACGCTGCGATCCACTGATCATTGCGGTCATAATAGCCACTTGCCGAGGCCGGGACCCAGCCACCCTGTGGGCCGTAATACCCTTGATCGGCAACGTTGCCATTGGTCGCGATCCAGCGATTTTGGCGATCATAATACCCATTCGGCGGCCCTTCGACCCAATCGCCAGTGCGGTTGAAATAGCCGCGCGCTTCGCCCGATTGGACGTTGGACGCATGCCAGCGGTTATCGCTGTCATAATAACCATAGGCGCGGCTGCAATCTTGGCCGGGCTTGGCAATCTGATTGCCAAGAACGCCGCCGCCTGCCCCACCGATAACGGTCCCGAGCGCTCGATTACCACGACCGGCGATGACGTTGCCGAGAACAGCGCCGATGCCTGCGCCAGCAACCGTAGCAACGACTCGTCCGGAACGCTGTCGCTCGCACGCCGCCATATCGGCATGAGCAACTGACGGGACCACCGCGACGAACGCGGCTCCGGTATAAATGATTGTCCTAAGCATTGAACTCTATCCTTCAATTATCGCCCAGACGGGCGGATGAAAGGATAACCCAACTTGGTCAAACTCGTTCCCAATCCGGCAAATGATGCAATGATCAGCGCCGGATACCAGCGTCGATTAGCATCTGACTGAAGATTGGATTGGCTAGATAAAGCTTGAAATCATGAAATGCTTCAGGTTTTACAAACTCATATTCTCGTAATATTGGATATTGCTCTGCCTTCAACAATCGCCCGACATCGACCTGATAGCCAAAGCTGGTCGCAATCAGCGCGCGGGGCGACAGAAGAAATTTGCCGAGCACCGGGTCACCTGAGTTGACGGTATAGGCAATGCGTTTCACTTGATCGCCCAACGACCTGAATTTGGTGCAGACGAATCCCTTTGATCGTTTCGGCTGCTCGCTTGCATCACAAAAATCGATGCGATCGATCGCCGGAGCAAGCAACAGCAGGTCGATGCTGTTGCCATTGTCCTGAAGCGGCGGCGGCGACAGAATCTCGCGATAAGCCTTTCCCCAACCTCGCCCTCGGGCCCGTTCTTTATTGGCAAAACCGCTATTATAAACAGGATTGCCAATGGCGCTGAGCGCGACCGATGCGCCTCGGCTGTGGGCGATCAGATAGACCGATTTATGCTCGATCTGATTGAGGATGGGACGGAGCGCATTTGACCCGACAAGCTGGCTGGCGTTGGCAGCGTTCAGCCAAATCCGGATCGCGCCGACGCCCTTGCCGATCAACCCATCCCAATAAAAGCGGATCACGCCATCGCCAGGCTTCAATTCCAGCGCCGTTTCAATGGCCGCAAATGGTTCCTCTGCCTCCGCCACAGAGCTGTTGAAACCGTGGATCAGGATAAAAATGCGCTGGTGACTTGCGGCAAAATCACGGAGCTGGGCCAGCTGCCGTGTCTGGTCACCCTCGATAAGGCGACGGAACCGGCGATTGTTGGCGGACTGCGCGAGTAAATTGCCCGCACGCCACCGCCCTTCACCAGGCCGTTTGGCGCTCATCCGCGGATGAACAAAGGCGCGCCAGCCGGACGGAAAGAGTGTCCCGTTCACGTCGGCAAAAACTTCTACCCGGTCCGCCGTCTGACACGGGGATGGGGTCGTCGCGGCACAGGCAGTTTTTGTCGGGTTGATGAATTGATCTGTCAGCGGAAAGGAATGCGCGGCACAACTTGTTAATGATGCTGCGAACAGCAACGTCAGCGGCAAGCGAGCTAAGCGAGGCAATTTACGTGTCGCGGCCAAGGTGCTTATTTGCCCTTGGCGGCCTTCACGACCGCATCGGCACGGTTCTCAATCGTCTCCGCAGCATTATCCGCCCGGCTGCGAACGTCAGCCGCTTTGTTCTCAAGCGCATCGAGCGCATTGTCGGCAATATTGTCCAGCCGGGTATCCAGTCGCTCGCGGCTGTCATCAATCGCGTCGGCGGTGTTGCTCCCAACCGCGCGGACGGCGTCTGCGTTGTCTTCCATCTCCGCAGCCGTATTCTTCGCGTCTTTTTGGGTCTGGGTGTCACAACCCGACAAAGCCAGCGACAGCAGCACGAGCGCAAACGCCGCGCCGACTGTGCTTTTTGGTTTCTTCATCTTGATACTCCCCACTGGCTGGCTCGCTGACTAATAGTTGGCGACGCCGCCATCTTCCTGTCCATCTGGCGCGCGGCGATCGCCTAACAACGTCTGGCCGCGCGCGCACACTTACATCTTGTTGCCGAGCTTACCCTTGACCGTGCCAATCGCTGACTGGGTCTTGCCCTTCATTTCTTGCGCGGCACCCTTCAGAACAAGCTCTGGGCTGTCGGTTTGTTCGCCAATCTCGACTTTTGTCCTACCAATCGCTTCGTTGGCGGAACCCTTTACCTTATCAACAAACTCGCCCATCGGACTTCTCCTGATTGTGTCTGCAACTTGTGCTGACTTCAGCCCAAACCGGATTGCTGTCATTTGGTTCCGGATCCCACGACATTGGCCAAATGAAACGTCGCTGCAGCCCTGCGAAAACCAGCGCGATGCCATCGGTGGTGGCTGCGGCCTCGGCCTTTTTTTGCAGCATGCGCGCGGCGGGGGTTGTCACAACCGGTCGCGAGCACCCTTCCCCGCAAGTCACGCCGCCCGGTCACTGCGAGTTAACCACATCCGCGAGCCAGGCCGCTGACCGCCTCTCCCCCGGCTGGCAGCCCAGATACGTTGCCAGTACGGTGCCTCATGATATCACAGCGAATTCAGATGGCCGCTGAGTTTGTCGAATTCTGGATGGTTGCGCGGTCGTCAGTCTGGTCATGGATCAGCAGGAACCGAGGGGCGGGACCCTTCGCGGCTGGCTTTGCGCCAAACCAACGTGCAAAGCCGCCAGCCGACCCGCCGTATTCCTCCAGGTCAGGTAAATGGTTTTTGGGGTGGCGGCGACTGCGGCGGGCAACTGGCATCGGCAGTATCGGCGAACGCGAAGCTACGCGCCGTTGGCGATGGCTGGTGACCGGCGCTGGAAGCTTTCGGGCGAGCTTGGCTGGATCGCCGAACGACTGGCAGCGGTTTATGATCTGACGTTGGCCGAGGTGCGCAACGATCTGGCGGCGTGCGTTATCGTTGTCAGTTATGCAGGCGTGCAGGCGTGCAGCGTACGGTGAAGCGGCTGGGATTACGCTTCAAAAAAACGATCTTTACGACGGAGCAGGACCGGCCTGACGTTGCAATGGCGCGGCAGCTCTGACGCGCGGCTCAAGCCGGTCTCGACTTTACGTCGCTGTTGTTCGTCGATGAAACCAGCACCAATACGGCAATGACGCGGACGCATGGCTGGGGACAAAAGGCCAAGAAGCTTTTCGGCAAAACCCCCGCATGGTCACTGGATGACGTCGACGTTTTTGGCCGGGCTGACCCACGACGCCATCCTCGCCCCGCAGCTGCTGCCTTGCCCCATGACTGGCGTGATCTTCCAACAATCGCTGGAAAAATGTCTGATCCCCGAGATGAAGCCGGGCAGCATCGTCGTCATCGACAATCTGCCAGCGCATAAAGTGGCAGCCATCCGCCTCTGTCTCGAAGCGGCCGGAATAAACCTTCTCTATCTTCCGCCCTACAGTCCCGACTTCAACCCAATCGAACAGCTGTTCTCGAAGCTCAAAACCCTGCTCCGCCGCATGGCACCTAGATCGTTCGACGCCATCTGCGACGCACTCAAAATCATCCTCGAAAAGTTCGCCCCAACCGGATTTTAGAACGCGCTCGCCCAAAATCGGCAAGTGGACGCTCGAAAACACCAGACGGACCAATGCAGCAAAGGGCTTCGTTCTGCTGCCGCGACCTTGGGTCGTGGAGCGGACCTTCGCATGGCTCAATCACAACCGGCGCCTCGCCAAGGACTTTGAGCACAGGGTCGAAAGCGCAACAGCATCGCTGTTCCTCGCCTCGGTGCAGCTGATAACCCGCAGAATTGCGCGGATTTGACGGCTGCAGCCACATTATAGGTCAGACACTGAGATAGAGCAGTGCCACCAGCCAGCCGGCAATGGCGCTGTTCAAGCCATAGCGTCTCTGGTGCATCGTCAGAAGCGTTGCGCCATTATGTTTTGCCTGCCGACTCCCTCTGCGCAGAATGTCACAACTTTATCCGGCTGGCGGATGGACGAGGCGACGCACCTGCTTCACACGACCGCTCCTCGCATGATTAGTCTGTGTATAGTCGGGGAATGAAATGCGATTTGCCTTTTGTCTCGCAGCCCTTCTCCAGATCTTGATGGTGGCGACCTATCCCCCCGACGTCGAAGCCGTGTACGCGGCGCGGTTTAAGGATATTGCCACCAGCGGTCGCGGCGAATTGAGCCATTATGACCCGCTGGAGGCTGTGCCGGGCGCAGTCAACGGGGCGTTGCCTGTCGCGTCTGCCCCCAGCATCAGGGCCGAAGCGCTGAATGCCGCCGCCGCCTATGCCGAGGCCAACAAATCGAGCGCTTTCATCGTCATCCACGATGGCAAGGTTCAGATTGCCCGCTATTTCGGCGGAACCGATCGAACGACCGGCATCGTCTCCAAATCGCTCGCCAAGCCGATCACCGCGCTGGCCATCGGCCGCGCCATCGCGCTTGGCAAGGTCAAATCGATCGATCAGCCGGTCACCGATTTCATCCCTGAATGGAAGGGGACGCCAAAGGACAACATCCTCGTCCGCCACCTCCTCGACATGCGATCGGGACTATTGGCGCAAGGCTTCTCCGCCGAACCCGATAATATCTGGAGCCGCGCCTACCTCCACCCTTTCCACGAGCGCATCATCCTGGATGATTACCCGCTGACGGACGCCCCGGGAAGCATCTACGAATACAGCAATGCCACGTCTGAACTGATCGCGCTGATCATCGAGCGCGCCACTGGTCGTCGCTATGCCGAATTCATCGGCAATGAAGTGCTGAAACCGATTGGCGCCGCCGGTGGCAAGGTCTGGCTGAACCGCCCCGGTGGCCTCGCCCACAGCGGCTGTTGCGCGCTGTTGCCGGCCGAGACTTACGCCCGTATGGCGATGCTGGTAGAGCAGGACGGCGTCTGGAACAAAAAAAAGCTGCTCCCCGCCGGTTACGTCGAGGCGATGAAGACCGGCACCGCGCAAAACCCGCATTACGGACTCGGCCTGTGGCTGGGCGGTGATTACATCGAACGCCGCGGTTTCGCCAACGCCAGCCGGCCGACACCGAAGGTGCTGCATTCGGAACCCTATCTGAGCAACGATGTGGTCATGTTCGACGGCAATTCGAACCAGATCGTCTATATTGTCCCCTCGCAGAACCTCGTCGTGCTGCGCACCGGCGACGCGCCACCGCGTTCGCCGGAATGGGACAATGCGCGGCTCATCAACACCGTCCTAGCGGGAATTCCCGGGGCAAAACTGACGCCACAACCGGGGCGATAAGGAACCTGGCGGCTCATCTTTGACACCTTGGGCGGTTGGGGCCTCGGGCCCGAGACCGGATCAATGTCGCTTGCACCACACCTTCGAGAGTATTGCGAATCTGAATGACTGACAGCTGCACCAGCAAGACATCGCGGCGCAGTTTCAGGCCCGCGCAACCGGGCCAACAAGGAAGTTGCACACAGCATTGACCCACGCCAGCGGCTGCTCGTCGACAATGTCGTGGGTGCCGCCTTCCAGCGAAATGAAGGCCCATTCCGGTCGGCTCGCAGCAGCGCGGGTGGAGGCCGCAAAAAGATCGTCACCACTATTGGTCAGAACCAGTGTCGGCACGGCGATCCGCACCAGATCTGCCGCCAGATCATGCGCGAACACGGCTTCAAAGGCCCAAAAATACCGGTCGGGATTGGCCAGCATTGTGACAACATGACGGTGCATCGCCGCAATGTCCGTCCACCCCGGAGTTGCCTTCAACCGTTGTTGCCAGGCATCGACGAGATGGCCGCCATCGGCTCGCGGCGCGATAGCTGAGAATTTGAACCCGGCAAAAAAGGCTCGCTCGTCCTCATTCAGCAGCGCGAGGCCATTCAGCACCAACCGGTCCAGTCTTTCCCCGTGCCTCGCTGCGAAAGCCGCCGCGATCGAGGCACCGGTGTGGTGTCCGAGCAGATGAACCCGGTCCAGTCCAAGTGCATCGAAAATGCCGACCAAAGCCTCGGCATGGGCCTCGACCGATTGTCGGCCGGGGGGCGGATCTGACGCCCCGTAGCCGGGCATGTCGAGCGCGATCGCGCGAAAGCCGGCCGCGGCCAGCGACTTCAGGCTGGGAAGGAACATCCCGCCCGACAACGGCGACTGGTGGAGCAGGACGAGAGGTGGCCCCGCGCCGGCCTCGGTCAGATGGACCTGGCCCCAGGTGCCGTCCAGATAGTGGCGACGGATCACCCCTTGACTTCAACCCAGCTTTGGCCAGGCAGCGGTGGACGGGCCAGCGGCGCCAGGCTCTTGCCCGTCAGCACCTTGTCAATGAAGGCGAGTGTAACGCTGACGGCATCGTCGAACTGGGCAGTCTGGGGCGCATCGGGGCGTTCCGGCCGGCAGATGATGTTACCGAAATAATGGTCGACCCCGTTACCGACGAACAGCGCCGCCGGGCCGGGGGAGACATCATAGCTGACGCGGTGAACTTCCCAGCTCGGAGCCATCATCGGCAGCGTGTCGGCGGTTCCGGTGACGACAAGCTGCGGCCGGGCAAGGGAGCCCCACGTTGCAGCGGTGATGGCAGGCGGGAACGGACCCGGCGGTGACCATGCAACGACTGCCTTGATGGCTTCGGGCGAGGTCGGCCCGGCGCCGCCCAGCATCTGGGCGATCAATGCACCATAGCTATGGCCGGCGGCGATGTGTGGCGCGCTGCCGCCCTGTGCAAGGATAGCGCGCATGTCAGCCAGGCGCATCGGGATGCCAGCCTCGCGGGCGATTTTGCCACCGCCGGGATGATCGGGGCTGTCGGCGTGGAGCGGTGCCGTGACATGGTGGCCAGCGGCGGCGATGCGTTCGCAAAGCCGGTCATACTTGTCAGGCCGGCTGTTGGCGCCGTGGGAAAAGGCGATGAACGACAGCGGTTTGCGCGAGGGTTGCCAGACGCGCAGCGGGACGACGCGGCCGTCGCCGAGGGTCAGGCTGGTCTCGGTTGCAGTCGGGACCGCAGCGGTCGCTGACGCGGGCCAAGCCATTATAGCTGCGCCGCCGATGATCGCCGCGCGCCGGTCGATCACAGGTCGCGCGACCAGCCGCCGGGACAGCGATTGACGAGACGGAGAACGTAAAGATTGCCAAAGCTGCCGCGATTGAGGCGGAAATCTTCATCGAGATAGGTTATATCGCTATGCAACGCCGGAAATTTGCGCGTGTCGAGATCGATGCGGTGCCGCGCGACCTCGCTGTCGCCCGCCGGAACGACGCTGCTGGCAAAGAATTCGACGCCCAGCCGCTGGTCACCATCGGCGGTGAACCGGCCCAGTGTGACGTTGATGCCGGGTCCGTCGGCCGCGGTAAAATCGATGACATTGTCGTAAAGTCCGCTGGCTGGGTCGACTTCCTGCCAAAGGCGTTCGACGCGGACCGGGGTTTTGGGCAATTGATTGAACGCGAGGCGCGCCAGCGTCGCATCGCGTTGCAGGCCGAAACTCGAATAGAGTAATTCCCAGCGGCCATGCAGCAGATTATCGGCGCGGGTTGTCACTGCGGTGGGGTTGGCCGCTTCAAGCGCGGCGGCGAGCGCCTTGATCCGTTCTATTGCGTCGCCTCCGGCTTCAAAACCCAGCTCGGTTGCTGCTCCCAAGGCCGCGAGTTCCTCCTTGAGGGCAACAACTGTCATCAGAACCGGACCAGGCCGGTTAGGCCGAAGGTCCGACGCTCACCCAGCGTCGGCACATAAGAGGCCGACAGCAAGCCGCCCGCGCCTATCAAGAAAAGTGAAGATGAGACGAACTGCTCGTCGGCGATGTTCTTGATCCAGACATTGAACGAGAAACGACCAAACGTCACACCAGCCCCGGCGTTCAAGATCAGCCGGCCTGGCGTAAAGGCCAGATTGGCCTCATCGAGAAACTGCTTGGTTTGGTAGTTGAAGTCACCGCGGGCAAACCAGTTGTTTTCCTTGCCGAATTCACCATTGAAGGTGACTCCGGCGCCAGCATCGAAATCGGGAATGCGTTCAATCTGGTTGCCGGCGATGGGCAGGAAGGCGCGACCATTGGCTGCCAGGATGGGTGCACAGACGATGCCATCGCAATTGCCCGATGACCCGAAACGGGACGAGACCGCCCCCCCTGCATAGCGCGACCGCGTGTATGCCATGCCGGCGTCGAAGGTGATCAGGCCCGAGGCCCTCCAGATCAGTTCGGCTTCGCCGCCCCAGATATTAACACCGCCGATATTGCCGATGATGGTGGGGACGATGAACGCCGTGTCCGGAGTTCCATTGGCGCGCAAACGCACATCGTTGGTCTGCAGGTTGCGCCATTGGGTGTGGTAAGCGGCAACATTGAGGGTAAGCGCCCTATTAAAAAACTGGTTCTTCGAGCCGATTTCATACGTCCAGTTGGTTTCAGGTAAATAAGTGCGTTGCGATTCCAGCGGAATCGAGGTGGCACCGTTGAAACCACCCGATTTAACCCCGCGTGCCGCCGACGCGTAAACAAGACTGTCGGACGCGACGCGATAGGTAATCGATGCGCGGGGCGTGAAGAAGCTGAAGGTTTGCGAAAGCTCCGGCGGATTGAGAGGCTGCACCAGTGGTGCCGTCGGATTGGCACCAAGGAAATCGATGAGCTTCTGGTCCTCGATCGTGTAGCGGCCTTCCAGCGTAATTTCGAGCTTGTCGGTCGGCTTGTACGCGACAAAGGCAAAACCGCTGAAAATATCTTCGTCGCGCTGCAGGAAAGTAAGACGGCCAGGCGCGCCGGCAGGGTTGCGCGGCAAGCCGGGCCCGATCGGGCGGAAGAAATTGGTTGCCGGCAGCAACGTCAGCGAATTGACCGGGTGGATCTCGGTGGCACCCGATTCAATATCCCTGGTTTTCGAATAGTTGACGCCGAAAAAGACACGGAACGGCCCATCATTGTCATAGTTGAAGCGGACTTCGTGGCTAGTGCCTTCAAAACTTGAATCGCTGCCCGACGAATCGAAAAGGGTGCCGGTGAATTGCTGAAAAGGCACGAACGATGTGAACGTCGTGGCTATTGTCGGATCACGCATCGGGCTGCCGCGTGATTGCACCTTGGCACTTGTGTAACCAAACTGATATGCCGCCGACCAAGCTCCTCCGGGCGCAAATTCGATCTTTCCCGAGGCAACATCGGTCGGTCCTGAAAGACCAACGGCGCGCGGGTCTACGATCAGTCCCGGACGACGGAGTTCGCCCGGAGCAAGTGTCGGCAACGTCGGGATTTCGCCAACAAACAGCCGGTTCTGGTTGGCCGGCGGCGCGGCAAACGGGCTTGGGTTGATGCGCGGCGATGCGTTCAGCGTGTTAAACGCGCCGACAGGTCCGGTGGTTCCGAACGAGTATCCGGGAACCTGCTCGATAAAGCGCTCGGTGCGGATATACATGGCATCGATGGTCAGCGCGTCAGTCGGTTTGGCGATGACGCGGAACTGATACGTCTCCTTGTTCCAGCCGCCAAGGTTGCCCCTGGTCAGGGCGCCGGGCGCATTGGCGAGCGGGTGCTGGTTTTCCCAAGTCCCATCGAATTGAGAATGGCCTATCGACGCCAGCACCGCGAGCTTGCCCGGAATGAGGGGAAGGCTGACAAAGCCGCGCGCATCATAGCGAGCATTATTGCCGACGGTGCCCTGTAGTTCGCCCTCAAACTTGTCGAGGTTCGGCGCGCGTGTGGTCAGGTTGATCACGCCGGCAAAGGCGTTGCGACCATAAAGCGCCGATTGCGGGCCCTTGATGATTTCGATCTGCTGCAGTTCGACAAGGGCCTGGTCGATCATGTAGCCGCGCTGCAGATAGACACCGTCGATGTTGATCGGCACATTCTGTACAGGCGATGTTGTTCGCAAATTGGTCTGGCCCCGGATTGCCGGCTGCACAACAATCGGCGAGATCGTTTCAAAGGCGAAACCAACCGTACGCTGGGCAACATCCATCAGATCGTCAATACCCTGGCGGCGAAGGTCCTGGGCATTAAAGACGGTGATCGCGAGTGGAACGTCCTGCAGCCGTTCGTTGACACGCCGCGCCGTGACGATGATGTCGGTATCGCCAATATCGTCGACATTGGCGGCATCGTCGGCATTGGCCGCCGCTGCAACTGTCTGTGCCTGCACATTCGCTGCACTGAGCGTGATCGCCACCGCGCTGACACTGGTTCGAAAAGCCATCCGGTTATTCATCCTGACCCCCTGTTTCTAGCAGCGCTTGAACGCTGTGGTTACGAAATTATTGCGGTCCCCGCTGCTGTATTGTCGCTCCGACGCACTTGCGGCTGTGCGCAGAACTGTCATATTTGTTGCGGGCCCGCGGCAGGTCAACGCAACCTATCCGACAAGCGAATAGTAGCCGGCGAAGATGCGCGTTTACGGCCGCAGTGACCGGACGCCGAGTTCGGCGGCAATCGCCCGCGCGGTATCCTGAAGCGCCTCGACAAACCGCGTCTCGGCTTCTCTCATGCTGAACGCCGACGCAAAGAAGATCACCGCTAGTGCGCCGACAACCTTGTCGTGCCGGAACAGCGGCACCGCATTCGATGATCGGCAAGGTGTAGCCAGGCACACAGGTATGCAGCGTGAGGCTGATCAACTGATGCGTTGAATCGCGGGTTATCATCACGGGGTCAACTCGCGTTGTGACGCTGACAGGCCATGCCAGCTGGTTGGTCAGGGCAACGATGTGCGGGCGTGCCACCGCGACGAGATCGCCCTCGACCCCGAACTGCCGACATGGTTCAAAGCGATGCAGGCAAAGACGCCCGGCTGAGCCCTAAATGGGCACCGTCACAGCATCGTAATCAAACAGGCCCAGCGCTTCTTCGTTCTGCAACGGGCCGCGGCCGATGCTGGCCGGATCAATCCCCTGGAGTTTAAGGCCGAGCAATCGCGACTGGGTTTGCACTGTCGTCGTTCGCGCAAGGCGTGCTCCCTCATACCGCGCCAGTGCTTCGGCAGGCGCGAAGCCGGCAAGGCAGCGTGCCAGCACGGCGGCGTCTTCAATAGCGGTCGCGGCGCCTTGTCCCATGAACGGCAACATGGCGTGCGCCGCATCACCGAGCAGGGTGACGCAGCCGCTTGTCCAGCTTGGCAGCGGCTCACGAGCATGCAGTGCCCATTTGAACAGGCCGCCGGGCGGGGCCGCGCCGATGATGGCAAGTAACGCCGGATCCCAGCCAGCGAAATGCGCACTGAGTTCCGCGATTGTCGAGGCGATTGACCAGCTTTCCTCCTCCCAGCCGGCGAGTTCGACAAAGGCAGCGAAGTTGATCAGCGCGCCGCCGCGTACCGGATAGCGCAGGAACAGCCGCTGCGGACCGACATGGATACCGGGCGGCAGAGCCTGGACTTCCGGGGGCAGCGCCGAGACCTGCACAATGCCGCGCCACGCCACCTGGCCGGTGAATTGCGGTGCATCGGCGCCAAAGCGTGCGGCGCGGACCGCCGATTTCAATCCATCGGCGCCGACGACGACATCGGCGACCGCCGTGCTGCCATCGGCAAAGCGCATCGCGCCGCCCGAGGTGACATCAACGAGGGCCTTGCCAAGTCGCAATGCCGATGGCGGTATCGCAGCGACGAGCAGGGCGTGGAGATCGGCGCGGTGGATGTGGTAATAGCCCGAACCGCCGTGGCGGGCGGCAAAATCGGCGCCGCGAAACGATTCGCGCAGCACCTCGCCCGTCCGCCAATGCTGTGTCCATTGCCGGTCGGGCGCAAAGCCGATGGCGCGCAGTTGCTCGCCGAGCCCGATCCAGTCGATAACGCGGACCGCATTCGGGCTGAGCGTGATGCCGGCGCCAAGCTCACCGAGCTGCGGGGCCTGTTCATAAACGGTTACCGCCTGCCCGGCGCGAAGCAGCGCCGCAGCAAGGACCAATCCGCCCATGCCGGCGCCGATGACAGCGATCTCAGTCATGGGGCGCATCGAAATCCGGATAGCGGCCCAGAGTCAGCAAGAACAGCGGCGCCACGAGAAAGATGACGCCAACGGCAAGCAGGGCCGGATCATAGCTGCCATAGACGCCGTGGACATGGCCGAAGGTTGGCGGTGCAAGGCCGGTGGCAGCGAGGATACCGCCGAGCTGCACGCCATAAATGAAGCCGTAATTCTTCATGCCAAAATAGCGGCCGGCCATGAACGCCACGAGATCGAATTCCGCCCCCGCAGCCAGTCCTACCAGCATCACCGCCAGCACAATCACCGGCCCCGAGGGCAAAGTGCTGCCCGTCAGAAGGAAACACGCCGCCGCCGGAATGGCGAGGAAGCCAATGGCGACATAAGGCGCCCAATAACGATCCAGCAGGAACCCGGCGGTTATGCGCCCCACCATCACCGATAGCCCGGCAAACCCGGCAAAAAGCGCTGCTGTCGCTGGATCGAGGCCGCGGTCGGTCAGCAGCGGTACGAGGTTGGGAATGATCCCCGCCACGCCGAAGGTGACAGCCGAGAAGACCGCCAGCATAACCCAGAAGCGGCGATCACGAAGGGCTGCGTGGCGACTGGCCCCGGCAAGCGGCGGGGCATCGCCGGTGAGCGCGGGGGCATCGTTGAACAGCAATGCCACCACTGGCAGCGCGACGAAAACGACCGAAGCGCCGAGGAGATAATAGCCCATCGGCCAACCGCGTGCCGTGATGATCGCGGTAACAATCGGCGGCGCAAACACCGCAGCGATACCCGTGCCGAACAGCGCAAGACCAAGGGCAGCGCCGCGTGCCTTGTCAAACCAGCCGCTGATGCCGCGGGTCCAGGTCCCCTGCCCGGTGCCACCGCCCAGGATCGCGATCAGCGCCCAGCCCAGATACCAGCCGGTCAGCCCGGGCCCGAACGCGGCAGCAATAATCGGCAGCATGGCCAACGCCACAGCCAGCCCTACCTGTGAAAGCAGGGCGATGCGGCGCGCACCGTAACGATCGACCAGCCCTCCCCATATCCAGCTGACGGATAACAGGAGCAGCATCTGGACGGCGAAACCCCATTGGATGGCTTCTCGGCTCCAACCCGTGGCGGCGGCGATCGGTTTCAGGAAAACGCCAAGCGTGTAGAAGGGCAATGCAGATATCGAAAATGCCGCGCCGATTGCCCCTCCGACAATGATCCGCCAGCCGCGACCGAATTCTGCTTTTGCGTTCATTCCGCCATCCTTCGCGCTCCGACTTGTCGATGCGCCGCACCTGCGTCAAACCTTCACCCTGCGGACAGATCGGTGTCGCGGTGGCGGAACCCGTCCCAACGCGTAGCGATGGAAACATCTCGGTACTTGCAACTTGTCCGGTCAATTTGGTCGCGACCTATCCAGTCGTGGTCATCCGCGGCTGTGCCTGTGGATTGACGCGGCATTGGCGGCGCACGATGCTGGCACTGACGTGCTGGTCATTGAACGCGACCACCGTGCCGCGCGGCACCACCGCAATGCCGACAGGACGGGTGCTGGCCGCTGGCCATTTCAGCGGCTGGCGCTGCGAAATCGGGAGGCAGGGATGTTCGATCGCTCAATGCTCCGCGAGCAAAGCGCCATATCCATCAAACTGGTCCATGATGCCCTGGCTGCGCAGCGCGTGCCAATAGGTCGCCGTGTTGATCGCGATCACCGGCTTTTCCAGCCAGAATTCGGCAATGCCGGCGACACGCGCAAAGGCCAGGTTGGTGCCGCACTGAATGATCGCATCGACCTGCGGGTCATTTACCTCCGCTACCGCCCGTTTCAGTGTCTGCTCGCTTTCATGGGCGATCATCATCGGGCTGGAGCATTTCAATCCTTTTATCGCCAGAACTTCATAGCCCGAATCTTCAAAGAACCGCCGCACCTGATTGTCGCCGACCGGCATGTAGGGTGTGATAATGCTGATGCGTTTTGCCCCGCCAAGCGCCTTGATCGCTGCGTCACAGGCGTGGCTGCCCATGATCACCGGCTTGCCGGTCTGTGCTTCAAGTCGCTGCTGCATGGCATCGGCGCCATCGGCGCCATCCCAAAAGGTTTCTGCTGACATGCCCATCACCACGGCATCGGGCGCCATGCTCATCGCAACGCCAACCGCGCCCTCCGTCGCGCCGCGGATATTGTTGAGCATCACCATGAAGCTGGCGTCATCGGTAACGCGTGTATCGGGAATGCTGATCCGCGCGAAATGGTTTGTTACACCGCGCGGCCGCATCGCATCATATTCCGGCTGCACGCTGGTATTGGTCGACGGTGCGACCACCGCAAATTTGGCCCGATATCCGAGTGAATCGCCCACGCTTTTTCCTTGCTCGACGCGATAGCTGCCGATTTCTTCGGGTAGCATCAGCCCTGCGTCGGTTGACCCATCGATCTCTAGCGCCTCGCCGTGGCGGCTGGTCGCAATCGTGCCAGCTGTGTCCGCTTGGCGGAGAGATACCATTTGACCGCAAAGCGCCGCTTCCAGGACAGTTTAGTTCGCCTCGGGGGCAAGCGGCCAAAACGCGCCGGAGCCCAAATGGGGAGGAGTGCGAATGGCCGCCTGGCTTGTTTCGACTGTGCGCATTACCGATCCAGCGGGATTTGCGGTTTACGCCAAGGCGATCGCCGGCCTCGCCGAAAAGCATTGCGGCCGCTATCTGGTTCGCGGCACGGTTGCCGAGCAGCTTGAAGGCGAAGCGCCATCAGATGCAATTGGCGGCGAGCGGATTGTCATTCTGGAGTTTCCCGATGCGGACGCAGCGCGCGGCTATGTCGAAAGCGACGCTTATCGCGCCGGGAAGGACCTTCGCCGCACTGCGGCGCATGTCAGCCTGCGGCTGATTGTCGGCTGATGGTCGATTATGATGTCATTGTCGCCGGCGGCGGCCCGGTCGGCACCGTAGCCGGGTATGCGCTGGCGCGTGCCGGGCTCAAGGTCATGGTCGTCGAGGCGGAAAGCCGTCCAGCCGAGGATCTGCGCGCGTCGACCTTCCATCCGCCGAGCCTCGAGATGCTCGACAAGCTGGGCATCCTCGAAGCGATGCTGCCGCTGGGGTTGAAGGCGCCGGTCTATCAGTACCGGATCCGCGCGACCGGTGAGATCCTGGCCTTCGACCTCGGCGAGCTTGCCGACCTCACACCCTATCCGTTCCGACTGCAATGCGAACAATGGCAACTGGCCGAACTGGTCGCCGCGCGTATCGCGACCATGCCGGGGTGCGAAATGGCCTTTGCGCGCCGGATTGTCGGTTTCGATCAGGATGCCGACGGCGTGACCGTGAATCTCGAAGCGCCTACCGAAATCGAAACCCGGCGGTGCCGCTATCTTATTGCCGCCGACGGAGCCAATTCGATTGTCCGCAAATGGCTCGGCGTCGGCTTTTCGGGCTTCACTTATCCCGAAAAATTCCTCTGTCTTTCAACGCATCTGCCACTTGAAGAACATTTTGATCGGCTTGCCTATGTCAATTACGTCGCCGATCCGGACGATTGGCACGTCCTGCTGCGGGTGCCGCGCCTTTGGCGTGTGCTTGTGTCGGCGGCCGAAGCAACCGCCGATATCGAACTGAAATCCGATGCCAACAAATCCGCTGTCTTCAATCGGCTACTTGGAGAGGGCGGAGCGGACGTCGAGACCGTGCACCGCACAATCTATCGCGTCCACCAGCGCGTCGCCGAACGCTATGATCATGGCCGGGTCGTTCTCATCGGCGATGCGGCGCATCTCAACAATCCGCTCGGCGGGCTCGGCATGAACAGCGGCATTCATGACGCGATCAATCTGGCCGATAAACTGCCTTTGATCATCCATGAAGGTGCTGAGGCGGCACCACTGCTGGCGCGTTTTGATCGGCAGCGGCGTACCGTCATGCACAATTTCATCCAAGCCCAGACAATCGCCAATAAAAAGCTGATCGAAGCCAGCGATCCGGTGGTGCGGGAGGATTATTACGCAGGGATGCGCGCACTGAATTCCAGCGCTGACCGGCGGCGCGAATATTTGTACACGCAGGCCATGTTCAAAAGCCTTGATGATGCCGCTGCAATCCAATGACGCCAGCCGCGCGCGCTCCTCACAAAGACGCGCGCGGTTGGCGCGCCAAGCTGGCCGTGCTTGGCCCCTCGACCAACACGATCGTCCAGCCGGATATGGACGATCTACGCGTCGCCGGCGTCACCGCCCATTATGCCCGCATCTATGTCGACAATCTGGCGATCGGTGACGATAGCAGCTTTCAGGCATTGACCGACGCGATCACCCTGTCCATCGATGAAGCGGTAAAGTCGGTGCTGACGTGCCAGCCTGATCATGTCGTAATGGGGATGTCGGCGATTACGTTTTACGGCGGCGTCGCCGGCGCTGGGGCGTTTCGTGCTCGCATCGCAAAGCTATCGGGGCTGGGCGTTTCCACGGGCGCAATCGCCACCGCCGCCGCGCTCGACCGGTTTGGCGCCCGGCGCATCGCTTTCCTGTCGCCCTACTTCCCTAGCGCCAACCGCGAAGTCGCCAATTTCTTCACAGAATCGGGCTTTACGGTGGTGCGCGAGCAATGCCTGCAATGCTCTTCGCCGGTCGCGATTGCGCAAGTGCAAGACAATCGTTTACGGCAGGTGCTGGCCGAACTCGATGGCCCGGATGTCGATGCAATCGTGCAGGTTGGCACCAATTTGTCGATGCTCGATGTGGCGGCGGCGGCTGAACATGTTTTCGGCAAGCCGGTCATCTCGATCAACGCCGCAACATGGTGGCACGCTCTCCGGGCGATCGGCATCGATGACCATATTCGGGGCCGGGGCAGCCTCCTCGAACGGTTCTGATGACAAGTTTTGAACTTGGTGCGCCGGGCGTCGTTATCTGTTGCTTGGCCGCTGGCGCCGTGCCCGCCAAGGCGATTATCGTAGAGCGGCACGCAGCAGGCTCGTTGGGCCAGGCGACAAGCAGCGCCACCTTCGGCTGCCCTTTTGAAGGTGAGGCAAGCCGAGACCGGATTCATGCCGTGGCGACCGCCATCGCGGCCGCCAACCCGGGCGAAATTGCGCTGGCTG
>Ga0163144_10010228_pt1 | contig 20027 bp, 20 predicted proteins | sample OliLak19BULKMAT1_FD_123175 | JGI IMG/M metagenome (GOLD analysis project Ga0163144, IMG submission 123175) | Freshwater microbial mat bacterial communities from Lake Vanda, McMurdo Dry Valleys, Antarctica - Oligotrophic Lake LV.19.BULKMAT1 | ecosystem: Environmental > Aquatic > Freshwater >... | reverse complement strand
GAACTCCGCAGTGCACCACCAGAACCTGATAGGGCACCATCGTCGCCAGGTTCAGGGCCGCCGTGGTCTCCGCGACGGCGCGCTGGCGCCTCGGCTCGTCCGCGGCGGCCAGCGAATAGCCCTCGCGCCAGGCGCCGTTGGTGTAGGCCGCCGCGATCGGGGCATGCATCGAGTGCAGCGTCAGCCGGGTATCGTCGAGCCATTCGGCGAGTGCCAGCGCGGCGCGGCGGTCGTGATAGTCAAAGTGATCGCGCACCGCAAACACTTCCACGGCCTCGAAACCATGCGCGGCGATCTCGACCAGGTGGTCACGATCGAGACGGTCACCGAGATAGAGGTGCGTTGAGACCCCGAACACAGATGCCTCTAGACCAGGGCCGCCGATGGCGCAGATATCACAGAACTAGAAAATACCATTTCACAGCCACTCGCTAAGCAGATCCCGCAGCCGCGCGAAGCGCGGGTACTTCGCCAGGTTCGCCTTGACGTGGCTGAGAGTGCGCGGGATGTACTGGATGTAGACCGTGTTGTTGCGCCCGGTGGTCATGTAGCCGAAGGTGCCGAGCGCCTTGAGGTTGCGCTGGAGCGACATGAGGTCGAAACGCCGGCGGAATTCAGTCTCGTCCTGGCGGTGGTCGCCTTTCAGCGCCAGGAAGAAGGCCAGCAACTCGTCCACCTGCGGCGCGGTGAGGTCGACGTAGGAATCGCGCAGCAGTGACACCAGGTCGTACGTGTCGGGGCCCATACGGGCATCCTGGAAGTCGATGATGTAGAGCGATCCGCCGTGCAGCATCAGGTTTCGGCTGTGGTAATCGCGGTGGCACAGCACGCGGGGCTCGCCGGCGAGCTCGTTGACGATCGCCGCCCACTCGGCTCTGAGGGCGTCACGCTGCGCCTCACTCAATGCGGCGCCCTTGTAGGCGAGCAGGTAGTGCTTGACGAAGAACTCCAGCTCCCAGGTCAGCTTCTCACCGTCGAAGGCAATCTGGTAAGGCGGGTAGTCCGGCGACCGCAGCGCTTCGCCGCGCTGCTGCATGCGCGCGATGAACGAGACGGCCTGCCGATAGAGGGCCGCGTGCTCGGCCGGGGTCGCCGCGCCGAGGTGCGCCTGCAGCGTGACGTCGCCGAGATCTTCCAGGCCCAGCACGCCCAGTTCATCGGAGTGATGAAGAATCGCCGGTACCGGCACCGGAATCTGCCGCAGCAGTCGCGCCACCGACACGAACGGCATCGTCGCGAACTCGATCGGTCCCTGGTGCAGGGCCAGCACGATCGGCTTGTCGCCCTTCATCAGCACGCGGAAGTAGCGGCGATCAGAGGCATCGCCGGTGAGCGGCATCACCGTCGCCACGCGGGGCGTGAGGCCTTGGAGGGTGAGGTATTGCTCTAGTCTGGGGTCCACGTGAGTTGAAAGTTGAAAAGTTGAAGGTTGGCAGTTTAAGTGGAGAGTTGCAGTTCCAGGGCCAGTTGCAGTTCCAGTTCTAGAACGGTTCGGCGACCAGGGCATTGTCCCGCATTACGAGCGAGCAATCGACATGCTTCGCGCCGGCGGGTACCGTGACGCCGTCGGCCACCACGCAGCGGGTCAGCGCGGCGCCGGCACCGACCGTGACGTCGTTCCAGAGGATGCTGTCGGTCAGCGTCGCGCCTGGGGCGATGGTGCAACGCTGACCGCGATCGAGGCGGCGACCCTCTCGGGCGGACAGGCTCAGCGCCGTGTCCAGGTAATCGCGCGGCGTGCCGATGTCGAAGAACTCGGCCGTGGTCCGCATGATGCGCAGGCTGCCCGGTCGCTGCCTGATCAGATCTGGATACATGCCGTGAACGGTCTCGGAACGCGTGTCTGGACTGACACCGGCAAAGGCCGCCGCGTTGGCCGCCTGCACGCCGATGAAGTGATAGGTGCCAGAGGTGCCAGAGGTGCCAAGGGTGCCAGGGGTGATCTTCTTGAAGCCCGACACCATGCCGTTCGCATCGGCGAGGATCGCGTTGTAGCGGGGGTCCGCGTCGACCACGGCCATCGTGACCAGCGCGTTGGTGTCCACGTGTTGCGCGGCCAGGGCTGCAAGGTTGACGTCGGCCAGGGTGTCGCCGTTGACGATCAGGAAACGATCCGCTTCCAGCAGTGGCAGGGCACGGGCCGGGCCGCCCGCGGATCCCAGCACGTCGGTTTCCCACGAATAGCGCACCGACAGCCCCAGCGCCGAGCCATCACCGACGTCGCGCGTGATGGTCTCCGCGCGGTGGTGCAGGTTGAGCACCACCCGGGTCACGCCGGCGGCGTGGAGCGACCGCAGGATGCGCCGCACCAGCGCCTCGCCGGCGACGGGCAGTGCGGCTTTCGCGCGCACGGCGGACAACGGTTGAAGACGAGTCGCCAGTCCGGCCGTGAGGACCAGCGCCGGCCAGCGTGACAGGTTGATCATTTGACGGTGGGCAAGCCGGCAAACACCATGTCGGGACCGGCCAGGCCGTTCGCGTCGCGATGCTGAAGAAAGAGGAAGCGATACGAATCGGTGATGTAGTCGGCCGGCGTGCGGCCCATGGCCCGCGCGGTGTCATGGATCGCCGCTTCGCCGCCTTCGAGTTCGACGAACACCCCGACCGGCGTTTCATCCACCGCGATCACCAGGTCGTCGGCCTCGAACTCCTCGCGATACTTCTCATAGCGGAACCAGACGTGCAGGCCGAGGCTCTCGAGCACCGCGAGCAGGGCCACGCCATCAGCGACGACCGTCTCGTGCTCTTCGCGGATCTTGATCACGCCGGGCAGGACCGGGCCCTTGAAGGTGAGCAGGCTCTTGCCGCCTTCCGACCGGACACGCAACGCCGATCGCTGCCGGCGCAGCGATTCATCATCGGTGTCGAGCAAGGCGTCTTCCTGAAGCCGCCGGCCGTGAAGAGGGGTGGCGCCGAGCGCGAGAATCTTCGTCCGTGCCTCGTCGGCACTGTCGAAACGAAGCTTGATCTCGCGCTCGAGCGCCATCTGGTTATTCCTTGCGGATGGTGAAGAACTGTTCCTGGCCGCCGCGCATCACCAACAGGAACGCCGTGCCACCTGACGGCACTTGGCCCAGCGCGCGGCCGGCTTCCTGCGGCGTGCGCACGGGCTTGCGATTGACCTGCGTGATGATGTCGCCGCGCGTCAGGCCCTGCCGGAACGCCGGGCTGCCTTGTTCGACGTCCGACACCAGCACGCCCTGCGTGTCGGCCGGGGCCCGCAAGCGGCGGGCGACGTCGCCGGTCAGCGCGCCCAGGGTGATGCCGAAGCCCTGTGACGCCTGCTCATCCGGTTCGGTCGAGGTCTCGCGCGTCGCCGCCGCACGATTGCCTTCATCCTCGAGGTCGAGCTCGCCGACGGTGAGGTTCAGCGTGCGCTCCTCGCGGTCGCGCATCACCTTCACCGGTACGGTGGTGCCGGGCTTGGTGCCGACGACCGTGGCGACCAGCTCGTCGCGGTTCTTGATCGGCTTGCCGTTGAATTCGATGATCACGTCGCCCGGTTCGACCCCGGCCTTGGCGGCAGCGGCGCCGCGGGTGACCGCGCCCACCAGTGCGCCCTTGCGCTCTTTCAAGCCGAACTCGGCGAGGGCGTCAGCCGGCACCGGCGTCACCTGGACGCCAATCACGCCACGCGTGACCTTGCCGGTGCGCAGTTGCGGAATCAGTTCCCGCACGCTGTTGATCGGGATGGCGAAGCCGATGCCGATGTTGCCGGCGTTGCGCGAGTCGGTGTAGATGGCGGTGTTGATGCCAATGACTTCGCCGCGCGCGTTCAGCAGCGGGCCACCCGAGTTGCCGGGATTGATGGCGGCGTCAGTCTGCAGGACGTCGGCCGAGCGCTGCTCGGCAATCGGGAACGAGCGTGCCGTCGCGCTGATCACGCCGACGCTGACGGTGTGCGACAGGCCGAACGGATTGCCGATCGCCATCACCCAGTCGCCCGGTTCCATTTTCGACGAGTCGCCGAACTTCACCTCGACGAGATCCTTCTTCGGCTCTACGAGCTGAATCAGGGCGCTGTCGGTCAACGGGTCGCGGCCGACGACCTTGGCCTCGTGGTAGACATCGTTCTCTTCACCAAGAAAGTTCACTTCGATCTTGTTGGCGCCCTCGACCACGTGGTTGTTGGTGAGGATGAAGCCTTCCTTGCTGATCACGAAGCCGGTGCCGGCGGCCTGCGTTTCCTGGTCGCGCGGCCGCTGGCGCGGTTGTGGCTGCTGCTGCCGTCCGCCCAGGCCAAAGCGCTCGAGCAGCTCGTCGCTGCCGCCGCCACCGAAGAACTCGGTCATCTCCTGCGCGCGCTGCGTCGAGGTGCTGCGGATGTTGACCACTGCGGGACTCATTGCCTTGGCGATGTTCCGGAACGTGGCGGCATCCACCGGGCCGCTCAGCGGGGCGCTGTTCATGGGCGGCGCCGCCATAGTCTGCGCGGACGAAGCCGGCGTCAGGTCGAGCCGTGAGGCAATGACCATCCCCACCGCCAGCGATGCCACCATGATCAGCAGCGAATAGAACAGCGTCGTTTTCCGGCTCGACATGACTTCCTTACCTCCACTAACCCGCGAATTGACTCTTCCTACACTAGCGTGACGATGCTCGCCTGGCGAGGCCCGGTAACTTCGGGGCCCGCGCTGGTCCAGACCATATTGATCTCGGTCCGAACGCCGTAATCCTTGAAGTACAGGCCCGGTTCAATCGTAAACCCACTGCCCGGCAACAGGCGCCGCTCGTCGTGGGTTTCATAATCGTCCAGATGGGCGCCATTACCATGGACGTTTTCGCCCAGGCTATGGCCGGTTCGGTGCAGGATGGCGTCGCCAAACCCGGCGTCCTGCAGCACTTGACGCGCCGCGCGGTCGGCTTCGAAGCCGCGAACGTCGCGGCCGGCCCGGGCGGCGTCCTGCACCGCGCTGACCGCGGCATCGCGCGCGCCGCAGATCGCGGCGAACGCCTTGGTCATGCGCTCAGGGATTTCGGTGCCGACAAATCCAATCCACGTGATGTCGGCATACACGGCGCCCGGCGTGGCGAGTTTGCCCCACAGGTCGAGCAGCACCAGCTCGTTCTTGCGGATCACCCGATGTTCGGCCGCCGACGCCAGATAGTGCGGGTTGCCGGCGTTCTCCTGCGCCGAGACGCACGGCGCCGAATCGGCGATCAGGCCTTCGTCCGCGAACCAGCCGACCATTTGCTGCTGGAGGTCGAACTCGGTGGTCGGCACGTCGTCCCGCATGCGGCGGGCGACCGATTCGAACGCGCGATCCTTGATGCGATAGAGTGCCTCGGAGGCCTGGCGATGCGTGGCGATGGCGGCGTCATCCCAACAGGCTTCGAACTGCTGAATAAGGTCACCCGACGACACCACCTCGGCGCCAAGGCCACGCACCAGTTCAATGGTGCCGGCGTCAACGCGGGAGACGTAGGGGATGGCGCAGTTGGGAGAGTACTCCATGGCCACGCGAGTGACGCCCTTGAGGAGGGTGCCCAGCCCGGCCTGTAGTTGCTCACGACCGGCATAAACCGTCTTCGATCCCGGCAGGTGGTCGAGGTTGTAGCGTTCGATGGCGTGCACCAGCGCGCGCGGCTCACCCGTCGCTGGAATCAGGTAGAACCACCGCCGCGTGGCGAGGTGACCGGAGCCGGCCATGCCCGCCAGGCGGTAGGAGACAGGATTGGAACCCTGGAAATCGTAAAGGAGCCAGGCATCCAGGCCATGGGCCCGGAGGGCCTCCTGCACGGCGGCCACGTTGAGGGGCATATCCCCCGATTATAGCGGAGGCGCCGAACCAGCCGGCTGGGCCAAGCGTCCTATAATCATTGCTGCCCACTTCCGCGGCCGAGCTTGCAGTCGCTTCGGTGGGCAGGCCAAGAAAAGCGTTATGACAACCCGCCCCATTCTTTTTGGACTCCTTCTGACGGTGATTGCTGCGGGCGTTCCGGCCCACGGCCAGGCCCCGCAGGCGGCGCCGCCACAACAGCCGCCCATCACCTTCCGCGCCGAGATCAACTACATCGAGGTCGACGCGCGTGTCCTGGACGCGCAGGGCAAGTTCATCCCCGACCTCAAGGCCGGCGATTTCCAGGTGCTCGAAGACGGCAAGCCGCAGGCGGTGACCGCGTTCTCCCTGGTGAACATCCCGGTCGAGCGGCAGGAGCGTCCCCTGTTTGCCTCGAAGCCGATCGAACCTGACGTGCGGACCAACCTGCAGGCGGCCGACGGACGCATCTACTTGATCGTGCTCGACGACCTGCACACCCACCCGTTGCGCTCGAACCGCACCAAGGTGGCGGCGCGCCAGTTCATTCAGAAATACATCGGCAGCAACGACCTGGCCGCCGTGGTCACCACCAGTGGCCGCACCGATGCCTCGCAGGACTTCACCACCAGTCCGCGGCTGCTGTTGCAGGCAGTCGACAAGTTCATGGGCAGCAAGCTGCGTTCGTCCACCATGAACAAGATCGACGACTACAACCGCACGGTCGGCACCGCCATGGCCGGCGACAAGCCCAACGACCTCGACGACCGCGAGCGCGGTTTCCAGGCCCGCAATGCGCTCGACACCGTCCGCAACCTGTCGCAGTATCTCGGCAACATCCGCGGCCGCCGCAAGGCGCTGGTGTTGTTCAGCGAAGGCATCGACTACGACATCAACGACGTCTTCAACAACGCCGATGCCACCGTCGTGATGGATGCCACGCGCGAGCTGATCGCGGCGGCCACGCGCGCCAACGTCGCGGTCTACGGCGTTGACCCGCGCGGTCTGACCAGCGGCGGCGACGACATGATCGAGATCCAGTCGTTCCCCGCTGACACCAGCCTGGGCCTCGGCACCGGCGCAATCTTTAACGAAGTCCGGCTCGGCCAGGACAGCCTCCGCGTGCTGTCAGAGGAAACCGGCGGCTTCGCCGTCGTCAATCGCAACGACTTCGCCACCGCCTTCCAGCGCATTGTCGACGACAACAGCTCGTACTACGTGATGGGCTACTACTCGACCAACGACAAGCGCGACGGCCGGTTCCGGAAGATCGAGGTGAAGTTGAACAACAAGCCCGGCCTGGTGGTGCGCGCCCGGAAGGGCTACGTCGCGCCGCGCGGCAAGGCGCCGGAGACCAAGCCGACGACGGCGAACTCGGCGTCGCCGGAACTGCGCGAAGCGATTGAGAGCCCGCTGCCGTTGCCGGGCCTGCCCCTCGGGATGACCGCGGCGGTGTTCAAGGGCCCGGCGCCCAAAGGCTCGGTCGTCATTTCGACGCTGGTCAACGGCAGCAGCCTGCCGTTGACGGAATCGGGCGGCATGTTCACGAACGATCTCGAAGTGATGGCGATGGCCACCGACACCAAGGGCAAGACCACTTACGGTGACCGCAACACCGTGAACCTGAACATGAAGCCCGATTCGGCGAATCGCGTGAAGGCCACCGGCTTCCGCGTGATCCAGTCGATCGACCTCGCGCCGGGACGTTACCAGTTGCGCGTCGCGGTGCGCGAAGGCAACAGCCAGAAGGCCGGTTCGGTGACCTTCGATCTCGAGGTGCCCGATTTCGCCAAGCGCCCACTGTCGATGAGCAGCATCGCCATTACCTCCGCCATGAGCGGCGTGGCGCCGACGATTCGGCCGAAGGATCCGCTGGAGAAGCTGTTGCCCGGGCCGCTGTCCAGTTATCGCGAGTTCTCGGCGCAGGACGAGATCGCGTTCTTTACCGAGATTTACGACACCATCAAGACGCCGCACAAGGTGGAGATCTCGGCGACGGTGAAGGCCGAGGGCGGCCAAACCGTGTTCCAGACACGTGAAGAGCGCGATAGTTCGGAGCGGGGTAGTGGCGCGGGCGGCTACGGCTTCCAGGCCCGTGTGCCGCTGAAGGACATGGCGCCAGGCCTGTATGTGCTTCGGGTTGAGGGCACGGCGCAGGTTGGTGACCGCGAGACCGTTGCCACCGACGTCGTCTTCCGCGTATTTCCCGCGCCGGCGGTGAGGCAGTGATGCCCTGGACCACGCTCGTGCTGGCGGCCATCCTGCAGGCAGCGCCCGGCCCCTCGCCTGTCGAGACCGTGGCGCGCGGTGACATGAGCGGCGTCGAAGAGACGCGCCAGGCCGTCGCACGCACCGCCGAGGAGTGGGCCGTGTTGTGGCGCGAGCACGCCGGCGCGGCGCCCGCTCCCAAGATCGATTTCAACAAGCGCATGGTAGTGGCAGTTTTTCTCGGCACCCGGCCGTCGGCGGGCTACGCGGCCGAGATCACCGGGACGCGCGCGGAGGGGGCGGGACTGGTCGTGCTGTGGGCCGAACGGCGTCCTGAGCGCGGGATGGTCGCGGCGCAGATCCTGACCTCGCCCGGTCACATCGTCACGGTGCCCAATGTCGCCGGGCCGATCAGGTTTGAGAAGGCCGGTCAGTGACCGAGCCGACCAGCACGGGGCTGGACGCGCGGCTGGCGTCGGTTCTGTGTTACGCCGGGTGGTGGGTTACCGGCCTGGTGTTCCTGTTCGCGGAACGGCAGCATCGCGGCGTCCGCTTTCACGCCGCGCAATCCCTGCTGGTGTTCGGCACCCTGTCGGCCGTGATGTTCGTCTCGGGCGGCGCCAGTGCCATCGCCTTCCTCGTCGCCCGGCCATCGTTTCAGCTGCTGCAGGTGGCCGGCAACGTGGTGTGGCTCGCCACCGTCGCGCTGTGGCTGGTGCTGGTGCTGAAGGCCTGGCGGGGAGAAACCTGGCGCGTGCCGCTGGTGGCCGATCTGGCCGACCGGATCGCGGGATAAAACGACCGGCCCGGACGTGGAGGCAACCCCTTCTTGGGGTTGCCTCTTGGTTAGCCCTTACGTGGTCGGCACGATCTTCGGCACGCTCTTCGGCTTGACGGTGCCGTTCGCGTGCGAGAAGTTGTAGCTGTTGCTGGTCATGCGCGAGTTCTTGGGCGTGGTCAGGGTGATGTTGATCACCTCGCCAGGCATGAACGGCTTCGGATGGCGATAGGTATCACCGCCCGACAGCGTGCCGGCCTTGTCAATCCAGCTTTCCTCGAGCTTGAAACCGGCAATCGGCGCGGCCGACGTGTTCTTGATCGTGATCGTCGTCACCACGTTCGCGCCAACGACCTTGGTGTTTGGCTTGGTGTACTCGACGGTCGCCTCACCCCGTTGGGGTGAGATCAGCTTGCGCGGTGCGGCCGGGGCCGCTGGCGCTGCCGGCACCTGGCCTGCCAAAGCCGCCGGTGCGAGTAGCAGTCCGAGCGCCGCCGCCACTGCCAACCGCTGTTGCAATTTCATACGATGAACCCTCCCAGACAGGATTATATCCCGCCTTCGCATTTCCTGCTTTGGCGAGGTCACGCCGGAGCCCTCCGGGCGGAGGCGGACTACATTTCCCCATTCCAGTCTTCAGGCTCTGCGGCCGTCGACCGGAATACTTCCAGGTGCCACTTGCCGCCACCCCACGGCTCGATGACTTCGGTGGCCACGACATCGACCAGCAGTTCCGCGAACGTCCGGCCTTCGGGGTCGCCCTCGAGGTGGTATGCCGGGTCGTCCCAGGCAAAGTTCGGGTAAATGGTCATCGTCAGGAACAGGTCGTAGCCGTCGTCGACGACAATGATCTGGCCGATGGGCCGCTTTTGCGTGGAGTGGTAGACGAGGTATTTCTCGGCGCTGTGCGCGCGGATGTAGCGCTTGAGCGCGAATTCGCGGGCGACGATCTCTTCGACGGCGATCTTCTTGTCCCAGCAGTCGCGGCAGTAGCGTTCTTCGCCACGTGGCTCGGAGACTTCCTTGGCTCCGCACAACGCGCAGCCCTTCTTATTGCCAATTGACTTACGAGACATGACCGGCAAATTGTACTCCATGGGCCAAAGCGGCAAGCGGGCAGGGCAGTTGTGCGCACTGGTTGTAATCATCTCGGCGACACTCGCGGCGCAGGCGCCCCCTCACCTGCCGCCACTCGACCGGGCGCTGTCGCCAGTCGCTGAGGGGATCTACCAGGCCATGGCGACGGGCGTTGACGCCGAGGTGGCGATGGCGACCGTGCGCATGATGGCGCCCCTGTGGCGCCTGGCCGGCAATCCGGCGTTCGAGCAGTCTCAGCAGTTCATGTTCGAGCGTCTTGCCGCCGCGGGGATGACGCCGCGGTTTGAGACGTTTGCGAATTCAGGCGCGGGCTGGGAACAACGCGTCGGGACCCTGCGGCTGGGCGGTCCGACTGGTGAGGTGCTGTTGTCGCGCGATACGCATCGGGTGGCGCTGGCCATCAACTCGTTCAGCACGCCCGCCGGTGGCGCCTCGTTCAGGCTCGTCGATGCCGGTGCGGGCACCAACGCCGCCGCCTACGAAGGGAAAGACGTGAAGGGCGCGGTCGTGCTCGCCAGCGGCTCCATTGGCGGCGCGTGGCAGCAAGCCGTGCGCAACCGCGGCGCAGCCGGCGTGATCTCCACCGACGTCGCGGCCTACACGCGCCCCGGCCAGACGCCTGACGTCTTGCAGTGGGGCAACATCCCATTGGACGAATCGTTGCAGTCGTTTGGCTTCAAGGCGACGCCGAGCGTGGGCCGCCGATTGCGTAACGAGTTGGCCAAGGGACCGGTGAACGTTCACGTTGAAGCCGATACGGTCTTTCACCGCGGCCAGAATCGCACCCTGGCGGTTGACATGCCAGGCCGTTCGAAAATGAGGGAACGCGTGATGCTGGTGGCCCATGTGCAGGAGCCCGGCGCCAACGACAACGCCAGCGGTTGCGGCACGCTGCTGGCGGCGGCGCTGGCCATGCACGACGCGGTGCGGCGCGGCCTCGTCGCGGCACCCGAGCGGACCATCACGTTTCTGTGGGTGGACGAGATTCGCGGCAGCCAGCAGTGGATCAAGGACCATCCGGACGAAGCCAAGCAGGTGCTGGCGATGCTGTCACTCGACATGACCGGCGAAGACACGGCCATGACCGGCGGCACGTTCCTGATTGAGAAGGGGCCCGATCCGTCGGCGCTTTGGGAGCGCCCGTCAGACCCGCATTCCGAATGGGGCGCCGGCAAGGTTGACCCCGCTTTGGTGCGCGGCAGCTTCTTGAACGACCTGCACCTGGCCGTCGCGCTGCGGCGCGCGCGCGACACCGGTTGGGTGGTGCGCACCAATCCCTATGAAGGAGGCAGCGACCACACGGTGTTCACCAGTGCCGGCGTGCCGGCGTTGCTCAACTGGCACTTCACTGATCGCTATTACCACACGAATCTGGACACCGTGGACAAGACCAGCCCGACGGAGATGCAGCACGTCGGCATTGCCGTCGCCACGACGGCGTTGTACCTGGCGTCGGCAGGAGGGGGCGAGCTTGCGCCGATGACGCGGCTGATGGAGATCGCTCGCGACGCGCGCATGGCCACCGAGCAGATCAATCACGCCACGTCCGAAATACTCGACGCGTGGCGCAAGTGGTACAGAGAAGCGATTACGAGCGTTGAGCGTCTTCGCTAAGGGAGGACAAACCTGAAGGTTTGTCCCCACGCGAGGGTTTGTCCCCACGCGAGGGTTTGTCCCCACGCGAGGGTTTGTCGCCACGCGAGGGTTTGTCCCCACGCGAGGGTTTGTCGCCACGCGAAGGCGTGCGCGGCCCTGGCCCGCCGAAGCTAGCCCTGGTGGCTAGCGGAGGCGGCCGGTGCATACATCTCGGTGATGTACTGCTTGACCATGCGCCGGGTCGAGAACCGGGGCACGTTGGACCGCATCGACTCGCGGACCACCTGGATCCAGCGGCGCGGCAGCCCGCGCGCATCGCGATCGTAGAACGCCGGGACGATCTCGTTCTCGAGCAGTGAGTACAGCGACTCGGCGTCGGCCGCATCGGTCGCCGCCTGGTCATCGGGATTGGTATGGCTTTCGATCAGCCAGCCGTTTTTGCCGTTGAAGCCTTCCGCCCACCAGCCGTCGCCGATGCTGAGATGCGGCACGCCGTTCAACGCCGCCTTCATGCCACTGGTGCCGCTGGCCTCGAGGGGCTTACGCGGATTGTTCAGCCACACGTCGCAGCCGTGCACCAGGTAGTGGGCGAGGTGCATGTCGTAGTCGTCGATGAAGGCCAGCCGGCCGCCAAACTTTGGATCCAGGGCGTGGCGGAAGACGTGTTGCAAGTGATGCTTGGCCGGCTCGTCGGCCGGGTGGGCCTTGCCGGCAAACACGATCTGCACCGGGCGGTTGATCGCGTTGACAATGCGCGCCAGGCGATCGACGTCGTGAAAGATCAGCTCGGGCCGCTTGTAGGCGGTGAATCGCCGGGCGTAGCCGATCGTCAGTGCGTTCGGATCGAGCATGCTGCCGGCGGCGACGATGCGCGAGGGCGAGACTTGCTCGCCGACCCAGCGCGAACGCATGCGCTCGCGGATGAACGAGAACAAGTCCGTTCGCATCTCCTGCCGCATGGCCCAGATATCGGCATCGGGAATGTCGAGTAGCCGCTCCCACAGCGCCGGGTCGTCCACCTGGTCGAGCCAGCCCGGACCGAAGTGGCGGTTCAGCAATTCGAACACCGAGCCGGCCATCCACGTGGGCACGTGCACGCCATTGGTGATGCTGCGCACGGGAATCTGCTCGGTCGGCAGCTCCGGCCACATCGGCCGCCACATGGCACGCGTGACCTCGCCGTGCAGCGCGCTGACGCCGTTGACGTGCCCCGCCGTGCGCAGTGCCAGCGCGGTCATGTTGAACTGCGAGCCGAGGCCGCTGCCGTTGTCGTACTCGCCCAGCGCCAGGAATCGCTGGCGGTGCTCGCCGATCTCACCCCACGATCCGGCCAGGTGCTTCTCGACCAGATGGAACGGGAAGGCGTCGTGTCCGGCCGGGACCGGCGTGTGGGTCGTGAAGACCGTTGACCGGCGCACGGCGTCCAGCGCGGCGTCGAACGACTGACCCTGCTCGATGCTTTCGCGAATGCGCTGCAACGCCACGAACGCGGCGTGACCCTCGTTGAGGTGCCACACCGTCGGCTTCACGCCCAGCGCGCGCAGCGCGCGAACGCCACCAATGCCGAGGATGACCTCCTGCTGGATGCGTGTTTCCTGGTTGCCGCCATAGAGCCGTGCCGACAGTTCGCGATCCCACGGTGCGTTCTCGGCCAGGTCAGTGTCGAGCAGGAACAGGCGCACCTTACCGAGCCGCACGCGCCACACCGCGGCGAGCACGGTGCGGTCGCCGAGCGGCACCGCCGTGATGCACGGCTTGCCGTCGGGCGTCAGCGCGGCTTCAATCGGTGCCTCGGTCCAGCTGATCCGCTGGTAGCGCTCCTCCTGCCAACCCTCGTTGCTCATGCGCTGCAGGAAGTAGCCCTGCGGATACATGAAGCCGATGCCGATCAGCGGCACGCCGAGATCCGCGGCTTCCTTGCAATGGTCGCCCGCGAGCACGCCCAGGCCGCCCGCGTAGATGGGCAGCGACTGGTGCAGGGCGAACTCGGCGGAGAAGTAGGCGATGCTGCCGCCGTTCATCAGTGCCGCGCGTTCCTGCCACCACGGGTGCGCGTGCAGGCGCGCCTCGTCCAGGCCGAAGATGGCCTGGTCGTACGCCTTCAGGAAGGCCGCGTCGCCCGCGACCGCCGCCAATTGTTCGGCGGTGATGCTCTGGAGCATGCGCACCGGGTTGTGCGCGGTCGAACGCCACAGCTCGTAGTCCAGGCGCCGGAACACTTCGCGCGCTCGCTTGTCCCAGCTCCACCACAAGTCCAGAGCGAGTTCGTGCAGGCGATGGAGGCGCGCGGGCAAAACCGCTGCGGATGAGAAACGCTCTTCAGACATTTAGTGATCTCGTGAATTGGCGATCTGTTGATCTACGCGGCCCCAACCAGCTTGGCGAACCGCGCGAGGTCGATGTTGCCGCCCGAGACCACGGCGACGACCTTCCCGGTACCGGCGCGGCCGCTCATCGCCGCGGCAATGGCGCAGCCGCCGGCGCCTTCGGCGACGACGTGCACACGGTCGGCGGCATAGCGCATGGCGGCCGCGATCTCGGCGAGCTCCATCACGATCGACGCCTCGACCAGCTCCTTCAACAGGGGCCACATGGTCGTCAGCACCGACTTGCCGCCAGCGCCGTCGACAAACGATGCGGTCCACGCGTCGAAATAACAGGGCTCGCCCTTCGCGAGCGAGGTCGCCAGCGGCGAGGCCGTCGCGGGTTCAGCGGCGTAGACTTTCACCGACGGCTTGCGGGCCCGCATCACCGAGCCGATGCCCGAGAGCAATCCACCGCCACCGAGCGAGGCGACCACGGCGTCCACCTCAGGCAAGTCTTCGAGAATTTCGAGGCCCGCGGTGGCGTTGCCGGCAATAAAGTCGTCGTCATCGAACGGGTGGACGAAGTGGCCGCGCATGCGCGGCGAGTCGTGCGAGATCACCGTCTGCCAGCACTCGTCGTAGCTGGCCGTGACGATGGTGGCACCCAGGCGCTCGATCGAGCGCAACTTGGTCTCGGGGGCGGTGTCCATGACCATTACCGAGCAGGGCACGCCAGCCCGCCGGGCGGCGAAGGCCACGCCCTGCGCGGCGTTGCCGGCGCTCACCGTCCACACGCCGTCGCGCAATTGGTCGCCGGTCAGCTTGCGCACCGCATTCCACGCGCCGCGGATCTTGAACGAGCCGATCGGCTGGAGCGATTCGAGCTTCAGATAGATATCGGGGCGCGGCACGCCATCGTCGGCGAACGGCAGATCGAGCTTGATCAGCGGCGTGCGCACGGCCGCCTCGTAGACGTGCTGCGCAGCTTCGTCGATGGCTTCGATGGAGATATGCCGCATGCGGGACGGGAAAATCGTATCATGCGGCCATGCGACAGATGGCACTCGGTCTGGTGTTGTGCGCGAGCGCAGTGGCGTTCGCACAGTCGGACCGGCCCCGCGCGCGGGACCTCGGGCTGGCTCCGGGGGTGTTGACGCCCGGGCCACTGAATGCCATTACCGATGTCGCCGGTGTCACCGTGGGGCATGCCACGCTGGTCGTGGGCGACAGCGTCCGTACGGGTGTCACCGTGGTCGTGCCGCACGCCGGGAATGTGTTCCAGGACAAGGTCGCCGGTGCGGTGTTCGTGGGCAACGCGTTCGGCAAGCTCGCCGGCTCGACGCAGGTCGATGAACTGGGCACCATCGAAACGCCGATTGCGCTGACCAACACGCTCGGGGTCGGTGCGGCGATGGACGGCCTGGTGCGGTGGACGCTTGATCAGCCGGGCAATGAGAACGTGCGATCGGTCAACGCGCTGGTCGGGGAGACCAACGACGGCGGCCTGAATGACATTCGCGGCCAACACGTGAAGCCCCAGCATGTGCTCGAGGCGTTGAAGGCGGCGACGAGCGGCGCGGTGGCAGAGGGCAGCGTGGGCGCCGGCACCGGAACGCAAGCGTTCGGATGGAAGGGCGGCATTGGCACTGCGTCACGCAGACTGGCCGCGAGTCAGGGCGGCTACACGCTCGGCGTGATCGTGCAATCCAACTTCGGTGGCGTGCTCTCGATGGGCGGCGCGCCGGTGGGGCAATTGCTCGGGCGTTATGCGTATCAGCCGCGAGTGGCTGGGCAACCCCAAGAAGGGGTTGCCGCCACCAGTTTGATCCGTAGAGGCGGGTCTTCAGACCCGCCTGTTGGCGACGGCTCCTGCATGATCATCGTCGCCACCGACGCGCCGATTGACGCCCGCGACCTGAAGCGCGTCGCGGCACGCGCCATCTACGGCCTGGCGCGCACCGGTTCGTCGTACAGCAACGGCAGTGGCGATTTCGCGATCGCCTTTTCCACCGCCCCCGAGCTGCGCACCCGTTTCGGTTCGGCCGCGCCGCAGACGCGCACGCTGCTGCCCACGGACGGGGTGTCGCCCCTCTTCCAGGCCGCGCTGGAGGCCACCGAGGAGGCGGTCTACAACTCCCTGTTGAAGGCCACCAGTGTGACCAGCCGGTGGGGGAGCGCTGAGGCCCTGCCCGTGGAGCGGGTTCGCGCCATCCTGAAGGGCTACCCGAGGCCATAAGGCACTTGACCAGTGAACTATCGGCTCGATAAGCTTCACTTACACATGAAAACCGTCGCGGTCGCCGCTCGCCGAACCATTCTGGGCCTGCCCAGCACGGTCGTCGTCCGCGCGGATGTGGCGTTTGGCTATGCGCTTGCGCTGCTGACGGGTGTCGGCTTGGGGCTGTGGCTGCTTATCAGCCTGATTACCCTCCGACTGACCGCCACCAGCGGGATGATGTAGCCCAAGCCGAGAAAGCAAAGTTCAAAAGGGCCATCACCCGCAGGGTGGTGGCCCTTTTCATTTTTGGACCGAGAAGGGGATAGAAGACCATGGAAGCCAGTAGTAACAGTCCCAGGGTGTGGGTCAACGGCCGCTTGCAGGAACCGGACCGCAACGATGCGGCGCTGACGGCACTGTGCCAGGCCGTCGAACTCGCGGTGCGGACGCACCACGCGGCCGGTGTGCGCGCGGTCATCCTGATGGTGGATCCGCCGGCGCCGCGCCAGACCGCCGAGCCGGTCGTGACGCCGATGCCTGTCTACGTCGATGTCTTCGACTCAGGCTTCGGTCACGACTCCGGCTACGGTCACGGCATCTAGGTAGGGCCGGTAGGGCCGGTAGGGCGGGTTGACCCCGACGCCGCCACCCATCTTCAGGCCGGCGCGCTCCTGCGCCGTGGCCAGAAGCGGGCAGCAGAGTGTCATGATGACGCCCATCAAGAGACGGTTCATAATGGCCGCCGTCCCGCTTCGAGCTGGAACCGCCAGCCGGCAGCGCCGACTGCGGACTCGATCTCTTCACGGACATGACCGACGTTGAATTGTCCGCTGCCGTGTGCGGACTCACGTGCTTGAACGGCACGGTTCGCGACTGTGCCTGCATCGTGTAGGCGCCCGACACGGTCACCGTCGCCTGTCCGCGCGCGGTCTGGCCAGTGCGCAGCGGCTTGATGCTGGCGGAGGACCGCTGCGACAACTGCGCGGCAACGGCTTGCGCGACATCGACGACGGTGCGGCGCTGCACGTTGCTCTTCGGGACGACCTCAAGTTCCACCGACACCTCGTAGGCATCAGTCCCCTTCGGGCCTTCGAAGACGATCGTGCCCGACTCGGTCTTCCGCGCGCCCCAGTCGGCCGGGATCTCGCCGGCAAGCGGCGCGTTGTCGATGGTGAATGACCGCGTGGCCCCTGGCGGTGGCGCCGGCGGAGCTGGTGCCGGTAACGCCGTGCCCGATTTCATCAGGCCCACCGTATCCGCCGGCGGAGGCAGCCCCGCAAGACGCGTCTTCATTCTCGCGAACGCCGGTGACGCGGCGCGCGCGGGCCTGGCCGGCAGCAACGCGCTGTAGTCGGTGACGGCGTTCACGCGATCGATCGAGAACGGATGCGTGCGCGTCATCAGATCCCAGGTATTGCGTGACGATGGCGACATCGATTCGAACGTGCGGAACATCCCGACGAGGCCGTCCGGGCTGTAGCCGGCGGCGCCCAGCTGCTGCGCATAGCCAAGACCCCACGCCATCTCCTGTTCCGGCGTCGCGAGATTCTTCGCGCCGCCTGCGGGATTGTCCGCAATCTCGTAGTACTTCGCGAAGAGTTCGCGCGCGCCGGCCAGCATTTTGTCGGCGGCCATCTTCTCAGGCGCGCTCAGCGACGTCTTTGTGTAGCGAAGCCAGATGCGGACCGCATCGGCGTAGTGCTGCATGTCCTCGTATGCGGCGGCCATGCCGAGGATCGCGCGCCGATTGACCGGTTCCTTCCTGTAGATGCGCTCGTACCGCTTCAGCGCATCGTCGGCCCTGTGAAGTTTGAGATACGCGTAGGCGGCAGCGAACACGTACTTCTGGGCCTTGTCGTCGGTCTTCTTTTCCGCAGTGTGGAGTTCCTTTTCAGCTTCCTTCCATGCACCTTGCTGGACGAAGGCCATCCCGCGATCAAAGGCGGCCGCGGCCTCGGCGATGTCTTTGGGTTTCCTGGCCTGGAGATCCGCGGGGATGTCGGCGGTCACGCCCGGCTGTGGCGCGAGAACCGGCTCAAAGAAAGCGGCTCTTTCGTCGAAGGCGATTTGCAACGCCGCCGCCAATGCCAGTGCTGTGAGGGCTCGAAAGAACATGACGCCACCAATACGGCACGAAGCACTTCGCGTGCCATTCGCGTGTCGGGGGAAACAGGCCCAATTCCCCGCTCGAGCACGATGACGACGAAGAGGATCGGAATAGTCTGCGGAGGTCCGCGACCTAACGCGCTGCGTCGGCAGACCGCAACTGCTCGATTTCGTTGTCGCTGCAGCCGGTGAGGCCGAGCGCTTCGTCGGTCTGCTCGCCGAGCATCGGTCCTCGTCGTGTGGGATTGAGGGGCGTGTCCGACATCTTCAGCGGCGCGCCGACTGGCAGCGCGCGCTGAGGCGCGTGTTCGAGACCGCGGAGGTCAAGGGGAAGTCTAGCCGTTCGTCTCTAGTGTGCCGGTGCGGGCTCCGGTGCGGCCACCGGTTCCAGGAACGGCATGCGTGCGCGGAGCTTCGCGCCGACCTGTTCGATCTGGTGTTCGCGGTGTTTTTCGCGGGCGGCGGCAAACGCACCGCTCTTGGTCTGGCTGGCCAGCTTCTCGGCGTACGCGCCCGAACGAATCTCCGCCAGCATCTTCCGCATCTCGTTCTTGGTCTCTGCGGTGACCAGGCGCGGCCCGCCCGTGTAGTCGCCGTGCTCGGCCGTGTCGCTGACCGAGTAGCGCATGAAGCCGAGGCCACCTCGATACATCAGGTCGACGATCAGCTTCAGCTCGTGCAGGCACTCGAAGTAGGCAATCTCGGGCTGATAGCCGGCTTCCACCAGCGTCTCAAATCCTGCCGTGACGAGCGCGCTCACGCCGCCGCACAGCACCGCCTGCTCACCGAACAGGTCCGTTTCGGTCTCTTCCGAGAAGGTCGTCTCGATGACGCCAGCGCGGGTGCAGCCGATGCCCTTGGCATAGGCGAGCGTCGCCGCACGGGCCGTCCCGGTGGCGTCCTTGTGAATCGCCATCAGGCCGGGGACGCCGGCGCCTTCCTTGAACACTTCGCGCACGCGATGGCCCGGCGCCTTCGGCGCGACCATCGAGACATCGACGCCTTCGGGTGGCGTGATCCAGCCGAAGCGGATGGCGAACCCGTGCGCGAACATCAGCATCTTGCCGGGCGTCAGGTGCGGCTCAATGTCCGTCTTGAACAGGCCGGGCTGCACCAGGTCGGGCACCAGCATCATGATGACGTCGCCCCAGGCCGCAGCGGCGGCCGGCTCCATCGGCGTGAAGCCCGCGGCCTCGGCCGCGCGCCAGCCACGGCTGCCGGGACGTACGCCGACGCGCACGTCGCCACCGCTATCGCGCAGGTTCATCGCGTGGGCATGGCCCTGCGATCCGAAACCCATCACGGCCACCTTGCGTCCCAGAATTGCCGCTACGTCTACATCCGCGTCATGAATCATCGTCGCCATAATCGATCTCTTACTCCTCTAACGGGCTTGCCATGGAAGTCCAGTCCTCGACTGCGAGGACGCCGACCTGTTTGCCGAGCAGCGAGACAATGCGCGCGGCAGTCTTGTCGGAACTGTCAAACATGATGGTGGCCTGCACCGTGGCGCGGTCGTGCGACGCCACCGCGGTGAAGGCTTCGGCGCGCACGCGCTGGCGCCTCAGGATCGAGGCGACGCGATCGAGCGCATCGATTTCGTGCTCATAGCGGACCACGATGGTCCGCGGTTTGGCTTCGTCCGTCATTGCAGATCAGCTCCCGTCTCGACGAGCGACGGCGCACCGGGCCGGCGAATCATGTCGTTCAGCGCCGACCCCGGCGAGACCATCGGATACACGGTGTCTTCCTGGACGACCCGGAAGTCCATGACGACGGCGCCGGCTGAGGCGCGGGCGTGACGTAGCGCGTCCTGCATATCGGCACGCTTGGTGACGCGCACACCGGGCAGGCCGTGGGCATCGGCGAGCTTGACGTAGTCAGGCGAGGTCATCGGCGTGGACGAGTAGCGGCGACCGTGGAAGAACTCCTGCCACTGCCGCACCATGCCGAGGTAG
>Ga0163144_10010226_pt1 | contig 20029 bp, 14 predicted proteins | sample OliLak19BULKMAT1_FD_123175 | JGI IMG/M metagenome (GOLD analysis project Ga0163144, IMG submission 123175) | Freshwater microbial mat bacterial communities from Lake Vanda, McMurdo Dry Valleys, Antarctica - Oligotrophic Lake LV.19.BULKMAT1 | ecosystem: Environmental > Aquatic > Freshwater >... | reverse complement strand
GGTGCTTTGCGGCCGCGGGATCCACAGTCGACCTTGAACAGGTCAACGAGGGACGCCCGTGGTCGCAAAGTGCCGCCAGAGGGCGAAAGACGGCCGAAGGCCGCCGGTTGGGCCGTCCGATCGAAAAGCTGGTTAATAACCCGGGCTAGAGACCCGCGCTCCCAGTGCGCGGGCTTCTAGCCCGCCTGGCAGCACGGGGCGACCCGCGTGGGCACAATGCGCCGGTGCAGGATCCGTCGCGATCGCCGTCCTTCAGGTTGCGCGCGCGCGCCCTGCTTTTGGCCTGCGCACTCACCGCGGCCAGCGCCTGGGCCGGCCGCCGCGTGCTCGCCGCCCCCGCGGCGTCGGCCGACGACGGCGTCTTCTGGCTCGCCCTATCCCTGTGCGTCTGGATCGTGGCCACTGCGGTGCTCCTCGCGATGTCCGGCGGATGGAGCGCCGCCCGGTCCGCCGTCCAACCCGGCCGCGGCAACCTCGCGTGGTTTTTGCCGTGGGCCGTGGTCGGCGGCTGGCTGCTGGCCCACCTCGGACCATCCTTCCTCGAGTTCCAGCGGCACTGGATCCACCTCGACAGCGGCACACGCACAGGCGCAGCGGGCGCGGCGCTCCACAACGCGCCCGCATGGCAAGTGGCGTTGGTCGCCGGGGGCCTCGCTGCGATCGCGGAGGAACTCTTTTTCCGCGGCGCGATCGTCGCAGCCCTGCGCCCCGCGCGCCCCGCCGTGTGGATCGCGCTTTCGGCGCTGCTCTTCGCGCTGGCCCACGGCAATCCCGAGCGCTGGCCCTGGACCTTTGTGCTCGGGCTCGGATTCGGCCTCGCGCGGTGGTGGTCCGCCGGCATCCTGGCGCCGATCCTGATGCATGCCGCCTACAACGGTGCCCTGCTCCGCCCGGATCTGCTTGCACTCGATGCGGACACGCGCCTTGACCCCATGGCCGCCGCCGGAGGAATGGCGGCCTGGTTGGCCGCCGGAGCCTGGCTAGGACGCCGCCCGAGCTAACGGGCACAGGGCCGGGCGAGAGGACCGTCGCGGGGCCCGAACAGGTCGTCCCCCGTGAATCCGGCGAAAGATTTGGGCGGGGGGATGGGCGGCTTCCCATTAGCGAAACGAGCATGCTGCCCTGTGAAAACTGAGTTTGGGACGGTTTAAGTTTCGTTCGTAAGAAAAGTTGCGCACTTGAGATTTGCCGCCAGGCTACACGCCGCGCCCGCGCGCTGCGGCAGTGCCGCGGCAGTGCCGCGGCAGTCCCACACCGACCGCCTCGCCCGCGGACGCTCCAACGTCCCCTTCGATCCCCTCCCCGAGCAGGTCCCATGAAGCACCTCTCTCTTCTGCTTTGCGCCGCAGGCGCAGGCAGCCTCGTCTACGTCACGAGTACCCAGGGCAAGAGCGCCGAACCGGCGGTCGCGCCCACCCTCGAAGTCCAAAGCGACGACACCCTTGGACTCGTGCGTGTCACGCCGCGCCCTTTGGTGGAGTTGCCCCTTGGAAAACCGCTGCACGGCAATGCCGAGCGCCTCTTCAGCCGTTACCTCACCTGGAAGAGCCAGGTACAAGCCGACGAGAACAGCACGGCGTTCGTGTTCCCGATGCGCACCCTGCGCGGAGGCGGCGAACCCTACGCCGACCTGTCGGGCAGCGCGACCGTCGACCTTGCGACGGGCTTCGTGCGCATCTCGTTCGATGCGGACGTCGCTGCGCACGGATTCAAGCTGTGCCTTGTCGATGACCGCGGCGAAGGTGGCGGCACGAGCCTGCTCGAGCCCCAGGACATCGTGCTGACCGTCGACAACCTCGTCGTCACCGCCGACGGGCGCGAGCTGGAAGGCCGACTTCCCGGACGTCTGCCCGCGAACTTCGAAATCGACCAGGTCTTCGTGGCCGAGGTCGACCGCTCGCTGGACGCGGGCGCCGTGCTGTTCGGGGGCCCGACGCTGTTCCAGCGCCTGCTCGCGCAGGAACTCGCCACGCAGCGCGCAGCCAATGACAAGTCGATGCTGCTCGGCCTCGCGATGCCCGTGCAGCTCGGCGGCCCGCTCGGCATCGGTCCGATCGGCGCGCTCGTTGCAAGCGGCGAGAATGAGTTCTTCAACAACCAGTTCAAGGGGAACGGGCGCACCTGCGGCACCTGCCACCCGGCGGACTTCAACCTGACGATCGACTCGGACTTCATCTCGAAGCTTCCGAACACCGACCCGCTGTTTGTCGCCGAGTTCATGCCGGCGCTGACCTTCGAGTTGAACGGCAGCCGCCGTTTCGAGAACCCGGTGCTCATGCGCAAGCTGGGCCTCATCACCGAAAACCTCGACGGCTTCGGCAACCTGAAGAAGATGTTCGTGATGCGCAGCGTGCCGCACACGTTCGCGCAAGGCGTTTCCATCCAAGCGGGCAACGGCGTGACGCCGCCCGACGAACGCACCGGTTGGAGCGGTGACGGCGCGCCGCACGGCATCGTCAACGGCATCCCGACCTCGGGCCGACTGTTTGACTTCGCCATCGGCGCGGTCATCCAGCACTTCCCGAAGACGATGAACCGCATCAACAACGTCGACTTCATCATGCCGACCAACGCCCAGTTGATCGCCATGGAAGCATTCCAGTTGAGCCTTGGCCGGCAGACGGACTTCAACCTCAACGTGTTGACGTTCAACGACCCGGAGACCGAAACGGGCAAGATCCTCTACCAGCAGAGCTCCTGCAACAAGTGCCACCCGAACGCCGGGTCGGACCAACCGAACTTCAACTTCGACACCGGTGTCGAAGAGTTCCTGATCAACAACCCCGACATCACCGGCGAGCCGCGCCCCGCGGACGGTGGCTTTGGCACCGATCCCAACGGCCTGTTCCCGGCGATTCCCGTCCCGAACAACGGTGTTGATCCCAACAAACCGGTCGGAAGCTTCGGCAACGGTGAGTTCAACACACCGAGTATCGTCGAAGCGGCGGACACCGGTCCGTTCTTCCACAACAACATCGTGTGGGGTGGCATCGAAGAGGCCATCGACTTCTACCGCTCGGCGGAGTTCGCCCAGGCCCAGGGCTTCACGATCTCGTTCGGCGGCAACGGCCGCGAACAGGTCGGCAAGTTCCTGCGCTCGATCAACTCCCTCGACAACATCGACACCGGGACCCTATTCGCGCAGCGTGCTTTCGACGCGTGCGCGTTCTTCCCTGTGTCGATCTTCGACGCGCAGCACCACGCCGCCGTCAACCTGTTCCTGCGCCTCGCGCTGAAGGACATCGACGACACGATCCGCGTTCTCAGCGAGGTTGGCATCAACCCCGTCGCGCTCAACCACCTGAAGGAAGCCAAGTGCTTCTTCTTCTGGGCGATGGCACCGATGGATTGGGACAAGCGCCGTGAGCTGATCATCACGGGCATCCAGGAGATGCAGCTCGCGCGCCAGGACATCGGCAACTGACGTGCGCCCCCGCGGGGCGACGTTTAGCGCCGGCCGCGACTTCAGGGCCCCTCCCGCTCGGTCACCCGCGGTGCGCACGTCGCACCGCGGGGCCGATCGGGGGGGGCCGCTCGCTTTTTGGGCGGGACCGTCGCCCGCTCGGCGCGCGCGCTCCGCTTCAAACCGGCCACCGTGTGGCCAAACATCACCTGCGAGCCCATTCGTTTGGGCCGTGCCGACTTTTACCCAAGCTCTCAGCGGGGAATGAGGTCGGCGATGAAAACGTCGCTGTCTTCGCCCTCGCCGCCGGGCTCACCGTCGCGCCCGAAGCTGTGCAGTTGGTACGGGGCGCGATTCCCGGGCGCGACGTAGATCAACCTGCGCCCCCACGGGTCCACGATGTCGTCCTTCGAGAGGTGCACGCGGCCCAAATCGTCGGGCAGGATCAGCGCTTCGAGCGTGCCCGGATAGTGGCCCGAATGCGTTTCGGACCACGCCCGCAGAGCCACGTCCACGCGCACGATACGGTCCTCGATTCGAAGGGGCGGTGCCACCTGGGCGGCACGCTCGCCGCGATCGGCGGCAACGGCGCCATCCGCGAGCGGGGCGGGCTGTGCTCCCGCACGCTCCGCCGCCGCAACCTCTGCCGGTGCGAGGGCCGCTTGCCGCTCCGCGTCGGATGAGGTACGCATCAACAGCCAGACGCCGGCCCCAGCCGCGGCGAGTACGACGAGCAAGGCGGTGCCGCGCACGGCACCCGCGCGCGGATGGAATTCAAAGCGTGCGTTGGCCGTCGGATGGAGACGCGTTTGCATAGGTGGGCGGGGCTGGGGACATCGGGTTCGCAGGAACTAAAGGGATCATCGCAGACACCGGCGCGTTGGGAACACGGAAGTTGAGTCCGCCACCCCTTGTACGCGAGGCGCTCCATTCCAATCCCCGGCCCCGATCGGGACACGCCGCTCCCAAGGATGGCGCATGCGGCTACCATCCCGCCGATGGACCGCCGCGCCGACTTCAGCCTCTTCCTCGTCGTGGAGGGGTTGTGCGCGCGGGTCGACATCCACACGGCCGATGGCCGACGTTCCCATGGGCGCGTCGAACACGCGGGTTCGATGGGCCCCGCGGGCTTGGGTGATGCCATCGGGCAGTTGCTGGCCGGCGGCCCTGCGCCGGGGCGGCGGGCGGGTTTGCTCTTTGACGGTTGCTGGAGCGGTCTTGTGCGCGCGCCCGCGTCCGATGAACTTGGCCGGGCGCTCGCGATCGCCGCGCAAGGACGTTCCCACGTCGCGCCGTCGAACGCGCTGACGGGTTGGAGCGCGTTGGAGGGCAGCGCGGACCCCGCAGAGCTGTGGACGACGATCGCACCGCGCCACGTGGCCGTGGATGCCGCCCAACGGCTCGCCGCCGAGCGCTCGGACCTCGCTTGGATCGCCCACCCCGCTGGCCTTTTGCGCGGGTGCAGCGGACTGCGCACGGAGGTTTGGCCGGGACTGACCTGGTGCGGCGGGGGCGGAGCGCCGCTGCGCATCCTCGAGGGTGCGCCCGGATCGATCGCGTGGGCTGGCGAGCTGCGCGGGTGGTTGGCGGAGCGGCGCGGCTCCGCGCCGATTTTGTTCGCGGGACCCGCGGACCGCGAGGCGCTCGGCAGCGCGCGCGTCGCGGGCCGTCGCGCCCTCCTTCCCGAACGCCGCCAAGTGGAGTTGCTCCACGCCGTTGCGGCGCGCTGGGCGGAAACGCGGCCGGCCCATGCCGCCGTGCCGGACGCGCCGTGGACACTCAGGGCGAACGAGGTGGGCACGCAACCGGAAGCGCCAACCTGCGCAGCCGAAACCATCGCCTCCGCCGCGGTCGTGCGCTCCGCGCTGCACGCGGCCCCGTCCAACGTCGCGCTGCCTTCCAAAATGGCAGTGCTCGAGCTCGAAGTCGCGCCCGCCCGTCGCCACGCGGCATCGCCCACGCCGTACCCCGCGCTCGACATCCCCGCGGCGATCCGCGAACCGCGCCCATCGCGCACCGGGCACGCCGGCACCGTCGATAGCGCCCGCCTCGACACCGCTGTGCGCATCGAACGCCCGAACCAGCGCAGCGCCGTGTCGCGCCGCGCCACCACAACGGTATTGGCACCGCGCCGCGCCCAGACTGTCGCGGCCGCGAAGTCCGCGCCGCCGTCGCCGCTCCCGCCCGAACCCTCGATGCGTTTTGATCCGCCAGCGTGGCTGCCCGCGGCGCTGACCCTTGCCATCGCGCTTGCCATCGGCTGGCACCAGCACACCCGCGCTCCCGCTTCAGAAGCGGAGGGTGGAGTGAGCGTCTACGCCGTCGATGGGAGCGACGGCGCATCCGCGACCGACGTGTCGACAGCGTCCATCCTCGAACTGTGCCGCGAAAACCTTGTGCAGCGACGCCGGCTCCCCGCGCTAATCGATGCGATCGTGCGACACACCCAGGATGACCTCCAACTGCGGCGTGTGGTCGCAAAGCTGGGGGGTGTTGCCACTGTCGAAGGGCTTGGAGCGAGCTCCGCTGCGGTCGATCGATTCTGCGCGGCGGTCGCGGGTGAACTCGCGCGCTACGGTTGGGTCGCGTCTGTGGCCGTGGTGCAGCGGCGCGCGTTGCCCTCCGGGGGCCGCGCGTGGGAGTTCGCGCTCGAGTTGACTCCGCACGATCCCCCCGTGGAGTTCGCACCCAGTCCGGGTAGCGCCGACTTGCCCGCGCCCGCCGATCGCAGCGAACTCACCGCCCGCACCAGCGCGTGCTTCGAAGCCGGAGGCGCAGAAATCACCGCGTCGCGGCGCGACGACGGAACACTTTCGCGCTCGTCGCAGGAGGTCGTCGCACTCGCCGAAGGGCTCGTCGGTAACCGCGACAAACCGATGGGTTGGCGTTACGACCTGCGCACGCCCCTCGCCGGGCTAGCCGAGTGCCTGCGGGAGCTCGCCGCGCAACCCGAGTTTGTGCTACCCGCAGCGATCGAACTCGAGTCGCTGGAAGCCGACGCGGGCTTCGACGTGCGCCTGTGGCTTTGGCTGTGATTCCTTGAATCAGCCGATGTCGACCGGATGGATGCGCTCCAGCGGCACCTTCTGACCGTCCTCCCCAACCGCCACCATCGTCACGGTGGCTTCGGTGACGGGCACACGCACGTGGCTGCCAAAACGCCGCTGCGCCCAAACGGAGACCTTAACCGTCACCGAGGTTGTGCCAACACGCACCGTATCCGTGAAGAACGACACGAGGTCGCCGACGAACACCGGCCGTTTGAACTCGATGCGGTCCATCGCCACCGTGGCAATGCGGCCCGAGTGGTAGCGGTGGGCTTCGATCGCCGCCGCCAAGTCGATCTCCGAAAGGATCACACCGCCGAAGATCGTGCCGAGCGCGTTGGTGTCGCGCGGCATCATCACGACCCGGATCGCCGGCGTTTTGTCGGAGGGATAGTCGGCGGAGAGGTCTTGCTCGTCCGAACTCGATTCATGGCCTTGGATCGGCGAATTCATCGGGATTTGGGGGTCTGTTGGCCCTGCGCCCAAGCGCGAACCCGCTGTTCGAGTTCCTGCGTGTGGCCCTTGAAGAAGTGGTCCGCGCCAGCGATCTCGTGGGTGTCGAAGTGCGCGGGGAGGACGGGGTATTGCTCCAAAAGGTCGCGCCGCGTGCCGTATTGGTCGCTGTCGCCCCAGATGAAAAACGTGGGTTGGCGCAACTCGTCCACCCGGTCGAGTTCGAACATCCGCAGGGGAAAGCCGACCAGGACGAGCCTTGCGATGCGCGGCTCCTTTTTGGCAAGACCAAACACGGTCCGCGAGCCGAACGAAAATCCCGCGGCCCACCAGGGTGCGCCCGGGTGTTTTTGCGCGAGCCATTCGAGCGCCGCCTGCGCGTCGTCCTCTTCGCCGCCCTCGCCGTCGTACTGGCCTTCGCTCGCCCCGACACTGCGGAAGTTGATGCGCAGGCACGCGAGCCCCGCGGCCGCGAGACCGCGGGCGGTCCGGAAAGCGACGGTGCTGTGCATGTTGCCGCCGTGCGCGGGGTGCGGATGGCAGACCACGGCTACCGCGGCGGGTTCGTCGCGGCCCTCAGGCTCGTGGTACAGCGCCTCGAGCTGGCCCGCCGGGCCGCGGATCAGGAACTCAAGACCCGGGTGCGACGGCGTAGGGGTCATGGCACCTAGTCTATAGCCCACGGGAGCCCATCCCGCCCGCCACCGTGCTCCGCCGCATCCGCGCCCTCTTGACCGCCCACCTTGCCGCGTGGCGCGCCGCCGACCCGCCGCTCACGGCGCTCCTCGTGCACGGCTTGATCGCGGGTGTGTTGTGCGGGCTGGTGCGCGACTTTCTCCCGCCGTTTGCGTATGCGGCCTTCGCATTCAGCGTTTCGGGAGCGCTGCTCGTCTTGCCGTTCCTCGGCGAGCTCGGCTTCCTCCTGCGCGACGATCCGGCGTCGGAGTGGAGCCGCGCGCTGCCCGCCACTTCCCGCGAGCAACGCGCGGCCCGCGCCCTCGCCGTCGCGGTGATCCTTGGCGTGCTCGCACTTGGCAGCATCCTGCCCGCGGCGGCCCTCGCGCCGGTGGGCTTCGGGGCGCTCGCGCGGATCGCACTGGTGCCCGCGGGGCTCGCATCGGCCATCGCGCTGGGTGGAGCGCTGCTCGGTGTCCAGCAGTTGCTCGCGCGGCGTCCGGCGCTCCTCTCGTTCGCGCACACGGTGCTCTTCGCGGGTTTGCTGCTGCTCGTCGTCGTGGGCCTGCCGCAGGTGCGCCACCTCGCTGACGTGGATTCGCCGCGGGAGCTGGGATCGGCCTTCGTTTGGCTGCTGCCCCAGGTGTGGTTTGCGGCGCCGTTCGCGGAGGGAGCGCACGGACTCGCAGCGGCCTGGCCCGCTGCCCTCGGCGTCGTGGTGGGCGCGGCGGCGTTGTTTGGACTTCCCCTCTCGCGCGCAGGCGTGGTGCACGGCTCCGACGCACTCGGGAAGCTGCTTGAGCCCCTGCGCCGCCTCGCGGTCCGCCTGTGGGTGCGGCGCGCGGAGCGCGCGACGTTCGAACTCGTGTTCGCAGCGCTTCCGCACGAGCGCGAAACAAACCTGCGCACTCGCCCCCTCGTGGCGCTGCCCTTGCTCTTCCTGCTCGCGGCCTTCAATCGTGAACCGGGACCGGAGCGCGATGGTTTGCTCGCGCTCTTGCTGTTCGTCGCAGCGGTGTACCTGCCCGTCCTGGCGGCGCACGTGCCCGCGTCGGCCAGCCACCGCGCGCGCTGGATCCTCGACGGCGCGCCGGTGGCGGCGGGAGCGCTCCAGGGTGGCGCGTTCAAAGCGCTGGTGCTGCGCGCGCTGATTCCGCTCTACGCCGTGCTGTTTCTCTTCGCCGCAGCCCTCGCGGACCTGTCGTTTGCGGCCCGCATCACGCCCCTCGCTGCGCTGTTTGCCCTCGCGGTCCTGCGCCGGGCGTGGCCAAGCTGCGCACGCGACCTGCCCCTCTCGCTGCCACCCGACCGCGCGGGCGAAGGCCTCAACCTCGGCGGCCCGCTCCTCACGTCGGCAATCCTCGCGACGGTGATCGCGGTCTTCGCCGCGAAAGCGGTCACCACTCCCGTCGCAGCGCTGGTCGTCGCGCTCCCGCTCGTACTGCACGAGGTTCTGGCGGCGCGTGCGTGGAACCGGCCCGCGGGCGCCAGCGCCTGAACCGCGACGCCCTGTCAGTACGGGTCGCGCTGGGCGAGGTACTGGCTCAAGTCCTCGGGCAGCGGGCTCGTGATCTCGATGCGCGCGCCGTCCTTGGGCGACGTCAACGCCAAGCGGTGGGCGTGCAGCGCGTGGCGGGTGAGCCCGAGTTCCAGTTGGTCGCGGCGTGTGAGCTCGCCATCCTGCGCGCGCAGGAAAAGTTCTTCATCCACGCCGTAAAGCTTGTCGCCAACGAGCGGATGCCCGATCGAAGCCATGTGCACGCGGATTTGGTGCTGGCGGCCCGTATGCAGGCGGCACAGCACGAGCGCACAATCGGCGTAGCGCTCAATCACGCGCCAATCGGTGCGCGACGGCAAGCCGCGCGCGACGGTCGCCATCTTGAGGCGCACCTGCGAACCCGGCGCGGATCCAAGATCGGCGTCGATCACCCCCTCGTCCTGTTCGGGAACGCCGCGCACGATCGCGAGATATTCCTTCTCGACGAGCCGGTCCTCGAACTGGCGCATCACCGCTGCGTGGCTGATGGGATCGCGCGCGAGCAGCACAACACCGCTCGTCTCCTTGTCCAGACGGTGGCAGAGCTTGATGCGGTCCTCACGCCGCGCCGCACCCAAGTTCCAGTGCACGTACACACGCTGGATCAGGGTATCGGACAGGTGCCGACCGCTGGGGTGGACCGGCAGGCCCGGCGGTTTGTCGACGGCGATGAGGACATCGTCCTCGTACAGCACGCACAGGTCCGTGGCGGAGCTCGTCGCGCGCTGGATGCGCAGGGGCTCGGGGATCAGGACGACCACGCGGCTGTTGTGCATCAGCCGTCTGCCGGGCCGGTGCTCTGGCTGAAGTTCCCCGCCGCCGTCGGGGCGCTCGGGCACCGCCGGATCGATCAGCACGTACCCCTCGCGGATCAACGCCTGGATCGACGTGCGCGAGCGCCAGGGCAGCGCGCGCTGGAGGAACGCATCCAGCCGGATGTGGACCTCGTCGACCGGCAAGTTGAGGTCGCTGGCCCGCACACGCAGGTCGGCGCGTTCAACGGGCTGGGAGAGGTCGCGATCCTTGGGGAAGAGCCGCATGGCGGGCGTGCAGGTCGACGCCGCTCCCGCGCGACAAGCCCGCGTTACCGCGGGAGAAAGGTCAGCGAACGCGGCCGCCGGCGCGGCGCTGGGATTTGCGCGTTGCCTTCAAGATCGTGCGCAGGCGTTCGCGGCGTTCGCGACGGCGGGCGTCTGAGCGCTTCTCGTGCCAGGTGTAGGCCTTCGCGAGGCGGAAGATGCCGCCGTAGTTGCACTGACGCTTGAAGCGGCGCAGGGCGGCTTCGAGCGACTCGTTCGCACGAACTTGGACTTTGATCGCCATACTGGAGAGGATTTTGGGGCCCCGAGCCGGCCCGGTCGGGGACGAGGGGCGACCAGTATGGCCGCTCTAGCCCCTTGGGCAAGCTTTATCTCGCCCGCCACCCCCGGGGCCCTCCCTGCGGGGCTTCCTCGCGCTCCGCCCCCCCAACTTCCGTGTCCGCGCCCTCCCCCGACCCCCGATCCTCGGGATCCCTCCCCGCCGGCGTGGCCGCGCGCGGGGGTGTTCCGACGGACCCCGGGGCGAACCCGCCCGCGGAAGTCGAGGGGGAGATCGAACGGGTCACGTTCCACAACGAGGAGACGCTCTACACCGTGTTGCGGGTGCGGACCGGCCGCCAGGTGCCCGGGGCGGCTCCCCCCTCGGCGCTGTTCGATTCGCGATTCGCCGCGGTGGGCGCAACCGCCCGGCCGAGCGAAGGACTGCGTGTGCGCCTCGTCGGGCAATGGGCGCAGCACCGCACCCACGGACTGCAGTTCGAGTTCGAGCGCCTCGAACTGCTGCCCCCCAAGGACAGCGAAGGGTTGGTGCGCTACCTCGCGTCGAAAACCTTCGAAGGTGTCGGCGAGGTGCTCGCGCGGCGCATCGTCGACCACCTGGGGCTGGATGCTCTGCGGCGCATCCGCGATGAGCCGCTCGCGCTGACCGGCGTGCCGGGACTGCGCGCGGACGTGCGCGAAAAGCTGGCGGCGACGGTTGTCCAGGCGCTCGGAACCCACCAACTGGTGGCCTTCCTCCTCGGGCTCGGCCTCGCGCCATGGCAAGCCGAAGCCGTCATCGCGAAGTACGGTGTCGACTCGGCGGAGCGGCTGCGGCGCAATCCGTACCTGCTCTGCAGCGGGGTCAGCGGAATCGGCTTCGTGACCGCGGACCGGGTCGCGCGGCGCCTGGGGCTGCCTGCGGATGGCATCGAGCGCCGCCGAGCCGCGCTCCTGCACGCTCTGCAGGAGTCCGCGAGCGAAGGCCATACGTGCCGCAACATCGCCGCGCTCTTCGCGGAGGGCGCGAAGCTGCTGGGTGACGAGCCCGCCGAAGCGGGTCTGCGCGCGGCGCTCGAAGGGCTAGCGGGAATGGGCGAGCTGCGGCTGGAGTCGGACGGCGCGGGGATCGAACACGCATGGCTGCCACACCTCTTCACGAGCGAAGTGGGGGTGGCCCAGTCCCTGGCGCGGCTGCTCGCGCCCGGCGCACCCCGGCCCTGGGCCGACCCCGCGCGCGTCGAGCACGCGGCGCGCCGCCAGGGCATCCAACTCCACCCGCGCCAAGCCGAGGCCGTCCTCGGGCTCTTGACGCACCCCGTCGGGCTTTTGACCGGCGGGCCCGGCGTCGGCAAAACCACGATCGTGCGCCTTGTCGTCGACCTCGCGCGCAGCGCGGGTGCCCGGGTGTTGCTCGCGTCCCCCACCGGGCGCGCGGCAAAACGCCTCGCGGAAGCGACGGGAGCGGAAGCGGCGACGGTGCACCGAACGCTGGGTTTTGACCCGGCAGGCGGCCGTTTTGCGCACGACGCCAAACGACCGCTCGAGGCCGACCTTGTGGTCGTGGACGAGATCAGCATGCTCGACCTCGTGCTCGCCCACCACCTGTTCAAGTCGGTGCAGCCCCCGACGCGACTGATCCTTGTGGGCGACCCGGACCAACTGCCGTCGGTGGCGGCGGGCAACGTGCTCAGCGATCTGCTCGAATCGCGCGCGATCCCGACGTTCCGCTTGACCGAGATCTACCGCCAAGATTCGCGCAGCCTGATCGTGGAGAACGCGCACCGCATCCTGAAAGGCGAGATGCCGCGCTTCCCCGCGCCGAATGCGCCGCGCGCGGACTTCTACTTTTTCCCGGTCGAAGGTGAGGAAGCCGCCGCGGACCGCCTGGTCGAGGTGGTGACACGGCGCATCCCCGAGGCCTTCAGCATGCCGTGGGAGCGCGACGTCCAAGTGCTCGCGCCGATGTACCGCGGCGCATGCGGTGTCGACGCGCTCAACGATCGGCTGCGCGCAGCCCTCGAACACACCGACGCACCGCGCAGGATCCGCGGCCGCGATTGGCGCGTGGGCGAGCGTGTGATCCATACGCGCAACGATTACGAGCGCGAGGTGTTCAATGGCGACATGGGTCGCATCGAGCACATCAGCGCGGAATTGGATTCGCTGACGGTCCGCTTCCCCGAGCGCACGCTGGTTTACGACGCGGCCCAGCTGAGCGACCTCGCGTCGGCGTTCGCCGTCACCGTGCATCGCAGCCAGGGTGGCGAATTCCCGGCTGTGGTGATGCCGCTCGTCATGCAGCACTGGATGATGCTCCAGCGCCACCTCCTGTACACCGCGATCACCCGCGCGCGGAAGCTGGTGGTGCTGGTCGGCAGCCCGCGCGCGCTCGCAACAGCGATCTCAAACGCCGAGCAGGCGCAGCGCGAGAGCGGCCTGGCCGCGCGACTCCAAGCTTGATCGTGGGAAGAAGGCCAAACCCCAGCCCCGCGTGGCGCGGCTGGGGTTTGGTTCTAGCGTCAACTTCGATCGGCCAAAGACGCCTAAGAACGGGTCGTACCCGGGTTCTGGGCGCCCTTTCAATGCCGAGCCCGCACGCGCGAGCGCTTGCGTTCTAGGGATCGGCGAGCGCGGCGACAAGCGGCCAGTCCCCGATTGGACGACGAACTCGCAATCCGCGGGAATTGTGCGCACTGGCAAAACACGCGCGCGGGCGCACACCGCGCTCTTGCCCCGCCTCAAAACGCGCGGCGGGCTCACCCCCCGCCCCGGCGCACGCCCCCCTGGCGCCTGTGATATCACCGTGATATGCTTCGCAAACCTTCGATCCAAGGGCCGATGGCCCCCAGCCCCCCCCAGAAACCATGTCCACCGAAGCCTTCACCCCGCGCGCGCCCCACGCCGAACGCAGGTTCGAGCCCTGGAGTGCGTGGCCCATCCTCGGCGGCCTGCTCCTCGCGGTTGTCCTCGGCTCCGCCGTCGCCGTCGCCAACGACCTGCCGGGTCTGCTGCCGTTCATCCTGGTCCCGGCGTTCATCTGCCTCTTCGGCCTGTTCATCGTCTCGCCCAACGATTCGCGGGTGCTCGTCCTGTTTGGCCGCTACCGCGGCACCGTGCGCAAGGACGGCTTTTGGTGGACCAACCCGTTCACCGCGAAGAAGCGTGTCAGCTTGAAGGCGCACAACCTCAATGGCGACAAGCTGAAGGTCAACGACCTGCTCGGCAATCCGATCGAGATCGCCGTCGTCGTCGTCTGGCAGGTGGAGGACACCGCGCGCGCGATCTTCGACGTCGAGGACCACACCCACTTCGTCGCGGTGCAAAGCGAAGCCGCCGTACGCCAGCTCGCAAGCCGCCACCCCTACGACGACGGTCAGGCCGACGGCATCGAGACAACCCTGCGCGGCAGCTCGGACCAGGTTGCGGACGAACTCGAGGTCATGCTGCAGGAGCGCCTCGAGCGCGCCGGCGTGCGTGTTCTCGAAGCGCGGCTTTCGCACCTCGCCTACGCCCAGGAGATTGCGTCCGCAATGCTGCAACGCCAGCAGGCGAGCGCGATCATCAGCGCGCGTTCGCGCATCGTCGAGGGTGCCGTCGGCATGGTCGAGATGGCGATTGCGCAACTCGAGCGAGGGGGTGCGATCGAGCTCGACGCCGAACGCAAGGCGGCGCTCGTCGGCAACCTCCTGGTTGTCCTGTGCGCGCACGAATCCCCCACACCCGTGCTCAACACCGGCACGCTTTACCACTGATATCTTGGGCGCGCGCGGAACATCGAACGAACCGCCCGCCGCGTCGCCGGCGGGCGCAGACGGAGGTGGCGACGGGCAACCGAACCGCAAGCCCTTCCTCCTGCGGCTGCCCCGGGATTTGCACGACGAGCTACGTGCGTGGGCGGACGCCGAGCTGCGCTCCTTGAACGCACACCTTGAATACGTGCTGCGCGAAGCCGTACGCCGCCGCCGCTCGAAGCCGAAGGGCTGAGGCGTTAGCGGCTCGGCAGCGCGAGCACTCCGCTGTAACTCGGGAAGGTCCGCGCGGTGGCTTCGTTCCACCTGTGGCCCGACGGAATGGCGGCAAAGTGCGCCTCGAGCGCACCCTGCGTCGGCACACGCTGAGGCCGCCGCGATGGCATGCGCCACAAGCGTGTGGGCCCTTCGAGCTCGATCATGCCGGTTCTGCCGTCGTAACGCGCTCCGATCTCCGCTTCCGAGTGCGGCGCAAGCGGCAGCACGGCGTGGCTCCACGCCACTTCGTGCAGGGCACCCGCGTGGCAGCGCTGGAGCGAAACGCTCAACTCCACCGTGCGCCATTGTGCTCCCGCGTTCTCGATGCGGGCCGCGAGCACACCGTCCCCGTCGAGTCCGCAATCGCCCGCGAACACTCCCCGCCGTCCGGTGCCCTCGACGGCGACATCGCGGCGCCAAGCCTCCGCCCACGTTCGCAGGTCGCCGTTGAGCGCCGCAACTTCGATGAACTCCGCGTTAAGGTTCTCACCGTAAACCTCGAGCCCGACTCTGCCCATCAATCGGCGCACTTCCTCGGGCGTGTAGAACTCGAACGGATAGTCGCTGGCGACAACACCTTGGAAAAGTTCGAGGCCACGCTCCGACATCATGTTCTGGAACTGCAGCAGCGCGAGGCCGCCGGGCTTCAGCACACGCTGGATCTCCGCCAGGTAGCGGTACGCACTGCGCTTGTCCACGTGGATCAGAACGAGCAGCGAATAAACGAAGTCGACGCTGCCATCTTCGACACCCGCAAGCGACGCACCGTCGCCCACGATCAATGTGGCGTTGGACACCTCGTCGAGGTAATCGCGTGCTTTTGCAATCATCTGCGCGGAGATGTCCACGCCGATTACCTGACGGCAGTGCTTCGAAAGTGGGCGCAGGAGCCGGCCGATGCCACACCCGATCTCGAGCGCAACCGCCTCCGGATGCACGAAGGGCTGCAATGCCCGCACCGCGACTTCGCCGGAGCGCTCAAAGGCCCCGATGTCGAGGTCGTCGGGATCAAGCACCGTGGGGTCACCCCAGATGCTGAAATGGGCATCGCGCGAGGCCCGCTCATCCCAATAGGACTGGGCGAACTGTTGGCGTTGCGTGGGCGGTTGCGGTTCGGTCATGGCGCTTCCTGGAAACGCGAACAAGGAGTCCGCGCCGGTCATGCTAGCTAGCTGCCCCGCCAAGCAACCGCCACAGCATCAAGTCTTGCGCGCAATCTCGGATTCGCGCAGTCGGGGTTCGACCGCCGGGCGGGAGCCGCCCGAAAATCTTCACCCGGCCGTTGCGCGCCCGGTGGCCCGTTCATCTGTGCGGAGCGCTGGCCGGGATCAACCCCCGCCGGTCAACGTCCACGCGTGCGCGCACGACGGGAACAACCGCGCGGTGTCCTCGTTCCAGCGCATCCCCGACGGAATAATCGCGAGGTGCACCTCGACGCGCCCGCTATCCGGCAGGGGCTCCGCACGTTGAGTCGCAAACGCGACGTGCTCGGCAGCCGACTGCAGGTCGAGTCCGCGGCTTTCGCCGCCATAACTGATCGCGACGACGGTGCGACTCTGGGGCGGCGTGAACACAACCGCATCGGCGAAATAACACCGTGCAAGGCGTCCACCCTGGCGACGGTGAACGGACGCATTGATTTCGGCGGTCCGCCACTGGTCCGTCGTGTTCACGAGCGTCAAGTCAACGCGGCCCTTCTGCGCCATGTCACCGCCATCGGGCGCAAAAAAGCCCGTGCGCACGATGCCGTCGACCTTAAATCCCTGGCGCCACTCGCGCACCCAACCGTCGGGCCGGCCGCGCAGGACAACCACCTCGATAAACTCGTTGTTCTGGTGCTCTCCAAGCACTTCGAGGCCCGCGCCGCGCAACAGGAAGCGCAGCTCTTCGGGTGTGTAGAACTCAAAGGGGAAGTCGTTTTCGGCGGTTTCCTGGAAGTGCTCAAAACCGCGCTGGCTGAGGATGTTCTGGAACTGGAGCACCGCCCGGCCGCCGGGCTTCAGCACACGTCGGATCTCGCGCAGATAGCGGAACGCACTGCGCTTGTCGACGTGGATCAAGCACAGGACCGAATACACGAGGTCGATGCTGTCCGCTTCGACACCCGCGAGGCTCGCGCCGTCTCCATGAAGCACTTCGGCATTGGGGAACTCCGCGAGCACACGCTCGCTCTCCTCCACCACCACCTGCGAGATGTCGATGCCGATAGCGCGGCCGACGTAGGGGGCAAGGTGCGCCAGCACGCGACCGACACCGCTGCCGATCTCGAGGACGTGCGCTCCTGGATGCACAAACGGCAGAATGCCGCGCGCGGACTGCGACGCGCCGCCGAGCGCGGCCGCGATGTCGATCTGGCCCGATCCGTCCCGGGGCGCGCCGTCGTTGCCCGCGAGGGCCCAACGGTCCCAAAAAGCTTCGGCGGCGCGTTGACGGTCGGTGCGATCCTCGTGGTGCTGCATGGGGCTTGGGCGCGCAAGCGCGCGGAAGGATGCTACACGGCGGAGGCCGAACGGCCGCTTCCGCCTCGCGACCTCCTCAATCGGCGGCTTCCACCGTGGCGGGCGGAAGGTCGCGGTCGAAACCCGGCCCGAGGATCCGGACGAACACGTCGTGTCCGAGTCCGCGCCGCCGATCGCTCCAGACGACGGCAAAACTGTCGCCCAGAACCGCCGCATGGGGCATGGTCCGGTCCGGGACGAAGCTGGTTTCGCGTTGGTTCAGGGTGACGGCGGGCCCCGCGCTTCCGTCGGGGTGGACGCGGCGCGCCTGGATGTGGTCGCGGTAGGAAATGTCGTCCTCCCACACCACGACGTACGAGCCGTCGCCAAGGCGCAGCATCTCAGCGTAGTCCTGCTCGTTCGCAAGGACGCTCACGGCGATGGGGAAGCTCGCCGGGCTGCCATGGCGATCATAAAAGCGGGCAAAAACGTCGCGCGTCGGGCTCTCGTTGCCGGTCCACGCCAGCGCGAACCCCCCGTCGCCCCACGGCGCGCCGGCCGGGTCCCAATCGCCGGTCCGGGTGGGACTCGGGTGGAAACGGAGGGTTTCACCGAGCGGTGTGAGGTCGGGACCAAGACGGCGGCCCCGCAGGTGCGCGGGCTCGCCACGCGGGGCTTCGTCCCACATGGCGACAAATCCGCCGTCGGAGCCGGGGAAAAGGGCCGGGTGCCGCAGGTCGTTGGCGGACGTGTCGACGGTGTGCACCGTCGGTTTGACACCGGGTGCAACGAGCGCGACGACGAGCGTCGCCCCGACCTCGCCCCCCGGCCGGTCCACGGTGGTCAAAACGCCATAGCGCCCCCCCGCGAGCGCGACCTGACTGGAGCGCCAGGGTTTCGGACGCGCGCTGACACCGAGTTCAAGACTGGGGCCAATCGGCTTGTTGTCCGGTCCGTGAAGCTGGACGAGGCTCTGCACACCGCGCTCACCCTGCTGGAACCATGTGACCGCGAAACCCCCATCCTCGCCGACTGCGACCGCGGGCGACCGAACGTCCAGCGCAGCGTCCGCGCCCAGGTGGAACTCGTCGCCTTGGAGCCCCGCGGGACCCAGCCGGCGTCCATAAAGATGCGACGCGCCGTGGCGGCGGTCCTCCCAAACGATGACCGCGCGGTTGCTGCCGTTGCTGGCAATTGCCGGAGCGGTTTGATCGGCGCTCGCGTCGTCGGTGTTCCAACGCCGATCCGGGCCCGATTTGTCGCCCGGCCCAAGGACCCGGTAGTACACGTCGAAATCGCCGCTGCGCCGGTCCGTCCACGCGACGATCGCCCGGTCACCCCGCGCGGCCACGACGGGGCCGCTCGCGGGACCGCCGCCCTCGCCGGGAAGCGCAATAGGTTCGCCGGCGGGAGCACCACTCACATCCAGGGAATGGAGCTCGACGCTGCCTTTTGATCCCGACTCCGCGGTGCCCGCACGTTCGGTGGCGAGCAGCAGGCCGCCCTCCCATGCGGCAAGGCTCGCCGCAACGACGGCGCCCTCCACCGGCGCGATGTCGCTGCCGACCGCGCGCAAATCCGCGTCGAGCTGCCGCAACACCACGCCGCCTTCGACGCGCACCAGCAACCACCACCCCACATCGGTGGCCGCGATGCCCATCAGTTCGCCAGCGCCCGCAGCTAGGGCGACACCCTGCGATTCGGGCGCTCCACCCGCCGTCGTGCTCCGTCCCCAGACCGCGACACCGTCCGCGCGGGTCCAACCCACGAGGTAAGCGCCGCTGGGCGAAGCGGCACCGACGGCATCGCTCGTCACTTCGGGGCCGCCCTGGTCGATGTCGAACGGTTCACCCCTTGCTCCAGCCGCCGCCGCCGAAACCGGGCGTCCGAACAACCGGCCACCCTCGCGCCACACCACGATGCCCGTGCCGTCGTCGGCAAACGCGAGGGCGGGAGCGCGGCTCGCACGCTGGTTCGACAGGCCGGAACCCGCGGACACACCCAGGCCGAGCATCTGCCCGGTGTCGCCGCGCGCGACCCCGCCCTCGGTGTTGCGCCCGGTGGCGGTTCCAAGCGGATGCATCGGTCCGCGCACACCCTGCGTGCGCTCGAAGAAGCGCAACTGGACCTGCTGCGCGCCCCCGTCCATCGCGAACCACGCAACGGCGCCGAAGAGCGGCCCGCCGGCGGCGATCGCGGGCTCAACTTGGCGGCTCGTGCGCGGGGCGTGCACGGGTTGCTCTTTGCCGAGCACGTTCCCTTCGCGATCCATGCGGCCAAGGAAGAGCCCGAGGTTGCCGTGGCGTGTGTCGCGCCACACCGCGGCGAAGCCGGCGGGTGTCGCGGCGAGCGCGTGGAGCGTCTGTTCGGCGCCCCCGGTCCTGTCCTGATTGACCTGCGCGTCGCCAAAGCGCACGTCCGCCGGTTGGGGGTAGTAAGTGCCGAGTTCCCCCACGTCGTGGTGCCAGCCGTCGGGCGGCATGGGTCCGGGCTCGCCCTCGGGCGCCGCACGTTCCGCATGTTCGGGGCGCTGGGCATCCACGGGGGCGACGAAGAGCAACAGGGCGAGGGCGGCGAGGGCGCAAACGGCGTTTCGGGCGGTCATGGTCAAGGTCCTGGTCGAGGGGCCAGGGACACGCTACGGCGTCGCGCGCTGCGGGGCTTAGGTTCCCGCCGATCCGTGACGGCGCTGTGACCACGGGCGGCACTCCGGGCACTCCGCCCGGGGCGCGCCCGCGTCCCGGAACCGTCGGCCTCCGTCAGGCGCTGGAGTGCGACCGCTCGGGTACGGCCTGCGCCATGCCGAACGCGCTGTGGAGCAGGCCTGGCCAGCGCACGAAGGTCCAGACGGAGCCCGGCGCGACGAGCGGCGCCGCGCCGACGCCACGAAGGGTCGCCGGGCGATACGTCGCCCACCGGGCCAACCCCGCGGGCCGTTAGCCCGGGTTATTCACCAGCTTTGCGATCGGACGGCCCAACCGGCGGCCTTCGGCCGCCTTTCGTCGTCTTTCGCCCTCTGGCGGCACTTTGCGACCACGGGCGTCGCTCGTTGACCTGTTCAAGGTCGACTGTGGATCCCGCGGCCGCAAAGCACCACCAGGCGACGACTTGGGCTCGTCTGCTCGAAAACCTGATGAATAACCCGGACTACGGGATCAGCACGACCTT
>Ga0163144_10010222_pt1 | contig 20035 bp, 13 predicted proteins | sample OliLak19BULKMAT1_FD_123175 | JGI IMG/M metagenome (GOLD analysis project Ga0163144, IMG submission 123175) | Freshwater microbial mat bacterial communities from Lake Vanda, McMurdo Dry Valleys, Antarctica - Oligotrophic Lake LV.19.BULKMAT1 | ecosystem: Environmental > Aquatic > Freshwater >... | reverse complement strand
GATGCTCACGATGATGCATCCGCCTGATTTTGGCTAACATTCCCACGGTAATCACTCCAATTTCTCCCTGCCTAAAAAATAAGCAGGGTAGTTGATTTAGGTGGGTCAGTTTTGGATGAAAATAAGTACCTCAAGCGGGTCAATTCTGGGTGAAATTCAACACGCTTTCCAAGCTAACACTTCCATATTGGATCGGAGCCGTTCCTTTTGACGTTGAGTGCAAGGTTACGTGACCTGTGCCAGAACTTGTGCAGCCTTAAAGTGCCCTCGCGAAGCACTGGTCTTAAGCAAACATCGAATGCCGACAATGCCCTCGGTAAAACCCTTAGGCAGGAGGGCAGCCGCTTTGCCTAGTGGTTTCGCCAACATTCATGATTCACTGTTCTTCAAAGTTGTCTCGAACGTCGTCCAGCCATTGGTCAAAATCCACCTTCTGAAGTGCCGCATACCGAATGCGAGTAACGCTAAACCCTTGCGCCTCGAGGAACTTCTTCATGTGGGTGGGCTTGCTCGTGTTCATGGAGTGGATCAATATCGGAACGTGCCGAGGAATTGTCGCTGCTATCGCCGGCGACAGACGCGTCGCCGAGATTGATCGGTCGGTTTCAGTGATCGCCTGCTCGTCCAAGTCATGATCTAACATCATGCCAGCGATGCCTTCGGTAAAACCCTTCCGCAAAAGACCCATTGCCTTGCCGCCGGTCGCGCAGTCTATCAAGACGGACTCGCTACCCGCCAGCCACGCGCGAAACTGTTGAACCGAGATTTTCCATTAGCCGCTGATTTCTAATGGAAGCCATTAGCGTAAGTGATTGATTGTGGTGCTGTTTAGGGTGGTTTGCGGGCAGAATGGGTGATCGCGAATTGAGTGCGGGGTGAAGCATGGATTTTGATCTGCGTTTTACCGACAAAGAAATCACCGCCTGGGGCGGCATGGCGTTGATGAAACGCATGCTCGATCATTTGGGATTTGATGAGGCGCTAAGCAAAAGTGGCCTGCCACCGCGCGGCAGCAATCGCGGCTACCGTCCTGAACAACTGATCACCCAATTTATGCTCTCGGTATGGTGTGGTGCCAACCGCTTTGAGCATGGTGAAGTCACCCGGCATGACCCAGTCTTGAAACGCCTCTTCGGCTTCAAGAGTATGGCCAACTTCAAAGCCGTCATGCGGCTCTTCAACAAGTTCACCCAAGGTACCAATGAAGATGTGATGGACTCACTCTACCGATGGATGTTTGGCCAAATCAGTATCAACGACATCACCCTCGATCTGGACTCCACGGTGATGACCCGCTACGGCGCGCAAGACGGTGCCGTACGGGGCTATAACCCGGCCAAACGCGGCCGCGCCAGCCATCATCCCCTGATGGCCTTTGTCGCCGATACGCGCATGATCGCCAATTGCTGGCTGCGTCCTGGCAACAGCGCCTCGGCCAACAATGTCCAGGCATTCCTGGCCAACACCCGACACCGCTTGGGTGATAAGCAGGTCGCATTGTTACGCGCCGATAGTGGGTTTAGCGACGCCGCATTTCTAGATGATCTCGATCAACAAAAACGCCACCATATCATTGCGATGAGACAGACGCAGCCCTTGCAACGCGCGCTCGCCAATGCCCAAGGCTGGTGGGTACTGCAGGACGACAAGGGGCGGCACGTCGAAGGGATTGAGCTGACCCGTTTTGCCTATCAGGCCAACACTTGGTCGAAGCCGCGCTGGGTGATTGGCATACGCCAACACATCACGCAGCGCGCTCAAGCGAAGGGCAAAACGCTGAATCTGTTTGCTGATGATCCGGTGATTGGCCAGTGGCGGTTCTCGGCACTGGTGACGGATCTGGATCTACCGGCGGTCGCGGTCTGGCGGATGTATCGCGGTCGGGCGAATTGCGAGAACCGGATCAAAGAACTGAAGTATGACTTTGCGGCGGACAGTTTCAATATGAAAGACTTCTGGGCGACCGAGGCGGCGCTTAATACGGTGATGCTGGCCTACAATTTGATGAGCTTATTGCGTCAGGTGTTGCTCAAGACCAGCGCGGTTAAACATTCATCGAACACTGTGCAGCACACGCTACAAACGCTGCGTTACAAGCTGTTCGCCAAGGCCGCCTACATCACCACCGAAAGCCGAAAACCAGTCTTAAACATGGCGCTGGCGATGCAACAGCGAACGTGGATGCAGGGCCTGTGGGACGGGGCAAAAAAGTTCGATCTGCCAGCCAAATTCGCACCGCTTTACTCACCCTAAATTGCTTCCTAATGGAAAATCTCGGTTGAATCCTCTCGGCGTTATCGTCTACAAGCAAAAGTCTTGGCTTTAGTCCCTGACGCTGCAAAAAAGACCCCCCCAGAAAGGTTGAATTGACCACTGATTTCAAGACCCACGGCCGCTGTCTACGACCGACGGCGAAAAAACGGTATTAGCCTACCAATCGACAGATCTCCACTTTGCACTAGCAGTCGGTTTGCAGCTTTGGAGGAGCGGGTGCCTTCGCTCTAAGGTCCCCCGTCCCACACACAGTCCCATTGCGCATTCACTGAATTTGGGAATTACTAAAGTTTATCAGCCGTTCGGTCATGGATATTGCTGCGCTCGTCCGTTGCCAAAAGCAAAGCCTCGGCCTCCGTCAGGCAGTTGCGCAACCTGGGTCACGTCATCGCTCTAATTGAGCACAGCAGCCGTATCTTCCCGCTACATGGGCAGAGGCAATTCGAGCAACTTATCGTACCCGTTCTAGGGCCACCAGCCACCACCACGCTAATCGACAAACCAGCATTGCGTTTGATCATGCGGCAGATAGTTGCTAACATCCATGTATGGCAGGTGTCGGCTACCATGGAACCGAGCCGTTTACCTAACATCTGGGGGCACTACTCGTGACAAGACTTTCTGCGGGCAACGGTAGCGTACGCACCCGACACGGCATGCCGAACGCAACGTGTTGGTCCCTCGACGAGAAGTTGACCGGCATTGCGCGCGTTTGGCTAGGCCCGACGGCTCCATCTGATGCCCAGATTTAAAGTTTGCCCTAATTGTGGGTCACGAGAACCCCCGGACTCGTGTGAGTGCGGGCAGTGTCGACATCTTCTCCTAGATGTCCTCGCACGAGAGTACGGCGAAGCCAACGTTCGTCCCGACCCCCCGCAGGCAGTATCGCTCCCCCCCACCACACCAGTCGCCGCAAGGGTTTCGATTGACAAAGCGGCCAAGCAGTCGGTCGTGAGACCGGCGAATACGCCGCTCTGCGAATGTGCGCATCCGTCGTTTGAAGACACGACTGACGGTCAGCAATGCATCTTTTGTGGGTACGGCCTAGCTCATGCAGAAAACATGGAGGGCCACCGCGCCACGCCTACCTCGACATGCGAATACGTCGCGCACTTGAATGGCCAGTTCCAGCTACACTTCACCGCGCCCCTGTATTTCGGACGAGATGCCGAATGGTCTGGTTCCCCGCTGGGTAAATTCGATCCTACCGTTTCAACGCGACTGGAAGAACAGCACGACAACATTTCGAGGCGACACTTTGTGATTGCCACCTCGAACGGAGCGTTGGTCGTCACAGATCTAGGATCTACCAACGGAACCTATTTGAGCGAGAAGAAACTTGCGGTAGGCATCCCCGAAGCGATCGCAACGGGACAGGTCTTGCGGCTGGGAGAGTCATTTTTTCTCACCATTGAGCCACTCGTGGAAAAGGTACCAAATTGAGCGGAACAAAATGTACGGACTATTCGATTGACGCTGAAAAACATGCAGGAGAATTGCAGCGGAGGATGGCCGAGGATGGTGCCAGTTCTGAGGCTCGGTCCCGGCGCCTTGCGATGGAGCACGCAGAGGCGGCAGAATCAGCTCGCCTTCGCGAGCGGCGCAGGCAGGCAGCCGAGGCTGCAAAAAAGCGGGCACAGCAAGAAACGCGGCTAAAGTTGGCCGCAGGCACAGCCAAAATTCTGAATTCCGCCATCACAAAGAGCTTGAAAAGCTTAGCGGATTGTGTGGCGCGCTTTGGTGCCGAATTCGAAGTAGTCCCAGTTCCAACGTTAATCGATGCGGACAAATTCGCGCTTGGTCAGGACGAAGCGTTGGTTGCGTTGGTTGCGGCTGGAAGGAAGGCTCTAGACGATGCCGATCAAGCGCTGTTAGTTCAAGTAAAACGTCATTTAAAACTCGAAAAATTGACGCCGCTTGACGGACAAGAAAACGTCGTTCTGGCGATGACATCATTACCGTTGCGAACACATGCCGACCTTCGGACATGGGTCGATGAAGAGGTGGATCGTCTAGATGAGCAGAGAGATCGAGATGCCCTCACAAGCCGTGTTGCCTTTGCCGAGCGACTGGTGGCAAACGCCGAGGAGGAGCTCGGCCACCTTCCGGACAGTATTTCTTTAATGTTTCAGGCCTTGGTTTCTGCAACGAACGCGAGCGATGTAGCCACCGGATTGGCAAGACTTATCGGTGAGGTTCGCGATACGCTGGATGCGCACCACAAGCGCGTCGCGGAAACGAAAGCTGCGATCGCCCAGGCCAAGGCTTTGTTAACGCGCTTGTCGGCAATTGAGGTGATGGATTCTGATGCAGCCGCTCTTTGCGAGTTGCTCCGCACCCAGATCGAAAGCGGAGAAATGCTAGACGTCTCCATGCGTGACCTTGCCGAACAGGCAGCGAAGATATTGCGCGATCACGGGAAGCGCGCGCAGCAAGAGGAACGCAGATTGGCGCTTCAGATCTTGCAAGGCTGCCTCGAAGATCTTGGATACGATATCTCGGAAGATGTGTCTGCCGCGACTGTGGGGGGCGAGAGCTTTTTCTACCGGAAGCGATACGACAACGGCTTTGCGACGCGCGTGACGCATGGCAACGATAACCAACTGCTTTTCGCCTTGGGGAGAGTTCATGAAGACGGACATGCGCCTTCCGCAGCCGAGCAAATGTACATCGATTCCGAAAACAGCTCGCGAGACTATAAGCATTGTACTGACGACGTCCGAAAGGTAATCAATTTAGCCGAAGTGCGGGGATTGCATATCGGCGTGTTGCGACAGAAAGATCCTGGCGGCGGGGTCGTGCAGACGCTTTCCTCAAACGAGATCGGTGAAGTCCTGCAGCAGAAGATTGCAGACGACAAGCGCGCCACAGTCCGGACCGACGAAAGAGGAGCAACACTTTGAATATGCAAATTGTTGCTGGCACCGGTGTTCCATCGCAGCCAAAATGGATGCGCGACGTCGGGCGGTTAACTTCTGTCCGGTCGCAGTTCATTCTTGCAGGAAATATTCGAGATCTTGTCTTCAACGGAAAGTCCAGTGCCCCCGTATCCGTTCTAGACGCGCTCTTCGGCTTTATGAGCGAGGCCGGTGCGAAATACATACTGGTCTGGGATATCGTGGACGGACTTAGCCCACATCCGAACACAGCTGAGACTCGTCAACAGGCGAAGCTCGATTTCGAACTCGAGATACCAGCGGGAGGCAGTAACCCCATCAGTCTGGAACGTCTCGCGGAGCTAATTAAGCGGGCGACGCAACTTCGCGAAGTCAAGACCGCCGAAGGCGAAGCAGACTTCATTGCGCCACCGAGGACCGCGATCGTCATCGATTTCGCATCGCGCTTGACGGCAGACCCAGAAAGGTCTCCAGAAAAAGAGCGGCTGTTTTTTATTGCGTGCGAAAAGTATGCTTTAAACGCCGCGCCGTTCAAAGTGAGCGCAGTAGCGGGCGCGATGCCAACATTCAATCCTGTGTTCTGGCTGACCAACGCAGAAAGGGACCTCCCCTCATGGCTTTCGGTGAATAACCCGCGAGTCCACAATATTGCCGTTTCTCTGCCCGATATGGATGCACGGCGAAGTATGGCGCTGGCCTCGGCAGGTCAGTTGCAGATCCCCAACGATCCACCCAATCTTCGCGTGGCTTTTGCGAACGAAGTGGCATCGCTATCTGATCAGATGACGTTGAGAGGCGTGCTCGACGTCATTCGGCTTGCCGCTGCAAACGATATCAGTGCGGAGGACATCGATGAAGCCGTTACAAGCTACAAAGTCGGCGATCTCAACTTCAAAAGCCCCTGGCGGGGCAATGGTCTGCGCGACCAGATTGCTGCTGCCGAGAAGTCGAACGAAATCCACAAGCGCGTACTCGGTCAGCAGACCGCAGTGACCAAGACGCTAGATATCCTCAAGCGGTCAAGCTTTGGACTTTCCGGTGCGCAGGCCAAGTCTTCCGGAAGTCGACCCAAAGGCGTTCTTTTTTTTGCGGGGCCGACCGGCGTGGGAAAGACAGAGCTTGCCAAAACTATTACAAAGATGATTTTTGGCGACGAGACGGCTTACCTGCGCTTTGACATGAGCGAGTTTTCTGCCGAGCATTCTGATGCGCGGCTTATCGGCTCACCGCCCGGATACGTTGGGAATCGCGAAGGGGGGGAGCTAACAAATGCCGTCCGCGATAGACCATTTCGCGTCATCTTGTTTGATGAGATCGAGAAAGCGAACCCCCGCATTCTCGATAAATTTCTGCAAATTCTTGAGGATGGACGTCTGACCGACGGCCGCGGGGAGACCGTGTATTTTTCACAGTCGCTGATCATTTTTACATCGAACGTCGGCATTTTCGAAGTACTGAAGGACGGGACGAAGGTGCAAAACGTTTTCCCCGCAGACATGCCAGGTCAAGTCGAAAAAACTGTCCGCGAAAAAATTGGCGACTTCTTTACGTACACACTGGGAAGACCAGAAATCCTGAACCGGCTAGGTGACAATATCGTCGTATTCCAGTTCATCACGCATGAGGTTGGCGCTCAAATTCTTGAATCAATGGTCAGCAATGTGGCCAATCGACTGCTTGAGGAGAACGACACGTCGGTTAGTTTTAGTCAGGCTGCGAAAGGCGCGCTCGCCGAACACTGCTTAGCCGATCTCAGCCACGGGGGACGTGGTATCGGTAACAAATTGGAAAGTGTCCTGATCAATCCACTTGCTCGTGCGCTCTTTGCGCGCGGAACGTCGGTCGGGGATCGCATAGAAGTAGAGCGTGTCACACGAAACGATGACGGCACTTTCTCGGTGTCATTGCGCGGCTTGTGAAGATCAGTCGTATCCTTTCGCCTGTAGTGACCCTTGGCTGGGGCCGGCGCCTCGTCGTATGGACGCAGGGATGCGCGATCGGTTGTCCGGGCTGCTGTTCGCGGGACACGTGGAGTCGGGATGATGGTGAGGATATTGATCCAAAGGACATCGCGGCGCTGATTGATTCGAGTGATGGTGCGCCGTTCGACGGGCTGAGCATTTCGGGTGGCGAACCATTCGACCAGCCAGAAGCGTTGCTCACGCTCTTGGACGCCATTGAACACCGAGTGTCGACAATGGCTGTTCCGTTCGACGTCGTGGTCTTTTCGGGTTATCCAGAGGCCCGGATCAAACGTGACTTCCCAACTCATCTTGCAAAAATAGATCTCCTTGTGGCAGAGCCCTATGTGCATAAACTGCAGTCAACGAGTTTGCGCGGGTCGTCGAATCAACGATTGTTGAAGCTTTCGCCGCTAGCGGAAGTTCGCTATTCGGAAGAATATCTCGCTCAACAGGTGAGGAAGCCCTCAATACAAGTGATGTCGGATCAAAAGGCGCTATTGATGGTCGGCATCCCACGCAGAGGCGATCTCGAACGCATCGAGGTGCTGGCGCGCGAGCGTGGACTTAATCTCGGCGAATCGTCATGGGCTTGAGTCGATTGATGGCGGTATGTCGTTCAGCCAGGCTTGTTCGTCTGGCGCACTCATTAGGCTAATTCAATGGCGGTGTCCCCCAAGACAACAAGGCCGGACGAACCCCGCGCTCGGCGTACGTCGACAGCCAGGCGAACGCGTGGAGCCACCGAACTGGCGGGCCCCATCGGCGCTGATGGGCAAGCGAGCCGCCCCCAAAACCCCTCGCGAGTTCCAGACGACTTGCCGCAAATTCTCAACAATCTGGGACTCCGTCCTATTCGTTCCTTGGGCAACCCCTCCGTCTGGCTTATCGAGCACGGGGAAGGGCCCGCTGTAGCAAAGGTAGTTGCAAAAGGTGACGATGAGTCCGAACCTTTTCCGAGGCTAGCCGCCCCTCCTGAACTCGTGCCAATGCTCATGCCAATGCTCATGCGGCTTAGTAACGCGGAGACCGACGTCTTCATTTATCCGTACTACAGTCTTGGCAGTCTCAGAGATCAATTCGAAGTGGTCAGAGGCCTAGGCAGTACTGCCTGGGTTCCGTTGCTTGTACAGGTTTCTGCTGCATTGACCGCACTACACCAGGCGGGTCGCGCACACGGCGACTTGAAGCCGGAGAACATTCTTATTGCCGATTTACAGCCGCCGACGGTCGTACTCGCGGACTACGAGCGGTCGATTGTCGTTGGGGAGCTTGGTCGCCAAGCCATTATTCGTGAATATACGGATGGGTACCAAGCACCAGAGGTGGCTGGCGGCGTTGTTGGTGCGTCTTCAGATTACTGGTCGCTAGGCATGATTGCGAATGAATTAGCACTTGGCAACAACCCGCTGGACGGACTGGAGCGCGCCGCACAGAATCAGTTGCTCAGTACGAACTGGGTGCCGCCAACGGATCGCATTGAAAGTGAGTATGTGCGGGCGTTTGTGTTGGGCTGTTCGGCGCGCGACCCAATGCTGCGATGGGGGCATCGTGAAGTCATGTTGTGGGAAAGGCGCGATAGAGTGACGATCGTTGACGCACTTACCCGCAGCCGACAACTGGTCGCTAACCAGCCCTTCACCATTGGTGACTCAACTTTTTCAACGGCGCGGGGGCTCGCCGATGCGCTTCAATCCCAATGGTTTGCCGGTGTGGGAGCGATTGGCGGGGGCACCCTCGAACACTGGATCAGGACTGATCTTCGGCTGAATAGTCTGGCAACAGAGTTGGTGAGACTGAAGGCCGATTCGAGCCTGAATGACGAGACTAGGTCACTGCGCCTTGTGCATTTTATTGACCCGGCGCAGCCACTGACCTGGCGAAATCATGAGCTTTCCGAATTATCGCTCGATGCAATTTTGGCAGCCGCTGCGGCGGGCAACGCTGAACTAAGCGGTTGGCTGGAATCGTTCATCGACAATGGTGTTCCTGAAACGCTTGCACGCGTTGGCCGTACTGAGTTGGTAGCTGCCTTTCAGCAATTTCAGACGGCCTGGCCAAACTACGAAAGCGGATGGAATCAACTCATTGAGGCCGGTGCGCCGGCGGAGCCTCGCCTAGAGTCTAGTCGCGCACGCGCAGCGATCTACCGCGTGACTTCGAATCAGGAGGTTCAACGGGCGATCGAGAACCGACTGGACGAAGCGCTACAGGAGACACCACCGCTATTGCGGGAACGATGGTTCTTTGCGCTCGGCAATGAGCTGCAGCGCCTGCCGAGCGAACACCAATTCATCTTGGAGACGCTTGAGCCTGTTTCGACCCTAGAGACCGTAAACAACATTGCAGCGCTTTTATCGTCGGAACCGCGCCGGGTGTTCTATTCCGAATACGACAAAAAGTTGACGCGCGGACTTGTTCTCAATGCCGCGACTATGTCCGAGACACAAGATGCTCCCCCTAGCCAGCGACCTTCGACAGCGCAAGCGAGCTTCCGTATCCGCCAAGCGGATCTTGTCTATTCCGGAAATCCTCAGGAAGCCGCAGTCGCGCTCGGCAAACAAGTTTTGGTGTCATGGGAGGCGCCGGAAAATTGTCGTGTGCAACTCGCCTTTGGAAAATCATTTCTTGGCCTACCGCTACGAAAATTCCGCTACCGAAATCTGCCACCGAGCGGTAGCGTGTTAGTTTCCATTGCCGAGACGACAGACTTTTGGATCGTGACTCGTCGGCGCTGGGGATTCCAGACGATCTCTGGCCGTTTGCGTGTGGAGGTGCCGCGCCGAGATCGACTACGTGAGTCGGCGGCAAGGTTGACGGAAGTTGGGTTTCCGCTGCTGACACCCTCACAATCGCTTCGTCCCGCGTTAGAGCGTCTTGTGGAAGCCCATGTCAGACTTCTATCGACCCGTCCACTTGTCAAATTAGTGAAACGTCTACATCATGTGACCGCTACACTTTTGAAGGCGAAGCCGTTAAAAAGCCCTCTAGGGTTTATGCAGCAAGAACGCAGCAAACTCCGCCTGCAGGCGGGTTCTTTGGTTAAGGTCGGGTTGTCTAGGCACCCTGAATAGTAAAAATCAAACAATAATCTTAGGGGTCGACATGTCGAACGAAAATTTGCCTCGAGGCGAATCTGCACAGAGTGCGGCGGACGCTGCAAACAGCGCGCTTCCCGGGCGGCCGACTCCAGAGCATACCCACCGTCCCATAGAGGACGTTTATCACGATCTTCAACTCAATCCATTTGAGCGAGCCATGTTATGGCTCTCCAAAACAGACCCCTATGCGCTGGGTGCGGCGACGTATCACACACACCTGACGCTCCAGGCGCTCGGCATGTTCGTTCTCGGCACAGGCATATTGGCGTGGGTTTCGGCTTTCTTTGCCCTGAAGGTTTCGCTGGAAGCGGAAGGGGCGAGCATTGTTGCGGCGGGTTTTGCCGCCACACTCTATGCGTTTTTGATCATGATGATTGATCGAGAAATTGCATCTTCTCAAAACAAAGGATCCCTACTGATTCGGCTCCCTTTTGCCGTGCTGATCGGCATTGTGATTTCGTTTCCGATTGAGAATATGTTGCTCAAAGGGCGGATTGAAGCCGAGATCGACAAGATCGTCAAAGTGCGAAATGAGGCCAGTTACGCTCGAATCGCAGAAATTAACCAATTCGGCGTCGCCGGGCGTGCCGAAGAAAGGGAAAGTCAGCTAAGAACGTTAGCGAGCATTGACCTTGAGATCAGTGCTCTCGACAAGGATATCGATAATGAGATTCGAGTGCGCGGCGGCTGTGAAGCGCGATGCAAGGACAAGCAAGCCAACAAGGCGGAACGGGAAAAAAAGAAAGAGCAGCAGCTGCAAAGGCTTCAGTTGCTCGGTAAGCCGATTGAATTACCTGCGGACCTCGCACAAGAGCGCGCGGCTCTCCAGGCAGCTGTCTCTAAGGACAGAAAGCAATCTACCGACTTTCTTTCGCGGCTAGAGGCGATGACAAGCATCAACAAAGAGAGTCCAGAATCAACCCTTGCAACGTGGCTTCTCCGCTTTTTTTTCATCGCTCTTGAGTTGGCGCCGGCGCTTATCAAACTTACGCTTGCCGAGACCGAATATCACCGCTACTTGGAAGCGCGCCGTCGGCTCAACATTAGCAAGTCGACCGCGATCGCAAACTATTGGATTCGGGAATTGAACGAGCATCCGGAAAGGGTGTTTGATGCTCCTGTGGAGATCACGGATGCCCTAATCGCGCATACCGAAGATAGTATGGTTGCCGTTCGGGGGGGCGAAGCAGAGGCTATACATCGAGCCAGAAGGGCTGTCGTGGATGCTGCGCGCGCCGCCGGGCCTGCTACGTGACACACGTCTCCAGAAGTCGTTGCACAAATGCGGGGTCTTCAAATAGCCAATCGTCTCTCCTGTCCCTCCGTCGCACCCGCCCAAATCATTCGGAGTGCTTCTTCTAAAATTCGACGCTAAAAAACTGCCATGCCACTCTGCCGCCTTCGACTACATGTTAAAGCCCACTTTTCAGGCCGAACTCCACTTTGGGGAGATCCGCTTGCTGCGGCATTTTTTTTTCACCAGCGGCTTGATCAGATGCTTCGCAGCTACGGACTCAAGAGCGCCGACCAGCAAAGTCAGTTTGCCGAAATCGCGCTCGGCCCGGTGCAAATCTACTCAGCGTCGACTGATTCGATGTCAGCAATTTTCGCGATCTCCCTCGTTGGGCGGGTAGCTGAGCGGCAGGAACTCGCTGTCGCCGCGCTAATTGACGCGGTGGCCAAGGCGCACGACCCAGAGCTAACCTTGATTCAGCTAGAGGCGGTGCAACCAGCAACACTGCCCACCCCACTACTCGAGCCGGAGACCGGCCTGTTAGACGCGAGCCTAAACGCCATCGATCCAAGGATGATCTTGGACTCGATTGGGGCTGAACCCCTGCGTGCCGTCGCGCTCACAACCCAAAGCCCCATCATCCTTACCTCGGCTGTCAAGGCTGAGCTAGGTCTCGCGGCCTTCGCGCCGTCCGCAGGGCGGATGGTACGTGCGCTATTGCCACGTTTGGCGGCGCTGTGGCCCGAAGCCTATCACTTGATTGTCGAGCGTCCTTCGGACCGATTCACCGCTGAGGCTGCTGCCGACCGTCTGACTGTTGATTCGATTGCCGATACGACACCTGTGCCACGTTATCACTCGTCGCGTCAATCCCGCGCAGGCGTAGGCTTTTTGGGCTTTCGGGGTCGACTTATTTATCGCGGCACCGCAGCTGATCTGCAAGCCAGCTTGCCCATTCTTGCGTTGGGTGCTTGGACTCAAGTCGGTTCGCGCGCCGCCTTGGGTTTTGGCGCCTACACAGTAAGTGTGGTTCAGTAATTCAACTTTGGAATGAGGTAGAGAATGCAGGATACGGAACCAACGCACATCCTTCGCATCGAGGGTGTCAATCTTTCTCATGTCCTCGACGATACAGAGGATCTCAGCACCCGTCGCGGGGGCGGACTGCACCTCTTGCAAGCTGTCCCAGACCTTCTTTCCCATCCGAATGCACTGAGCCAACTGCCAGAGAACGCGTCGATTAGTACCGGTGCCTCATCTGGAACCTTTGTGGTGACGGGAGAAACGGGAGAAACGTCTAAATTAATCGGCAAGTTGCGCGAGCACTTTCGAAGCGGTGGCTACGCACACTTCACTACAGTGGTTGATGCGGTGCCTTGGGACGGTAAGGCATGCTCGTTTTCTAAGGCGAACGAAGGCGCCATCGCCGCTAATCGGTGGCAGCAAATGCAATCTCTTAGCCTAGCGATTCCGGCAGTGGCTGGCGGCGGGGCACGAAGCGCTCATGTGATGAAGAGGCTGTGGGACTCCCTGAAGAAGAGCAAAACGACCGACCAAGGCGTTCAAGGCGCCTGTGCGATAGATGCGTTACGTCCGGCGTCGAACAAGGAGCACTTGCCCGGCGGCAAGTCTGCTTGGGTGAGTGCGTCGGTCGCGTATCGGCGAGCATTGGGACGAGATGCACGGCAGCGCTTCTATCACCGCGTATTGGGTGCAGAGGCTGTGAGAGCTCTGGGGATAGATGATAGTGATCGTCTGGTCACGGACGACCTGCAGCAACTTGCTGGAAACGGGCCAGATGACGTCGGCAACTTGCGCGACAAAATCGCCCTGATTTACATGGACGGCAACGGCTTCGGCAAAGTCCAGCGAGATGCTTCCAAAATTGGAGCGGAAGCTCTTACAGAGTGGGACAAACATGTCAAGTGCCTGCGCCGGGAATTGTTACGCGATCTGCTCGCTGCGGCGCTCCACCCTTGCGACGCCAATCGCTGGCAGACGCAGGTCACCCGCGGGCAAAAGACTACTAGTGTGCTCCGTCTTGAAACCCTCCTATGGGGAGGCGACGAGTTTCTGCTCGTCGTTCCGGCTTGGCTGGGGTGGCCGGTGTTACATTTCCTCTTTAAGCGCGTCGCTAGTTGGGAATATGAAAGGGAACCACTGACCATGGCAGCGGGCCTCGTCTTCGCTCATGCAAAGAGTCCTATCGCACGACTCACTCTGCTCGCCAAGAACCTTTCCGAGCGCGGTAAGGCGAAGGATCGCTTTCAGAACACTGTCGTCTGGCAATCGCTAGAATCCTTCGATCACACCGGCATGGACCTTGACCGTTACTTCAAGCGCCGCTTCCATGACCGCTTTACGTGGGACGCTTGGGTGCTCACGGCTGACGCGGCACAGGCGTTGGACACCGCACATGGCAAGCTGCGCGACGTGATCCCACGGAGTCAACTAATCGACGCGGCATTGCTCTCGTTGCGCCTGGCCCCTGACGCCGCACAACTCGAGCGTCTCAAACGCGCGCTGGCGCGCATTGCTGGTGCCTGCAACGATGGCGGCGCTAGCGATCTCCTCCACTCAACTTGGAATGCGCTTGCAAAAATCCCCAAATTTCCTACATCTAACGCTGACATTGCCAATAGCCCAGCTGCCATCGCTGCTCTGGTGCAGTGGGCTGAATGGTGGGACTACGGAGGGCACGAGCCGTTGAAGGTTCCATCTGTCGACGGTGGTGGCCGAGTATGAATCTCTATTCCATCTCCCTTGAACTTACAATTGAGGCACCCTTCGCAACACACTCTTCCGACCCTGGCGCCGCCGGAATCGATACCCCTCTGGCGCGCAACTCGGGAGGCACGCTCGTTATTCCCGGCACGCTAATTCTTGGTCGGTTGCGCGAAGCATGGGAATCGCCGAACGTGCCCGTTACGTGGCAAACCAAGGCCAAAGAGTGGTGCGGGGAACCTGCCAAAGCATGGCAGCCCATAACAGGTCGGCTGATGCTGGACGACTTGGTGCTGGAGGCTGAAGATCCCAAACCCGGTCAGTTCACTCGGGTGGAGGTGGATAGCGCCGCTGGCGCGGTTGCACGCGGCTCTTTGCAGGTGATTGAGCAGCCGTTTGCCATCGGTGCTCAGCTAAAGTTTGCCGGTTCATGGCGCGCCTATGCAACTGAGCATGAGATTGAGGAGCTTGTTTGCTTCACTAAGAAAGGCATTTACTGGGCGGAACAGGTCGGCAGTATGCGCAGCGTGGGTTTTGGCCAAGTCGTGTCAGTCGAAGTGAGAGCCACAAAAGTTACCGCACCGTCCGTTGCAGGTGATCGGACGAAAGATGGCGGCAACACAGTGCCCACGCGTATTGAGCTCGAGCTCGATTTCGAGCGCCGTCCATTCTGTGTGCCCCTGCGACCCCTTGCTGGCGGCAACCTGTTTGTGACAGGAGATCACCTGCCGGGGCATGTAGTCAAGTCAGCTATTGCCATGACCTGGGCAGCAATGCTCGGGAAGCGCCTAAACGAACATGTTGTCGCTGGTTGGGGCAATGACGCGCTTGCAAAGCACTTCAGTGACATTATCGTGTCAGCCGCACACCCTTCTTCCGATGCCGCAGCGCGCCCTTTGCCAGCGCCGCACTCGTGGGTGAAAGCGGGAGGCGACATACTTGACGCGGCCCTTCTTGATACACCCTGCCTTGTCAACGACGCAGCGCCAGCTTTTGCGATCGACTGGAAGGATGCGGACTACGCGGCTGCTGCAAAGGTCACCGGTTGGCCCTGGGTTGATCGTGGGTTACGCGTGCATACCGCGATCGCCAGCAAAATCCGGCGTGCCGATGAGGGCGAGCTGTTCGCGTACGAGCTGGCCATGCCGGCTCAAGGTCAATGCTGGCGTGGATATGTGGATCTCTCGGCAATTTCTGCCGAAAAACGTCCTGCTGCAATCAAGAAATTGCAGTGTCTGCTTGCCAATGGTTTGCACTTCATTGGAAAGACCAAAACCTGGGCGACTTGCAAGCTTACTTTCGCCGATAGGAAAGTCGACCAAATTGGCAACGCGGGGCCATGGGTGGTGCAACTAGTAACACCCGCACTACTTACGTCTCATACCGAGTGTTACGAAGTACAGCAGGGGAAATATTCGCTGCACAAACTATATGAAAAGGTGTGGGGCGAACTTACGGGCGGCGCTGCAAGCCTGTCACACTTCTACGCGCGGCAGCAGTTGTCCGGCGGCGCGTTCAGTTTCCAAAACCGTCAGAGCGGCGAAGGTACCTACCGACCAGCCGTCCTGACGGAAGCTGGCAGTGTGTTCGTACTAGGCGTCGCAGAAGGTAAGACCTGTATGGACGTGCAGTCTGCTCTACAAGGTCTGCAACAGACGAATCTGTGGTTGCGAAAGTTGGTCAAGGACGAGCATGGCGAATGTTGGACAGCGAATTCGTGGCAGCCGACCAACGGTTTTGGGGAAATTGCGGTCAACGAACACAGTAGACGAAAGATAACTGTCTTGTCGAATTTGGGTGTAGAGAAGCATCCCAAAATCGAGCCGGTAGAGGTGGCGCAGTGAACCTGACAACAATCGTCCGGCGGCTCCCGGAGGCCACTTTCATTGGGAATCAAAATCAACTTCATTGGCTGAGGTAACGATGGCGACGCAACAGGATTTTAGGAAACAACATAAGGAAGCAAAGAAACGCAAGAATAAAGCGGAAACCGACCGGGCTGTACGACAAGTTGCGCAACCGGCGGCACTGCCTGCTGCATCGCCGGCAGTACTGACGGATGGCGCAACCCGCTGGCGCGTTTGCGGCCGTCTTACAGTCAAAAGCCCAATGCACATCGGGGACGGAAACGCCTTACCGGACGCGCGCGTTGCGCACACACAAAACCGTGAGCAACAAGCAGGTGGTGACGTAGCTACGGAAGCAACGGTAGCCACTATAGTGCGCGATGTGAAAGGTAAGCCCGCGATCCCCGGCACCGCGCTCAAAGGCGCGCTTCGGCATCACGCAAAGCAGGTTTTAGTTGGGGACGATGCCTGCTTCAAGAAACTTTTTGGTTCGCCGTCTGGCGGGGGCTGGGTCACTTTTTGTGCGGGGCGCTGGGCTAAGGACATTGACCAATCACAACTGCCGTCATTCTGCACGCTCAAACAGACAGCGGTTCTCCCAGCCGCTGCGCGCGACCGGGATACCCGCGCGGTGGCCGCGAAAAAACTTTTCTTCACGGAAGTAGTGCCTCCCGACGCAATTTTTGATGTGACGCTGTATGGCGAAGATCTAAGTCTAGAAGAACTGAAAACCCTGCTCGGATTACTGCAAGCATTTTCAGACGACTTTTCAGGCCTCGCACTTGGTGCCGACGAAGCGGCCGCCTTCGGGCGAGCATCGTGGTCACTCACGGAGGTAAACCGCATCGATGCGACTGGGGAGCGCCTGTGGTGGGATCAACCTCAAGGAGGTCCGTTGTGGGCGCTGGGCGGCAAATGGTTTTCCACATTCAAATCCGTCCCAGCAGACAAGCTCCACTCCAAGAGGTACGTCAATTTCCCCGTGGACATCAATATAGATGGGCCGTTCTTGGTCAACGACCCTAGCCGTGCCAATAGAAATAACGCGGACTTTCGTCCACGGCGGAATCACGCGGGCGGGTTCGAACTGCCGAGCAAGAGCCTGCACGGCGCTCTACGCGCGCAGGCCGAGCGCATCTGCCGCACAGTTGGTTTGCCTGTTGAAAACGGTGATGCGGTACGACCCGGGGCACAGGAGACTTGCCTCGTGTCGTTCCTGTTCGGTGCGCCAGGTTGGCGTTCGCTCCTGCGCTGTAAGTCGCTGACTACGACTGAGGGAATCTCAGAAGAAGAGTTGCCAAAGCAGGAATTTGTCGCCATAGACCGCTTTGCCGGAGGCGTCAGCGGCAGCGCCAAGTTCAACGGCTTGTATGTACTCTCCCCGACGCTCAGCGGGCAGTTCGGGATCGACCAGTTAAGGCTAGGTGTCGACGCAGCGTGCGCGAAAGATGCAGCGCGCGCGAAAGCGGCACTCGGGCTATTGTTACTCACCCTCCGTGATCTGGATGAAGGAGACATTCCGCTCGGGTACGGTGCCGCAGCGAAGGGATACGGTGCCGTAGCGACGAATACCGAAACGCGCCGCGCAATGGAGGGTGTTTTGAAACAGCTGAAAACCACGCTGGGAGACGAATTAACTGCTGAAGACGCACTAACTGCTTTTCGGATGGCTGTGACCACGAGAACGGCGTCTGCAGGCTACGTTGCTCACACAACTCTGACAGCGCCTACGGTTGCGGCACTTGTGGATCACGGAACCGAATCCCGACCGCCAATTGATCGGCCAACTGCGCGCTTGGAAGACGCTGAATTCCACAACACTTACGCGTTTCTCCCCTTTGGCGCGAATGTGGAAGAGACGATCAAAGGTTGGCAGAAAGCAAGCGAATTTGTCAACCGGCAAGCGCTGCATGGCACTCATCACAGCCACGCTCGCTACGCGTCTTCCACGTCGGATGAACTGAACAACCAAGTGTTCAGTGGCCGACTTATTTGCTCCCTTAAAACAATCACCCCGACTGTCGTGGGGGGCACGCAGAGAGCCGCTGCCCCATCGGAGGTTGCACCGTTCAAACTCGGCAATGAATTGGCGATTCCTGCCACCAGCCTGCGCGGCATGATTGGCGCGTTAATCGAGGCAGCGAGTGGTTCATCGCTTCGGGTGCTGAGCAACCAACATGAAGATCGGCGTCTCGATGCCACACAAGGAGTGCTCACCGACAAGATGTGGTTGAGGATCCCTGCTGGCGGGGGGATTACTAAATCGGAGCCTCTCGGCAAATCGGTTGACGAGTTCTTTGCAGCAGTCTCGCCAGAATTGCTGCCCTTTAATGGCAACCGTGAAAGGGTATCTCCAGCGGAATGGATGTTAGGATTTGTCTCCGATGACGTCCGAACCAGCGAACCCAAAAATCGTGCGTGGGGTGGCTTCGCGTCCAAGGTGCGGTTCTCATTCGGTCGTCACGCGGCGCAACAAGAGCCCCCAACCGCCTTGCTTAGTAAAATCACGCTCAAGATACTTGCGAGCCCAAAGCCACCATCGCCTGCGATGTACTTTAAACCCAAAACCGGGGATGCCTATGTCAGTAAACTGTGTTTATACGGGGCATCAAATAAGGTCGATCCCTTGGAATTTCTGCCAAAAGGCAGACAAAAGGTATATCTACACGCGAAGCCAGCTGCGGAAAAAGACGTAATAGCGAATGCGGAAACAAAATCTCCTCAGAGAAATGCCAATCAAAAATTGACGGTCGAGCCCATTCGATGCGGAGAGACCTTCTGGTTTCACGTTGACTTCGACAACCTGAGTCTGAGTGAAGCGCAGCTCCTTTGCTTCGCTTTGCGTCCAACAAACGAGCATCAACATCGATTGGGGTTGGGCAAGTCGCTCGGGTTGGGTTCCGTGAAAGTCGACATTGCCGGCTTACTGTTGACGGATCGGTCGAAGCGTTACTCTTCCGACAAGTGCTCCGCCCCCCGTGCTCATCAAGTGTGGTGGGCCGAGGGAAACGGCGACACACTACCGTCCCGGTATGCAATAGAAAAAACATGCAAGCCGTCCGACCCCACAGTTTCCCCGTTAGCTCTCGCAGGTGCCGCGGCTGTTGATGCCGCGACGATGCGCGCTATCGAACTGACTGGGAATCCTGCGCATGTCATTGCACCAGTGCATGCCCCGTTGCGTGAGGATCAGAAAGCAGAGTCTGAAACCTTCAAGTGGTTCGTAGAGAACGACAAAGCAGCCATAAAGCAGTTCATTACAGCCATTACGCCAGACTCGTGTGAGTTGCCGCGCGTGAAGAAGAACTAACCAGTACCGAATGAGAGATGGCGAAAGTATTTCGCTATCTCTCGCCGGCATTACACTCGCTTACCCTGCCGTAAATTGTCTGTAGTTACGATGCATTGACCATATCCGCCAACCTTCTGCGCCACGCGATCGCCCGCGCCAACCTTCGCTCGGCGTGGGTTAAGGTGCGTGGCAACAGTGGCGGGCCTGGCGTGGACGGCATAACGCTAGACGACTACGCAGCCCAACTCGATCACCGACTCGAAGCGCTACGCCAAGGCATCGCCACGGGCAATTACTGCTGCGACAATCTGCTCGGCGTGGCGCTGGCACAGGAAGGCCGTCGCCCGCGAGAATTAGCGATCCCCACCGTCAATGATCGTGTAGCGCAGACCGCGGTTGCGCTGGTGTTGACGCCAATTTTTGAAGCTGAGTTTGAGGATTGTAGTTTTGCGTATCGCCAAGGTCGCTCCGTGCGTCAGGCGGTGGAGCGCGTTGAGCGGCTGCGCAATGAGGGGTTCATGTGGGTGGTTGACGCGGATATCCAGGGCTACTTCAACAACATTCCGCATGCGCCGCTCCTCGTGTTACCGGTTTCGTAAAAGCGCGGATACATGGCGGAGTCAGGCAAGAGCGGTCGCCCAAATGCAAAGGACCCCGCAGGATTCTTGCTTTTTTGAGAGCGTATTGACGCCGTTTAGAACGGCT
>Ga0163144_10010220_pt1 | contig 20037 bp, 15 predicted proteins | sample OliLak19BULKMAT1_FD_123175 | JGI IMG/M metagenome (GOLD analysis project Ga0163144, IMG submission 123175) | Freshwater microbial mat bacterial communities from Lake Vanda, McMurdo Dry Valleys, Antarctica - Oligotrophic Lake LV.19.BULKMAT1 | ecosystem: Environmental > Aquatic > Freshwater >... | reverse complement strand
GCGGCGCGACAGGTTGGCAACCCGAAATCATCCACGATGACAAATCCGCCAGGCGACACCTTGTGATAGAGTGCGGTCAACGCGTCCATGGTCGACTCATATAAATCACCATCGAGCCTCAAGACCGCCAATTGATTGATCGGCGCACCCGGTAATGTGTCACGAAACCAGCCCGGCAGAAATGCCACCTGGTCGTCCAACAACCCATACCTGGAAAAATTGGCCTTCACCTCCTCTAATGAAATTGCCAACTCCTTATAGGTCCACAGCGTGTCACCCTGATCGACTGGATAACGGGCCGAATCAGGTTGTGGCAATCCACGAAAGGAATCAGCCAACCAGACCTTTCGCGAACACTCACCATAGGCTTTCAATACCGCACGCATAAAAATCGACGATCCACCACGCCATACTCCTGTTTCGATCAGATCTCCTGGTACACCATTTCGAATCACCGAAGTCACACAATGCTGGAGGTTCTCCAGCCGCTTCAACCCGACCATCGTTTCCGCTTCAAGCGGCCAATCACGTCCATCCTGTCTCTCGTCCATTCGATCCGGTTCAATTTTGACAACTTCCAACTGGACTCGACGCAACAGCGAATGAAGGGGCTCAAATACGACTTTTCGCCACCCACTGACCGACGTCATCGGCCGATATTTCTCTCTCCAGAGCATCCGCGTCAGACACTGCTTCATCAGGTGCAAATACAACTCCTCAGGGGTGACTCCACCGTTGTAACCTGCCACAGGCTGACTCATGTTCCCCCACTTCTATTTGCCATTGACCAGAAGCCGATGCCGATCATGATTGTGTGGAACAATCTGTCGAGCCAGGTCACGTAACGTGCGAACGATCGCATCCCACCCAAACCGCGTCTCGACAAAAGCGCGACCTTCACGCCCCAATCGGCACGCCTCGTCAGGACATGCCAGCAGGTCCAAGACTGCTTCAGCCAGCGCATCGACCTGATCAGGCTGGACCAGGACTACTCCATTCGCACGAGAAAACAGTGCGGTCACTGACGGAATAGCACTCGCGACGACAGGCTTCCCACAGGCTAGGTAATCGAATACCTTCACCGGTGATGTTTCACCCCGATCTCCACAGAAGGGTGCGACACACACATTCATGGCGCCAATCCATATAGGGACGCGGGTGTATTCGACTCGACCAGCCCAGGTAATCCAAGAAGAAAGACCTCGCTGTATTGCCTGCTCAAAAAGCGCCGTCGCTTCTTCCCCTTCACCAATCATGAGCAATCGTGTCGAGGGACGGCGATCATGAATGCGTGCAAACGCCTCCAACAAAGTCGCTAACCCTTGATATCGATAAAAGCTGCCGACAAACCCGATGTATTGGCACGCAGGGTCTAAATGTTCTTTTTGCCTGCACATATGAATTTCCTTGGGTCTAAACACCTCTGTATCCGACCCGCTCGGCAACACGACAACGCGATCAGCCTGCACACCGTACTGCGATTGCACAAGACGACGTAGTCCATCTGTTAGCACTACCACTCGATCACACCGGCGTAGTGCAAAGGTAGCCAAGGCATGAGTCATCCAACTTCTCAACCCCCTCGCGCACCATGGAGGAACTGGCTCTCCGTTGACTTCGCAGATGCACTGCGCCCCAAACAGTCTTGCAAACAACAGCGGATGCGGACTGTCCATCCACCGGTAATACACGACGTCCGGCTTTGACCGGCAGGCTCGTGCGAAGCTGACGACGAAAGAGAGAATCGCGTAGGAAATCGGACGGCAGACCGGCCATGGAAGGAGCCAAATCGGAGCAATCGAAAACCCTCGCTGGAGCAACGAGGATCGATAGCGTGGAGGAAAGACTGTGACGCTATCGCCCTGTTCAGCAAGTTGTCGCGCCAATGCCCAGAGACGAACGAGCCCTACGGGATCGGATGGTGCATCCGGCTCATACCAATAACAAAAGAGGAACCACTTCATACAGGCACTCGCTGAATGCCAGGATTCGTCTGCTCTGATGTCAAACGTGGCAAGATCATGACGAGCCCCGCGCACAACCAAAATGGCTCCATGATGCGGATAATGATGAAGGTGTTAGCTCCAATACCATGTGCGAGCATGGCCACCAGGCCAAGGAGCAATCCGTGGGCCAATCCCTTACAAAATGGATCCTGCTCGGTCAGAAAGGTCTCCCGTGCGCGCCGCCACAAGCGGATAATCAAAAAGATGAACGCGACAAGGCCGACGAGACCCGTTTCGCCGAGGATCTTGACGTATTGCGCGTCCGCCCAGGCGTAACCGGTGACACCGCGCCCGATCAGAGGACTATGCAGCCAATCTTTCAGCACATACTGCCAAGAACGCAGCCGCTCTGTCGTGGAGAGATCTAACCCAACACGCCCCACTGTGATTTCGCCTCCGTATTGACGTCCAAAGAACGTCTCATTGACCCGATCCTTCACATTAGCAGGCGCGGCAAAAGGGAGGGCAACCGCGAGGAGGAGTATGAGTGCGAGTACACCGGGTCGCCGCCATTGCGTCACAGCAACAGCCAGCACCAACACACCAGCCGCCAGGTAGGACGAGCGGGAGAGTGTGGCCATGAGAGCCAAACTGATAAACCCCATGAGCAGCACGAGCATGACCCGAACCGGTACGGACTTTAAGTGAAGGAAAAGGCCCATGACCACAGCCATGATAAAGACCAGGTATCCACCGAGGGTGTTCGGTTCGCCGCTTTCCCCTTCAAACGGCGCACTCGCCCGTTGCCCGCTTGGAATCTGAGCGATCGCATACACACTAATCACGAAACAGATCGCCAATAACGCCGTTACCAAACTGACCACCTGTCGTTTGGTCGAAACATGGTTGACGACCATGAAGAAGACAAAGAAGTATTCAAAGTACTTCATAATAAAAAAGAATCCCGTCAGCGGACGGACGCGACCGGCGATGACACCGATTAGCGTCGCGAGCACACAGGCCAGCATGTAGTAGACGATGGGTCGATTGAGCGGCGTCTCGCGAATGAGGGCCAGATCGCGATAGATGATGGTCTTGACCAACCAACTGAATCCAATAATCACGAGCAAGAGATCGTCCACGCGCAGCGAGAGTTCTCGCGCGCCAACACCTCTCCCTTCCACTCGCCCAACTGCAATTTCCGGAGAGAGCAGCATGGAGCCAATCAGAAGGAAGAGCGAGGCGGGAACCGACGTGAAAGCCACCAGTATAATGAGAAAACCGAACACGGCCTGTAACCCCATCGTTGGAGTCGCTAGCGTAAGGCCGAGAGCAAGCACGGCGGCCAACACTGAAACGATGACGGCATCTTGAGGTTTCACCATCGACGCATGCATGGGATGTTAACTCCTGCTGCCACGTCAGCGATATTCGTAACGGTAGGCACCGTAGTCCGATGCGACCTCGGACTTTACGTTTGTCAAGACGATCCCCATCACATTGGCCTGCGCATGGTCCAAGAGGAACTTGGCACGCTTGAGAGCATTCCGACCGATCCGCCCGACTTGGTAGACCAGGATCGTACCGTCGACACGCGAACTGAATGCAACCGCATCCGTGACCGGGAGTATGGGAGGAGAATCGAAGAGCACAAGGTCGTATTCTTCATTCATCTCACTCACCAGCGTCTTAATCTTGTTCATGTTGAGGAACTCATTTGGATTGCCGATCTCAGACCCGCTGGTCAGAATATGCAGGTTGTCCAGTCCTGGCGTGCTCATCACCCGATCTGCCCCCATCGCCCCCAGCATCAGATCCGTGGTGGAACGCACGTGACTGCGCCAAGAGGTACTGCCTACCAAGGCATCTGCCAAACCTGGGCCACGCTCGAGACCTAACCGCTGATGCACAATCGGCCTCCGGAGGTCTGCGTCGACGAGCAAGACACGCTGCCCTTCCTGGGCGAGCGTAATCGCCAAATTCGTAACACAAGTGCTCTTGCCTTCTCCAAGGCCCGCGCTGGTGAAGAGAATAGATTTGACTTTTCGATCCATACTGGCGAATTGAATGTTCGTCCGTAACGACCGCAAACTCTCGGACAGGACAGATTTTGGATCAATCAGGCAAATTAGTTTCGAGAAATTTTCTACCGTCGACGCAGAGGCATCGGCTGGAAGCGCCGCACGAGCGGCTTCCTCCATTTCTTTACTGTCGAACTGCGGGATGACGCCGAGGACCGGCACCTTGAGAAACTCCTCGATCCCTTCGATAGTACCGATCGACGTATCGAACGATTCACGTGCAAAGGCGATGACGATGCCGAGAAAGACCCCCATCAGAGAGCCAACCATGAGATTCAACGCCGTATTGGGCGCATTGATCGGTGCGCTGGGCATGATCGCCGGCGCAATAATCGTTACTTCTTCGATCCGTTCCGCACTTTTGATCTGCAGTTCTTGCAGTTTACCCTTGAGCGTCGCCAACAAATCAGCGTTGATTTTCACATCGCGCTCAAGGCGGCTCATCTCTATCGTGGCTCGTGGAAACTTCAAATACCGGCTCCGATAGCGATCACGCTGATCCATGAGAGTGGCTTCCCGATCTTGCATGGTCTTGAGTTTGGCTCGAAGTTCAAGAATCATCTCGGCTCTGACGTTGTCGACCTTCTGCTGCTGCTCACGAACTTGTGGATGATCCGTCGTATAGTTGATCAGAAGAGTGTTTCGTTCCTGGATGAGATCAAGGAGGCGCTGATTCAGGATTGTGAGCAGCGCATATGGCTCCTCCGTGAATATCCGGCCGGTTTGATTTCCGATCACCGCATCGCTTCGGCTGAGCACCGAGATCTGCCGCTCTCCCTCCGCGCGCTTTCGCACCACTTCATTGTACTGTTCTTCCAGCCTGGTGAATGTCTCCAGAGCAGCACGCGCCTCCTCAGACAGGAATACCTGCCCTTCTCGTTCTCTAAAGGCTCTTAGCGCTTCTTCTGCAATATTCAACTGCCGTTCAAGCCCGGCTAGTTGTTCCTCAACAAACTGCCTCGACTCCATGACGAGACGGTTCCGGGTCATAATATTTTCGAGACGATAAGCATTCGCCACTGAATTGGCTGTCTTCTCAGCCGTCTCCGGTTGATCCGAGGTCGCCGTGATACGGATGATATTCGTATCGCCTTCGCGTTGGGTCTGGATTTCCTGGCCGAGGTTGTACACTGTATTGAGATAGGCGGACGATCGCTTCTCTTCCGACACCATATTTGCCGGTACTCGGCCTAACTCCATCGCCACACGCTCCATCACGGGAAACCCCCGGATAAACTCGGTCTGGGAGTTGAGGTCGTTGGCATTTGAGAAGGACATGGTCTCGATCAACTGTTGGGCTACAGTGCTCGTTCGATCGAACTTCACTCGTGCAGACGCTTCATACAGCGGGCCCGGCTTGAACAGTTCTGAAAACAGGAACGTGAATAACACCACAAGTCCGGCTGCCAGCAGAATGAGATACTTCCGTTTCTTGACAATCAGCCAATAATCGATGACGTTGAGTTCGTATTGGGCCATAGGGTCAGCGTCCTTCTCTCGTCTCGATTCCGCCAATCATTACTTCAGCAATGCAGGAAGAATAAACGCCGGGTAGAACGGTACGATCGCAGTCGAAATAACCGGCATAATCTTTTTTGCAGCTTCAGTAGCATCGCCCAGATGTTCGCGCGGGACAAATACGATATCGTTTTCTTCCAGCGACACGTTCCTGCTTAAATCGCCATACGTAAATGCACGAGCGAGATCGGCCATGAGAATGTTCGGTTTTTCGAGGTTACCGCCTCGAATCACCCGGACTTCTTCCATCAACGCTGTTTCCTGGTACATGTCAGCCGCCGCAAGAGCTTGTAACACCGTCATGTGTCTCGGCATGGGAACCATCCCTGGCTTCTTGACATCCCCAAATACAAAAACGCGTTTAACTTTCAACACTTTCTTCTTCAGCAAGACCTGCACCCGCGGGTTGCGCATATATGCCACAGCAGCTTCATGAATACGGGTTTCCGCCACAGCTGCGGTCACGCCCCCGACTTCCATCTCCATAAACCCAACTGAAACCTTTCCGTTCTCCCGCACAACGCCGGAGAACTTCTCCTCGCCGGCACCGCGACGAATAACCACTTCAAGTGTATCCCCTGTTTCAATGGGCGTTTCTGAGGTCGGAACGGTTTCATCGGCATAGACATCGCCCTTCGGCAGCGGTGGGACCACTGTTCCAGGCGGACTGATTGCCGATGGCGGCAAAGACGAGTTGGCCGGATTATGGCACCCGGTGAATGCTGCAGCGAGCATGACCCAGGTACTCAACAGACCTATGAGATGTCGTGGTATTCGCTGTCGCACAGCCTCATCTCCTAAAGTTTTACTACGATCACCCGATAATCAACCGATAGCCACCACTTCCACAATGTGCAGGGAGGTCTCGGCTCGCAAATCCACCGTCTTCGGTACCGGGCCATGACCTGATTGCAGGACTCTCAAGATTGGACGCAACGGGTACTGCCGATTTAACTGAGACACGACTCCGGTTTCACCAGTGTTCAGACGAACCGTCGTGCCTAATGGATAGATCGAGAGTTGATCGACCAATGCCTTCAGAAGATGATGAGGAAACACCGTTTTCCCGCTTACAAGTAACGTGCGAATCGCCTGATGAGGCGACATGCCACGTCGATAGGGACGCACATTCATCAGGGCATCAAACACGTCTGCCAATCCGATGATGAGGGCCATCTCATCGATGTGATTGTCAGTCAGCCGGTTAGGATATCCGCTGCCATCCCATCGCTCATGTTCTTGGAGAATCACCCTCCCCACCCATGGATAGGATTCTCCAACGTCCTTGAACAGGCGGGATCCCTGCTGTGGATGCTCCCGCATGATCTGACATTCCTCTTCCGTCAACGTTGCGGCCTTGTAGACCAGAGAGTCCGGCAGGACAAACATGCCGAGATCGTGTAACAATCCCGCTAACGCAATTTGTTCGAGCTTCGCCGGCTCATATCTGAGCCCCTCCGCAATCTTCACACTGACGATCGCAACATTCACGGAATTGGTGACAAGAAAATCTCCGGCATCGCGCTGCAGAACCGTCTCAAGCAATTGGTCGTTGGTTCCAAGAGACGTCACAATGCCGGCTGCGATGCCCACTAAATCACCGATTACCCAAGGCTGCTTCATTTGAACCGCACGCTTGATTCCCAGAATTTCATGGCACCCACGCTGATGCCAATCGATCTCAGTGACAGACGGTGAACGCGTAAGAATTGGATGGGGAAGGCTCGTCGGCCTCATGGAGAGGGCGGAGTGTTTCGCCTCAGGAGTACCAGCGTCCTGGCTCGACTGTCCTTGAATAAGATCGGTTAACCGCGTCACAAGTCCTTAAGCCTTTCTGTACATGATCAGAGCTAGTACAACCTGCTACCGACTACTGACACGTTTCCCGCTTGGAATAGAGGGCGCCGGATTCTCCTCCATTTTGGCAAACTCCCGTTCCAACATAGCTCTGATGAAGCCGCTAGTTGTGTACCCTTGCTGTTTCAGATTATCGAGTTGTGTTTTGAGGTTCACAGGTAGCTGAATCACGATCCGCACGAGATGTGGCATATCATGAGTTCCCTAGGAGTTTTGATGGCATAAGCTAAGACAAGCATAGGTGTATGCACATGCTATGCCTTGATCTCAGATGATGAAAGCTGAGTAAACTTAGAGACTTATGCTATCAAGGGTTCACTACTGGGAGGGAGACTGACGAATTTCGCCTTGCAGACACTTGAAATGTGCACTCGCTCATGCACCTGGAGTCTTCATCTAAGTATCGGTGGTAGCAGGTCTATGACATTGCCCTGCATGATCTGGCGAAACAGCAATTAATGGCCGTCACGCCACTGTTTCCATATCCGGATCCAGTTTGCCTTCTCACAAGGCAACAGGCACGAGACGCTGTTGGTTGGCTGAAGCATCCATTCACTCGTTCGATGCACATAAAGCGTGTCACCGGATGCTCTTCCGGTAAACCAGACCCCTCCATCATGATCGGTCCGTAACACCATACTGCCCTCCGACTTATATGCATCGAGAACAGCCTCGGCAGGGTGTCTGTAGGAATTATGGCGCCCTGCCGAAAATACGGCATACTGGGGATGTAGCGATGCCAACCAGGCATAGTTCAATGAGCTCACCGCTCCATGATGCGGCACCTTGAGAACCTCGACCGGACTATGAAACGGTGAGCGGGACATCCGCGACAAACCATTGTCCTCGACATCCGCGGCAAAGAGCATCGTATGATTGCCACACGTCAGACGCGTGACCACAGAACGATTGTTCAACGCATGCCCGCCCGCATGACTTTCCTGGGACGGCAGAGCAAGGTACCCATCTCTCTTTGGATTGAGGACCACCAACCGACAGGGACCGGATGAAACGATCTCCTGCCCTTCACTGGCAACCCCTTCCTGGAGTCCTTGAGTCACTAATGATTCCTGCAACCGTCGATAAAATAATTCCTCACGAGTCTCTCCAGATCCCCAATATTGTTTCACAACAAAATGACGGACTACCCAGGCAAGGCCTCCGACATGATCAAGTTGAGGATGCGTGCCGATGACCTGGTCAATAGTGCGAATGCCTCGATTCCAGAGAAATGGGGCCACCACCGCGCGCCCCATGTCGAATCGTTCATACGTCGCTCCCCCGTCGATCAATACCACCTGTCCATCAGGCAGCTCAATCACCGCGCTATCACCTTGCCCGACATCGAGAAACGTGACGCGAAAGTGATCTCCATCCAGAAACATCCGTGGAGACCATGCCCACCACAACAATACCAATAGGACTCCGGCGCTTACTGTCCACCGGAATGCCGCACCACCCACTCGCTGCCAAAGCAGAGTGAGGCAAGCATAAAATAGAACCATGGTGAACACTGACGGGGCCGCAACATGCCATTCCCCTCCAGAGACCATCGATATCAAGCGGATCACCATCACAAAGAATTCAAGCAGCCACTGATTCAATGTCGCCAGGGGTAGAACGGCTCCCCCTATCGCAATCTCCCACACGGCAGACACGAGACCAATCGGAACGAGCAAGATTCCCATCACAGGAACCGCCACTACATTGGTGAAAAGACCGAGCCAAGGCAGTTGATAAAAATAGTATGCAACAAGAGGAAGAGTCACCAAGGTCACGACGCCGCTCATAACTATAGAGTCTCTCCCCCACCGGATGCAGGTTCTCACATACGATCCTTCAGATGATTTATTCAGTAATCCTTCCTGCTCAACCACCGTCTGACGAGAGAGCCATCCGGCCATTGCGATAACGGACAAAAAGGAGAGCTGAAAGGAGATATCAAATAGCGCCTGAGGATCATGCAGCAATATCACCACTGCGGCGGCAGAGAGGGCATGAAAGAGCCGGCGCTCCTGACCAAGCCAAATCGCACTCAGCCCAACAGTTACCATCAACAACGACCGAATCGTAGCGAGTTCCGCCCCAGCCAGGCAGGCATAGCCAGCGACCGGAAGGAGCGTGCAGAGAGCAGCTATGCGAGTCGGTGTGATTTTCCGAGACATTGCAAGTAGCCAATCGGAAGGCAACAGAATCGTTGCCCATCTGACAAGCGAGAAAATGAGTAGCGCGACGAGACCCAAGTGGCTCCCTGAAATAGAAAGGAGATGGACTGTCCCAGTCGTCATAAACTGATCACGAAGCTCTGGGTCCAAATACCCTCGATCACCGATGATGATACCCAGATACAATCCTAGTGCAGGCTGTGAAAGAGTCTGCACCGCAGCGAGACGAATATTGCCTCTCCACTCATCGAATAGAGTCCAAATCGCCCACCAGACATGCGCATACCCCGACTCAAGAAACTGCACCGCATTCGGTCCGGTCACTGTAGCGATCGCCTCAATCCCTTGGCGCTCAAGATACGCCCCATAGCTAAATCCACCAGGGTTCAATGACCCGCTCGGGCGTCGCACTATCGCCCGAAAGCCAACCCGATCACCTTGGAAGAATACTCGTTCAGGTGTGCGCCACGTCAGCCGTACATGCCTAGATGGCGCCGATGCATCCACTGGATTGTCCGAGCTGATGATCATGACCAGGCGATCGGGCGCCTGTTGCACAGGCGCCACAATACGGCCAGTGACTTCGATCGTTGCATCGGAAGGATCCTCGGCTATTGGAGCATGGGCAGTCAGATTGACGACCAGCAACCAATAGACCACTCCAACTAAGAATATTCCGTAGTGCCAGGTAACCTTTGGAACGGATACGCGATTGAATTGTTCCAGGGCGACTGCACCTAACCCAACAAGGAGGAGTAGGAAGGAGGTGACGAGGGGGAAGTAGGGAATCTGTGATCCGAGCAAGAGCCCGGCAATGAAGGCAACGGTGAGGGACGGCAGCATAAGCCTCCCTCAATGGAGGGTGACACCTTAACCCAGATGAACCTTGATTACGTCTACAAGATGATTGGCTACCTCACGAATCTGATCATCACGCTCACCCTCGACCATCACTCGTAAGAGCGGTTCCGTTCCCGAATATCGCACCAACACGCGCCCACTGCCGTTCAGGCGCTGTTCACTTTCATGGATCGCACGTTGGAGTTCTGGGATCGTGTCGAGAATCGGTTTCTGTGTGACCTTCACATTGAGTAATATTTGTGGTACCGCCGTCATGGATTTGGCCAGCTCAGACATGGGCTGCCCAGTGCGTTTCATGAGGGACAAGACTTGCAACGCCGAAATCAACCCATCACCGGTCGTATTATGGTCTAGGAAAATGAAATGGCCTGATTGCTCTCCTCCGAAGTTGTAGCCCTCAGCCGACATGAGTTCGAGTACATACCTATCACCGACGGCAGTCCGCACGAGGACAATACCCGCTTTCGTCATGGCCAACTCCAATCCGAAGTTGCTCATGACAGTCCCCACAACTGTCTGTTTCAAAAGCTTCCCTTGACGATGAAGATCAAGCGCCAACATCGCCATAATATGATCACCATCTATGATGCGTCCCTGTTCGCAGACAAAGATGGCGCGATCAGCATCCCCGTCCAACGCCACTCCAAGATGAGCTCCCTGCTCACGGACTGCCTTCTGCAGCAATTCAGGATGGACCGCCCCACAGCCGGCATTGATATTCATCCCGTCCGGCATATTGCCGATCACTTCAACCTTCGCTCCAAGTTCGCGCAATACCGTTGGGGCAACCTTGTAGGCTGCGCCATTGGCACAATCGACAACCACTTTGATCCCCTGGAAGTCCAACTCTCTTGGGAGAGACCGTTTGACAAACTCGATGTACCGCCCCTCGGCATCGTCGATACGATAGGCTTTCCCAATGGCATCTGCGGTCGGCCTTAGATGAGCGATCTCATTTGAGACGATGAGGCCTTCAATGCGAAGTTCCATTTCATCAGGCAATTTAAACCCATCATTGGAAAAAAACTTAATGCCGTTATCTTGATAGGGATTGTGCGAGGCAGAGATCATCACCCCTGCATCGGCGCGAAGACTCCTTGTCAAAAATGCGATGGCCGGCGTCGGCATCGGACCGACCAGCAACACATCAACACCCATCGAGCAAACCCCGGAAGTTAACGCTGACTCCAGCATGTAGCCGGAGATCCGGGTGTCCTTGCCGATTACAATTTGATGGCGCCCGGATCGGCGCATAAACAAATGTGCTGCGGCTCGCCCCAGCTGCATCGCCATTTCGCTGGTCATTGGATCAAGGTTCGCGACCCCTCGAACCCCGTCGGTGCCGAACAGTTTACGCATGTTGTGCTTTCATGGAAATGGCCGGCTGCCGACTAATCGCCGCTGCGACCTGCACCACATCTCTCATTGCTCTCACGTCGTGGACGCGGAGGATTCCAGCCCCTCGATCCACTGCGATCGCTACTGCCGCCGCTGTACCCCATTGCCGCTCCTGAACCGGGCGGCCCACGAGTTGGCCAAGAAACGCCTTCTGTGAGACACCGACCATCAAGGGACATTCAAACTGCTCAAACCGGCATAACTGAGCTAGCAGCGTAAGATTATGTTCCAGCAGCTTACCAAATCCAATACCCGGATCAAGAATGATTTGTCTTCGTACAATGCCATGTGCCATTGCAAAACGGATTCGTTCCTCGAAAAATTCCGAGACCTCTGCCGATACATTGTCATAACATGGATCCATCTGCATCGTACGCGGCGTACCATACATATGCATCAACACGATTCCAGCTCCCGTTTCGGCGATCACATTCACCATTGTGGGGTCGCCACGCAACGCGGTGACGTCGTTCACAATAACCGCTCCAGAGTCAAGTGCCGCGCGTGCAACAGTGGCCTTTGAGGTATCGATTGAGATTGGAACAGAAACAGACTTTGCCACCGCGGTTACAACGGGAATCGCGCGACGACATTCCTCTGCCTCGGTCACGACATCGGCGCCAGGGCGCGTCGACTCTGCACCGATATCCAACAGATCGGCTCCTTCTTCTACTAATCGAATGGCATGCGATACAGCAGCTGCTGTATCCAAATAGTGGCCGCCATCGAAGAATGAATCAGGCGTCACATTCACCACACCTATAATCAATGGTCGGCCAGAAAACTCGATCAGCCGACCTTTTGCCTGTCGTGTCAATAACATACGCTCTCACACTAGACGGCATATTAGAGGCCGTTATGTAACCTTACACTTCCACCTGTCGTGGATGTATGGCTCAACACAGCACGTGTAAGAAGGACTCCCTTCTCCACTATTATCTTTTAGATATACCGTCCCGTGGCGCCAATGCCCTGAAATGGCGTCACGGGATCAGCGATACAGAAGTTAGGCAGGAACTGGTTGGGATGGAGACTGCATCAGAATCTGATCAATATCGGATCCGTCGAGTACTTCTTTTTCTAAGAGTGCTTCTGCCAAACGCTTCAGACTGGCCATATTATCCGTGAGCAATCGCTTCGCCCGCTCATAGTTTTCTGTCACAAGCCGCGTGACTTCCTTATCGATCTCCATTGCGATGTGATCGCTGAAGTCGCGCTGGCTCCCCATCTCCCGCCCAAGGAAAACCTGTTCATTTTGTTTGCCAAACGTCAGTGGCCCCATCTTTTCGCTCATGCCCCATTCACAGACCATCTTTCTCGCAAGATCCGTCGCGCGCTCTATGTCGTTTCCCGCTCCGGTCGTCATCTCGTTCAGGACCAACTCTTCTGCCACACGTCCTCCCATGAGGATGGCAAGCTGGTTGAGCAAATAACTCTTTGAGTAACCGTGTCGGTCATCGGTGGGGAGCTGCATTGTGACGCCCAAGGCGCGGCCTCGAGGTATAATGGTTACTTTGTGTACGGGGTCTGTTCCTGGAAGCAGCTTGGCGATCAGCGTATGCCCGGCTTCATGATAAGCCGTCGTCTTTTTCTCCTCGTCGCTCAAGAACATACTCTTTCGCTCTGCCCCCATCAACACCTTATCTTTAGCCATCTCAAAGTCGATGACTTCTACTTCTTTCTTGTTGAGTCTTGCAGCCCAAAGTGCCGCTTCGTTAACCAAGTTTTCAAGATCGGCACCTGAAAATCCCGGTGTGCCGCGCGCGATTTTTTCCAACTCCACATTCGCTGCAATCGGAACTTTCTTTGTATGCACCTGGAGAACCTCAACACGACCCCGCATGTCCGGTCGATTCACCACGACTTGCCGATCAAACCGCCCCGGTCTGAGCAAGGCAGGGTCGAGAACATCTGGCCGGTTAGTCGCAGCAACCAGGATCACACCTTCTGTCGTATCAAACCCATCCATCTCGACGAGCAATTGATTGAGCGTCTGTTCACGCTCATCATGACCTCCACCCAACCCTGCTCCACGAAGTCGACCAACGGCATCAATTTCATCGATAAAAATAATGCAGGGTGCATGTTTCTTTCCCTGTTCGAAAAGGTCACGAACACGCGACGCTCCAACTCCCACAAACATTTCGACGAAGTCCGATCCACTAATACTGAAAAACGGAACATTGGCTTCGCCGGCAATGGCCTTAGCCAGTAACGTTTTCCCTGTACCGGGAGGGCCGACTATCAAGACACCTTTAGGAATGCGGCCGCCCAGTTTTTGAAACTTGCGAGGATCCTTGAGAAACTCGATGATCTCGAGTACTTCGTTCTTAGCTTCTTCAACACCAGCCACGTCGGCGAACAATACCTTTTTACGCTCCTCCGTCAGCAAACGAGCTTTGCTCTTGCCGAACGACATAGCCTTGTTGCCCCCCATCTGCATCTGCCGCATCAAGAAGAACCACAACCCCAGAAATAGGACAAACGGTCCCCAGGTCACAAGGAATGTAATGTACCATGGGCTTTCGTCCGGTGGTTTTGCCTCGATCTGCACACCCTTGTCCCGTAAGACCTGCACCAATTCTGGATACTCTACCGAGTAGGTTCGAATATGAGTCTTATCTTTGAGGATGGCGCTGATGTGGCTGGATTTGATGATGACTCTCTCGACTTCTCCCTTGTCGAGCTTGGTCATGAACTCACTAAAAATCACATCCTCTTCTGGTTCATGATGCGGCACGCTGAATAGGTTGAACAGCAAAATCATGAAGAGGCCGACGACAACCCAGAAAAGTATATTCTTTGTCCTGGAATTCATCCCGATCTCCTTGTGGACGGCACGCTTATGGTCAGAGCAACCATTAACATGCGTGATGTTACCACACGCACCTTCATACTGACAACCGTGTGATCAAAGCCTTACTCTTGATCTCCTTCCATATCCAAGACAGCCAGATAGGGAAGGTTTCGGTATTTCTGCTGATAGTCGAGCCCGTATCCCACCACATATTTATTGGGAATCTTGAAGCCCACATAATCGATGGTGACATTGATCACTCGACGTTCTGGCTTGCTCAGCAAGGTGCACACTTTAATCGACCGCGGCTTTTTTTTCGCCAACGTCTTGACCAAGTATTGGGCCGTGAGCCCGGAGTCGACGATGTCCTCCACCAGCAACACGTCTTTCCCTTTGATGTTCTCGGTCAGCTCGGTCACCATTTTAACCGTTTTCACCTTGCCGGATGATTTTGTCTGAGACCCTTCACTCGTCACCATAAGAAAATCTACCCGAATGGGGATTCTGATTGCGCGAGCCAAATCGGCATAGAACGCATAGGCTCCCTTCAATACTCCCACCAAAACACAATCCATTCCAGCATAATCGGTTGTGATCTGCTTGCCCAACTCACGAATCCGAGCGCGCATTTGTTCTTGCGTCACGATCGGTCGACCGAAGATCCGTTCCATACGCTCTTACTCTCTCTCCCAGTTGTGCACCGAGACAACCAAACACCGTGTCGTCCCGCTACGAACGACAAAGCGCTCGTCCTGCCGCATTCCCACCACCCAGAGGATCCCCTCTGGCGCCACTAAGAGTGGAACTTTCCCCCGTCCATGACGAGCCACTTTCTGATCAGTAAAGAAGTCTTGCAACTTCTTGCTCTTCCCTTTCATCCCATAAGGAAAGAGTCGATCGCCGGCCTGCCATGTACGAATGACCAAGGGCTCAGAAAACCGGTCGGTATCAAACACTGCCAGTTCGTGTGAAGGAGGCCTCCCTAGCTCATCGACAGCACGACGAGTCATACGTTGTACATGAATTTGCTGATTCGTTCCAGACCAAGAAACCATTGAAGGTACCGAGACTGCAAGCACCTCTCTCTTATTTTGGTCCAAATCAATCGGATTACTGCGATCTCTCCCTGCATCTGGGCTAAATCGCACCACTCCCTGATCCAGCGTCACCACGACCTGCTTCAATGCCAACCGAGCCCCACTCCCCTCCTTGAGAAAGAGACGCCGAACTGATTCCACGACCGAAAGGCTGCTCGCGCGCCCCTCTACGTCGTAGTTCCGTAAGATGGAACGAGCAAGACGCCGCTGAAGCGCAACCGGCAACTCGATGAAGGCTCTCTGATCGACTCGTTGCACACTATTAGAATTCCGACTGACGAGTGCACTCACTAAGGTCCGTGTTACTTGCTCCAGGTAATGCTCGTCCTCTCGTAGCAAGTCCGCCTGCCGCTGTAGCACTCGGACGGCAGCCGGCGCCAACTGTGTGAGAACAGGGAACAGTTCCTTCCTAATCCGATTGCGATGATAGAGCGGTTTTTCATTACTCGAATCCCGACGATAGGTCAGCCCTTCTTGATCCAGATATGTCACCACCGCTTCGCGGGTGGCCGCGAGAATAGGACGAATAATCCCGCCTTCACGCGCGTACGGCATTCCCGCTAACCCAGTCATGCCGGCCCCTCGCAACAACCACATGAACACCGTTTCCGCCTGGTCATTGGCAGTATGACCGACCGCGATGCGGTCAGCCCCTACTTCGCCAGCCAACTTCTTCATGAAGTCATAGCGCACGTCACGCGCCGTGGCTTGAAGCGACGAGCGCTGCCGATTGACTAGTGTGGGTCGATGGACAACAAGATTCAGCCGTCGTTCTTGGCAAAAGGTTTTAACAAATGATTCATCGCCGTCGGACTCTGCTCCGCGAAGCCCATAGTTACAGTGAAATACCGTCAACGTGAGCCGCCAGGAGGGGGGCAGGCGATGGAGGAGGGACAACAACGCGATGGAGTCCGGCCCGCCCGACACAGCCACCAATACGTGATGACCCGGAACGAACAGCCTATGCTGCCGCACGGTTCGAACAAGTTGAGCCAACAATGCCGGCCGTATGGTGGATCTGGATTGCGACCTTATGATCGTAGTCTCGGCGGCCATGGTTACGGTACTCCCTGCGAAAAACGCCGCAAGCTACTGCGTGCCTGTTCCACATCACAAGCAATTTGTTTTGACAGCTCATCGACAGAGGCAAAGGTGTGATCGCCGCGTAACCGCGCCATAAACTGTACGGTGATCTGTTGATCATAGAGATCGCAGGTGTGATCTAACAGATTGACTTCGATCAATCGCTCGCCTGCACCAAAAGTCGGCCTCGTCCCGATGTACGCGATTGAATCATACGTTTGAACCCCATGGACAGTCCGCGCAACATAGACGCCATCAGGCGGCACGACGCGGTCGTCGGGGATGTGTAAATTCGCCGTGGGCCAGCCCATTGCCTGTCCCTGTTGCATCCCCTGCACCACCGTACCGCGAATCCCATAGGCGCGCCCAAGCAACGCGGTAACCTGCTCCATCTCCCCTGCCTGAATAAGTTGGCGAATCCTGCTCGAACTCACCACGCCCCCGTTACACATCAGCGGAGTCATAGAATGCACTCGGAATCCATACTGCTCGCCAAGATGCACGAGGTCATCAATGCGACCTTTCCGACCCTTCCCAAAGGCGAAATGATTGCCCACAAATAGTTCCGATAGAGAAAGAGACCGATGCAGGATGTCTTCTGCAAACTTGTGGGGGCTCATGGCCGCAAAGGTGGGAGTAAAGTCCAGGAAGACGACTTCGTCGATCCCTGCGGCCTCGAAATGCGCAAGCTTTTCCTCCGGAGTGGTGAGAAAGCGAAGATCGACATGCGGCGCGAGAATTTTGACCGGATGCGGCGCGAAGGTCAGTACGAGCGCCGTCCCCTGTGCCTTCCGGGCTGTCTCGACCACTGTCTGCAACAGCGCCTGATGGCCTAGGTGATGGCCGTCGAAGTTACCGATCGTGGCAACTGGATAGGGACGTGGACATTCGGCGTACAGCCCACGCGTCACTTTCAGCATAGTCGTCAGCGGAGGAGACGCGCGGCGTCTTTGGCAAAATAGGTCAGAATGAGATCTGCGCCGGCTCGCTTAATCGAGAGCAACGATTCCATCATGGCCCGCGATTCGTCGAGCCAGCCTGCGTTGGCGGCCGCTTTGATCATGCTGTACTCCCCGCTCACTTGATAGGCGGCGACAGGCAACAACATCTCCGCTCTGGCTGCGGCAATGATATCGAGATATGGCAGCGCCGGCTTCACCATAATGATGTCGGCCCCTTCTTCGACATCAAGGGCAATCTCCCGAAGCGCTTCCCGGCGGTTGGCGGGATCCATCTGGTAGGACTGCCGATCGCCGAACTGAGGGCTTGAAAACGCCGCATCCCGAAACGGTGCATAAAAGCAGGACGCGAATTTGGCGGCATAGGCCATGATCGGCAGTTCAGAAAAACCCGCCTGATCCAGTTCCGCCCGGATCGCCGCCACCCGCCCATCCATCATATCGGACGGCGCCACCATGTCAGCCCCGGCTTGCGCATGGGTCCTGGCCATTGCACGGAGACATTCCAGCGTTTCGTCGTTGAGAATCCGACCGTCCTTGACGATCCCGCAATGGCCGTGATCGGTGTATTCGTCGATGCAGACATCGGTGACGACCATCAGCCCAGGGACATTGTCCTTGACCGCTTTGACGGCCCGTTGCACGATGCCATTCGGATCGTATCCCGAACTCCCCCGATCATCTTTCCGATCGGGAATCCCAAAGAGGATGATGGCGGGAATCCCCAAGGCCGCAATCTCACCTGCGTCTTTCACCAAGAGATCAACCGAGAGCCGACACTGGCCTGGCATCGAGGCAATCTCCTCTCGCCGACCTCGTCCTTCAACGACGAACAAGGGATAGATCAAGTCGGATGGAGCCAGGTGTGTCTCCCTTACCATACGACGAAAGGTCTCATGCTGCCGCAGCCGCCTGAGCCGCTGTATTGGAAAGGCCATCGGATTACTTCCTCGGGAGATTCGTCAAGAATAGAACAAGGTCGCGTACAGAAATCAGACCAACTAATTTGCCATCCTGCGTCACACCAAGATGACGGATATGCGTTTTGGCCATCAGATCGTTGGCATCTAAGAGGGTCTTATTCTCTTCGATCGTCAAAATAGGGGCCGACATCACCTGTTCAACCGGTGTCTTGTGGGTATCAGCTCCAGCCGCGACCACACGCCGGACCATATCGGTATCCGTGAGGATGCCGATCACCTCTTTCCCATTCGTCACAAACAGGCTGCCGATGCCCCGATCACGCATGATCCGTGCCGCAGTCTGCACATCTGTATCCCGCTCTACTGTCACAAACTTCTCTCTCGGAACCATGAACGACTTTACTGCCACCATAACCATGCCCTCCCTTAGCTATTGCTCCCATTGCCCTGCCGTCTACGCGGGACTACCTACGTGTAGAAACGGCGACGCGTGCCCCTTCCTGAAAATACTTCACAATGATTTCTGCCAGTGCCGGCACAGTATTCTCAGTCGGCATGACCGTAACCGTTAATCCATACTCTTCTGCCGTACATGCCGTAATGGGCCCGATGCACGCCACTACCACCTCTCCAAGCAAAACTTTCACCGCATCTCGCCCTCCAAAGATCTCCACGAAATTTCGGACGGTGGAGGAACGCGTGAAGGTCACCACCGCCACCAGCCCATCGTGAAACTGTTGCGTCAGAGAGGCCACATCGACCGCCGGGGAGATTGTGCGATAGACGGGAATCACATCGACAGTTGCCCCTAATTCACGCAACTGTTCAGGCAAGATTTCGCGCGCAACTTCAGCGCGCGGGATCAAGACACGGGTCCCACGGATCCCTAGATCAGTCAATGCAGCAATAATTCCCTCCGCCTGAAATTCGGCTGGAATGATATCCGGTGTCAGTCCATACGTTTCCAGTTCCTGCGCAGTTCTCGGTCCAATGGCGCACAGTCGAAGATTCGCCAACGCACGCGCATCCTTCCCCGCAGCATGAAGTCGATTCATGAAGGGCCTTACCCCATTCACGCTGGTAAAAATGAGCCACTGATAGGTATTCAGACGAGTCACCGCATCATCAATCGCTTGCCAACTGGCTGGAGGCACGATTTGAATCGTCGGAACTTCAATCGGCTCTGCACCATAGGCCGCCAGTAACTGGGAAAATTCTCTGGCTTGCTCCCGTGCTCTGGTCAGCACGATCCGTTTCCCGAAGAGCGGCTTCGTTTCAAACCAATTCAGCTGTCCCCGCAACCGTACGACTTCACCCACGACGATCACGGTAGGCGGTTCAAGATGTGCCGC
>Ga0163144_10010219_pt1 | contig 20038 bp, 17 predicted proteins | sample OliLak19BULKMAT1_FD_123175 | JGI IMG/M metagenome (GOLD analysis project Ga0163144, IMG submission 123175) | Freshwater microbial mat bacterial communities from Lake Vanda, McMurdo Dry Valleys, Antarctica - Oligotrophic Lake LV.19.BULKMAT1 | ecosystem: Environmental > Aquatic > Freshwater >... | reverse complement strand
GTTGCCGTCGTCGCTCACGAGCGAGGCCAGCATCTTGATGTGGCGCCAGGCCGGGCTGTCGGTGCCGCGCTTGTTGCTGCCGTGGATGTCCGACACGGTGGGCCCGCGGCCCCAGGCCGTGCCGCTCGTCGTGAGCTCCACGTAGACGCAGCCTTCGGAGCCGCCGCCGAAGCTGCCGCCGCCGCTCGCGCCCTGGCTGCCGAAGCGAATCATCGCGTCGGCGCCTTCGAGCAGCTCGGGATGGTCCTTGACCCACTTGCGCAGGCCGATGTCCATGCGCTCTTCGTCGCCCTCGGCCACGACGATCAAGTTGACCGGCAGCTTGCCGTGCACGGCCTTGATCGCGCGGAACGCATTCAACTGCACCATCTGCGGGCCCTTGGAGTTGGTGGCGCCGCGGCCGAAGAGCACCTTCTTGTAGGGCGCCTGCTCGGCAATCTGTCCTTCGAAGGGCGGATGCTGCCACGCGTCGGGCTGCGTCACCGGCATCGTGTCGTACATCCAGTAGATGAGCAGCGTCTTCTCGGCACCTTCGTCGCACTTGGCGTAGACCACCGGATTGCCGGGCGTGCCGTACTCGGTGATGCCCACGTCGTAGACCTGCGTCTGCTGGCAGCCGAGTTCGTCGAAGAAGCCCTTCACCATCTCGGCCGACTCGGGAATGCCTTCACCGGAGTTCGAGATGCTGGGCTGCTGGATCCACTCCTGCAGGTTCACCACGTGCTGATCGATGTTCTCGTCGATGTGCGTGAACACCTTGGCCAGATCGGGCGGCACCTGGCTCATGTCCGGCTGAATCTCGGTCTCGCCCACCGGACGGATGCCGAGCTTCGGCGCGGTGGCCGACGGCGCGGCGGCAGCACTGGATGCGGCCGGTGGCGCGGCCGGCTGTGAGCATGCCACGGTGAACGCGAGCAAGGGCAAGGACAGATTGAACACGCGCCGCATCGGGGTCAACTCCTGAGGTACCCGACTGTCGTGGAATCGCCAGCGGGACTGCCGCATTGAAACTGTCGCAGCGCAGGAAGTCAATGCTTCTCTGTGACAAGATGTCGCATGTCTCCGATGGTCTCCGCGCATCGACGCTGCACGGCGGCGGCGCGCGCGGGCAGCACGGTGGCGTGGTCGCGCCGCGCGCTGCTGCGCGGGGCCGGCATGACGCTGCTCAGCGGCGCGGCGGCGGCACTCCCCGGGTGCCGTGGTGCAGCGCCGCCCGCGGTGCCGGCCGTGACCGTCGCCGCCCTCGCGGAACGCTACACACGGCTCGCGCTGCAACTGGCCAGGCATCAGCCCTCGCTCGTGGAGGTCTGGCTCGGCCCGTCGCCGTGGGCCGCCGGTGTGCGCGTGCCGGTGCCCGCGCTCAAGGTCGAGAGCGCGGCGCTGCTCGCCGAGGTCACGCGCGTCGCCGCGACGCGTTCCACCGCCACGTCCCACACCGACCCGGGCCCGGACGGGGCGCGTCTCGCGTACGTGCGCGGACAAGCGGCCGCGCTCGACGCCGCGGCGGGGCGGTTGCTCGGCGAGCGCCAGACGTTCGACGACGAGGCCCAGCGCGCCTTCGGTCACGTCGCTCCGGTCCGCGCTGCGGCCGCACTCGACGCGCTGCGCCAGCAACTGTCTGAGACGTTGCCGGCGGGCACCGGCACGTTGGCCGAACGGCACGCCGCATTCCGCCGCGCGCACGCCGTGCCGCCAACCCGCGTCGACGCGGTGTTCGCCGCCGCCGTGGCGTGGTGTCGCGAAGCCGCCCGCGACCTGCTGCCGCTGCCCGCCGGCGAGACGCTCACCACCCGCGTGGCCGACGAGGCCGGGTGGGCCGCGTTCTCGCGTCCGGCCGGGCCGCGCGCATCGGACCTGTGGGTGTCGCACGGCGGCGGCGCCGATGCCGCACAGTTGCTGCAGTTGGCGGCGCACGAAGGCACGCCCGGCCACCACGCCCAGCACGTGCTGGCCATGGCCGATCTCGTGGAGGCGCTGGGTTGGACGGAACGCGCGCTCACACCGGCCTTCGGCCCGCATCGCCTGCTGGCGGAAGGCGCCGCTGAGGCGGGCGCCGACCTGTTGCTTCCGCTCGCGACGCGGGCGCGCGTGTGCGGCGAGGTGTTGCTGCCCGCCGCAGGCTTCGCCGGCGACGCGGCCGCGCGCCTCGTGCGGGTCGAGCGGCTCGCCGCGGCGCTCGGGGTGGAGGTGGCCTCCATCGCCCGCGACTACCTCGACTCGTCCATGCCCGCCGACGCGGTCACGACGCGGCTGCGCGACGAGGCGCTGGTGCTCGACCCCGCCGGCATGCTGGCCTTCATCGAGAAGCAGCGCACCAAGGTGCTCGCCTATCCGCTCGGCCGGCAGCTCGTGGCGCAGGCCGTCGAGACCGCGCCCACGAGCGCGCGTTGGTCGCGTTTCCGAGCGATCACCACGACCCTGACACTCGGAGAATAATGTCCGCCATGACCGCCACTCGCTCGCTCCTGATTGCCGCCGCCCTCATCACCCTGGTGGCCGGCGGGCAGGCGCGCCTCTTCCCGTACCTGCCCGGTGACGTCGCCGTGGAGCGTGCCGTGCAGGCGCTGTCTCCTGGCACTGGCTGGGTGGCGCCGGTACTCTCGACCGCCAGTGCTCCCCTCAAGTACGTGCTGATGGCGATCGCCCTGCTCGGCGCGTGGCGGTTGGCGGGCGCACGCGCGGCCCTCGTCGTCATCGCCGCGATTGCCGTGGAGCAAGCCTTCGGCGAGTCGAGTAAGCTGCTCTTCAGCCGCCCGCGGCCGTCGGGCCAGCTCGTGGCCGTGATGGGGGCGCCGTCGGGCTTTTCGTTTCCGTCGACCTTCATGACGCTCTACAGCGTCACGGTGGGTGCGGTCGGCGTGCTGGCGTGGCGGCTCGCGGCCAGCCCGCGGCGCACGGCGGTGCTCGCGCTGTGCGCCGTGGTACTCATGGTCGCGGCCTGCGCGCGCGTCGTGCCGGGTGCGCACTGGCCGAGCGACGCGCTCGGCACCTACGCCATCTGTCTCAGCTGGCTTGCGGCGGCCTTCAGCGCCGCCGGCGTGCCCCAGCGATGAGGAGTCACATGCCGATCCGAGTTCGCGCGTTCATTCCGGCGCTCATGCCGGCCCTCCTTCTGTGCGCGGCCGCGGCCTGTGCCCCGGCCACGCCGCCGCTGCCGCCCGCCGATGTGATTCTGCTCAACGCGCGCGGCTACTCGATGTCATGGCCCGACCCGGCGCTCGACGGCACGCCTGCCGGGGGCGCGCCGCACACCGTCGCCGGCTGGGCGCCCGACGTGGCGGCCGTGGCCCTCACCGGTGGCCGCATCGCCCTCGTGGGCTCGCGCGTGGTGGTGGAGTCGCGGCGCGGCCCGAACACCCAGGTGATCGATCTCGGCGGCGCCACGCTGCTGCCGGGCATGGTCGACTCGCACGCGCACGTACTCGAGCTGGGCGCGAAGCTGCAGGCCGTGGACCTGGCCGGCGTGGCCACCGAAACCGAGGCCATCGAACGCGTCGTGGCCTATGCGGCGTCAGTGCCCAAGGGCGAGTGGATCACCGGCCGCGGCTGGGACGAAGGCGCGTGGGCCAATCGCTATCCCGACTGGCGGCAGCTCAGTGCGCGCGTGCCCGACCATCCCGTGGTGCTCTACTCGCTCCACGGCTTCGGTGTGTGGGCCAATCGTCTGGCGCTCGACCGCGCGCAGATCACGCGCGCGACGGCGGCGCCGGTGGGCGGCGAGATCCGGAAGGACGCGAAGGGCGAGCCCACGGGCATCTTCCTGAATCGCGCCACCACCCTGATGGTGGCGGCCGTGCCGCCGCCCACGCCCGCGCAGATCGAGAGTCAGCTGCTGGCCGGCCTCACCGAGATGGCCAGGTCGGGCTACGTCGCCATCCACGAGGCGGGCGTCGACCGCGCCATGCTGAACGGGCTGATGGCGCTCGACGCCAGGAAGCAGCTCCCGATCCGCGTCTACGCGATGCTCTCGGCGCGCGACCCGGAGCTGTGCCGCGAGTGGGCCGCCAGAGGTCCGCAGGGCGCACCCGGCGACAGGCTGGTGGTGCGCGCGGTGAAGGCCTACTACGACGGCGCGCTCGGCTCACGCGGCGCGCGGCTGCTCGACGACTACAGCGACCAGAAGGGCCACCGCGGCCTCAGCGGCGCCGGCTACGGCTTCGACCGCGACGTCGTGGCCACCATGATGCGCGCCGGCTTCCAGGTGGGCGTGCACGCCATCGGCGATGCCGGGAATCGCGAGACACTCGATTTCTTCGAGGGCGTGCTCGAGAGCGACGAGCGCGCGCGCCAGGGCCGCCATCGCATCGAGCACGCGCAGGTCGTGTCGCCCGCCGACCTGCCACGCTTCCAGCGCATGAGCATCATCGCCTCGATGGAGCCGCCGCACGCGGTGGAAGACATGCCCTGGGCGGAGGCGCGGCTCGGCGCCGAGCGCGTGAAGGGCGCCTACGCCTGGCGCGCCTTGCGCGAGCACGGCGCGCGGCTGATCTTCAACTCCGACCTGACGGGCTCGGACCACAACCTGCTCTACGGCCTGCACTCAGCCATCACGCGGCAAGACAAGTCGCATCAGCCGCCCAGCGGCTGGTATCCGGCCCAGCGCATGACGCCGGAGGAAGCGGTGCGCGGCTACAGCACGTGGGCGGCGTATGCGGCGTTTGCCGAGGGCGACACGGGACAGCTCGTGGCCGGCCGCCTGGCCGACCTCACGGCCCTGTCGGTGGACCCCCTGACGCTCGGCACGACCGACCCTGGTGCGCTGCTCGCCGGCCGCGTGCGCCTCACCGTGGTGCACGGCAAGATCGTCTACGACAGCCGCTAGCGATTTGTAACGGGACCTGGCACGGTTACATCTCGCGGTGATGCAGTTTCTACGATCGGGGTCTGACCCCGATGGCATGGAAATCGCGCGGCTATGCCATCGGCGGTGGGCCGCCGTTCACGAACGGCCGCAGCAGCGTCTCGATGAGCGCGTGCGTCGGCGTGGGCACACCCGACTCGGCGCCCAGACGCACGACCGCGCCACTCAGCCACGGCAGCTCGAGCGGCCTCGCGCGCTCGAGGTCTTCGAGCATCGACGACTTGGCGCCTGGCGGCATCGACCGCACCATGCCGAGCACCTCTTCCATCACGCTCGCGGGGAGCTCCACGCCGCGCGCGCGCCCCACCGCCAGCGACTCCTGCACGGCCCGTTCGAGCAGCGCCATGAGCGCCGGTTCGGCGCGCAAGACGCCGAGCGACGAGCGGGTCGCGGCCGTCAGGCCGCTGAAGACCGACAGGCGGGCGAACTTGGACCACTGGTCTACCTGGATCTGCGTGCTCGCCGTGAAGCTGAACCCGGCCAGCGACGCGGCATCGCGCAACGCCACCAGGCGCGGTGACAGCGCGCCGTCGAGTTCCCCGACGATGAGCGCGTCGAGGGCCGTGTGGCGAATCACGCCCGGCGCCTCGATCACCGCTGCCACATAGGCCACGCCGCCCGCGGTGCGCGCCCGACCCACGTGTCGCGCCACCATCTCGGTGGCCTCCACGCCGTTCTGCAGCGTGACCACCATGGTGTCGGGCCCGAGCAGCGGCCCGAGCGTGGCCGCGGCGGAGTCGACGTCGTACATCTTCACCGTGAGGAACACGACATCGGCCACGCCGAGCTCGGCCGGATCGGCGCTGGCCCGCACCGACGCTACGTGGGCATCGCCCTTGGGACTCACGAGGCGCAACCCGTCACGGCGAATCGCCTCGAGATGCGCGCCCCGCGCCACGAACGACACGTCACATCCCGCCTGCGCCAGGCGGCCGCCGAAATATCCGCCGACGCCGCCGGCCCCGAACATCACGATCTTCATTGGTGACCTCAAAAATCAGGGACTGGGGGCTGGGGCTGGGGCGTGCAGCCGTCACGCTGGACAGAACTCGATTTCCGGTTCGGAGTTCACGCCGTTGGACACTGCACGCCCCGAGCCCCGAGTCCCGCCGAATGGCGTCCAAACAGACCACCGGCTCGTCGCCGATCACGGCGGCGGTGTGACGCCGCCCCCGCGGCACCTCCACCCAGTCGCCCGGGCCGAGCTGCGCGGTGTGGCCGGCGATGACCAGACGGAAGCGGCCGCTCACCACCGCGTCGATCTTGTCCACCTCGTGCGCGTGATCCGGAAAGCGCGCGCCCGGCGGGTACTCGTAGCGGGCCACTACGTAGCCGAGGGCTTCGAGCTTCTGGCGCAGCGCGGATTCAGTGAGCGGCCCGTCGGCAGCGGCGTTCCAGCGGCGCACCTGCACGGCAGATCCGCAGACCTACGCGCCGGCGTCGGCAGGAGCAGCGGGCATGCCGGGCACGGTGCCCTTGGCCAGCTCCTGGTCGATCATGAGCAGGGCCACGCCGGTGGTGCCGCCCAGGCGAATGCGGCCGAGGATGGCGCGCGCCGCCGCTTCTTCTTCCATCTGCTCGTTCACGAACCACTGCAGCAGCACCACCGCGGGGCGGTCCTTGGCGGATTCGGCCGAGCCGTACAGGTCGTTGATCGAGGCAGTGACGGCCTGCTCGTTCTGCAGCACGTGCGTGCACAGGGCCTCGACCGACTTCCAGGTCATGGGCGGCTGGGCCACGGCTGGCAGCGCAACTTTCTGATCGCGCTCGACCAGGTGGTCGATGAACTTCTGCGCATGCAGCAGCTCGTCGCCTGACTGCTTCCGCATCCATGTGGCAAAGCCGGGCAGGTCGTTGGTCGACAGCCACACGGACATCGCGAGGTACTCGTGCGAGGCTTTGAACTCGAGCTTGAGGTGCTCGTTCATCCCCTTGAGCAGTTTGGCATCCATGGACGCCAGATTATCACGCGGTCCAGCGGCGCCGGGCCAGCTCGAAGCTGAGTCCGCCGAGGCCGACGAAGAGCGTGCTGCCCACGAGGGCAATCGGCGTCTGCTGCTGGCTCACGAAGTAGAGCGCCGCGGACATGGCGGCCACGGCACCGAGGGCGGTGGCGGCCACGGGCCACAGCGGCGGACGGGAGGGCGAAGGGGGCGGGGGCATGGAACCTGCGTGGAATTGTCTCATGGCTGCGCGGAGATGCGGTCGCCGAGCATCGCGACGCTGAGCGCGTAGGCGTTGGCGCAGTTGTAGCCCAGGATGGCTTCGTAGTTGGCGTAGACGAGGAACTGCCGATCGCCGGCGTCGAGCAGCGAGGCCAGGCGTTCCAGCTTCGGCAGATCGCCGCCATCGGCGGCGCGCACGCCCATCTCCTGCCACTCGGCCAGGAACCGGCGGCGCGACAACGCGCGTTCGGCGCGGCAGCCCTCGCCGCGTGAGCCGGCGCGCTCCGCGGTGTCGCCCACCGACCGCGGCAGGCGCACCTGGCGACCCCACGTGGCCTCGCCGTCCCACCCATAGGCCTTCAGGTAGTTGGCAATCGATGCGAACACATCGGCCTGACTGGTCCAGATGTCGCGCCGGCCATCACCGTCGAAATCCTCGGCGTACTTGAGATAACTGGACGGCATGAACTGCGGCTGGCCCATGGCGCCGGCCCATGACCCCTTCAGCCGATCGAGGTCGGCGTGACCACGTTCCACGATGCGCAGCGCGTCGAAGAGCTCGTTCTTGAAGAGCTCGGCGCGGCGGCCGTCGTAGGCCAGGGTGGCCAAGGCCTGCACCGTGGGCCGCACGCCCGTAAAGGCGCCGAAGTTCGACTCGAGCCCCCACACGGCCACGAGATAGCGCGGCTGCACGCCGTAGGTCTTGCCGATCGTGTCGAGTATCGCGCGATGCTGCGTGAACATGCGCTGCGCCTTGCGCACGGTGGCGGTGGTGAGCCGGCGGCGCACGTAGGTGTCGATGCTGAGCACGGCCTCGGCCTGGTCGCGGTCGCGGGCCACCACGACCGGCAGCGGTTCGAGCCCGTCGAGCGCACGCGCGGCCACGGCGGCGGAGATGCCACGCGCGACGGCTTCCGTCTTCAGCGTCTCGAGGAATGCCGCGAAGCGCGCAGGATCGTCAGCGCCGGGCCCAACCAGGTCCTGACGCGCCCCGATCGCTGGGGCCAAGACGACCATCCACACGGCGGCCAGGGCCAGCACGGCAACGCGAAGGAGCGCGGACGACGGGTTCACGATCAGTCTCTGCCCATTGTGCACGCGCGCGCCGCCGAGAGCCAGCGCCGTCGGTCGGCAGCCGAACTATGCTTGAAGCGCTTCAGGAGCCGACATGCCCTTCTACCACCTCGACACGCTGCCCACGCGCGAGCTGTTTCCCGGATTCACCGCACGCCTCGTGCATACGCCGCTCGTCACCCAGTCGTTCGTCGAGTGCACGGCCGGGGCTGCCTTTCCCGAACACCAGCACCCGCACGAGCAGAGCGTGATCGTGCTCGAGGGCGAACTGGAACTCGTGGCTGGCGGCGAGCCGCACCGGCTCACGCCTGGCATGGTGTTCGCCATTCCCGGCAACGTGCCCCATTCCGGACGCGCCGTCGTCGCGAGCCGCGTGCTCGACGTGTTCTCGCCGCCGCGCGACGATCTCAAGGGCTAGGCCTAGGGAGGCTAGGTCGGCGTTCCGCTCGGCGACTGGCCTCTCTTGACCTGCGTATTCCATGAGGAGGAACGCACCGTGACCGATGGCCGTGCCGAACCTGGCGACGACGGCCCTTTGGTGGAACGAGGCCGAGCGAGCCGTGGCCATCGCCTGGGTCTCAGGGCCACCTCCCCATCCCGGCATTGCATGGTTCGCTCACGCCGCAGCAACAGCGGCGCCCGTCGCTCCGCTCGCCGCCGTTGCTGCCTGGCGCACCCACGTCCACGCGCAGCGCGTGCGCTTGGGGCCAGGCAGGGCTTGGCAGGGTGCCGCAGAAGCCGTCGCACTGGGCACACTGATTCCGGTGGCAATCCTGCTCCCTGTTGCCACCTCGCGGGGGCTGGCCGGCCTCGCATATGCCTCGGCGTATGGCGTCATCGGGGCGCTCGTGGGGTTGGCGTTCGGCACGGTTCTCACGGTTGTCGCACTCGTAGTGGTGTGGACAATGACGCGCATCTCGCACAGCGCGTGAGCGCGGGCCGACGCGACAGTTCATTGGCCCGCCTCCAGCCCATTCGCCGCGAATGACCTGCCTTCCGATCCGCCACACGGTATGGTGCGAGTCCGTCCGCGTTGTGAGGGGGCCAGCCCCAGGCTTTTCGGTACACTACGGACGTCTAGCGGTGACTCCACGGTGGCCGCTTCGCCGCCACGCCCGAGGACATGAAGCGTTCGCGCTTCGCGGCCGTCATCGCCGATTCCTCTCCATTGCCCCTCGTGCGGCCTGAGAGCCTGACGTTGGTATGGCCGCGGCGTATCGGGGTCACGCTGAAGGGGACACCTGTCCCGCTACAGCGCCGCGGTGGCGCCACCGTCCACGATGATGGCCTGACCGCTGATGTAACGGCCGGCGTCCGACGCCAGGAACACCAGCAGGTTGGCGAACTCCTCGGGCGTGCCCAGGCGGCCGAGCGGAATCGACGCCACCGATTCCTTCTTCACCTGCTGCAGGTCGACGCCGCGACGCGTGGCCATCGCGTTGTCGAGCTCCTCGATGCGCTCGGTCTGGATGCGACCGGGCGCCACGACGTTGAGCAGGATGCCGGCCGGACCCAGTTCCCTCGCGAGCGTTTTCACCAGGCCGTAGACGCCGGTGCGAAACGCGTTCGACAGCACCAGGCCGGGAATCGGCTGCTTGATCGACGACGACGCGATGGTGAGGATGCGTCCGCCGCCCGCCTTCTTCAACTCGGGCACGGCGGCGTTCACGAGGCGCACCAGGCTCATCAGGTTCTGATCGAAGGCCTTCTGCCACTGCGCGTCGCTGAGCGACAGGAACTCGCCGGCCGGCGGCCCGCCGGCGTTGTGCACCACGATGTCGAGCCCGCCGAGCGCGCTCACGGCGTGGCCCACGAGCCGCGCGGCCTCGTCGGCCGAGCTCACGTCGGCGACGAGCGCCTCGACGCGCGTGCCGGTCTCAGCGCGGATCTTCTGCGCGGCCTCGGTGATGCGGACCTCGTCGCGGCTGCAGATCACGAGCGCCGTGCCCTCGCGGGCCAGCCCGAGCGCGGTGGCGAAGCCGAGGCCGCGGCTGGCGGCGGTGACGAGGGCGCGCTTGCCAGTGAGATTGAGATGCATGGGGATCCTTGGCGGGCCTCGGGGCCCGGCTAGCTACTAGCTGACCACGGCCTTCGGCGCGAGGGCAAGGCGGCGCAGCAGGTCGTCGAGATCGGCGAGCGTGCCGGCATCCACGGGACTGAACGGCGCGCGCACGCGGGGCGAGGCAATCACGCCGCGCAGGTGGTAGATGTGCTTACGCAGCGCCAGGTTGATGCGCGGCTGATTCTCGAAGCGGATGAGCGGGCAGTACTTGTAGAACACGTCGGTGGCGGTGTCGAAATCGCCGGTCGAGAACGCCCGATAGATCTGCACCAGGATCTCGGGGAAGGCAAAGCCAGTCATCGTGCCGACCGCGCCGTGCCGCAGTTCCTCGAGGAACATCATGCCGCCGAGCCCGCCGAAGATCTTCACGGCCGGATTGAGCGCCAGCACCTGGCTGACCTTCATCGGCGACGGCTCGTCTTCGAGCTTCAGGTGCGTCAGGCGCGGCGAGGCGGCGGCCAGCCCGGCGATGAGTTCGGGCGTCATGGTGATGCCGCCCACGGCGGGTGGAAAGTCCTGCACGACCACCGGGATGTCGAGCGCGTCGGCCACCGCCACGTAGTGACGGTGCAGGGCCACGTCGCTCGTGCGGGCCAGCTTGGGCGGGGCGACCATCACGGCCTTGGCGCCCAGCATCTGCGCGCGCTTGCCGTAGCTGATGCAGCCGTCGGTGCCGGCATGGGTCGTGCCCACGCAGATCGGAAAGTCGTCGCCAGCGGCGGCCATCGTCGCCTCGATGACCTGGTCGCGCTCGGCCTCGGTGAGCTTGTCGGCTTCGCCCAGCACGCCCAGGATGGTCATGCCGTTCACGCCGGCATCGCGCGTGAAGTGCGTGAGGCGGGTGAGACTGGGCAGGTCGAGGGCGCCGTCGGGGTGGAACGGCGTGGGCGTGATGTTGTAGACGCCTGAGAGATAGTCGGACATGCGCTCGATCATACCGGACGGGACGGACGCACGAACTGCCCGTGTCCCGCGCGGCCCACCACCACGCCGTCGCGGCACACCGGCACGCCCCGCACGATCGTGTGCACGACGCGGCCGTGCAGCTCGACGCCGTCGTAGATCCGCATGTTGGCGCGCGACTTCGTGAGGGCCGCGGCCGAGTCGTAGGTCCACACCGCGCTCAAATCGACGATGGTGAGGTCGGCGTCGGCGCCGGCCGTGAGGCGGCCCTTCTGTGGCAGGCGGAAGAGGCGCGCCGCATTCTCCGAAAGCAGCCCGGCCAGATCCTCGAGCGTGATCCAGCCGCGGTGCACGGCCGTCAGCATCAGCGGCACGAGCACCTCGAGGCCGGCGAGGCCGGGCGGCGCCAGGAAGATGTTCTCGGCGCCGCGGTCCTTGTCCTCCGCCAGGAACGGCGAGTGGTCCGTGCCCACCACTTCGATCAGCCCCTCGCGCAGGCACTGCCGCAGGCCGCGGACTTCCTGCTCGCCCCGCAGCGGCGGATTGCACTTGGCGTAGGGTCCGAGCCGGTCGAGCGCTTCGTCGGTAAAGAAGAGATACGGCGGACAGGTCTCCACGGTGGCATCCACGCCGCGCCACCGCGCATCGCGCGCCATGTGCGCCGCGCGCGGACTCGAGCAGTGCACCACCTGCACGCGCGCGCCCAGGTCCTCGGCCAGCGCCAGCACGATCGCGACCGACAGATCCTCGACCACCGGCGGACGGCTCGCGGCGTGCGCGGCTCCGGTAATCCGGCCGTCGGCTTCGAGCTGCCGCTGCAGCGCCTCGAAGGTGGCCGTGTGCTCGCAGTGGAAACAGTGACGCAGGCCCGTGGCCTTCACCACGCGCATCAGGTCGCGCAGCCGCACCTCGTCGGTACACCACAGGCCGAAGAACTCGTCGAGCCGGGCCGGTGGCGGCGGCTGCAGAAAGGTCTTGAAGGCGATCGCCCCGGCCTCGGCCTGCCCGGCAATCGCCTCGAGGTTCTCGTGGCCGGCGCCACCGTAGAGCGCGTAGTCGATGAGGGCCGTTGGCTGCAGCAGCTCGGCGCGCCGGGCGAGCGATTCGCCGGAATTGACCGGCAGTTTCGAGATCGGCATCTCGAAGAGCGTGGTGATGCCGCCGGCCGCGGCCGCCGATGTGCCCGACAGGAAGTCTTCGCGTTCGGGCACGCCCGGGTGCCGCGTGTGCACGTGGGTGTCGATCACCCCGGGCAGGATGTGCAGGCCCGAGGCGTCGAGCGTGTCGGCGGCATCGGCACGGCCATGTGGCGGCAGCACTTCCGCGATGCGCCCGTCGCGCACACACAGATTGGCCGAGCGCACACCGGTGGAGGTCACCAGGGTGCCGCCCGTGACGAACAGGTCGAAGGACACGCTCGCCATGCTACGCGCCCGCGGCCCCGCGGCCAAGTTGTGGCGGCGCGCGGGTGGCGGCTACGGCGTCAGCGGCGTCACCTCGTCGCTGGGCTGCCGAACTTCTCCACCCGGTTGATGACGGGGGGAAGCGAGCGCAGGTAGGTGTAGATGGCCCGCAGATCCTGGTCTTCCATCCCGGCGTAGTAGGTCCAGGGCATCTCGGTGTTCTGCAGCCGGTCGGCGCCGGAGAGCGTCCGCGGCGGCGCGCCGCGAAAGGCTCGAAACTTCTCGACGAACTGGTCCTCCGTCCACGTCCCGATGCCCGTGCCGGCATCCGCGGTGATGTTGGCCGAGTGCACCAGACCCACGCCGTTGGGCGAGAACGGCGTGCCGCCGGCAAAGTCCATGCCGGGCAGCGGCGCCCCCTGGTCGTCCATCGGGGTATGGCAGTCGGCGCACACCGCTGCGTTCACCAGATAGCGCCCGTAGGCCACGCGGTCGGAGGCGTCAGGCAACGGCCCATGTGACGGCGCGGTCGGGATGGTGCGAACGATGAGCGGCAGCGGAAAGTTCAGGTGGCGGGGCGGCAGCGTCTGTGCCGGCAGCGGCGGGAGCGCGCGCAGGTAGACCACGATCGCCTCGACGTCTTCGCGCGCCATCCTGGCGTATGTCGGATACGGCATCAGCGGAAACAGTGGCGTGCCGTCACGGCTGACGCCGGCGGTGATCGCCCGGAGCAATTCGCCATCGGTCCATTCGCCCACCCCGCCCGACGTGATGTTCTTCGCATACAACACGAAGGGTTCGGCGCCGAAGCCGAAGCGCTGGCCGCCCTTGCCCTTCGTCGCGGCGATGACCGGGGCGCTGTACTGCGTCCACTCGCGGTCGGCGTGGCACACCACGCAGCCGACCACGTTCTCGACCAGATACTGCCCGCGCGCCAGGCGCTCTGGCGTGGCCTGAATGCGCACGTCCTCGGGCGCCGGCACGGCGGGATAGCGGGTGTAGAGATAAACGAGGCCGGCGCCGGCGAGGATGGCGACGACGCCAACCAGGGCCACGAGCAGCTTCACGAGAATCTTCACGAGAGGTCCCCAGGCCCTGATTTCATCGCTGTTGCAACGTCGCCCGCGGCGCCTTCTTCGAGGCCGCCACGATCGCCGCCACGTCGGCCGCGAGCTTCTTGGCGTCGTAGAGGATGCCGTCCTTCATCACGTAGTCGATACCGCCCACGCGCTCCGGCTTGTTGGTGGCGTCGTTCAGGCGCACGGCGCCGGTGATGTAGAGCGTCTTGAAGTTCTGCAGCGGGTTCTGCTTCGTGATGACGAAGTCGGCCTTGAGGCCGGCGCGCACCAGGCCGAACTCGATCGGCTTGCCCTTGGGCTCGTGCAGCGCCTGGGCGCCGTAGTAGGTGGCCGAGCGAATCACCTCGAGCGGATGGAAGCCGGCCTCCTGCAGCATCTCGAGCTCGAGCAGGTAGCCGAAGCCGTAGGTCTGGTAGATGAAACCCGAATCCGAACCCGTGGTCACGCGCCCACCGGCGTTCTTGAAGTCGACGACGAAGTCCATCCACACCTGGTAGAACTTCTTCCACGCCACTTCGTCTTCGGTGGTCCAGTCGAACCAGTAGGCGCCGTGCGCGTAGCGATTGGGCTGATAGAAATCCCACAGCGACTGAAGGGTGTAGGTGTCGTGCCAGTCGGCGTTGCGCATGCGCATCAGATCGCGGCCGGCCGAGTAGATGGTCATGGTCGGGTCGAGGATGAACTTCCGGTCGACCCATTCCTCGACGAGCGCGTTCCACTTCTCACTGCCGCGCGGGTGGATGCGATCCCAGTTGCGCGCCACCTGGCCGAAGCGGTGCTGCTCGTCGTTGTAGTTGATCGCCGGGTCGTAGGGCTGGATGCTCGTGTCCTTGAAGAGCGACTCGAACAAGCCGTAGTAGTGCGTCATCGCGCCAAGGCCGAGCCGTGACGCGTCGAGCGCGGTCATGCGGCCGACGCCCATCTGGTCGAGGTGGGCGGTCGAGCCGAGATGGTGCTTCTTCGCTTCGTCGAGCAGCGCTTCCATGATCTCGGGGTCGTGCGCGCCGAGCTTCAGGCCGTCGACGCCTTTCCTGGCGGCAAAGCGCACCCACTCGCGCGCCGTCTCAGGGGTCTGCGGCGTGGTGCGGTCCCAGCCCTCGCCGCTGAACGGCCGGTGGTAGGCGAAGATGCGCGGCGCCACGATCTGGTTCCTGGCGCTGAGCTCGCGCTGGGCGAGGTCCCAGTCCATCGAGCCGCACGGCACGCCGCGCACGGTGGTGACGCCCGAGGCGAGCCACAGTTTGTAGACGTACTCGGCGTTGGTCGCCTGGCCGCCGCCGCAGTGCACGTGCGCGTCGACGAAGCCAGGCATGAGATACATGCCGGCGCCGTCGAATTCCTTGGTGCCCTTCTCGGGTCGCCGGCTGGTGATGGGCACCTTCGGGAAGCCCACGCTGACCACTTCCTTGATGAGGCCGCCTTCGACCACGACGTCCATCGGGCCGCGCGGCGGCGCGCCGGTGCCGTCGATGACGGTGATGCCGCGAATGACCATGCGGTCGAAGGGGCCTTCGCCCTCGCCGGTCTTGCGGGTGGGGGTCGGCTGCATCTGCGCCGACAGGGACACGGTGGCGGTCACGGCCACGAGGCCGAATGCCAGGCGCGAGGCAAGGGTCTTGCTGAGCATGGAGTCCTCCGGAGCCGGCATTGTACCAGCGGCGGGCCGCGCGCACGCGGCGCCCGTCGCCGCGGTTGCGGCTCACGTCGCGCCGGGCACATAATGCCCGCGTGACTGTCGACCCGCTCGCGGTGGCCCGCCGCGTCATCGACGTGGAGATTACCGGGCTGCGGGCCCTGGCCGACGTGCTCGACGACGGCTTCGCGCGCGCCGTCGACCGTCTGGCGGCGCATGCCGACCGCGGCCGCGCCGTGTTGTGCGGCGTGGGCAAGAGCGGCCACGTGGCGCGCAAGATCGCCGCCACCCTCGCCTCCACCGGCACGCCCGCGCAGTTCGTGCATCCCACCGAGGCCAGCCACGGCGACCTCGGCATGATCACCACCGACGACACGGTGATTGCGCTGTCGAATTCGGGTGAGACGAAAGAGATGGCCGACGTGGTCGCCTACTGCCGGCGCTTCGGCATTCCGCTCATCGCCGTCACCGTGCAGCCCGCGTCGATGCTCGGCCGCGCCGCCGACATCGTGCTGCGCCTGCCCGACGCGCCCGAGGCCTGCGGCGTCACGCAGGCACCCACCACCTCGACCACCCTGCAGATGGCGCTCGGCGACGCGCTCGCGGTGGCGCTGCTCGAGCGGCGCGGGTTCACCGCCGACGATTTCGTGGCGTTCCATCCCGGCGGCACGCTCGGCGCGGCGCTCATGAAGGTGTCCGAGCTGATGCACGGCGGCGCCGACTGTCCGCTCGTGGCCCACGACGCGCTCATGGGCGAGGCCATTGCCGTGATGAGCGCGAAGGGCTTCGGCTGCGTCGGCGTCGTCGATGCCGGCGGCGGCCTCGTGGGGGTCGTCACCGACGGCGATCTTCGTCGGCAGTTCAGCGACGGCCTGCTCACCCGTCCCGCCCGTGAGGTGATGACCCGCGCGCCTCGCACCATCGCGCCCGATGCCCTGGCCGGCGAGGCCTTGCGCGCCATGACCGATCAGCCGCCGCGGGTGACCGTGCTCTTCGTCGTGGCGGAGGGCTCGCCGGTCGGCCTCATCCACCTGCATGACCTGTTGCGCGCGGGCCTGCGGTAACCGCGTCGGCCGCTGGCGTCCTCACCGAAAGCTTGAGCCATGAACCCGCCCGCCGTTTCCGTCGCCGGTCCGAACCCGATCGTCGAGCTCGCCGTGATCACAGGCCGTGCGGTGCGCGTTGGGCAGACGCTGCCGCTCGTGTTCATCGCGGGTCCCTGCCAGATGGAGAGCCGCGCGCACGCCCTCGAGTTGGCGCATGCACTCCGCGAGATCGCCGACCGCCTGGGCGCCGGTCTGATCTTCAAGACCAGCTTCGACAAGGCCAATCGCACCAGCCTGTCGGCCGAGCGCGGGCTCGGGCTGGAGGCCGCACTGCCCGTGTTCGCCGAGATCCGCGAAGCCACGGGGCTGCCGGTGCTCACCGACGTCCACACCGCCGAGCAGTGCGCCCGGGTCGCAGCCGTCGTGGACGTGCTGCAGATTCCCGCGTTCCTGTGCCGGCAAACTGACCTGCTCGTGGCGGCCGCGCGCACCGGCCGCGTCGTGAACGTGAAGAAGGGCCAGTTCCTGGCGCCGTGGGACATGGCCAACGTGGTGGCCAAGGTGACCGGTGCCGGCAACCCCAACGTGCTCGTGACCGAGCGCGGTGCCAGCTTCGGCTACAACACGCTCGTGTCCGACCTGCGCGCGTTGCCCGTGCTGGCCGCCACCGGCGCGCCGGTGGTGTTCGATGCCACGCATTCGGTGCAGCAGCCTGGCGGCCACGGCACGAGTTCGGGTGGTCAGCGCGAATACGTGCCGGTGCTGGCGCGCGCGGCCGTGGCGGTGGGCGTGGCCGCGGTGTTCATCGAGACACATCCCGACCCCGACCACGCGCCGTCGGATGGGCCAAACATGGTGCCGCTGGCCGAGTTCGAGACGCTCGCGCGCATGCTGCAGGACTTCGACGCGCTGGCCAAGCGCCTGCCCCGCGCGTCGCTCTAGTCCGTGCGCAAGGCCGTGAGCGGCTCCACGCGCATCGCGCGGCGGGCCGGCACGGCATTGGCGAGGGCACCGGCGGTGAGCAGCGCCAGCGCCGCGGCACCCCACGCCACCGGGTCGAGCGGCGTCACGCCGTAGAGCAGGCCTCGGAACAGGAACGCCACACCCGCCGCCAGGGCCGCGCCGGCGCCCAGGCCGGCGCCGACGAGCGCGAGCCCCTGGCGCATCACCATCGCCATCACGGCCGACGGCTCGGCACCGAGCGCCATGCGGAGGCCGATCTCCTTGGTGCGGCGCGCCACCGAGAAGGCCACCACGCCGTAGAGGCCAATTGCGGCCAACAGCGTGCCTAGCGCGCCAAACGCCGTCGCGAGAATTGCGCCCACGCGCGCCGGCATCAGCGCGGCCGCCATGTGGGAGGTCAGGGTGCTCGCATCCATCACGACCAGGCCCGGCTCCAGGGCCACGAGTTCCCGCCGCATCGCCGCGACCAGCGCCGTGGCATCGCCGCTCGTGCGAGCGACGAGGAAGTTGTAGCGGCTCGGACGTTGCGCGGCCGCGAAGTAGACAAACGGCGCCGGCCGCTCGAGCACGCCGTGCTGCTTGTGGTCGGTGTTGACGCCCACCACGCGGAAGGTGCGCCCCGTGCTCGCGATCGTGAGCGTGTGCCCGAGCGCAGACTCCCCCGGCCAGTAGCGCCGCGCCATGGTGGCGTTGACGATCGCCACGCCGGGCGCCCCGTCGATGTCGGCGGCACCGACGTCGCGACCCTCGACGAGCCGGACGCCGAGCGTGGCCAGGTAGCCGGGCGACACGGCGACGTTTTCGATCGTCTCGCCGCGCTGACCCTCTGCATACGTGCGGTTGTCGACCTTCACCTCCTGCTGGCTGAAGTTCAAGGTGAACGGCAGGGTCGGCGTGACGGTGGCGGCCGAGGTGACCTCGGGCAGCGCCTCGATGCGGGCCAGCGCCGTTCTCCAGAACTCGAGGCCGCGCGCCGGCTCGTAGCGCATCATGTCGGTGTCGAAGGCCACTGCGGCGAGTCCGCGGGGTTCGAAGCCGACGTCGGCGCGCTGGGATGCGCCGAGGCTACGTAGCAGCAGCCCGGCCACCACGAGCAGCACGGCGGTGAGGGCCACTTGGGCCACGACCAGGCCATCGCGCAGCGCCCAGCGCCGGCCGCCGACCCGGGCCGCGGGCGCGTCGCCGCGCAAGTCGCCCGCGACGTTCGGCTGTGACGCCTTCAGCGCCGGCAGCAGGCTGGCTGCTAGACCGGTCACTGCCGCAACCGCCAGCGTAAAGGCCAGCACGCGTCCGTCGAGCCGCAGATCGAGCGCGACCTCTACCGGCAGAGGCAGCTCGATGGCCATCAGCGCGCGGATGAGCGCCCCGGCCGACGCCACGGCGGCGGCCGCGCCCAGCGTGCCGAGCACCAGGCCCTCGACGAGCAGTTGCTGCACGAGCCTCCCGCGGCTCGCGCCGATGGCCAGTCGCACGCTGATTTCGCGGCGCCGCGCCGAGGCCCGCGCCAGCAGCATGCCGGCGACGTTCGCGCACGCAATCAGCAGCACCAGACCCACGATGCCCATCAGCCCGGCCGCGCCCATCGAGAGCACGCCGCCGGCCTGCGGCACGAGCAGCCGCACGTCGCTGCTCGGCACGGCCGAGACGTGCGCGTCGTTGTTGGTCTGCGGGTAGGCAGCGGCCAGTTGCTTGCCGATGAGCGCCACGTTGGCGTGCGCTTCGGCGGGCGTGATGCCGGGCTTCAGACGCCCCTTGATGAACATCCAGCGCGCGCCGCGCCGTTCGAGCCGGGTCCGTCCGGGGCCCGGCACGTTGTTGGCGATGCCGATGGGCTCCACTTCGTCGGCCTGGGCCATCGGCACCCACAATTCAGGCGTGAGCAGCGGCACCACACCGGTGAACGCGGCGGGCGCTACTCCGGCCACGGCGTAGACGAGCCCGCGCAGCGTGATCGGCCGGCCGATGATGCCCGGGTCGGCGCCGTACTCGCGACGCCACATCCGGTCCGAGAGTACGACGACGCGGTCGGCCTCGGCACGGTCGTCGGCCGGCACCAGCAGCCGGCCGAGTTGCGGCTGGATGCCGAGCATGGCGAAGTGGTTGCCGGTCACGACCTGGCCGAGCGCGACGCGCGACCGATCGCCCAGGGCGAGCGGCGCCATCATCGGGCTGTAGGCGGTCATGTCGGAGAAGACGGTGTTCTGGGCCTCGAGATCGAGGAAGTCGGCGTAGGACGAGGTGGCGTATTCGTCGCCATCGCCGCCAGTCGTGAAGAGGTCCATGAGCGCATCGGGCGCGGTCACGGGCAGCGGACGAAAGAGCAGCGCATCCACCAGCGAGAACATGGCGGTATTCACGCCCACGCCCAGGCCGAGCGACAGCACCGCTACGGCGAAGAACCCCGGGCTGCGGCGTAGCGCGCGCCCGGCGTAGCGCAGGTCCTTCATCACGGCTTCGAGCATCGCGACCTCCATCGGCCCAGCCGACCTGCCTCTCACATACGGGCGGCGGCCACGAAAGTTCGCCGCCGTGACGAGGGCGGGAACGAACGGCTAGCGTCGGGCGCGCCGCGGCCCCTTTCCGGCCGGTCCCGGGCGGTGTTCGGCCATCGCGATCATTGCGCCCACCGTCTGGTGCGCCTCCACAGGGTGGCGCATCGGTTGGTCTTCGGCGATCTCATACTCGTTCTGCCGCCCGGCGCGACGCCGGGTGAGGTATCCGCCCTCCTCGAGATCGGCCACGATGCGCTGCACCGCGCGCTCGGTCACGCCGACGCGGAGCGCGACATCACGCAGCCGAACTTCGGGTGACTGGGCTAGACAAATCAGCACGTGCCCGTGATTGGTGAG
>Ga0163144_10010218_pt1 | contig 20039 bp, 13 predicted proteins | sample OliLak19BULKMAT1_FD_123175 | JGI IMG/M metagenome (GOLD analysis project Ga0163144, IMG submission 123175) | Freshwater microbial mat bacterial communities from Lake Vanda, McMurdo Dry Valleys, Antarctica - Oligotrophic Lake LV.19.BULKMAT1 | ecosystem: Environmental > Aquatic > Freshwater >... | reverse complement strand
GTGTTGAATTACCGGAACGATCAAACCACCGTCGAGCGCCACTGCGATTCCGATATTGCAGTCGCCGTGATAAACGATGTTCTTCCCATCAATCGACGCGTTGAAGATCGGATATTCGCGCAGCGCCTTAGCAGTTGCCGCCGCAATGAACGGCAGGAACGTCAGGCCATAGCCATACTGAGCCTTAAACGCATCTTTCTGGCGATCGCGCAGCTTGGCGATGTTCGTAATGTCGACCCGGTGGACCGTCGTCACGCTGGCCGAAGTGGCCTGGCTCATGATCATATGCTCGGCGATCTTCAGCCGCATCGTCGACATCGGTTCGACGCGGTACTTCGCCGCTTCGGCGCGAGCCGGAGGAGGCGGAGCAGCGGCAGCAACTGGCGCGGCGACAGGAGCCGGAGCAGCCGCCTTCGGAACCAAGTACGCTTCGATGTCTTCCTTCGTAATCCGGCCACCAGCACCACTGCCCTTCACGTTCGCTAGGTCGATGTTGTTTTCGCGGGCCATCTTGCGGACGAGAGGGGACAGGAGCCCGAAATCGGCTTCCGCGGCCGGCTCGGCGACCGGAGGAGCAGCAACTGGTGCGGCCACCGGAGCCGGAGCCGCCACTGGGGCCGCAACGGGGGCCGGCGGGGGTGGGGGAGGCGCAGCCTCCACCGCGGGCGCAGCCGCCGGCGCAGCAGCCGCCGCACCGTCACTAATCCGGGCCACGACCGTATTAATGCCAATCACCGCCCCAGCTTCAAACAAGGTTTCCGTCAGCGTACCGGCGGCGGGGGAAGGGATCTCGGTATCCACTTTGTCGGTGGAAATTTCGAACAACGGCTCGTCGCGCTCGACGCGATCGCCCGGCTTCTTCAGCCAGCGGGTCAGCGTGCCTTCGACAATGCTTTCGCCCATCTGGGGCATAACTACATCGATCATTCGGGTGGTCTCCTACTGGTAATCGTAAACTTCAAAAAATCTTCGGCTCAACACCGGCTTCACTTCCTCCAGCGACACCGCTACCCCAAGTTGGCGCAGCGACGTAACCGGCTTGGTGAGCCCGCACGGCACGATGTACTGAAAATATTGGAGGTCGGTCGTGACATTCAAAGCAAATCCATGCGACGTGACCCAGCGGCTCAAGTGCACGCCAATCGCGCAAACCTTCGCCTCACCGACCCAAACGCCGGTCGCCCCCGTCACTCGCTCTCCCGCCAGCCCAAAATCGGCTAACGTCCGGATCACGACCTCTTCAAGCGCCCGCACATACGCATGCACGTCGCGTTTCCATTCGTTCAAGTGGACAATCGGGTAGCCCACCAATTGGCCAGGGCCGTGATAGGTCACGTCGCCGCCCCGGTTCGTTTCGTGATAATCCATGCCCGTCGCCGCCAACACTTCCGGCGAAGCCAGCACGTTCGCCAGGTGCCCATTACGGCCCATCGTAACGACGTGCGGGTGCTCCACCAACAGCAGTTGATCGCCGATCTCGGCGCGTTGCCGCTGGCCCACCAACTGCTCCTGCAACGCATAAGCCGACCCCCAGCGCATGGCACCGAGGTCGCGGACTTCGCAGGAGCGAGAAAGAGCTGGGGCGAGCAGCATAACTTAAAAGTTAATCGCCTGCCCGTAGACAGCGTTAAACGCTTCGCCCAGCGCCTCGTACAGCGTGGGATGCGCGTGAATCGTGTTGATCATCGTCTCGACGGTCGCCTCGGATTCCATTGCCGTTACCGCCTCGGCGATCAGCTCATAGCCGTGCGGGCCGATGATGTGTACGCCCAGAATCTCGCCGTACTTGGCGTCGCAGACTACCTTCACAAACCCTTCATGATGGCCGAGAATCGTCGCCTTCGAATTACCGAGGAACGGGAACTTGCCCACCTTCACGTCGTAGCCCTGCGCCTTGGCCTGCGCCTCGGTTAGACCTACCGAACCGATGCCCGGTTCCGTGTACGTCGCGCCCGGAATCCGATTCCGCTTAATCGGCGTGAACGGCTTGCCGGCAATCTTGGCTACCGCAATCATCCCTTCCGCCGTCGCCACGTGGGCCAACTGCGGGGTTCCCGCCACCACGTCGCCAATTGCGAAAATGCCCGGCTCCGCCGTCTGTTGGTCCGGACCAACCTTCAGGAATCCACGGTCAATCTCCACTTTCGTGTTCTCAAGTCCGATCGATTCCGTGTTCGGCCGGCGACCCACGGCGATCAGCAACTTCTCCACGTTCAGCGTCTCGGTCTTGCCATTCGCCAGCGTCACGTCCAACGCCACGCCCTCGGGGGTCCGCTGAATGTTCGACGCCTTCGCCCCGGTCTCCACGCGAATACCAATCTTCCGGAAGTACTTTTCAAGCTCTTTGGAAACGTCTTCGTCTTCCACCGGCACCACGCGCGGCAGCATTTCCAGCACCGTCACGTCAGTCCCAAAGCGTTTGAAGATCGAAGCAAACTCCACGCCCACCGCGCCCGCCCCGATAATCGCCAGCGACTTCGGCACCGCGGTCAGGTTCAAAATCTCCACGTTCGTCAGAATGCGGTCGGCGTCCGGTTCCAGGCCCGGAATCATCCGCGCTTCCGAGCCCGTCGCGATTAAGATGTTCTTGGCTTCAATCCGCCGCGTCCCTTCGCTCGTCTGCACGTCCACTTGGCCCGGGGCGACAATCTTGCCAAAGCCCCAAACCACTTCCACCTTGTTCTTCTTCATCAACATCTCCACGCCCTTCGCGTGCTTGTTGATGATCGTGTTCTTGCGCAACAGAACCGCCGGGTAGTTCAACCGCGGATTGTCGCAGCTCACGCCCTGGTCTTCCGGATGCGTGAAATAATCCCACACCTCAGCACTATGCAGCAGCGCTTTGGTCGGGATGCAACCGACGTGAAGACACGTCCCGCCCAGCTTCGGTGCCTTTTCAATGATCACGGTCTTCAAACCGTATTGTCCTGCTCGTATCGCAGCGGAATAGCCACCCGGGCCGCTGCCGATGATTACCAGATCATAAGCCATTTTTTTCAGTGTAACATCGCACTTGGGAGAGCCGTCCCAAACCCAGACAATATGCGGGCATTAGCAGCAACTCTATTTTTTGCGTCCGTGGCCTTCGGAGCCACGTTTGAAATCGAATCGATTCGCATTGCCGGCCTAAAACGCCTGCCAGAAGCCAAGGTAATCGCCGCCCTCGGCCTGAAAGTCGGCCAATTGGCCGAAAAAACAGATTTCGACGCCGCCCAACAACGGCTCATCGATCGCGGCGTCTTCGGCAGCGTCGCCTACTCCTACAAGCCCGGACCCGGCATGCGGGGCTTCGCCATCACCTTTGACGTCGCCGAAATCGAAACCGTCTTCTCCTGGAAATTTGAAGAACTGCCCGCCCCCGACGCCGAACTCGAAAAACTTCTCCGCCTCGACCCTCTTTTTGCCGACAAGCTCCCGGCCACCGAAAACGTCCTTAAGCTCTACGCGAAAATGCTAACCGACCATCTGAAAACCCCCGTCGTCGCCCGCGTCTACGGCGACCGCCCCGGCGATCCCTACATCGTCTTCCGGCCCAACCGCCCCCGCGCCGTCATTGCCCAGGTCGCCTTCGAAGGCAACAGCGCCGTCCCCGTCGCGGACCTCCAAATCAAGATGGCCTCCATCGCCGTCGGCACGCCGTACATTGAAGAAAACTTTCGCGAGCAACTCCTCAATCAAGTCAAACCGCTCTATGAAATCCGCGGCCTCGTCCGGGCCGAATTCTCCAAGATCGACGTCAAGCGCGCCGAGGATGTCGACGGCCTCGCCGTGGTCGTCCATGTCGTCGAGGGGGAACCGTACAAGCTCTCCGACGTGAAGATCGTCGGTGCCGGTCAGGAACTCGCCAAGACCGGGGAGTTCAAGCTCGATGAGATCGCCAACTTCGCCCTCATCACCGAAGGCGTTTCCAAAATCCGCCAGTACATGCGCGGCCAGGGCTTCATGAAGGCCGAAACCGAGGTGAAACGCGAATACGATGACAAAACCAAAATGGTCACTGTCGTCGTCCACGTCACCCCCGGCCCGCAGTACCGCATGGGCAAATTCGCCTTCGCCGGGCTCGATATCATCACCGAGCCCTACGTTCGCAAACTCTGGGGTTTGAAAGAAGGCGATCCCTATCGCGACGGCTACCCAAACCGCGTGATTCAACGCATCAAGGACGAAGGGCTCCTCGACGGGGTCGGCTTAATCGAACCCAAACTCGACATCGACGACAAAAAGTTCATCGTCAACGTCACCATCTTCTTCAAAGGTCAGCCCAAACCGGCCGAAAAAAAACGTAGCCAATTCTAAAACGAAGCAACCAGCCGGCGACTCGATTCGTGGCCACCCCACCCGGCGTCCCGTAGTGCTGATGATGCTCACCTTCAACGGCAGACACAATCGGCCGGTCATCGTCCCGTCCCTCCGCTTTGGCCGCCCTCAATTGCGCCATCAGCAACCCCAGAAGCACCCCGCCGTGCAAAAACAAAACGCCCCGGCCTTTGCGGGAAGGCCGGGGCGTTTAGCTTGAAATCTAAAACCAGTCTTAGAACTGATTCCAGAGATATTGATTATAAACCTCGTGATGGAACTGCACTTCGGGTGCCTTGACAAAAGTTCCCAACTGGCGCGCGCAACGATCCGCCGAAGCCTGCTTCAGGTCAGCGTAACGACCCTTCACATCAGCTCCCAGAATCTTGGTCGTCCAATCGGCCCCGCGGAAGTTCTCAATCGCCGTGTATACGTTGTCCGGCAGATACCGGTCAGCCGTGCGCAGGTTCTTGATCTTGGCCGTCTCGCCGTCCAAACCGGTCTTGAACACCGAGTAGAGCACCATATAGGGGTTAGCGTCCGGACCAACCGAACGAACCTCAACCCGCGAGCTCTTCTCATTACCGATCGGGATACGCACCATCGAGCCGCGATCGATAGCCGAAGCCTTGATCTGATTCGGCGCTTCAAAGTGCGGGTCCAGACGACGATATGCGTTCACCGAAGCATTCAACATCAAGCAGATGTCGTTGCCGTGGGTCAGAATCCTGTCCACAAACTGCCAGCCGAACTTGGAAATTTTCTCCTCGCCCTTCGGATCCCACATCAGGTTCTTGCCGTTCTTCATCACGGACACGTTGGTGTGCATGCCGCTGCCGTTCACGCCCACAACGGGCTTGGGCAAAAAGCTGGCCGTGAAGCCCATCTTGTTGGCGACTTGACGGCAGATCAACTTGTAAAGCTGAATCTGGTCGGCCGCCGTCACCACATCACCATAGGTGTAGTTGATTTCAAACTGCGAAGGAGCAACTTCCGGATGGTCCTTCTCGTTCTGGAAGCCCATCGCCCGCTGCACTTCGGCCACGGTGTCAATGAACGTCCGAAGCGGGTCGCCCGGCAGCGAATGGTAGTAGCCACCGGTGTTAACGTACTCAAACTTCCCGGTCTCGTGGTAGACGCGCTCGGCATCGGTACCCTTGAACAGGAACCCTTCAATTTCGTTCGCCGCGTTCAGCGTGTAGCCGTTCTCGGCATACAAGCCATTGGCATACTGCTTGAGGACGCCCCGGATGTCCGCGCCGTAGGGCGAGCCGTCCTTGTCAATCACTTCCCCAAATACGAGCACTTTGCCGGTTCCGAAAAAATCAGCCGGAGCCCAGTAAAACGCGCTCCAATCCATCGACAATCGCAGGTCGCTCTCGCGCTGCGCGGTAAAGCCGCGGATCGACGAACCGTCAAAGGTCAGGTTGTCCCAGCTATCGACCAAAAACTTCTTGTCGTAGTCCAGAGTGTGCAAGCGCCCTTCCAGGTCGCTAAACATAACCGTGACGGCCTTGATCCGCTTTTCGTCGGTCAAATACTTCAGACGCTCTTCTTGAATTTGGTGGGCGGGAACGCGGTTCTTGCGTTGCTGCTTGGCATTCAGATTCAGCTCTTCCAGCTCTTCATACGAGAGCGATAAAAAGTTGCGCAGTTCGTTGGACATCAAACTCCTCGGGTAGGACGTACGAAAGGGTTTCAAGATCGATACCCTACCGCCGATTTTCGATTATACCCCTGGATTCCCCCTCATATCCGATTCGGTAGAAAGGAATATTTTATGAGGTCGATATGCATAGGTGATGACCACTCAGAAATAGAGCTTCAACGCCAGTTGCACCTGCCGCGGAGAGTTCCCCTGGTCGCCGGCCGTATTGCTCAATAATCCAAAAGCCTGCGACTGCAAGTTCAATGAACCCATACCAAACCGCGCCCAATTGACGGCATTGAACAACTCGGTGCGAAAATCAAGGCGGATCTGCTCCTTGATCGGAAACGACTTGGCAAACGAAAGATTGTTGCTCAGAATCGGGTTGGCCCGGAACTTCGGGTTGTACCGAGTCATGTTCCCCATCACGTTGGCCGGCTGCGCCGGAAAGAAACTAGCCGGCTGAATCGTCCGGTCCACCGCCGGATCAAACTGGCTCCCCGCATTCGCCGGACGCCACCCGTCATAGGTCGAAACAATCGGCCGGTTCCCGCCCGCAAACAAGGGCAATCCATTCGAAGTACCCAGCGCCAACGGCTGACCACTGGAGGTCGTAAAAATTCCTGACATTCGCCATCCCCCCAGCAGCACATTCGCCACCCGATTCGTATTCAAAAATGCCTTGCCTTTCCCAAACGGCAGTTCATAAACTCCCGAAAATTTGATGTTGTGCGTGATATCAAACTGGCCAATCGACTTCTCCAGCCGTCGGTTGAAATGGTCCATCGCCGCGCCGCCGATCCAGTAACTATCCGCATCGGTCAGGATCTTGCTAAACACATAGGAGCCCTGAAACTGCACTCCGCTCGAATACCGTTTCTCGATCCGCAACATCCCCGCATGGTAGGTCGAGTGCCCGCTGTGATCGCCCCCTCCCGCGCCGGTATCAATGGCCTGGAATTGCGGATACGGTCGCAGCGCCTGCCGAACCGTGGCCTGCGCGCCCCAAAGCCCCGCAAATCCCGGGAACGGCGTCCGCAGCCCAGCCGCCACCGCCGCGGGGCTATCAATCCGCGAGTTCAACAACGTCGCTCCGTAGCGCGTCAACACCTCGGGCGACAAAGCGTTGTAAGCCAGCAGTCCCGCCTGCAAACGGCTTCCCAAGCTCCCGTTATAGGAGACCTCGGCCACCATCGTCGGCGCGATCTGGTGCTGAATTGAAAAGTTGAAGCTCTGGAACGCCGGCGGACGCGTCGCCTCGCTGCCCTGCCACCACGGCATAGCCCGGCCATTGCCAAAACTCGGGTCGACAAACGGGGGAGCCACCCACGGCGGCAAACCGTCTTTGACCAGAAAACTCGGCTGCAGCCCCTGACTGTTGTCCGGAAACGAATTGGTCAACGTAAAGCCTAAGTTATGAGTCGAACCGGTCACCGTGGTTATGTTTCCGTAACTGATCCCATACGACATCCGAATCGATGTCTTCTGCTTCAACGTGTAAGCCAGTCCGAACCTCGGCCCAAACCCCTTGTAGTAACTCCCCGCCAAGCTCCGGCTTCCCTCCCGCCCAGGGCCCGTGCCGGCGTAAATCAGTGCCCCGGGCAACCCACCCGCTCCCGGATTAGGCCGGTCCGGAGCAAAATCACTCCAACTATCGTTCTCCCCCGTCGGCGGAAGTGTGGTCTCCCAACGCATGCCCAGGTTGATCATCAGATTCGGACGCACCCGCCAGTCGTCCTGGATAAAGCCCGAAAACGAAGGCCACTGCTGCCCAATGTAGCGAACCGTGTCGAGCGTGCCGTTGCTGGCATGCCCCAGTAACATGGAGGCCACCGGGCTCCCCCCGGCCGTCGTAAAGTTCGTATCTCCAGGCCGGCCGGTGTTCTTGAAATCGTAAGTCACGCATCCCGCCACGCACTGCCGTCCAAAGCCATTGTAATACTGCCCTTGATACTGCCCGCCAAACTTCCAGGTGTGCTTGCCTTTGATCCAGGTCAAATCATCGGCAAACATCTTGATGAAGTTCTCGCTGCCGTTGTTCGCCCGTCCGCCCCACTGGCTATAGCCGTTCGAGAAATTAAAGTTCACCAGGTTCTCGTCGCAATTCGGCGAGTTCAGCAGACAGATCCGATCTTTCCAGCGCACACCGCTCCGCACGGTCGCCTGCGGCGGGTCATGATTCTCCTTCCAGTTGTTTCCTCCACCGTAGAAGTGGTTGAACAGTGTCGGCGTGAAGTTAAAGTCCCAACTCCCCCGAAACACATCCGAGTTCCGCGTCGTGTCATTGTAGTTGACGTACAGGCCCGGCAAATCGTTCGGCCCATCCGCGCCCGGCAATTCACTCGACCGGTTGTAGCCCCAGTAGCCCGAAATCCGGCTCCGCGAACTGAACACATGGTCCCCTTTCACACTGATCTTCGTATTCGGTCGCACCTCGGTTCCCTTCGAAATCAGGTAGTTGTTGGTGACATAGTCCACCGTTCCCGGCCGCGCGCCCGTATTCGGCAACGGCGTCTCTCCAGACCGGAACACCCCCAGAGCCCGGACCACCGTCGGGTCAAACATCGCCCGCGGAATCATATTGTCCGGGAACACCTGCCGTGTCACGGTACCGTTGGCCGCCACGGTCTGTGAGGTCGGATCGTAGATCGGGATCCGCGCCCCCGTCGGATTCACCCAGTTTCGAAAGTCTCCGTTGTACATCTCCTCCGTGGGTACCGTTCGCACCGACCCTGCCGCCCCATCCCGATTCCGAAATGCTTCATAGCTAGTAAAAAAGAATGTCCGATTTTTGCCGTTGTACAACTTCGGTATCACCACGGGCCCGCCCACCGACCCACCAAAATCATGCTGCTTATAAATCGCCCGCCCAATCCCGCGCTTGTTGTTGAAAAAGTTATTGGCATCAAACGCTTCATTGCGCAAGAACTCGTAGAGGTTCCCGTGCAGAGCGTTCGTCCCCGACTTAGAGACGAAGCTCATAATTCCGCCGGTCGCCTGTCCAAACTCCGCTTTGAAGCCATTGGTATCCACCGTAAACTCGGTCACCGCCTCAATCGACGGCGCGTTCACCGCCACCCAACTCATCGAGAGCGCCCGCGAAGTATTCGCCGAGACGCCATCGAGACTCGTCCCGTATCCCGCGGCCTGCCCGCCCCCCAGAATAAACCCGTTATCTCCGCCCAGGTTCTTCGCCTCAGGCGTCAATGCGGCTAAGTTAAACGGGCTCCGCAACGCCCCGCCCACTACCAGCGGCAACTCGTCCACCAGCTTGTTATCAATCGTCACGCTCGTCTTGGCATTCTCTGTCGCCAGCGCCAAGCCGGTCGCCGAAACTTCAATCGCTTGCGCCGAAGTCCCCACTTCCAGCGTCACATCCGCCCGCACCGTCGCCGAAGCGTTCAGCACCAATCCCGTTACCGTCGACGGCCGAAAACCATCCTTCTCCACCCGCACTGTGAACGTGCCCACCGACAGCCCAGGCATCGTGTAGTCTCCCGTGTCCGAAGTCGGCACTTGGGTCGACGTCCCCATGGCGGTGTTCCGCAAGACAACTCTAGCCCCCGGCACCACGCCCCCTGAGCTATCCCGCACTGTCCCGGTAATCGTGCCTCTCTCCGACTGCGCGAGTAACCACACCGCGCCCCCAAATAAGATCAATACAGTTTTCATTGCTGATAGGATCTATCACATCCCGCCGTCCGCAACAAGGGGGGTCTACTTCAGCAACGTCAGCACGAACAAAGTAATCGGCAACGAAAACAAGCTCGAATCCAGCCGGTCCAACCAGCCCCCATGCCCCGGTAATAATGTCCCCGAGTCTTTCACCCCCGCCCCGCGCTTCAACGCCGACTCCGCCAGATCCCCCACCTGCCCCGCCACGTTCCCCGCCACAGAAACCACCACCGCCACCCACAACGGCGTCCCCGGCAGCAGGAAATGCACAAACGCCACCCCGAACAAACTCGCTAGCACTACCGACGCCACCGCCCCTTCCACCGACTTCGCAGGACTGATCCGCGGAGCCAACTTCGTCTTCCCAATCGCCCGGCCCACAAAATACGCCGCCGAATCCCCCACCCAGTTAATCGCGTTCGCAAACAGCACCCAATACGGGCTAATCGTCCGCAACTCCACCGCCGACCGCCACGCGCCAAAGGTATAAATCAACCCCAACGCGAAAAACGCCGTCGCCGGAATCCCCAACTTCAACTCCTGATTCCGCAACGCCGCCGCCATCGCCCCCAGGATGATCACGGTCATAAGCATCGTCCCGCTTAGCCCGGCATACAAAATCAACAGCCCCGGCAGCCACCCGTGCCAACTGATCAGCTTGGCGTCGTAGTGCCCCGCCAAGCCCGCAAACTCGTGCCAGCACAGCAACGCAAACACCGCCACCGCCGCGTGAAAAACCTCCTGCGGCGAAAACAGAATTAACCAAGTGACCGTCGGAATCAGAACCAGCGATGTCAGAACCCGCATCAGCGACTGGAAACCGTCTCCGCTAAAACCGCCGGTGCCGACCCGCTCAAGCCGCCGAACCGCCTCTCCCGCTTCTGGTAGTCCGCAATCGCCGCCAGCAAATCCGCCCGCCGGAAGTCCGGCCATAACGTCTCAGTCACGTAAATTTCCGTGTACGCAATCTGCCACAACAGAAAGTTTGAAACCCGCAACTCGCCCGAAGTTCGAATCAGCAGATCCGGATCCGGCAACCCACTCGTGTAAAGCCGCGCGCTTAACGATTCCTCGTCCACCCGCAGATTCTCCAGCGTGCCGGCCGCCTTCGCTTCCGCGATCAGTTGATTAATCGCGTCCAAAATCTCCACCCGCCCGCCGTAGTTAATCGCCAGGTTCAACCGCAGTCCCGTGTTCCGCTCCGTCTCCCGCATCGTCGCGGCCAACTCGTTCTGCACCACCCCGGGCAGATCCTCAATCCGGCCAATCGCCCCCAGCCTTACGTTATTCTCCTGCAACGTCCGCAACTCGTTCCGCAGGTAAAGGCGAAGCAAATGCCACAGCGTATCCACCTCCGCCACCGGACGTTTCCAGTTCTCCATCGAAAACGCGTATAACGTCAACGCCTTAATCCCTAGCTGCGCACACGTTTCCACCGTCTCCCGAACCGGCGATATGCCCGCCTTGTGACCCGCCACCCGGGGCAAAAAACGCTTCCCCGCCCAGCGCCCGTTGCCATCCATAATCACCGCGATATGGGCAGGCAGCCGACGAGGATCCAGGGACATAGCTAAAGTCCAATCCGGTTGGTTGGGGGTAATCGCTTCAAGGAGCGCTTTCATCGACGTAATCTCCAAGTGTATCGCAACATGTTTCTACCCCGTTGCAGAAGTTAACGCAGCGCCTCGATCCACGCGGCCGACATCCCGCCCACCGCCAGAAACGACCCGAACGGAATCTCATACTGCCCCCCGTCCTCCCCCTTCCACTTGATGAAGATCAATCCCAAAACCGATCCCAGCACCGAGCCAATCATGATCCCCTCCAGCATCGACATCAATCCCAAAAACGAACCCATCATCGCCACCATCTTCACGTCCCCCATCCCTAACCCCTCCCGCCCGCGAAACCGCTCGTACGCCCATCCCAACGCCCGAAACGCCCCATACGCGAGCAACCCGGCAAACACCGCCTCGGCCACCGAAATCCACGGCGGCGGCGTCTCCACCGGCAAAAACAACATCGTAAAACCCATCGGCAACGCTACAAAATACGCCCACACCAGCCCCGCCACAAACCCACCCTTCGTAAATTCGTCCGGTAAAATCCGCTCTTCCCAATCAGTAAAGAACAAAGCAATATTCATCGCGCTGAACATCATCAACTTCCCCGCATACAAATTCAACCCAAATTTAAATACCGTAACAAAGAACATTACACCACAAAGCAACTCCACCAGCAAGTATCGGATCGGAATCTTCTCCCGACAACCCCGGCATCGCCCCCGCAGCAGCAAATAGCTCAACACAGGAATGTTGTCGTACCACGAAATCATCCGCTCGCACCCCGGACAAAAGCTCCGCCCTGGCGAAACCACCGACAAATCCCGCGGCAACCGATAGATGCATACGTTTAAAAAACTGCCGATCAACAAACCAAACAACCCGGCCACCAGTGCCTCAATCATAGAGCGAGCTCCTCATACACTTTCACCGTCGCCGCCGCCATATGGCGTAGCAAAAATCGTTCCCGTACCACTTCCCTGCCCCTGTCCCCCATCGCCCCCAATTCGCCCACCCGGCTCACAGCGGCCCGAATCGCCGCCACCGTGTTCTCCACCAAAATACCCGTTTCGCCGTCTTTCACTATCTCCGGTAGCCCCCCTACCCGCGACGCAATTACCGGCACCCCAGCCGCCATCGCCAGCAACGCCGCCGAACCCAATCCTTCCTGATGCGTAATGTACAAAAACGCCGACGCCGTCGCCAAATCCCGCCGCAAGTCCTCCGAAAACGCGCACGCCACCCCGGACTCCCGAATCAACGCTGCACCCTTCATCGGGTCCTCGGTCGCTAACGCAATCACCGGCCCCGTCCGCGTCGAAGCAGGCAACTCCGGCACCCCGTCGTACACCACTCGAATCCTGCCCTCCGCTACGCCAGCCCGCCGCAACTCCCCGGCCACCGCCTCCGAAACCGCTATATAGCAATCGGCCAGCCGATACTTCCACTCGTTCTTCACCGGAAACGCCACCCGCCGAGCCACCACCAGCGGCCGGCGCAGCGTCAACGCCGCCAGCGTATGGCTCCGCGCATCGTGCGCATGAAACACGTCCCCCCGCTCCCTCCAAGCGCTCCCCCAACTCCGCACCGGAATCTTCACCCGCGCAGCCAACGGCCCGTCCATCCGCGCCAGTAGAACCTGCTCATGACCCGCCGCGGCCAGCGCCTCAATCAACTGCAACACCTGCCACTGCCCCCCTCGCATTTCCCGTCCGCTGTCGAGGTGGACAATCTTCATTACAGCTTCGCCGCGATGTCCTTGGCGATCGCTCCCCCATGGAACCGCCCGTTCTCGATGAAGATTTCGTTTGTGTGCACCCCTGCCACCACAACGCCCGCCAGGTACATCCCCGGCGTCTCACTTTCATAAGTCGTCGGGTTCACCGCCGGCCGGCCCGTCTCGGCGTTCAGCGTTATCCCATGCGCGGCCATGAACTCAAAATCCGGCCGGTAACCCGTCATCGCAAACACGAAATCATTCTTCAAAACCACCGGCCCATCCGGAGTCTCCAGTTCCACTTCCCCTTCTCGAATCGCCGTCACCCGCGACGAAAAATATCCCTTGATCTCCCCATTCTTCAGCCGATTCTCGATGTTCGGTTTAATCCAATACTTGACATGCTTATGCACCTCTGCACCCCGGTGCACCATCGTCACCCGCGCCCCCGTCCACCAAAGCTCCAGCGCCGCAATCGCCGCCGAATTCTTCGCCCCTACCACCAACACATCCTGGTCGTAGTACGGGTGCGAGTCTTTGTAGTAGTGGATCACCTTCGGCAACTCCTCCCCCGGCACGCCCAGCAGATTCGGGATGTCATAGTAGCCCGTCGCCAGAATCACTTTCTTAGACGCATGAGCGCCCTTCGAAGTCTGCGTCACAAACGCGCCATCGCTACCCGTGATCTGCTCCACCCGCTCGTATTGGCGTATGTCGAGCCCGTAGTGGTCCGCCACCCTCCGGTAATACTTCAACCCCTCCACCCGATTCGGCTTATCGTTCAATGACGTCATCGGAATGTCGCCGATCTCCAGCAACTCCGGCGTCGTGAAAAACACCATATTCTGCGGATAGTGAAACAGCGAGTTCACCACGCAGCCCTTCTCAATCAACACCGCGCTCACGCCCCGCTTCTTCAGTTCAATGCCGCAAGCGAGGCCCGTGGGCCCCGCTCCCACAATGACGACATCGCTCACAGCGCGCCTTCTACCGCCGCGTAAACGCTCTCCAGCGCGGCATCCAGCGCCGTCGCATCTTTGCCGCCGGCTTCGGCCAGGTCCGGTCGTCCGCCGCCCTTGCCGCCCACCGCCTGCGCCACCGGGCCGATCAACTTTCCGGCATGAACCTTCGCCGTTAAGTCCTTCGTCACCGCGCTCACCAGCGCCACGTTCTCGCCGTCGACCGCCCCCAACACAATCACCGCTGACTTCCACTTGTTTCGCAGCGTATCGGCCAAGCTTCGCATCTGGTCCCGGTCCAATCCGTCCACCCGCGCCGCCAGCACCATCGCGCCCTTCATCTCTCGCGCCAGCGTCTCCACCTGCCCGGACTTCGCCTGCGCCATCTGCTGCTTCAACTGCTGCAGCTCTTTCTCCAGGCTCCGCTGCTGCGCCAGCATCTTCTCCACCTGCTCCAGCAGCTCCGGTTCACTCGTATGAACCGCCTGCGCTACCCGGTTCAACGACGCCGTCGCCGCCTGGAAACGCTCCAGCGCAGCCGACCCCGTAATCGCCTCAATCCGCCGAACACCCGCCGAAATCGAACCCTCGTAAACAATCTTGCAAAGGCCGATGTCCCCGGTTCGCGAAACGTGCGTTCCGCCGCAAAGCTCCTTGCTGAAACCCGGCACTTTCACGACGCGAACCTTCTCGCCGTACTTCTCGCCGAACAACGCCATCGCCCCGGTCGACAGAGCATCTTCCAGCTCCATCACATCCGTCGCCACGGCCGTGTTCCGCATAATCTCTTCGTTCACAATCCGTTCGACATCGGCCACCTCCTCGGCGTCCATCGCCGTGTAATGCGCGAAGTCAAACCGCAATCGACCCGGGTCGACAATCGAACCCGCCTGCTTCACATGCGAACCCAGCACCTGTCGCAGCGCCGCGTGCAGCAAGTGCGTCGCCGTATGGTTCCGCATCGTCGCCGACCGCGTCACCGTTTTCACCGAACCTTGCAAAACAGCGCCCACCGCCAGTGGAGCCAGGGTCGTAATCCGATGCACGCTCAGCCCTGGAATCGCCGGATAAGTTCCCGAAACCGTCGCCACCGCTTCACCCTTCACGAGCCACTCGCCCTGGTCGCCCACTTGCCCGCCGGACTCAGCGTAAAACGGCGTCTGGTTCACCACGAGCTCCGCCGCCACCCCAGCCTCCACGGAATCCACCAGCTTCTGGTCCACGAGGATCGCCAGGACCTTCGACGATTCACTCGTCAACGTCTCATAGCCCAAAAATTTCGTCCGTCCGTTGGCCGCCTGGATCTGGCCATAAACCGGCGAAACGTGCACCTTCTCGGCGCCTTTCCACGACGCCCGCGCGCGCTCCCGCTGCTTGTCCATCTCCGCTTCAAAGCCCGGTCCGTCAATGCTCAGCCCGAACTCGCGCGCCATGTCTTCCTGCTCGTCCAGCGCCAAGCCATACGTGTCGTATAGCTTGAACGCCGCCGCGCCAGGCAGCAACCCACCCACGGCTTTTTTCGCTTCGTCGACGAAAATCTTCTCGGCCACCTGATAGGTCGTCGCGTAGCGATGCTCCTCTTCCTTCACGACCCGCGTCACCCGGTCCACGTTCTCCATCAGGTCCGGATAAGCCGGAGCCATGAACCGCGCCACAAACTGCGTCAGTTGATGGAAATAGGTATCCTGCACGCCCAACAGCCGCGCGTTCCGCAGCGCCCGCCGCATGATCTTGCGCAGCACGTAGCCCCGCCCTTCGTTCGACGGCACCACGCCATCGTGAATCAAAAACGCCGCCGCCCGCGCATGGTCCGCGTTGATCCGCAGCACGGCCCCGGTCTTCGGATCCCGCGCCGGGTCTACCTTAATCATCTCCGCCAAATGGTCGATGATCGGGCTGATCAGGTCGCAGTCGTAGTTGGAAAGCTTCCCTTGCATGATCGCCGCCAGCCGCTCCAGGCCCATCCCGGTATCGATCGAAGGCCGCGGCAGCGGATTCAGAATCCCACTCGCCGACCGGTCGTACTGCATGAAGACAAGATTCCAAATCTCGACGAACCGCCCGCCGCCGTCGAGCGGAAACGCCTCCCCTTCCCGCCCCGGCTCCGCGCCTTCGGGTCCCAGGTCGTAGTGGATCTCTGAGCACGGACCGCACGGTCCCGTATCGCCCATCTGCCAGAAATTATCGGCTTCGTCGAGTCGGAAAATCCGGCTCTTCGGAATGCCGGTGACCTTCTGCCAAAGCTCCTCCGCCTCGTCGTCTTCGCGGAACACGGTCACGTAGAGGCGCTCTTTGTCCAGGCCGTACTCTTTCGTGAGCAGCTCCCAGGCGAAGGCGATGGCTTCGGTCTTGAAGTAGTCGCCGAACGAGAAGTTCCCGAGCATTTCAAAGAACGTGTGATGCCGCCGGGTATAGCCGACGTTTTCGAGGTCGTTATGCTTGCCCCCTGCCCGGACGCATTTCTGCGACGTGGTGGCGCGCGAATAGTCGCGCTTCTCCATGCCAAGGAAGATGTCCTTGAACTGGTTCATCCCGGCGTTGGTAAACAGCAACGTCGGGTCGTTGGCGGGAACCAGGGAAGAAGATCGCACTACGCGGTGTCCGCGCGCTGCAAAATAGTCTAGAAACTTCTGACGAACGTCGTGGCCAGTCATGGGGGTTTAACCCTCTATTTTGACACGACCGCGCTATACCTCGAAGATCTGTTCTGGAGTGAAGTTGATTCCGAACTCCGAAATCTGCAACGAACGCACTTGGTGAAGTCCATCCGAGTCGAACACGTAGAGCGCCTGCAACTCAGGATCGACCACCCAGGCATGCGCTATACCAAAATTCCGATACTCGCGCATTTTAAGAGCGACCTCGGTCATACGATCATCCGGAGAAAGCACTTCAATCGCGACGTAGGGCGGATAGTCGGGGTGCGGCATCGACGGCTTCCCCTGGTGAACAGCAACGTCCGGAATGCGGATTAAACCTGGACGGATCCGATGCCGCGCCTCCGTGGAAGGCCAAAGATCATGACTTCTGCGGTACGGCAGGAATAGTGCCGCTAACACCACCTGAAGCATCCCGTGCAGGTATGTTGGCATTCCCCTCTCCACAATCTCACCGTCTCGAAACTCGGGCTCGGACCCTTCAAAGATTGCATGCAAATACTCGTCTTCCGAAATCAGAGTCTGTGTCGCCATTGAGTCCCTTTACACTTCGAAAATCTGCTCCGCCGTAAAATTGATCCCAAACTCAGGAATCTGCAACGAGCGGACCTGATGCAAACCGTCCGAGTCATAAACGTATAACCCTTGGTCAATCGGATCAACGACCCAAACATGCGCCACGCCGAAAGCTCGATACTCCTTCAACTTCTGCTTGAGATCTCCCATCCGATCATCCGGAGAAAGAACCTCGACCGTCACATAGGGCGGCGTGGCCGGACATTCAGCCTTCGGCATCCCTTGATGCACGGCCACATCGGGAATTCGAATTAGTCCATTTCCTAAGTTGTGCCGCGCCTCGGTCGAAGGCACGAGTCCATGGGATCTCCGGTAGGCAAGGAACAAGGCGTACAGCATCCCTTGCACCACACCATGCAAAAACGTGGGCATAGTCCGCTCAATTACCTCACCATGGCAGTATTCCCGATCCAAGCCCTCGAAGCTCGTCCGCAGGTACTCCTCTTCCGTGATGAGTGTCTTCGTTGCCATCCGTCTTGACTCTACCAAATAAAACGGCGGCCTACCAAGTAGGCCGCCGTCCATTCCAGGGCTATGACCTAAAAGTCGTAGCGCAAACCAAACTGCATCACGCGCGGCAGAGTCAACGTATCCGTGTACTTGCCGAACGAACCCAAATTGCCGAGGTCGGCCGACGTAAAGAACGGGTCAAACCGCACCGAATTCGTCACGTTGAAAACCTCCCAACGAACCTGCAACTTATGATTCTCGCTCCAGGGCATGTTAAAGCTCTTGCCCAGGCTCAAGTCCAGGTTGAAGTTGCCATCACCACGGATCTGATTCCGCCCGCCCGACTGTCCAGGCAACGTAAACGTAAACGAATCGATAGCCTTACCCGGGTTCGGGAACAGGTTCACCCCGCCCGTACCGCCAGGAGGCGCTGGAGCGTTCCGCGAAGTACCAACCTCAGGTACCCCTGTCGGAGTCGCGTATCCCGTCACGTTCCAGTTCGTTGGCCAGAAGCGTCCATTGCCCACAGAAGTCGGCAAGCCGGTCGATTGGCGATACAAACCGCTCAACTGCCAGCCACCCACAATCGAGTTGACAACCCCACCCTTGTCCAGCAACTTACGCCCCTTGCCCATCGGCAGGCCGTAGACGAAATTCGCATTCCACTGGTGCCTCGTGTCGTAGTCGGATGGAGCTCGGAACTGACGTCGATCGTACACGTTGATAATCACCGCGTTCGTCGACGTCGAATTCTCCGGCCGCGATCCCATATCAATCGACTTCGACCAAGTGTAGTTGAACTCTAACTGGTCGCCCGACGAATACCGCTTCCGCGCCGTCCACTGCATCGCGTGGTAGCTGCCGCTGCCAATCGAACGCAACGTCCGCAGATAGCTGAACTGCCGGTTGTAGAACGAGTACGGTCCAAATTTACTACAGCTTGGCCGGCACAGCACGTCCATCTCATACAGAGCATACGAGTAGTCCGGAGCATTGTTCGAAATGCTTTGGAACGCCCGCTGCGTCGCGGTTAAGGTCGCCGTAGCCGCCCCTGGGAAAATATTCTCCCAGAAAGGCACTTTGCCCACCGCAGCCACTGGAGTATTCGCGTTGGCCAAATTCGCCAGCGCCGTCGCCGCTTCAAAGTAGGTCTGGCCGCTCGCCGGATCTCTCAGATTCGTCGGCATCGAGACGTCTTCGCTCAGTAAAGAACGACGCGACAACCGGCCCACATAGGATCCCTGCAAGAAGAAACCGCCTTTAAACTCTCGGCCCATCGAGAAGTTCATGTTCATCGTGTAGGGCGGCAATAACCGATCGTCGAGCGAGTTCGTAATCGCAAACAGATTCGGTGCCACCTGGGGGAACCCAGCCGCCGGAGCAGCAGGCAGGACCGAAGCCGGAATCGAATTCAATCCCGTAAACCGAGGTGCCGTCGCCAGCGTCAACTGCGCCGAAGGATTCGACAAGCTTGTCGCCAAACCCAACGCGGAAGCGTCATAGTTGGTGATCAAGCCGCTTCCCATCACGTCGTAAAACATTCCCCAGCCCGCCCGAACGGAGGTTTTTCCAGCTCCGCCGAACAGGAACTTCGACAACCCGCTATCGCCCTGCGGCGACCATGCCAACGCCACTCGAGGAGCAACGTTCTTCTTGTGGAACGGATAAAGGTCCCGCCCACCGGGCTGCTCTTTCAAAACGTACGTCACCGGGTTCACCAGAAACTGCGGCGCACCCACGCTGGCCAACCCAACCCGGGTATCGAAGAACGTCGAAAGCGACTCCTTCGCCACCGTTTGAATGCCATTGGCTTCGTAGATCGGAGGCGTCAACGAGTACCGCAAACCGTAGGTCAGCGTCAAAGACCGCGTCATCTTCCACGTGTCCTGCGCATAAAGTTCGTACTCTTCAGCGTTGAATTGACGACCCACCGGACCGCCCACCGGCAGCGGAGAGCCGTCTTTGTTGTAGTTGTAGCTCGCCGTCCCCTGACTCACGATGCCCAACACCGCCATCGCCGCGTCACGGTAAGAAACGCGCGCCGTAGAACGGATATCGGTACCCAAAGGAGCCTCCAACTGGTTCCCACTTCCGGTCAGCCACGACGCGTTAGTCGAAGCGGTCGGAAACGAGTTGGCGTAATTGGTCCGGTTATTCCGAATCAAACGGATTACCCCGCCCACCTTGACGTCGTGCGAACCTTTCGTCCAGCTAAAGTCGTTCGCAATCGTCTGGACAGGCGTCTTGCGAATAAACGGACGAGTCGTCCCGTTCAGCGCCGAGATTGTCCGAAACAGCGTGAACGGAAGGAGCGAAACACCACTGTTCTCCAAGCCGACCCGCGTCAATCCCCAGCGGAAATTGTTCACCATCGTTGGCTTCAACACACTGGTCAATCCAATCGCCATTCCCTTTGTGTTCGAAAGGTTTGTATTGTTCGGCGCCATACCCGGAAACTGGGACACATCCGTGTCCTTGTCGTCCTGCAAATTGCCGCGC
>Ga0163144_10010215_pt1 | contig 20041 bp, 18 predicted proteins | sample OliLak19BULKMAT1_FD_123175 | JGI IMG/M metagenome (GOLD analysis project Ga0163144, IMG submission 123175) | Freshwater microbial mat bacterial communities from Lake Vanda, McMurdo Dry Valleys, Antarctica - Oligotrophic Lake LV.19.BULKMAT1 | ecosystem: Environmental > Aquatic > Freshwater >... | reverse complement strand
TAGGGTCAAACGGCATGGCCGGGCCTTCCTTTTCAAGTCTAGACACCTCGAAAATACAGGCATTCGCCAATCGGCGCCGGTCATGTTCCGCGACTAAGTGAATCATTCCCCGGACAGCCCTGCATGAAATGGGAGAGGAGGGGCCCACGACCGGAGGTCGTGGGAGGTGAGGGCCTTCGCCAAAAAAAGTTCACGCCCCCTGCATCCATCCGCGCCCCCCGCTGCATCTTACCAGCAAAGACCGGGATGTTCCGGTCGCCGCAGACAGAAAGGCCACCGCCATGACCACCCAGACCCTCGCCCGCCCAGCCGCCCAGCCCGCCTCTTCGCCCGTGCTGGACCGCATCTTCGCCGCCGCAGCGATCCCGGCCGCCGCCAACGACGCGGCCAGTGCCCAAACGTCGCTGCTCGTCCGCCGCCGGGACCGCCAACGCCGCCGCGACGCGCGCTGAACCTGACTTCGCACTGCCGCGAACACTTGAGGGGGCAGCTTAGGGAGCTGCCCCTCTTTTTGATCAGCTGACCCCGGCGTCCCGCCAGGCCTCTTTCGGCCAGCGCCGGTGCTGCCAGAACCACTGGCCCGGATGGGCGCGCACCTGCGCCTCCAGAAAGGCGGTGATGCGTTCGACGGAGCGGCGAATGTCCGCCTCCGGATCACCGGTTTCTTCCGGGACGAAGGGCGTATGAAACTCCACCCGGAACCGCGCAGGCCCTGTCCGCACGGTCGAGACCGGCACGATCGGCACCTTGTATTTCAGCGCCATCCGGGTCGGACCGGGCGCTGTCATCGCCTCATGGCCGAAGAAGGAAACGGGAATGCCTTCATTGAACTTCTGATCATTCATCAGCGCCACCGGCGAACCGCGCGACAAGGCCCGCATCAGTTCGCGCGTGCCGATTCCCTTCGGCGCATTGACCTGCGTGCCATAGGCGGCGCGCAGGTCTGCAATGCGCTTGTCGATATGCGGATTGTTCAGGGCACGGTACGTCATCACGGCGCTGGGAATGCGCTTGGTGATCGCCGCCGGCATGATTTCCCAGTTGGCGAAATGCCCGGAAATGAAAACTGCGCCCTTGCCACTTTCCCGGATGGCATCGAGAAACTCAACGCCCACAACCTCGACCCGTCCGCTCGTATACGGATCAATCGCCGGCAAATGCGGCATCTCACCCGCCGTGCGGCCCGCGCTTTCCCAGGCAGCGAGGGCAGTCTCTTCAATTTGCCTTGCGTCCCAATCAGGAAAGGCAAGGCGCAGATTGCGCCGCATCGTCTTTTGCTGCGACAGCATCGGTCCGACCGTCTTCATCAGCCAGCCGCCAAAGTCGGAGGCCTTGTCCGGGCCCAGCGCCTTCATCGGCGCCCAATAGATCAGGTCCCAGGCCACCGTCTCCAGCCGCCACTGAACCCGCTGCCAGAAGGTGGCACGGTTATCGATGTCCTTCGGGCGGACATAGTCGGCGGGGGTCGGCTCGGTCATGGCGCTGGCCGTTTGAAGAGCGGCGCGAGCAGCGCGTCAAGCGCGGCGGCATCCTCAAACACCGCCCTGACCGGAAACACCCGCACTTCCGCTCTTGTTTCGGGGGGCAGGCGAACATGATCCTTGGCCGTTGTAATCAGCCGCGCGCCATCACGCTTCGCAAGGCTGCGAAGGAAGTTCAGATCATTCGGCGTGTAGGGGTGATGATCCGCATACGGCACAGCATCGCGAATGTCGCCGCCGGCGGCTTTCAGGCTGTCCAGGAATTTCTCCGGCCGCCCGATGCCGGCGAACGCCACCAGGGGACCGGCAGGCGCTGGTCCGGTCGCCTCGAGCCGGGCGCGCAGCACCGGTTTGCCGCACTGCGCGGCCACGGACGGCACCGGGCCTTCGCCCATCAGGATCACGGCGTCCGCCCGGGCGAGGCCGGATGCGGCAGGTTCGCGCAAAGGGCCTTTGGGCAGGATGTGACCGTTCCCGAACGGCGCACCGGCATCGATGACGACAAACGTGAAGTCCTTTGCCAGCGACGGGTTCTGGTGGCCGTCATCCATCAGGACGGCGCCCACGCCTGCGGCTTCCATCGCGCTTGCGGCGGCGACGCGGTCCCGGCCGATCCAGGCCTCGCCTGTGGCGGCCAGAAGAAGAGGTTCATCGCCCACGTCCTTGAACGTGTGGCGGGCCGGATCGACTTTCAGCGGGCCGGGCTCGCGCCCGCCATGGCCGCGCGAGAGCGTCGCAGCGCGCACGCCGCGCGCGGTGATCCGCTCACGGACTGCTTCGGCGACCGGGGTTTTCCCGGTGCCGCCGGCTGTGAGGTTGCCGATACAGATGACCGGCACGGACACGCGCTCCGGCGCAGCGCGGGCCAGCTTTCGATTGAAGCCCCAGAGATAGAGCCAGCTGGCCGGTGTCAGCAGGGCGCGCAGCATCGGGGCAGAGTCGCGCGCCGAGGGATCAAGACCCGCCGACCAGAAATACGGCGCCTTCACCGGCCGGGCCCGGACGTGTCGAGCAGCGGTTTCGGGATCAGCGGCAGCAGCGCCTCCAGTGTCGCATTCATCGGCGCGTCGGCATCGGCTTCCAGTGCCGCGACGGCGGCTTCGGAAACGGTCGGCGGATCGGCCAGGCCCGCGGCCAGGTCGCCGGAATCGCTTACGGTACGAACGAGGCCGCGCGCTTCAAGGTCCGACATCATGCTGGCAAAGTTGAACACCGATGGCCCCGTCAGAACGGGCTTCCTCAGGCGCACAGGCTCCAGCGGATTGTGCCCGCCGACATCGGCGCCATGACCGCCGCCGAGATAGACGACGTCGGCAAGGCGCAGCCAGAGGCCCATCTCGCCCATCGTGTCTGCCAGCAGCACGCGGTCGCGCGGCGAGGGCACATCGCCCCTGGAGCGGCGTGCGAACGGCAGGCGGCGCGCCTTCAGCAGTTCGGCGATCTCGTCGCCGCGCTCCGGATGGCGGGGCACGAGGATCAGCGCGGCATAGGTCAACCGGTCGGTCGCGTCGAGGAATAATTCCTCCTCACCCGGATGGGTCGAGGCGGCGACGAAGCAGCGCCGCCCGTTCACGAAACTGGCTGCGATACGCGCGAGGTCAACCGGGTTGGCATCCGGCGGCGACTGCGCAGATTTGAGATTGCCCGGCACGCGCACGGCGCGGCCGAGAAGGCGCTCGAGACGGATGCCGGTTTCCGGATCTGCGGCAAGGACCACGTCGAACCGGCCAATCAGTGTACGGAAGAGGCCTGTGAACCGCGCCCAGCCGTCGGCAGAGCGATCCGTCATCCGCGCATTCACCAGCGCGCGGCGGGCACCCGCCCGTTCGGCTTCGAGGATCAGGTTCGGCCAGATCTCGCCTTCGGCAAAGATGCAGAGGTCTGGCCGCCAGTGCTGGATGAAGCGGCGCGCCGCCATCGGGGTGTCGACCGGCGCCATGGCGTGTACGGCGCTTTCTGGAATTTCCTTGCCCATCAGGCGCGCCGAGGTCAGCGTCTGGCTGGTGAACAGCAGCATGATGCCGGGGCGCGCCGCGATCAGGCGGCGGCCAAGTTCCAGCAGCACGCGGCTCTCGCCGACACTGGCGCCGTGCAGCCAGACGAGCGGGCCGGGCCGGCGGGGCGGCAGACGCCTGGCGAAACGTTCATTCAGGCGGAGGATGTCTTCCTTGCCATTGCTGGCGCGCGCATTCATCGCAAAGCCGAGCAGCGGCGCGGCAAGGCGCGTGGCCAGTCTGTAGGCGAACAAAGCAGGCGTCATTCAGAGGGCCGCTCCGGCGGGGTCTGGCGCAGCAGGATACCCGGCCAGTTCTTCGGCCCGGCGGGTAGCCGCATCCATGCCGGTTTGCAACGCCTGCTGAAGGTCTTCGAGGCTCGCTTCGCGCGGGCATTCGATCGGCGGGCCGAACACGATGGCGCCGCGCGCGAAGGGAAGCGGAATGATGAACCGGTCCCAGGAATCGAGCCGGGGTGCCGGTTTCGACGACACGGCATAGGGCACGACTGCGGCGCCGGCGCGCTGGGCCAGCGTCACGGCCCCGGCAGTCGCGATGCGGCGGGGGCCGCGCGGGCCATCCGGCGTCATGCAGATCGTGCCGCCATCCTTGAGGCGTTTGCTGGCCTCGGCGATGGCGCGCAAACCGCCCTTGTCCTTGGCGGACTTCTTCTTGTTGGAGGTCGACCCGCGCACGACATCGATATCCAGCCGCACGACCGCATTGGCCACGGCGATTCCGTCCGGCGACAGCGACACCATCATGGCCAGCCGCTCGCGCCGCTCCGGCCAGCCCTGGATCGAACGATACCAGCCGGACGGCATCATCAGGATCGTTTCATGCCAGCAGGCCAGGACGATTCCCGTGCTGCGGCCGGCGAGCGACTGGCGCGCGCCTTCGGCGCCTTCGATTCTCCAGCGGATCGTATACGCCACCAGCGCCATCCACGACCAGATCAAGAAGCCAAGCACGGCGGCAACAAGGGGCGAACGAAGCAACGATTTCATCGGGCGGGTTATACTTCGCTTCGGCGCGGGCGCCAGACGCAGGCACAGGGCCGGTTGCGGGGAGGAATGGTGGGCGATGCAGGGTTCGAACCTGCGACCCCTGCCGTGTGAAGGCAGTGCTCTACCACTGAGCTAATCGCCCGCCGGGAAGGGCGTGGCGTAGTCGGCCCGGCGGGGGAGGTCAAGCGGGTATGTAAGGGGTCAATACGGGACGGATTCGGCCGCTGTTTGCCTTTGCGGCAGGCAGGATGGGCCCGCAAACGTGTAATAGCTCTGCTGACGAGCCATGCGATTTTGCAATTCAGGGTCAGAAGGTTCCGGGCACGGAAGGCACTTCATTGCAGACTTGTGACAGAGCGTCGCAATCACCCGATGCGGCTTGGGTCCTGACATCTGGGCAGTTTTTCCGGAAATTGCCCATACGTCAGGTGAAAATGAACGGGCATTCATGCTGAATAAGCGTTCATGTTACAAACTTACCAAACCGTCACCCGATTTTGCCCTTGAGAAAAGCTGCAAACGTTGTCATCTACGCGACATACAAGACGGGCCAATCAAGGTTCGCAGTATGAACTTAAGAAGGACAGGCACGGCGGCGTAAGCCGCCAGAGTGATAACAAGCCTGGAGAGAGCAGAGTGAAAGACTGGTGTGACGAAGATGGCGCTCGGCGCCTTCGCGAAAAGATCAATGCGTATTGGGCAGAACGTGGCTACGAAGTCGATGTCGACCTCATAGACGCAGGTTTTGTTCCCGCAATGCGGAGCGCACGGACTGACGTGCGGTCCAACATGGTCAATGGCATGCCACGCCGGCGTGCCCTTGGTGAAGGCGGGTCCTCCCGCCCGACCTACCGGCCACGGGGCGAAGCCACGGCCTGATCCTTCAGGCCTGACAAAGCTGGAACCAGCTGGGCATAGTGGCTGATGGTGACATCAGCGGCGATCGCTTCAGGTGTTTCCGCCTCGTAACCGAAGGTCACGAACACGAAGGGCAGTCCGGCATTCCGGGCTGCCCTTTCGTCTGTCCGGCTGTCCCCCACGAACAGGGCGCGCGCCGGATCTCCGCTCGCGGCAGATATCGTTTCGAACACATGGTCGGCGTGGGGCTTGCGGTTGGTCGCCCGGTCGGCGCCGAACACCACGTCGAACTGGTCGGTCAGGCCGAGCGCCTCGAGCAGGCGCACGCTGAGGTCCTGGCGCTTGTTGGTGCAGACCGCGAGCGTGGCGCCGGCCTCGCGCAGGGCGTCCAGCGCGTCCATCGCGCCGTCAAACGGCCGCGAGCCGACCGCGATATGGTCGACATAATAGGCGATGAAACGCTCGAATGCGGCGTCCATTTCTGCCGCGGAAAGGGCCGCGCCCTGGGTCCGGATGCCGGTTTCGATCATCGCGCGGGCGCCGTGGCCGATCATCTCGGCGACCTCCGCCAGCGGCACCGGCGCGAGGCCCATGCCGGTCAGCACATGGTTCAGCGCGCCCAGCAGATCCGGCGCGGTATCGACCAGCGTGCCGTCCAGATCGAACAGGATCGTCCAGCCTTCGAAGCTGGTGTTTTGCGCGTCATCCATGCCGGGTTCGCCCTCGCCAAGCTGCGGGGTTTCGTCTAGGCGATGAGGCGAATTAAAGCGAGAGGGAGCCTGCCTTTGACCCAAGCGCCGAAACAGCGCGCCGCTGTCATCCTCGCGGCCGGAAAGGGCACGCGGATGAAGTCCGCCCTGCCGAAAGTGATGCACGAAGTGGGCGGCCGGCCGATGATGGACTGGTCGCTGGAGCTGGCGCGGGACGCTGGCTGCGCGCGGATCGTGGCCGTGGTGCACCCGTCGCAGGATGGGCTGATCGCGCATCTGAAGGGGCACCATCCGGATGTAGCGGTGGTGTTCCAGGACCCGCCGCAAGGCACCGGCCATGCGGTGCGATGCGCCGAAGACGCGCTGGCGGGATTCGCCGGCGAGCTGGCCGTGCTCTACGGCGACAGCCCGCTGGTGCCAGTGGCCGTGATCGAAGAGCTGTTCGGCAAGGTGGCCGGCGGAGCGAGCCTTGGCGTGCTGGGATTCGAGGCAGCCGACCCCGGCCTCTATGGCCGGCTGATCACCAATGCCGCCGGCGACCTGGAAGCGATTGTCGAGGCGCGCGAGGCGACGCCGGAGCAGCTCAGGGTGCGAATCTGCAACTCAGGGGTGATGGCCGGACGCGCCAAGGATATGTTCCGGCTTTTGCAAAAAATTACAAACGCCAATGCCAAGGGGGAGTATTACCTCACCGACCTGGTTGGACTCGCCCGGGCTGAAGGCGGGCGGTGCGTGCTTGTCACGGCGACCGAGGATGACCTGATCGGCTGCGACTCGAAATCTGACCTGGCCGAAGCCGAGGGCATTTTTCAGGCGAGGCGCCGCTTAGCGCTTATGGACGCCGGAGTCACGCTGGTTGCCCCCGAAACGGTCTTCGTGTCGCACGACACCGAAATCGCCGCCGATGTGGTGGTGGAGCCGAATGTGGTTTTCGGCCCCGGCGTGCGCGTGGCTTCGGGCGCGCGCATCCGGGCGTTCAGCCATCTGGAAGGCGCAGTGGTCGGCGAGGATTGCGAGATCGGCCCCTATGCACGCCTTCGTCCCGGCACGGTGCTGGGGCGCGGCGTGCGGGTCGGCAATTTCGTGGAAACCAAGAATACCGCGATGGGCGAGGGCGCCAAGGCGAACCACCTCGCCTATCTGGGCGACGGGACGATTGGCGCCGGCGCGAATATCGGCGCGGGCACGATCTTCTGCAATTATGACGGCTTCCTGAAACACCAGACGGATGTCGGCGCTGGCGCCTTCGTCGGCTCGAACTCGGCGCTGGTCGCGCCGGTCAGCATCGGCGACGGGGCCTATGTCGGCTCCGGCAGCGTGATCACCAGGGATGTGCCGGCGGACGCGCTGAGCGTGGCGCGCGCGCAGCAGGTGACGCGTGAAGGCTGGGCGAAATCGTTCCGTACAAAGAAGGCTGCCGAGAAGGCGGCCAAAAGCAAGAAGAGTTAAGGGCAGGCAGATGGCCTATGAAACCGAAAAGCAGAATGCCGCCGCTGCGGCGATGGAGTTTGTCGAGGACGGCATGACCATCGGCCTCGGCACCGGCTCGACGGCGAAGTATTTTGTCGAGCTGCTGGCCGACGAGATTGCCGATGGGCTGTTGGTGCGCTGCATCGAGACAAGCATGCAGACGCGGGACCTGGCGATCAGCCTGGGCGTGCCGCTGATCCCGTTCGAGCAGGTGGACCGGATCCACCTGACCGTTGACGGCGCCGACGAGGCGGGCCCCGGCGGCGTGCTGATCAAGGGCGGCGGCGCGGCGCTGCTGCGTGAGAAGATCATCGCGAACGCGTCCGATCACATGGTCGTGATTGCCGACCCGACCAAGGATGTGCAGGCGCTGGGCGCCTTTCCGCTGCCGGTGGAAGTGACGCCCTTCGGCTATACGATCACCGCGAAGAAGGTGCATGATGCGCTGGTGGCGGCGGGCGTGGAGCGCCCGCGTGTGGAGCTGCGCAAAGTGCCGCGCAGCACGGAATTGCTGGTGACGGATGGCGGCAACTATATCCTCGATTGCCATTGCGGGCTGATCCCGGACCCGCCGAAAGCGGCGGCGTTTCTCTCGGATGTGCCGGGCGTGGTGGAGCATGGCCTGTTCATCGGCATCGCCCGGACCGTGATTTTCGGGACCGAAACCGGCGCCCGCATCATTGAATACTGAGGCCCGGCGCCTCACATTCACGATCTGATTTTCAAGGACAATTCTCATGACCGAGCGCGCGTACGACTTTGACCTGTTCGTGATCGGCGGCGGGAGCGGCGGCGTGCGGGCGGCGCGGATTGCCGCCCTGTCGGGCGCCAAGGTGGCCGTGGCCGAAGAATACCGGATGGGCGGCACCTGCGTCATCCGCGGCTGCGTACCGAAGAAGTTCATGGTGTATGCTAGCCAGTACGGCAAGAGCATTGCAAAATCTGCCGGGTACGGATGGTCTGTGGGCGAGGTGTCCTATGACCATTCCAAATTTGCGGCGGGCATGCATGCCGAAGTGGACCGCCTGTCGGCGATCTATGACCGCAACCTGAAATCCGCCGGCGCCGAGATTTTCAACGACCGCGCGGAGTTCGTGGACGCGCACACATTGCGCCTGAAAACGAGCGGCAAGACCGTCACGGCGGAGAAGATCCTGATCGCCACCGGCGGGCGGCCCTGGCGGCCATCGCCGGAGGAATTGCCGGGCGTGGAGCATACGATCAGCTCCAATGAAGTGTTCGAAATGGAGACGCTGCCGAAGCGGATGCTGATTGCGGGCGGCGGCTATATTGCGGCGGAGTTCGCGCATGTGTTTGCGGGCCTCGGCGTGGAGGTCTGCCTTGTTTACCGGGGAGAGACCGTGTTGCGCGGCTTTGACGAGGATGTGCGGCTCGCCGTGCATGAGGGCCTGAAAGAGGCCGGCGTGCGCGTCATCACCAAAACGGTCTTTACACGGATCGACAAGACGGACGATGGCCTGTGCGTCAAGCTGGACAATGGCCACGAGGTGAAGACGGATGTGGTGCTGATGGCGGTGGGCCGGCAGGCGAACACGGATGGCGTTGGCTGCGAGGCGGCCGGCGTGACGCTGGGCGAGAATGGCAAGGTGGTCGTGGACGAGTGGTCGCGCACCAGCGCGCCGAACATCTGGGCCGTCGGCGATGTGACCGACCGGGTGAACCTGACGCCGGTGGCGATCCGCGAGGGCCATGCCTTTGCCGACACCGAGTTCGGCGGCAAGCCCTGGCACTTCGACTATGCAGATATCGCGACGGCCGTCTTCTCGCAGCCAGAAGTCGGCACGGTGGGCATCAGCGAAGGCGAGGCGCGCAAACTTCACGGCGAGATCGACATCTACAAGACGCGGTTCCGCCCGATGAAGAACATGCTGAACGGCGACCAGACGCGCACCTTCATGAAACTCGTCGTGCGGGCGTCTGATCAGCGTGTGCTGGGCGTGCATATCGTCGGCGAGGACGCGGCCGAGATGATCCAGATGGCGGGCATCGCCGTGAAGATGGGCGCGACAAAGGACGACTTCGACCGGACCTGCGCGGTGCATCCGTCTGCGGCAGAAGAGATGGTCACGATGCGGACGAAATGGGTGCCGGAGGTGGTGTAGGGCCACTTCCTTGAACCCCTCTCCCTTGGGAGAGGGGCAGGGGTGAGGGGGTGCTTCGCCATAGGTGTTGTGAACGGATTCTGGCGTAGCGCCCCCTCATCCCCAACCCCTTCTCCCAGGGGAGAAGGGGCTTGAAGGTCAGTGCGCTCCGCTACCCTCGCTCAACACATTCAGCTCCAGCGCCACCTGTTTCAGGCTGTCGCGGATAGCTTTCAGGCCGCCGCCTCGACCGGCATGGGCGAGGAGCTGGCGCCAGGCGGGCTGGCCGTCTTCGGGGGCCTTGACGGCGAAGTGGGCCGAGCGCGGAAGGGCGGCGGTGAGCAGGGATTTTGACAGCGGGAAACCGGCGATCTGGTCATACACGCCATTGCGCGCATCGCCTTCGAAGGTCGACTGCTCGTTGCGGTTCACGGCATTGAAGATGACCGAAAGGTCGGGGCGTTTGCTTTCCTCGACCTGGTCGCGGATGACGAGATTGAGGAGGCGCACGCCGCGCAGGGAGTAGATGTCCGCATGCATCGGTGCGATGACGCGGTCGGCCGCCTCCAGCGCGCAACGTGTCAGGAAGGTGGCGTTGGGGTTGGTGTCGAAGACGATGAGGTCGTATTCGCTCCGGTAGTGGTCGATGGAGCGCAGGAAATGCTGCTTGATGGCGGCGAGGGCGTCGCGGTCATTCGCGAAGGCATATTTGGAAATCTCGAACTGGCCGGAGATCAGGTCAAGCCGTCCCGGCGGACCGTCCGTACCCAGAATGGAGTGGACATAGCTGTCGCGCGCGGCAGGCGTGAAAGGGGCGATGGTGAGGCTGAGCCAGTTTTCGGCCGGTGAGGCGGCGTCCCTCGCATGCAGGCGCGAGCGCTCGAACAGCGATATGACCGAACGGTCGACGCCGGAGGAGGCGTCGGCCTCTTCCATCGAGAAGAAGGTCTGGGTCAGGTTGTATTGCGGATCGAGGTCGATCAGCAGGACGCGGCCTCCGAAGGCCTCCTGCCAGGCGCCGGAGAGCTGGGCGGTGACGGTCGTCTTGCCGACGCCGCCCTTGAGGTTCATCACGGCGATCACCGGGCATTTCTTCCGGTAGGCGGCCTGAACCTCGGCAACCAGCTGGTCCATTCCGTCCGGCATCGCGGACGAGAGGCGCAGCAGCGGCTGGACTTCCTGCTTGAAGAATCCGTTCAGGCGCGCCTTGTCGATCTGGTAGGGAATGACCGGCACGCCCAGCGCCTTGGCGGTCTCGACATCCTGGCGCACGGAGCGTGAGCGCACGGAGGCGGCCGAGACCAGTACGATGACGGCAAAGGCGGCGCCGATATCGCTGTCCGCCTCGACCCGGTCCGGCGCGCCGGCGGGGTAGCGATCCGCGATGGCAGAGGCCCGCAGGGTCTCGTGCAATTGCAGCAGCGCATCGGGATCGGCCCCGGAATGGCTGATATAGACATGCGGCATGGCGCCCGGACCCCGTCTTGAACCCTTGATTCCCCAGAGCCTTTTAGCCCGGGGCACCCCGTATCGGCCACCTTACTGCTGTGAAATTATGGTGAAACTTGAGCAGCGGGCCGCCATGTGATTTATGCCCCGCAGAACCGGAGTACCCCTGAAATGACCTGGCACCCCTCTGACTGGCGCAAACTGCCCGCGCTGCACATCCCGCAGGACTATCCTGATGCGGGCGCGCTGGCGGCTGTCGAGAACCGTCTGAGGAGCTATCCGCCGCTTGTTTTTGCAGGCGAAGCGCGCCGCCTGAAGCAACGCCTGGCCGAGGTTGCGGCCGGCAATGCCTTCCTGCTGCAGGGCGGGGACTGCGCCGAGAGCTTCAAGGAATTCCATCCCGATAACATCCGCGACACCTTCCGGGTGATCCTGCAGATGGCGGTGGTGCTGACCTTTGCGGCGGCCAAGCCGGTGGTGAAAGTGGGCCGTATCGCCGGCCAGTTCGGCAAGCCGCGCTCGGAAGACACCGAGACCCAGAACGGCGTGACGCTGTCGTCCTACAAGGGCGACAATATCAACGGCATGGAGTTCACCCCGGAAAGCCGCACGCCGGATCCGGAACGCCTGGTGCAGGCCTATTCGCAATCGGCGGCGACGTTGAACCTGCTGCGCGCCTTCAGCCAGGGCGGCTATGCCAGCCTTGCCAACGTGCAGCGCTGGATGCTCGGCTTCGTCGACCGCTCGCCGCAGGGCGAGCGCTACCAGAAACTGGCGGACCAGATTTCCGCCTCGCTGCGCTTCATGCAGGCCGTCGGCCTCAACGCCGAGACCGTGCCGCAGATGTCGCAGGTGGAGTTCTATACGAGCCACGAAGCGCTGCTGCTCGGCTATGAAGAGGCGATGACGCGCATCGATTCCACCAGCGGCGACTGGTACGACACCTCCGCCCACATGCTGTGGATCGGCCACCGCACCCGGCAGATCGACCATGCGCACGTCAACTTCTGCAAGGGTATCAGGAACCCAATCGGCATCAAGTGCGGACCTGGTATGGGTACGGACGAATTGATCCGCCTGATCGAGACGCTGAACCCAGCCGACGAGCCTGGCCGCATCACGTTGATCTCGCGCTTCGGCTCCGACGGCGTGGCCAAGGGTCTGCCGCCGCTCGCGCGCGCCGTGAAGAAATCCGGCCGCACGGTGGTCTGGTCGTGCGATCCGATGCACGGCAACACGCTGAAAACCGGCACTGGCTTCAAGACGCGCCCCGTCGACCGTGTACTGAGCGAAGTGCGCCAGTTCATCGACATCCTGCCGGCGGAGGGCTGCTATCCGGGCGGCGTCCACTTCGAGATGACCGGCCAGAACGTCACCGAATGTATCGGCGGCGCGCAGGCGATCTCGGAAGAAGACCTCTCGAGCCGCTACCACACCCACTGCGACCCGCGCCTCAACGGCGAGCAGGCGCTGGAACTCGCCTTCCTCGTGGCCGAAAAGCTGCAAGCGGTGGAAGCCGGCGGCGCGGACGCCCGCAAGGCGGGGTAGGGACGGAGCGCGGCCGCGCAAAACAGGCCGGCGCGTCCTGAAGCCGCGTTCAGCTTAGCCGGCTTTGATGAGCGAGGACGGCCATCCGATCCGGACCAGGAGGTTGTCCGGCCCGGCAATGCCCACTTCGTACATGCCCCATTCGCGATGGCGCAGCACGCCGCCCGGCCGGATCACGAGGTCATCGACACGGGCCGCGATCTCTTCGACCTGCGGGGTGCGAATGAATACGCCAAAGGGATTGTTCTCGGCCGGAACGCGCCAGGCGCCGCCGCCCGCCTGCGTCAGGTGAACTTCACAGCCCCAGCCTTCCATGATGACGTAGTGATCTTCGCCGCCCGTGCGCGAGAATCCCAGCCGTTCCCAAAATGGAATGGCAGAGGCGAGATCGTTGCTGGGCACGATCGCGAAGGCCCCAATCGTTTCAGTATCCGGCATCGATAACTCCCGCAGAGCAGCCTTGGCATACCTTGGGTGTCATTCCCTGAACAGGGTCAGCAATTGCCTTCCCGGCCGAACAAACGTCGACCATCTTCGCTCTCGTGAAAGCACCGCCTGTTCGAGCTGGGATAGGGCTGCCCCCGGGTCCAGACTTGCCCGAAAGGGCGGGTTGAGGCATAGGGCCCGGCTGCTCAGAAGCTGGCCAAACATAAGGCCGGATAATCACAAGGGGAGGGCAGACATGACGACGTCGCGGCTGCCCGCCTGGGCCAGGCCTTCGGACATTGCAGACCTGATGCGCCTGTCGGTGCCCATCGCCATCAGCCGGATGGCGATGATGCTGATGGGCGTGACGGACGCCATCGTGCTCGGCCAGTATGCGCCGGGCGAACTGGCCTATGTACTGAATGCCTGGCTGCCGATGGGTATATCGCTCGGCCTCGGCCTCGGCATCCTGCTGGGCGTTCAGGTGCTGACCTCCGAACTGCTCGGCGTTGGCCGGGAGAAGGATTCCGGCCGGATCTTCCGGCGCGGGCTTCTCTGGGGCGCGCTGCTTGGCGGCGCGCTGACCCTGCTGCTCGTTCCAACCGCGTCATCCTTCTTCCACTGGGTGTTCGTCTCCATTGCGCCGCCCAGCGAGGCCGCCGGGATCGATGCGCCGCCGGAAGTCGTCGCAGCGGAAACCGCCTCGGTCACGCGCATCCTGGCTTTCGGCCTGATGGGCCACATGCTCAGCCAGGCGTGCAGCTATTATCTCGAAGCGCTGCGCCGGCCGCTGCTGGTCACCATCGTGATGTACGCAGGCGTTGTGCTGAACCTGTTCCTCAACCTCGCGTTTGTCGGCGGCTGGTGGGACATGCCGCAGATGGGCGCCGAGGGCGTGGCCTGGGCCACGACGATCACGCGCTGGCTGATCGTCATCGTCATGCTGATCCTCGTGGCACGCCTCACCCCGGGATTCCGGCGCTCGCCCGCAGCGAACGCCGGCGAAGCGCGGCGCCAGCTTGAAGTCGGCACCGGCACGGCGATCAGCAATGTCGCCGAGTGGGGCGGCTTCAACATCACTTTCGTGATCGCGACCTGGATCTCGATCGCGGCCAACTCCGTCTATGGCTACACCGTGCAGGTGATGGGCCTCTGCTTCATGTTCTATCTCGGCATTGCGTCGGCCACGTCGGTGCGCGTGGCGGAAGCCATGGGCCGGGGCGAGACACAGGAAGTGAAGAATGCCGGGCGGCTCGGCGTCGTCGCCACGATTGCCATGGGCCTTGTCCTGGGTATCCTTCTCACGCTGTTTGCCGGGCCCATCTCTCGCCTGCTGGTGCGCGAGGACGCGGTCATCGGCGGCGTCGCGCTGGCGCCCGCGATTGCGGCGCTGCTCTGGCTCGCGGCGCTGGCGACCATCTTTGACGGTCTGCAGGCCACGGCGTCCTTTGCCTTGCGGGCGCAGGGCATGGTCTGGCTGCCGACCATCATCCATGTCGGCTCGTTCTTCGCGGTGATGATTCCGGTCTGCTACTGGCTCGGCATCACGCAGGGCGGCGGCGCCCTAGGCGTGCTGCAGGGCGCGATGGCGGGTGTGTTCGTGGCCGGCACGTTGCAGGTGGCATTGCTGGAATGGAAAGCGGCGCGCCCCATCAAGGAACGCGCCGCCGGAACCGTCTTCATACCCCACTGAAGGGGCAGGAGGCCTAGATGTCCTTGAGGACCGAGGCAGGCTTGAACGCCACCGAGGTTTTCTCTGGAATCTTGATCACTTCCTTGGTGGCCGGGTTACGGCCTTCACGGGCATTGCGCGTCTTGGCGACGAACGTGCCGAAACCAGCGATTGCAACCTGTTCGCGACCCTTAACCGAGCCTGCGATGGTGTCGAAAACAGCGTCAACGGCCTTGCCGGCGTCGCTCTGCGACATGCCGCAAGCGGTGGCCACTGCTTTGGTCAGTTCACCCTTGTTCATAGGGGTTCTCCTCTAGATTAAAATGACGAGTAATCGCCATTGGGGCGACTTACCCACGATTCGAAACCGATGGATACGCCGGAAGCCTAGTAGACACGGGCTAAACGCCCAGAATCCAGCCCTCTTCGCCTATAATCACCGCGATCTGTTCCTCAGAACGCGATTTGCCTGTGGAAAAAGTCGCTCCCAGTGCGTTTTTCTCGTCCAGATCAGCGTAGTGGCGGGCAATCTGGCGGACCTGGGCCTCGTCAGCGACCTCGCCCGGTTCAGGCTTCGGCTTGACCAGCGAGGGGTAGATTTCCGCGATCACGACATCGATTCCGTCCAGCATTTCCGCGGTAACCGGGCCGCCTTCGCCCAGCTCGAAGGGCCACACGCGGGCATTCGGCCAGGCCTGCCGGAGGGCGTGCACATGGGGGATGCCGGTGAGGCTCTGGCTGCCGACCGATCCCGCACCGTAAAGTTGCCAGCAGGATTTAGGCGAGGCGCCGGGAATCGACCTCAGGTGCTGTTCCACAATACGAAATTCGGCGAGCGGTTTGTCGGGCGTAAACGCGGTCTTCGTCGTCGAGAGGGTCGTCGCCTTGTCGGCCGGCGGCGCGCCCCAGAACGGGAACGGACCTTTCGAGATCGTGTAGTTGAGGCCGGCCGCAATCGCGAAGCGCGGACGCGAATTGTTGTCCGGCTTGTCCTTGTAGCGCGTGGCGAGGTGGGCATGTATCGCGGCCCACGGCGCCTGCTTCACGGTGTCGAGGCCGAGCGCCTTGGCGGTGCCCGCCGGGTAGCCGAGCGAGAAGTCAAAGCCGAGCAGGACCTTGTCGCCGCGCTTGGTCAGCCTGGAGACGATGTCCTCGAGATAGGCACGGGCCTTCAGGCGGGTGTCGATATTCTCCGCCTTGAACTGCAGCTTCAGACGGGCGTCCTTCATCAGGACACCGATCCAGATGGAATTGGGACCGAGCGCAGGCTTCGCGGCCGCGCTCCAGTCCACCATGATGTATGCGTCGAACAGGGCAGCCATGGCGTTACGCTATTTTGACCAGCATCTTGCCGGTATTGGCGCCGGTGAAGAGGCCGAGGAAAGCTTCGGGCGCCTTCTCGATTCCGGTCATCACGGTTTCCTCGTATTTCATCTGGCCGCCCGCGATCCATTTCGCCATGTCGGCCAGGAAGGCTGGCTGCATGTCGGCATGTGTAGAGACGATGAAGCCCTGCAGCTTCAGCTGTTTGCCGACCGCCTGGATGATGTTGTGCGGACCTGTGGGCGTGCCGGTCTCGTTATACTGCGCAATCATTCCACACAGCGCGAACCGCGCCATCGGGCGGGCCATCTCGATGGCGGCCGTCAGGTGGTCGCCGCCGACATTGTCGAAGTACACGTCGATACCCTTGGGCGCCGCCGCGCGCAGGGCCGCGACGAGGCCGTCATAGCCCTTCGCCTGTTTGTAATCGATCACCTGATCCGCGCCGAGCGACTTGACCAGCGCGCACTTCTCCGCGCCGCCGGCCGAGCCGATGACGGTCGCACCCTTGATCTTGGCGATCTGCACGACGGTCGAGCCGACCGCGCCCGCGGCGCCGGAGACGAACACGATATCGGTGGGTTTGAGTTCCGCCACGCGCAGCAGGCCCGCATAAGCGGTCAGGCCGGGCATGCCGGCGACGCCGAGGAAGGCGCTTTCCGGCAGACCGGTCGCGGGCAGTTTCTGGACGGCCGCCGCAGCGGGCTTCGCCGTCCACGCCGTGCGCCAGCCGAGGAAGGAGGAGACGAGATCGCCGACCTTGAAGTCCGGGTTCGCCGAGGCCGACACACGGCCGACCGCGCCGCCTTGCAGCGTCTCGCCAATCTGGAACGGCGGCACATAGCTCTCGCGGTCATACATTCGCCCGCGCATGTAAGGGTCCACCGACATCCAGGTATTCATGACCTGGATTTCACCTTCGCCGGGCGCCGGCACGTCGATGGTCTTGGTCTGGAAGTCAGAGAGTTTCGGCATGCCCACGGGGCGGGCCGCGAGGGACCATTCGGTCGAAGTCAGCTTGTCCATGTCCATCACCTTTGTCTTGTTTTGTCTGGGGTCCACATGAACCGGCTGGCGCGGCCTGTGAAGGGGGCGAGGCGAAGAATCCGCCGTGCCTGCGACACTTGCAGCCCGGCGCGCGGGGTGTCATTGCGGAAGGCAAAAGGGACGGGAAGCGGCATGACGAAGCTGAAAGTGGGCGTTGCAGGCGCCGGCGTGTTCGGAAACTACCACGCCCAGAAGGCCGCAGCGTCGGCGCGCGCAGAGTTGACCGGTATCTTCGATGCCGATCTCGCCCGCGCCGAAAAGCTCGCCGAAACCTTCGGCGCGAAGGGCTACAGCGACTATGCCGAATTCCTGAAAGTCTGTGACGCCGTCGTCATCGCCGTGCCCGCCACCTGGCATGAGCGCCTCGCGCGCCAGGCGATCGACGCACACTGCCATGTGCTGGTCGAAAAGCCCTTGGCGCTGTCGGGCATTGCGGCCCGCGATCTCGCCGACGAAGCCGCCGCGCGCGGCCGCATCCTTCAGGTCGGCCACCAGGAACGGTTCGTGGCCAACGCGATGGGCGTGCTCGCCATTCCGGAAGTGCCGCTGCTGGTCGAATCCGTGCGCTCCGGCCCTGCCGCGCCGGGCGGCCGCGCCGGCGATGTCTCAGTGATCTGGGACCTGATGATCCACGATCTCGATCTCGCCGCGATGATGCTCGGCCGCGAGTTCACCGGCGTCGAGGCCACCGGGCGCCGCGTCCACTCGTCCCACATAGATGAAGCCGAAGCGGTATTCACCTATGCCGGCGGCGGCAAGGCGAAACTGCGCGCCAGCCGCGCCGCAGAGTTCCGTGAACGGACGATGCGCGTGGTCTATCCCTCCGGCGAGATCGACATCGACTTTCTCACCCGCAAGCTGACGAACACCACACCTTACGAAGTGCGCGTCGACATCGCGGCGGACCTGCCGGACCCGCTCGGCGCGGCGGACGAAGGCTTCTACGCCGCCTGCCTCGGCCTCGCGCGCAGCCCGGTGCCCGCGCACGGCACGGTGGCGGCGGTGGCCATGGCGGAGGCCGCAGAAGCCGCCGTGCTGGCAGGCGTGGACTAGCCCGCCACCACATCCCGAAATACCACGCGCGCGCCCGTGCGGGTCTCGGCGGCGCTCACCAGCTTTACCAACTCCTTCGCCACCGCGTCCGGCGCGGGCAATGTCATCGGGTCTTCGCCCGGCATCGCTTCGGCGCGCATCCCGGTGCGCACGGCGCCGGGGTCGAACAGGTTGATGCGCAGCGCCATCTTCTCGTTCTCGTCCGCCCAGGCTTTTACCAGCGCTTCGAGGCCCGCCTTGGAGGCTTGGTAAGGGCCCCAGAAAGCGCGCGGGCGCGGCACCACGCCGGAGGTCACGAACACGGCGCGCGGCGCATCCGACTGGTGCAGCAGCGGCCCCAGCGCGCGGATCAGGTGCGCGTTGGCGGTGAGGTTCACCTGGATGGTTTCTTCCAGGCTGCGCGGTCCGGTCGTCTCCAGCGGGCCGAGTGTGCCGAGCAGGCCGGCATTTGCAATGAAGCCGTCGAGATGCCCGAACTTCTCCATCAACGCCTTGCCGAGCGTCTCGATACCCTTGGTGTCCTTCAGGTCCATCGGCACCAGCAGCGCTTCGGAACCGAGCGCGCGGATCTCGTCATCCAGCTTCTGCAAGGCGGCCTTGGAGCGCGCGACCGCGATCACGAGATCACCCTGCCGGGCAAGCTCCAGCGCCGCAGCGCGGCCGATCCCGCGCGAGGCGCCAGTGACGAGAATGAGGCGAGGGGTATGGGTCATCGCGCGGCGTGTAGCGCGCGGCTTACACGTCGTCCAGAAGCGAGAGCTGGCGTTCCTTGTCGGCCTGGTCCTGCTGGTAATCGATCAGCGGGGTCGGGTACTCGCCGGTAAAGCAATGATCCGAGAATTGCGGGATCATGTTGTTGCGCGTGGGTTCGCCGATCGCCTTGTAGAGGCCGGGCACTGACAGGAAGCCGAGGCTTTCGACCTTCAGTTCCTTCACCATCTCCTCATGCGTATGGGTCGCGGCGAACAGCTCGGACTTGCCGGCCATGTCGATGCCGTAGAAATCCGGGTTGAGGATCGGCGGGCTGGCGGAGCGGAAGTGGATTTCGCGCGCGCCCGCCTCGCGGACCATCTGCACGATCTTCTTCGATGTATTGCCGCGCACGATGGAATCGTCGACCAGGATCACGCGCTTGCCTTCGAGGACGGCGCGGTTCGGGCTGTGCTTCTTGGAAATCGCGGTCTGCCGGCCCAGCTGCGTCGGCTGGATGAAGGTGCGCCCGACATAGTGGTTGCGGATGATGCCCATCTGGAACGGGATGCCGGAGGCTTCCGAAAAGCCCAGCGCGGCCGGCACGCCCGAGTCGGGCACCGGCACAATCACGTCGGCATCGGCGGGCGTCTCGGCGGCCAGCTGATGGCCCATCCGGCGGCGCACTTCGTAGACCGAGCGGCCCTGGATGAAACTGTCGGGCCGCGCGAAATAGACATACTCGAACGCGCAAGGGCTTGGCGGGCGCGGCGCAAATGCGCGGAAGCTCTCAAGGCCCTGTTCGGAAATGACGACCACTTCGCCATTCTCGATCTCGCGCACGAACTCGGCGCCGATGATGTCGAGCGCGCAGGTTTCCGAAGCGAGGACGTATCCTGTGCCGAGGCGGCCCAGCACGAGCGGACGCAGGCCGATGGGATCGCGCGCGCCGATCAGTTTCTTGCCGGTCAGGCCAACGAGGGCGTAGCCGCCTTCGATCTGGTGCATCGCGTCGATCAGGCGGTCGATGAAACGCTTCTTGGCGCTGCGGGCGACGAGATGCAGAATGACTTCGGTGTCCATGGTGGACTGGAAGATCGCACCGTCGCGGACCAGCTGCTCGCGCAGTTGGCGCGCATTGGTCAGGTTGCCGTTGTGGGCCACGGCGAAGCCGCCGAGGGCAAGGTCGGCAAAGATCGGCTGGATGTTGC
>Ga0163144_10010214_pt1 | contig 20041 bp, 10 predicted proteins | sample OliLak19BULKMAT1_FD_123175 | JGI IMG/M metagenome (GOLD analysis project Ga0163144, IMG submission 123175) | Freshwater microbial mat bacterial communities from Lake Vanda, McMurdo Dry Valleys, Antarctica - Oligotrophic Lake LV.19.BULKMAT1 | ecosystem: Environmental > Aquatic > Freshwater >... | reverse complement strand
GCGATGCGATCGCTCATCTGGATCCATTTCGGCTCGCCGAGCTTGGCGCTGAGCACCTGCGCCATGCGCTTTAGATGGGGGGCGCGCGGATCGAGTGTTTTATAGACGCGATGGCCGATGCCCATGATCTTTTTCTTTTGCGCGAGACATTCCTGCACGTAGGCATCGACTTTTTCGAGGGTGCCGATTTCCTGGAGCATTTTGATTACGCCCTCGTTGGCGCCGCCATGCAGCGGCCCCTTCAACGTCCCGATGGCGCTGGTGATGGCCGAATACATGTCGCTCAACGTGGCAATGGTCACGCGCGCGGAAAAGGTCGATGCGTTCATGCCGTGGTCGGCGTGGAGCACGTAACAAAGATCAAGCGTGTTTTCCTTTTCCTGGGAAGGTTTCTCGCCGTCGATGAGGTACAGAAAATTCGCGGCTTCGCCCAGTGAATCGTCCGGAGGCAGGAGCGACTTGTCCTGGCGAGCCCGGTGGAAATAGGCCATCGCAATCGGAATCCGCGCCATCAGCCGGACGGCTTTCTCGCGCTGCGCATCCATGGAATCGTTGTCGCAATCCGGATCGAAACAACCAAGCGCCGAAACAATCGTGCGCAACGCATGCATGGGCGGGGTCGTCTTAGGAAGTTTCTGGATGATGTCAACGACGCCTCGCGGCAGGTCACGTTCCTCGACGAGCTGCGCTTTGAGACTGGCCAGCTCGTTCTTGTTTGGCAGATGTCCGTAATGGAGAAGATGGATGGTTTCCTCGTAGGAAACGTTGCCGGCCAGTTCGTTGATATTGTAGCCGCAATAAATCAGTTCGCCAACATCGCCTTTGACATCGCTCAGGCGCGTGCTCGCAGCCACGATTCCGTCCAAACCTTTGCCCGCCGTTTTAGTTGTGGGTGTTGTCATGAAAAAAACTTTCCTTCGACCCGAAAAATACGCCGGGTCAATCTAGGTAAGGCAGCCGGAAGCGTCAACGGTTTTCCCCTTTTTGCGGCGTCGAAACCAAAAATCTTTATGCGGAAAAAGTAAATTTTCAGGCGAAGAGACGTTTCAACTCCTCCACCACCCGATCAACCGGAAGACCAGCCAGGCCAGTCGAACCTCGAATAACTTTGACCTTTGGACTCGCTGGCCGCCAAATCTCCTCGATGGTTTCGCCCCACAAAACCAAACCCCGCAATCCCACCGCCGCGGCGAGATGGGAAATACCGGAATCATGACCAATAAAACCCGCACAATTTTGAAGGCGGACCGCAAGGTCAACCAACCTTAAATTCTCGGCAATCTCCAATCGCTCCTTCGGAATCGTCCGGGCGAGGAATTGCACTCTCGATGCGTCAGCCTCCCCGCCGACCACAAGAATCGGATGATCCATTTCCGCCAGCAATGTTTCGATCAGTTCCGCCCACTTCGTTACCGGCCAGTTCTTCCGCTCGCTCCCGCTGCCGGGATGAATGGCGAGCGGATTGGATGAGGCCACGCAAGGCGGGAGGGAAAGTCTGGGGCATTCGTCTGCCTCGAAAATGGCGAGACGTTCGAGCGGCTTCAGAAATACCTTCGTCGCGTGAAGCTTCAAGGTTTCGTCAGGCCGGTGCGGCCCGATGATGAACTGAGCTTTGGAGCAGCCCGCCACGTTCGCCCGGAAAATCTCGTCCGGATCGTAGAGGTAGGAAATAATGATGTCGAAGCTGCCGAAATACTCGCACAGCTCGGATGACAAATTGCCGCCGCGCGCAAAAAATGCAGCCAGCGGCTGGGCCTCGATCGAGCGGGCGCGCTGAACCAGCCCCCCCGCCACGGCAAGGTCCGCAATGTGGGGATAACCGAGAACTTCAAGGTGCGTTTCCGGGAACTGCTGCCGCAGCGCGGAGAGCACGGGAAACGTTAGAATGAAATCACCTATGGCGCCGCCGCGGATCACCAGGATTTTCCCGCGCGTCGGCATCACACCGGAGGTTATCAGAGCGGACGGCTTTTGATTCCGAGTTTTTTTCGCATCTCGGCGTCGAGCTCTTCCTGGCGTTTGCGCTCCATTTCGCGGATCTCGAACTCACCCTGCTTCACGCCTGACAACTTGTCCCGCTCGGTCGCCGCCACCAGCGCCGCCGCCTCCGGCGTTGGCAGCACCGTCGGGCGAAGCAACACAATGAGCTCCACACGGCGCATCGTGTCGCTCGAACTTCTGAACAGGATGCCAAGGCCAGGAATGTCTTTCAGGTAGGGAACGCCCGATTTGGATTTGTTCCGACTGGTGCTGATGAAACCGCCCAGGATGATCGTTTCACGATCGCGCACGGCGACTTTGGCCGAGGCCGAACGTTCGGTGGTGGTCGGAACCTGATTGCCATCAATCACCACACTGGTGCCGAGCTGCTGAATATTTTGCTGGATGTCCATCACGACGAGTCCGTCCGGGTTGATCAAAGGGAGAACGTCCAGCGTAATGCCGACCCGCTTTTCCTGATATTGCGACCGCGAATTGCCGAAGTCGCCCCCGAAGCCGCTGCCAAAGGTACTTCCGGTGATGTAGGGAACCGTATCGCCAATGAACAAGGTCGCAGGCACAGCATGGGAGGTTTGGATGCGCGGACGGGAAAGCACGTTGATCCGGCTGTCGTTGGCCAAAGCCGTGATCGCAATATCGAAGTCATCGCGGAAGCTGCCAAAGTAGCTGAAGCCACTCGCCAAATTCTGGATTCCAAGAAGGCCAGTTGAATTGGTTCCACCACTGGGCGCGCTTTGCCCGTTGTTCACGCCGCCACCCGCCACCCAATTCCCCACCCGCTGCGGCTGCTGGAGATAGCTGATGCCCAAAGATTGGCCGTTGTCGAGGGAAACCTCCATGATGATCGCCTCAATCAAGACCTGCGCGAGCACAACGTCGAGACGCGCAATGATGTCTTTGATCATGACCATGTCCTGGTCGTTGGCGAAAATGAGCAGCGAATTGGTCCGTTCGTCCGCGATGATTTTGGCGTTGCCGATCACCTGAAAATCACCGGTTCCTCCTGTAGCGATCCGGTTGACGATCCCTTGCAGGTTTCGCTGAAATGCGGAGCGGGAGCTGGTTCCAGCGGCGCCCAACGCGGATTGGCCGGGGATGGCCCCCAGTTGCTGCTGTTGTTGCCCGAATCCTTGATTGATTCCGGTTGCGCCTGGCTGATAGCCACCCGGCGTCACTCCAGCGCCCCGCGAGGAACTGCGGCCAACCGACACACCCGGGCCGCTCGCGGTCAAACTTCCAAGAACCTGCGAGATGTCCGACGCCAGGGCGTATTTGATGGGAATCACCTCGGGCTTGACCTCCATCTCGGTGACCTTGTCGATTTTTTCGATCACTTCGAGCATCCGCTTAATATTTTCCGAGTAGTCGCGCAGGATGAGGGTGTTGCTGGTGGGCAGCGCGATGAGGCTCGCCGGGGTTTTTGCGAAATACTGGATGGCCTGTTGCACTTCCTGCGCCACCGCATATTTCAACTGCACAATCTGCGTCACGTATTCGCCGGCCTCGCGCAAATCCTTGGCCTTCTTGTCCGAGAATTCTCCGCCAGCCGTGCCCGCTTCGGCCGCCGGCACCACTTTGACAAATTTCTCGCCGATGGGAATCACGGTAATGTTGTTCATCCCGAAAACCGTTTCCAGCGCGGTGATCGTCTCGGATCGCGTCAGCAACGAATGGGATCGCAACGTGATCAGAAGGGTCGGCTGCAACGTCGGCGAGCGCAGCAGCGTGCGCCCGATCATTTTGGAATAGAAATCCAAAATCTGTTCCAGCGGCATGCCCGCAAACTGAATATCAATCTCCGCCACCTCTCCCGCGGCATTGGTGCGGGCCAGGTTTTTTGAGTCAGCCGCCGCGACTGCCCCAACTGCTGGAGTCCCCGGCACCGAGGGTGTCGCGGGCGCGGGCACAACGACGGGGCCGGGCACGTTCGCCGCAGGAACCGCCGCAGGATCCACCGCGGCCGGCGGGATGGCCAGGGGCCTCGATGGAACAGTCTGGGCATTCGCAGCCGGGGCGCTCGGGGCCGTCGGAGGCACCAATGCGGCGTTCACGTTGGGGTTTACATTTGTGTTGGCATTCGTCCGTGCGGGCAGCGGACGGCGCGGGACCGGAAAAGCGGGGAACGACGGGGCCGGATTGGTTTGCGCGATGCTGGAGACGGTGACCAGTAACACCAGGAAGATAGAATAGATAGTTTTCACAGGAGCTAGGATTAAATTCACGGTTTCTTAACGCCCGGTGCGGGCGCTTTGACGGTCGGTGTGGCCGGTTTGGCCGCGACCGGTGCAGGCCGGGCCGCCAGCTTTTTCTGATAATTTGCGCTTAACGTAATACGACCCTGCAAACGATAGCGATTCTGATCCGCAGGCTTTAAATCCAAGTCCCGAACACGAATCATCGAACCGCCCGAACCAATGTTGAGGAGAAAATCCACCAGCTCTTTCTCGCCGGTGTTGACCGTGATTTGAATCGATTGCTCCTCAAAAAACTCGTTGGTCTTTCCGCTGCTTTGCTGGCTCACCTTCCCGTAACTGCTGACCAATACTTTGCTCTCCGCCACCTGGCTCTGGACGGTGCGAAGCAATTGCACATCCTGCTCGTCGGCGACGACGCTCGCCCCTTCTCCCTCGAGTTTTTTCAGTTTGACCTCGAAGCCATTTGCGCCGGAAACCTGAGCGATCTTCTTTTTGTAGTCGGTCAAATTCTTCTGCGCCTTGGCAAGGTCCGCCCGCACCCTGGCCCAATCACCGAAGTGCGGCCACACCAGGACCACATTGAGGACCACAAAGATGACGACCAGAATCCCCACGACCAGGCGGCGTTCCTGGGGCCGTAAATTCATTTTGTCGAGGGAAGAACTCATTGCACGTTATCTCCGCTCTTGAGTTTGCAGGAAAATTTCCAGACCACACTCGATCCGCGGACCTGGCTGCTCGGGGACGATACCTCGCTGAACAACAGGTCGCCGTTTACTTTGGCGCGACGCAATGCGCTGTTGAAATCCGTGACCTCCACCTCGTGCTCCTGCGGCACGGTACCGAACAGGTCAAAAGTTTTTCCTCGCTGGAAATAAATCTGGTCGATCGAAACCTCGGACGGCAGGAGGTCCGCCACCGCCTTCCAACAATCCAGGGCGGCGAACTGGAGGTTCTTCCGGTCTTCCAATACCACAATGCGGCCCTCCATCTTCAATGCGTTCGTGTAGGATTGGCTGATTCCCTTCACCTGACTCTCCAGTCGATAGTGCTGAAATTTCAATACCTGCAACGCGCCAAAATAAATGGCCACGCCAATCAGATACAGGACCACGACTGCGCCCAGTCCGCGCATCCAAAGACGATCGACATATTGCTGCCGATACCGGACAGCGAACTCCTCCGGCAGAAGATTGGCCGTGCCGTTGGCCCGCACGGCGCGCCGGGCGCTCATCGCCGCGATCTGAGAGGGCGGCACGGGTGCGATCAGTTGCACCGGTTCCTCAGCCACCTGGTTCAGAAGCACCTCCCAAGTCGCCGCCGTCTCGCCTGCCGCGACCAGGTGCCAGCGCGGAGGCGCGGTCAGCCAGCCCTCAAGCTCGCCAGCCCAGGCGATCTGCGAAACCTGTTCCTTGAGCGCGGCCCCCAAATCGAGGCCCACCGCCGGTGAAAACAAAGTGACGTTCTGCAGAAGTCCTCCGTACCACCACGCCAGGAGATAAGGCGAGGCCGTTGTCGCGCCCGGAAAAATCCAAATGCCGTCTTCGTGAACCTGCGTGGCGAGCAACTCATCCAGAACCGGCAGCTCCAACCGGTCGGCCAGGTACTTCTGCCCCTCGAGTTGCCCGAGAAACTGCTCAACAGCGTCGCGCGGGACAATGATGAGAATGGCCGTCTGCAGTGTGTCATCGGGCCGCTTCGGGAGAAGCTCGATACTCCAAACAATCTGCGCAACGGGCATCGGCGAAAATTTTTCGAGCTGCAATTCCACCATCGAAAGCGTTTCCGCAAAGTCGCTGCCCGGCAGATGGACCACGCGCAGGAAAACTTTCTCCGCCGGCAACCAGGCGACATTGAGTTTGGGCTTCCATATTTCACTCCAGCTTTTCCCGACGAGATGCTCCGCCGGCGCCTCGGTGGGGGCCAGCGCCAGGTCGCGCGTGGTCTCAAATTTTTTCTCGCGGATCGAAAATTGCCAGAGATGGCGCGAATGCGACCCGGCATCAAGCACGTTCGCCGAATGCCAGCGGGACTTCTTTAACTTTTCGCCCATAGCTCAGTCCTGCTGTCATCCACCAGCGCCATCATGTGCTCCTCGGTTTGTGTCACACGCAGCACTTCCTCAATTGTCGTCAATCCCGCCCTAACCTTATTCCAGCCGTCCGTGCGCAGGGTGCGCATTCCTTCCTCCATCGCGCGCTGTGCTATGGTCGAGGCCGGGGCGCGGTTCATGACCAGAGGACGAATGGCCTCGTTCAAAATCAAAAGCTCGTAAATTCCCATGCGGCCCTGGTAACCGAGCTGGCGGCAAAGCTCGCATCCGGAGCCGCGCCAGAACTTCGCCGTCTCGATGTCGGCCTCGGGAAATCCAACCTTGCGCAGAAACGTTCGCTCGACCTTCTGCTCCACTTTACAATGCGGACAAATCGTGCGCACCAGACGTTGCGCAAGCACCGCTTCCACCGACGAGGCGACAAGAAACGGCTCGATGCCCATGTCGATCAAACGGGTGAACGCGCTCGGAGCGTCGTTGGTGTGCAGCGTGCTGAAGACCAAATGCCCGGTGAGCGCCGCGCGAATCGCAATTTCCGCCGTCTCGAGATCGCGGATTTCCCCGACCATGATGACGTTGGGGTCCTGGCGCAATATATGGCGCAAGCCCATCGCGAAGGTCAGCCCGATGTCCGACCGGACGGCGATTTGGTTGATCCCTTTGAGTTCGTATTCGACCGGCTCTTCAATCGTGATGATTCGTTTCGTGACCGAGTTGATGGTGCTGAGAAAGGAATAGAGCGATGTCGATTTGCCGGAACCGGTCGGGCCGGTGACGAGCATGATTCCGTGCGGCTTGATGATAATCTCGCGGATGGCCGCTTCCTCCAGCGGAGAAAATCCGAGTTTCTCCATGCTGAAAAAAATCTTGCCGCGCGTCAGCAAACGAAGCGAAACACTTTCGCCATAGACGGTGGGCACGGTCGAGACGCGGATATCGATCTCCTCCCCTTTGATCCGGACATTGATGCGTCCGTCCTGGGGAAGACGCTTCTCCGCAATGTTCATCCCGGACATTACTTTGATACGAGAAATGAGCGAAGCCTGGTAACGCTTCAACTGCGGCGGCATCGGTGTCTGGTGCAGGATGCCGTCGATACGATACCGGATGCGGAGCTCGTCTTCAGCCGGTTCAAAATGAATGTCCGTGGCGCGATCCTTGAACGCTTCCCAGATGATCTGGTTGACGAACTTGATGACGCTCGCCTCCTGGTCGCCCTCGGTGATTTCCTTGTCCTCGCCCACCAGCAGTTCCATCGGTTCATCCTTGGACATTTCGTCGAGGGTTTCCGCGCCGACGCCGTAATATTTTTTGAGCGACTTCTCAATTTCTGTTTTTGGCGCCAGCGCAAGATTGACCGGGCCGCGCGCGTCAAACTGCACCGCGCTCAACATCGAGGCGTCAAATGGATTGCTTACCGCCACCTCAAGCTTGCCTTCTTCAAATTTGGTGGGGAGCACGAAGTATTGAAAGGCAACCTTCGTCGAGATCTTGTTGCGCGCCTCTGGTTGCGGGTCCATTTTCCCAAGCTCGAGGTAGGGCCAGTTCAGCGCTTTGGCCAGTTGCTGCAAGAATGCCTCGTCGGATAATCCGCGTTCCTTGGCAATAAAAGACAGCAGGGAATCCTGCGATCCGCTCTCGACAGCCACGCGCCACGCCTTGCTGCAATCCTCGAATTGCGCAGCGCTCGCGAGATTATTCTCGGCCAACAAATTTTTAATCGATAACAGTGCCATGCCCGGTAATTTCACCAAGAGAAACATGTGAACATAGGAAAAGTTGCGCTCAGGGTCAAAGAAAGACTTTTTCGTTGCGGCGCAGGATTCAAAAACGAACAGGAGTATTTGATCGAGAGTGCGGTGACTTCAAAGTTGCAACATGGCAGCAGACGCGAAGGGAACGCGCCCAAGTTCGGCAGCCGCCGACGTGAGAAGTTCGATTCCCGGACGCTCTCAGGTGTCAATTCCTGCGCCTCACGGTCCGCGCAGCCGAAAGAAGCGATTTGTGCCGCCGATGGCTTGCCTCACAGACTTCTGGCCGCCGCCGACTGCAGGGGGAATGGAATTGCTTTGCCAGTTCGCGGGCGGACCGACCGCGAGGGACTGTTCCAGAAAATAGTTCGTCGCGGTTTCCGGCCAGGAAAGCAACACATCCGCGCCATCCCGCGTGATCGACAATCGCGGGCGCGCGGCCCCACCACCGCCGGTCACGGTGACTTCGCCGAACACCGCGAGACTGTTCGCTGTGTAAATGACGTCCACGGGAATCTGGGTCAGCAGCGCGCCGGTCTCGATGTTGAAGCGCGCAATCACCGGCGGCTCGCCGCCGACGCTCCGGAACGAAACGCCGTCGGGATCAAGGTTCACTGAATTCCAAAAAGTCACGCCGCCGCTGCTGTAAATTCCGATAAGATTTCCCGAGACGTCGCGCCGTTGCAGGTTCTGCCGCGTCGCGATGATCACGCTCCCGTCCGGCAGCACGCGCACGCCAGCCGCATTCAACAGATTCGTCACGAGATCAGGCAACTGCTGGCTCGCGGCGAGATTGAATCGCTTCAACCGCGACCCCTCGGAAGTGTAGTAGAGCGTCTGTCCGTCCGCCGCAAGGTCCATCCAGTCTGCGCCCCCGTTCTCCTTTGCCACGTTGAATTGCGACAAGAGATTTCCGGCCGCTCCGTACCTCCGCACATTGTTTGTTGGATCGTCGAACCCAACTAGATAATCACCGCTTGAACTGAAAAGAATGGATTCCGGGTCCGCGTCGATGTCGGTCGAAAACGCCGCCAGCGGATTGCCGCAGGAGTCGAACCGGTGAATCTCTCCCAGCAAAAAGCCGGTGACGAAGAGTTGTCCGCTGCCGCTGAACGCCATGCCCGTGGCTTCGCCGTCGGGCACCCGCAGCACGCGCACGGGCCGGCCATCCGCGCGCCGCCATTGCACCACGCCTTCGTCGAAACCGGTCAGCAAATCGCCCGGCTCAAAGCAGGACGCGGGCGCCTGGTAACCGAAGGAGAAGAACGGCGAAGTATTCCCACCCGGGTCGGTGGCCGTGGCGCTCACGAATTGCGAGGCCACAGGAAAGGTCAGGTCGAAAACGGCGACGCCCGCGCCGCTGGTAGTGACGTTGGTCGAGCCAAGATACGCTTTCCCCTCGCTCAGATAAAATACCGCCGGGTTCGCCGGACTGGAGAAAAACTCCAGCCGATAGGCGCGGTTCGGGAGCGAGTTGAGTGTGCCTTGAACGCGCGTGGAGTTCGCGTTCGAGATCACCTGCGTGATGACCGGCGAGTTCAGCAAATCGTTCGCGCCGGTGTCCGCATCGCCAGCGTCATTTGTTTGCGGCGCATCGTTCACGCTCCCTTCGCCGCCCAGGTTGATGCCGATGCCGCCGTTGCCAAAGATGGAATTGCCGCTAATGGTGTTGCCATTGCCGATGTAAATAAGCACGCCAGGTCCTCCGTTGAACGCAATGAGATTGCCCTGACCCGGCCCCGCGCCGCCAATCAAACTTCCCGCTCCGGTTCCGGCCTCCGAGTAAACGCCGACGGCCCGGTTTCCCAGCGGGAGCGCGCCGGAGGCGTCCGTGCCGATGTAGTTTCCCTGAACGACCGTTTCGCGCGCCTCATCGATCAAACCGATGCCCGCATAACCTGCCGCAGAAATCACATTGCGCGCGGCAGGCGTGACACCGCCAATGCGATCGCCGCGCGAACCACTCACGGCAATGCCGTAATCGATGTTGGGTTTTGCCGCGTTGCCGGCCGCATTGAGCCCAATGAAACATCCTTCAATCACGTTGTTGACCGAAGGAATCGTGTTACCGGGATCGCCGAGATAGATTCCCGTGTCGGCGCCGTTGATCACAAGCCCGCGCACGGTCGAATAGCCACCGTACAATTCCAGCCCGTCACCGGAAATCTCGATCAACATCACCGCGTTGTTGCCCACGGTGTGCGAGTTCGGTTGCGAACCCGGTTGCGTGAAGCCATCAATCGTGACCGGCACGTTGATGCCGGGGAGAAATGTCGTCTGAATCGTACGAACGCCGGAGCCGGGAATGTTGAACGCAATGGTATCGCCGCCCGGACCGGCATTGAGGTCGGAGATGGCCTGTGAGAGCGAACCGGCGCCCGAGGTGTTCGTGCTCGTGACCAGCAGAGTGCGCGGCGACGGATTGACGATGTTGTAAGCCGCGCTGGAAAGGTTGTTGGCAAACCCACTGTCCGGCTGATCCCCCACGACGACAAACGTGCTCATGATCGACCCAACCTGCTTCGGACGAATCACAATATTCCAATTCGTCGCCGTTCCGGCGGCCAGGCTGCTGGCGGAGGCCGTGACCCGTCCGCTGGAATTCTGCACCCCGTTCGATCCGGAGACGTAGGTGAAGTGCTTTGGCATTTCCCAACTCATGAAAACGCCCGTGGCCGTGGCGGGGCCGGCATTCGAGACCGTGACGGTGAACACCACGTTACTCCCGGCAGGCAACGGATTGGTCGAGACGGTTTGCGTGATCGAAATGTCGTTCGCCGGACCGGCTTGAATGCAGTGCGAAAAGAGAGAAGTGTCTTCGTTCTCATCCGTCGCAGTCGCAGTGATGAATTGTCCGGCAACCAGCGCGGGTGACACCGGAATGTTAAAACTCGCGTTGCCGGACAGGTCGGTCGTCACCGTCGCCGAGCCGAGGTAAGTCTCCCCCTCGCCAAATCCCGTCGGGTCGCAGGCGACGGTGGCGAACACTTCCACCAAATAATTCTCCGACGGCGCACCCTGGAGAAATCCCGCCACGCTGGAAGCTCCCGGCGTCGCCCCGGTCAGTTGCGGCCCGGCAAACGAGCCGACGATCCCGAGTGCGCCGTTCGAGTGGATGGAATTGCGGAGGATCGGCACACGATCCGCCCGGCTGCCCAGCGTGACGCCGGCCTGCGCGTTAAACGCGATGATGTTTGCCGCGCCCGGTTCAGCACCGCCAATCTCGCATACCTCGGCGGATATGTTGATGCCGCCGCCGCTGTTTGGCAGGGGCGACGTGCCGGTCTTGTCGGTGCCGACGTAATTGCCTTGCACTCGCGCGAATTGCTTAATTGAGCCGAAGATGAAAATACCGACGCCATTGTTGCCGGAGACGACGTTTCGCTTGTCCGGCGTAAGACCGCCGACGATGGTTTCGGGAGGATTGACAAACAGATATTGCGCTTCGTTCATCGAGATGCCGCCGGTGTTGTTTGGCGCGGCGGACAGGCCCGACGCTGCCGTGCCGATGAAATTTCCTTCGATGCGCGTTCCGGCGGTGGCGGATGACAGCAAAATACCCAGTCCCGCAAACCGGTTGATGACCAGTCCACGCACCAAGCTCCCGGCGCTGCCGCTTAAGAACGTGAGCCCGCTCGGCGAACTGCCCACGGCCTGGCTGCCGTCGAGTTCGATCAGGAGCGTTCCATTATGCCCGTGCGTGAGACTGTTGGCCTGCGCACCCGGCTGCGTGTAACCGTCAATGCTCACGGGTGAAGTAAGGAATGGCAGCGCCGTGAGCGGGCGGATCGTGCGCACGTCGCTGCCCGGGATGTTGAACGTGATGGAATCCATCCCGGCCTGGATATTCGCGGCCTGCATCGCCTTGCGGAGCGAACCGGGGCCGGCGTCATTGGTCGTGAACACCGTCGTAGGCGATGCCGCACCGTTCACCACCAGCGTCATCTGCACGGACAAATAATCGGGCGAACTGGGATTCAAACCGGCTCCGGTCAGCCGGGCCGTGTTGGTAATTGTGGTGGCGGCGCCGGTCGTTATTTTCACCGTCAGGATTGCGATCGCCCCTGCGGCCAGCGTTCCCAGATTGAACACTACCTGCCCTCCGCCCTGCCCAAAAGTTCCCTGGCTGGCCGTCGCCTGGGAGAAGACTGTGCCCGCCGGATAAATGTTCGTTACCGTGGCATTCGCAACCGCGTTGGTGGTGTTGTTCGCGACGTTCAGAGTGTAAGTCACCATTCCACCCGCGCTGACGGGATCGACATCGTCGGTGCTGGCGAGCGCCACGCCGCTATTCCCGGCGTTGTAGCCGCCTCGAATGGCAAACGCCAGTGGTGGCGACAACTGCTGTGGGGAAAAGTTGAGGAGATCAACCTGATACTCGATGTAGAGCCGGTCGAGCAACTCGCCGGTGTTCAAATCGAAACGATTGAGATACGCCCCGTCGCCGGCGGCCCAGAAGGATTGTCCGTCCGGCAGAACGCGGATCGCGCCCCAGCCCCGGGGAACCACGCTCTGGCCAAATAACCGGTTCGTCTGCCCCGCCGCACTCAGCAGGACGATGTAATTGCCGTTCGCGACCAGCACCTGTCCGTCCGCGAGAACCTGCATGTCCGCCACCAGCGGGCCGGACAACGTGACAAAATCGGGAAGCGGCAGCTCGTTCGCCAGATCGTAACGGCGGACACTGTTGACGAACGGACTGTAAAACAACGTCTGTTGATCCGCCGCCAGATCAAATTGGATTCGGCGTCCGAACGAGACGGTGCTCAAAGGCGTCCCCGCCGGGCTAAACTTCGAGAGATCGCCGTTGTCCAGGCTGACGAATTGGTTGCCGAATGCGTCGAGACGAACGCCGATGGTGTTGAAAAGAATCCCGCTGGTGTTGGTGGCAACGGCATTTCCTCCCGGGTCAAACTTCACCACCGAACGCGCGTCCACAGTAGTCGCGAAAAGGCTGCCATCCCGATCCAAGGCCAGACCCTGCGGCGCGGCGCCCGTCGCGGCGCCAGTGCGCAACTCTTTCACGGGTGTGCCGTCCGCGCGCCGCCATTGCACGCGGCTTCCGTCGATGCTCACGTAAATATCGCCGGGCTGCGGCGTGGCGGGCGGCAACGGCAGGTTCAACGTGGAAAACTCGGACGTGTTGTTGTCCGGGTCGGTGGCCGTGGCCGTCACGTTCGTCGCGATGCCGACGAAGGAGATGGTGAACGGCGCGTTGCCGCTGGGGTCAGTCGTAACGTTGGTGAAGCCGACGAACACGCGGCCTTCGCTGAAGCTGAATTTTGGCAGCGGATTCGGGTTGGAAAAGAATTCCATCCGATAGGTTCTGGACACGGCGCTGTTGAGAAGCCCCGTGACCGTGGTGTTCCCGCCCCCGTAACTGACCTGGGAAAAGACGGGGAAGTTTTGCAGCAGATTGCCGCCGCTGTCGGAATCGCCGGTGTCGTTGCGCGTCGGGCCTTCCGCGCCCCCGGAGTTCCGGCTCAGATCGATGCCGATGCCGCCGTTGGCGAAGATCGAGTTGCCTAGAATCAGATTGCGCGCCGAGCGGGAAACGAACACGCCCACCATTTTGTTGAAGGCAATCGTATTGCCCTCGTTCGCGTTCGTGCCGCCGATGCGATTGGCGAGCGGCGGTCCGAGCGAGCTCGCCGAAAGGAGCACGCCGGCTCCCCAATTGCCGAGCGGCTGAGTGCCCGTGACATCGGTCCCGATGAAATTACGATGAAGAGTGTTCGTGCCCGCCGTTCCGAGATCGATGCCGTGACCCAGATTGGCCGAAATCAAATTGCTCCGGATAATAATGAATGCGCCTCCCGCCGTTACCCAGATGCCGCGAAAGCCGTTTCCGCGCGCCTGCGTGCCGGTCACATCAGCCCCCACGTGGCATTGCTCCACGAGATTGCTCAACGCGCCGATCCGGATGCCCGCCTGACCGAATCGATTGATCGCCAGCCCGCGAACCACACACCCGGCAGTCCCGATAAAAATCCCATCCACTCCCGAGCCAGCCGCCGAGCCATCGAGTTCAATCAACGGAGTTCCGGCATAACCCGGCTGCGTTGTCCCGTCCACGATCAGGGGCGACGAGAAGATTGAGGGAAGCGAAAACGCCGGCGTGATTTTGAACGGAGGCGCGCCGGGAATATTGAACACAATCGTGTCACCGGGGACGGTTGCGTTCGCATCCGTGATCGCCTGGCGCAACGAACCGGGCCCGGAATCCGCCGTGGTGGTCACGGTGAAGGTGGCAGCGGATCCATCCGCCGCCAACAGCCAGGCCAACAGGAAAATGGAATGACAAAAGTTCCGCAGCACTCGGCTCGCGAAGCCGGGAACCAGGCGACGGCGAAAAGTAAAGCCGTCCGCGCCACCCGCTCTTGCGCCAACTCTTTGAGAATCCCTGGATAACATGAAGCCTCCGATCTTTTTGAATTTGTCGCGATTATCGCTCCGCCCGGCTAAAACAGTCAAGTTTCCGTTGTCGAATTCTTTGAGAGGCATAAACGAACTGAAAGCGGGAGCGCCCGGCGCATCTCAACACCACCGCCAAGCTCTGCCCAAAATGTCTCCTTGCAGTCGAATCAACGTGCTGCCGAGTTGCACTCGGCAGTTCCCGCTTAATTTGTGAAGGAGGCTGTCGGATTTCTCCGCGGTTCAACTGCCGAGTGCAACTCGGCAGCACGTGGCGGTGGTGTCAAGACGCGCCCGGGAGCGCCGGGAGCTTTGGAAGGTGATTGCCTGCGACCCGGACCATCCAGCAAGATGCCCGGAGAACGTGACCACCAAGTTATTGATGAAAATGCACGCAACCATCACCGTCATTGGCCGCGACAAGACCGGCGTCGTCGCCCAAGTCACGAGCTTTCTTTTCGAACAACGCGCCAACATTGAGGCGCTTGAAGAGCAGGTCACCCGCGGCCAGTTCAGCATGAATATCCAGGTTTCCTGGAAAGCAAACCAGTTGAACGGCGCAACTGTGCAGGCCGGGTTGAAGGAACTGGCGGGCGCTCTGGGCATGGAAATCCGTTTGCGCTTCACCGATCCGAAACGGAAGCAGCGCTGCGCCATCTTTGTGACCAAAGAAACCCATTGCCTCGAATCGTTGATGAATGCTTTCGAACGAGGGCCACTCCGAAACGCGGAGCCGACCGTCGTCATTTCCAATCGCGCGGATCTCAAGCCGCTGGCCAGAAAGCATCAGCTCCCGTTTTCGCACATCTCCTGGGAGGAACGAGCCCCTGCCGAGGCGAGCGCCTTAAAACTTCTCGACGCGCACGAAGTCGATTTCATCATTCTCGCGCGCTTCATGAAGATCCTCTCGCCCAATTTCGTTTGGCGTTACAAAAACAAGATCATCAATATTCACCCCTCGCTTTTGCCCAGCTTTCCCGGGCCGCAGGCCTACCGACAGGCCTACGAACACGGTGTGAAAATCATCGGCGTGACCGCGCACTTCGTGAGCATGCATCTGGATGAGGGGCCGATCATCGCACAAGCCAGCATTCCCATCCGATCGAACGCCACCCTGCCTGAAATCGTCGCCGCCGGGCAAAAGCTCGAAGCGAAAACATTGGTCAAGGCCGTGAACCTTTATCTCACAAAAAACCTGGATGTGTTCTGGGGCGTGGTCAAAGAGGTTTAGCCGGCGGAATTATTTCTTCCCTTTCACGGAGGCACCCCGCAATCGCACGATTCGGCTGACCGCCACTCCGTTGTAGTTGGTGAAGCCGCCCGCCACTAAGATCTTTCCGTCCTTTTGCACCTGCAAGACCCGCACCGCATCGCCGAAGCCAGCGCCCGGCGCGAAGCTCTCGTCGAGACTGCCACTGGGGTTCAGGCGGGCGATATGGCTGCGCTGCGTGTCGTTGAAAAATTTAAAACCACCACCCAATAGAATCTTCTGATCCCGTTGCACGGCGAGAGCGCGGATGCCGCTATCCGGCCCCGCCCCCGGAGTAAAGGTTAGGTCCAGGCTTCCATCCGGGTCGAGTCGTGCCACGCGATTTCGCGGACGCCCGTTGAATTCGGTGAAATCCCCGCCGATAAGAATCTTGCCATCGATTTGCACGGCGATGGCATGAACCCAGCCATTGGCTCCGCCGCCCGGAGCAAAGTCCTGATCCACCTCGCCGTCTCGATTCAAGCGCGCGATGCGAGTCCTTCGGGCCGAGCCGGCAATGGTAAAATCTCCGCCAATCAAAATCTTGTGGTCGCGCTGGCCCGCCAGAGTCCAGATCACATTGTTTGCCGCGCCCTTGAATGTTTCATCAAGAGTGCCGTCGATGTTCAGCCGGGCGATTCGATTTTTTGTCGTGCCGTGAATCCGGGTAAAATGCCCGGCGACGACGGTTTTCCCGTCTGATTGCACCAGGATGGCGCGCACGTTTCCTTCGATGTCGCTCAGCACGTTGAATCCAGTGTCCCGGGTTCCGTCCCCATTCAGGCGCGCGATCCCCTTGCAACTGTCCCCGTTGATCTCCGTGAAGTCGCCCGCCATCACAATCTTCCCATTCTCCAGCCCGGCGATGCAATAAACCACGTGGTTCGCTGCGGCGGCGAATTGTGTGTCCAGTTTCCCGTCCGCGTTCAGCCGCCCGATCCGTTTGGACTCGATCGAGTCGATCGTTTCAAATCCGCCCCCCACCAGGATTTTGCCATCCGCTTGAACATCGACGCAGCGAATGAAGTCGTCGATGACCATCTTGGTTTGAAACGTCGGGTCGAGATTTGCCGAACCGTCGGGTAACGTGGTCACTGGCGTGACGGTTCCGATGCTGAAAACTTTCTTCCCAATCAGCCAGCCGAATCCGGCGAAGAAAAGAATGGCCAGAACCGAGGCGCCGGACCAACCGAGTATCTTCTTGATCGGAGTTCGCCGCGCTGCCGGGATTTGCGCGACAGCGTCCGGCGGTCGTTGGGAAGCCGGAACGTTGGACGGCGTGGGCGAGGGCGGCAGGACAATGCCACGGCTGGTTTTCCGTTCCGTCGGCGCCTTTCCCGAAACCGTCGAAACATGAATCGGCCCCGGTCGAACCGTGGTCGGCGCACTCAGCCCGACCCAATCGGCGACCGCCCTGACGCTGCGCGGACGCGGCTCGGGATCTTTCGAAAGGCACGCCATGATCATTGCGGAAACGTGCGGCGGTATTTCGTTCGGCAATTTTAGTTTCCCGAGACGAATGGCAATTGGCTCGACGATGTTATTTTGGACCTGCTCCGGGATGTCGCCGACATGAAACGGCGTGGTGCCGGTGAGCAAATCATACAGCGTCGCCCCGAGCGCATAGATGTCGTCTGCCACGGTGGCGGGTTTCCCGGCCATTTGCTGCGGACTCATGTGCGTGATGGTACCGCTGGCCGCGTGCCGTTGGTAGTAGGCCTGCAAAGGATCGCTCATCGCCGCCGCAATGCCGAAGTCGGCCAGCTTTAAACGCCCTTTCGCATCGAGCATCATGTTGCCCGGCTTCAGATCCCGGTGAATGACATGTTCGCCATGCGCATACTCGAGCGCGTCGCACAGTTGTTTGATAATCGGCTTGAGAAAATTCCAAGTGAAAACATTGTTTGGCTGCTGCGCCCGGAGCGAATGAAGGTTGGCTCCATCGACATGCTCCATGGAAATGAAGGCCACCTCGCCGAGCGCCTCGTAAAAATCGAAAATGCGAATGATGTTCGGGTGCGTCAGCTTCAGACTCCGTGCCGTCTCGCGCCGAAGATCGTCAAGCAGGAGGGGATTGGATTGAAACTGAACGAACTTTAGGGCAACCATCTGTCCCAGCCGTTCGTCCCTCGCCAGCCAGACCGTTCCCATGCCACCCTGCCCCAAACATTTTGAGAGCAAGTAACGCCCGCCGCCGACCAGAAACCCTTCGCCCAATTCGACAAAGGACTCTGTTTCTACAGTGATCCGTTTGGTCGCGGGGTTATCGTTGGGGTTATCGTTCGACATGCGAGCCTTGCTCTATTTTTTAATCCAGCCAAGTAACTAAACAAGCATCTTTTGGTTTCCGCAACCGCTTGACCCGCCAAATCAAACCCGGTTACATCTTCTCCGCCATGAAAATGACTTGGAAAGACTACGAAGAAATCGCTTGGGCGCTGATGGATCAATACCCCGATCAGGACCCGCTCAAACTCAGTTTTCCGAAACTGCACAAGATGGTGACCGAGCTCGACGAGTTTGACGACAAACCGGAAGGATCGAACGAAAAGATTTTGGAAAACATCCAGATGGCCTGGTACGAGGAACGGAAATAGTTCTGAGTTTTGAATTTTAAGTTTTGAGTCGCCCGCCGGTCGTTCGACCTTAAAACTCAAAATTCAAAACTCAGAACTTCGAAAATTATGACCAAACAAATCATCAAACCCGCCAAGTCGGCACCCGCCGTCGGCCCTTACAACCATGCCGTGCGTGTCGGAGACCTGCTGTTCTGCGCGGGACAAATCCCACTTGATCCCGCGACCGGAAATCTCGTTGCCGGGGATATTAAAGCGCAAACGACCCGCGTTCTGGAAAACGTGAAGGCGATTTTGGATGACCAAAAGCTGACGTTCGCCAACGTCGTGAAAAGCACTGTGTTTCTCACAAACCTCGCCGACTTTGCGGGCATGAACGAAATTTACGCCAACTACTTTACGAGCGATTTCCCCGCCCGCTCCACCATCCAGGTCGCAGCCCTGCCCAAAGCCGCGATCGTCGAAATCGAGGTCGTCGCGCACTTTTAGCCGAAGTGGCGCCCCGGCAGAGCGCGGCTAATTGAAAAAAATACCTGCGCTCTGCCGAGGCGCAGCTACAATTTGCCCATGCCAAATGGCGTTTATCTATTAATCGGGTTGGCCATCGGCGGTTTCTTGGGCTGGCTCATCGGCTTTTTGCAAAACAGAAAGTCCGCGCTGCCGAACGATAACCGCCTCGAGAACGAGCTTCGCGCCCAACTCCAGCAACGCGAGAAAGAGCTGGCGCAATCTCGCGAACAATTCACCGCCACCAGCACTGCGTTGGCAACCGCCGAAGCCAATCGCGACGCCATCCAACGGTCGCTTGCGGACACCAAAAATACTTACACCGAAAATCTCCAAGCTGCGAAAGCCGCGCAGGACCAGGCGCTCGCCGATTTGCGCGAAGCTTTCAAGGCGTTGAGCGCGGATGCATTGAAGCAGACCGCGCCCGAATTTCTGCGTCTGGCCGAACAAAGCTTTGGAAAATTTCAGGAGAACGCCAAGGGCGATTTGGACAAACGCCAGGAGTCCATCAAAGTTTTGGTCGAGCCGCTCAAGCAACAACTCGAAACCTACCAACGCCGTCTGGCGCAAAGCGAGACCACGCAATCGACCGCGCTCGGCGAAGTCAAAAAGCAGTTGGAGAACCTCGCGCAACACAGCCAGTTGCTCGCCAGCGAGACGCAACAATTCCGCATGGTGCTAAAGTCGAACCAGGCGCGCGGCCGTTGGGGCGAAGAAACCTTGCGACGCGTCGTCGAGGCGGCAGGAATGAGCGCGCATTGCGATTTCTCCGAGCAAACCCAGTCCGGCGACAGCAAGCCCGACCTCATCGTCCGCCTCCCTGGCGATCGTGTCATCATTGTCGATGCCAAGGTTCCCGATCTGGATTTTCTGAATGCCGTCGATGCGGCCGACCAAACCAAACGCGCCGAAGCCTTGGCCATTCACGCCAACAAACTGAAAGCGACGATCAAAGGTTTGGCAGACCGCGATTATCCCGCACAATTCCCGAATGCGCTCGATTACGTCGTGTTGTTTCTGCCCGCCGAATCGCTTTTCAGCGCTGCGCTTGAAGGCGATCACGATTTAATGATCTGGGCGCAAAACAAACGCATCCTCATCGCCACGCCCTGCTCGCTCATCGCGATTCTCCGCTCCGTCAGCGTGAGCTGGCAACAACATGCGCAAACGGAAAACGCGCGCGAAATCGCCGAAGCGGCCAAAGAACTTTTCACCCGCGTCGCGAAGTTCACCGAACATTTTGAAAAAATCCGCACCGGCCTCGAACGCGCCAACTCGGCCTACAACGACGCCGT
>Ga0163144_10010213_pt1 | contig 20044 bp, 21 predicted proteins | sample OliLak19BULKMAT1_FD_123175 | JGI IMG/M metagenome (GOLD analysis project Ga0163144, IMG submission 123175) | Freshwater microbial mat bacterial communities from Lake Vanda, McMurdo Dry Valleys, Antarctica - Oligotrophic Lake LV.19.BULKMAT1 | ecosystem: Environmental > Aquatic > Freshwater >... | reverse complement strand
GAATCCCGGAAAAGTTAGACAACCATGAACTGGCTGGAGCATACTCCGCCGCCAACTTCACGAGCATCGAGGGCGGCTGCACGCCTAGACGGCCGAGCTCCTTCTCGTACAACGCAAGCAAGGACAACAACGCGTTCAAACGGGCGGCCTCTTCTTCATCTTTTAAAAGCGTGGAACCAAAATGTTCGGCCACCTGCTTGGCATCCACGCCCGCATCGATCAGGTCGCGCAAGCTCGAGCGCACCGCGGAGGCCAAGGCCTTCGGCCTTAATTCTTTGGCGATCCCGAGGGAAGGCGCGCGATCGAGGACCCTGTCCACCACGGCGTCGTGGAAGACCGGATCGGAAATCAATGAAGCGGCGGGAAATCCGCCTTCCTCGACCACCAGGGCGGCGAGCGAGTGGAAGGTGTGAAAATGGACGTCGAGCAGCGGCATGCCTTTCTCGACGGCCAAAAGGCGTTCCAACCGATCGGTCATCACGCGCGACGGTCCCACGACCAAGACCGGCTTTCCGCCTTCGGCTGGCTTGAGGGCGCGGACCTTTTCGGCGAAGGCCTCTTCGAGGGCCTCGAAGGGCCCGTGCACGACGGTCAAGCCGGCCTTCATTAATGCGAGTGTAGCGATTTCGTCAACCATCCGCCATGAGCGGAAGTCCTGCATTTGGGGCCTGGCCCGGCAAACCACGACATTGTTACATCGGAATGCTAACCTATCCGCCATGGCCCTTCCCACGACCCCTCCGTCGGGATTCCGCGACTTTTTGCCCGACCAGGTCGCGGCTCGGACGCGCGCCGTCGAGACGATCACGCGCGTTTACCGCTCGTTCGGCTTTCAGCCCGTCTCCACGCCCGCCGTCGAGGATCTGTCCGTCCTGACCGGACAGGGCGGCGGCGAGAACGAGAAGCTGATCTTCAAGATCATGAAGCGCGGCGAGGCATACTCAAGAGCGCTCGAAGAACGGTCCGACCTCGCGGACCTCGGCTTGCGCTTCGACCTGACGCTGCCGCTCGCGCGGTGGTACTCGAAGCACGGCTCCACGCTCCCGCATCCGTTCAAGGCGTTCAACCTCGGGCCCGTCTGGCGCGCGGAGCGCGCGCAGAAGGGGCGCTACCGCGAATTCACCCAGTGCGACGTGGACATCATCGGCTCCGACTCGTGGGGCACGGAAGTCGAGATCATCACCGCGATCCTCGCCGTGTTCGCCGCTTTCGGCCTCGACGGCGTGAAGGTGCATCTCAACGACCGGCGCCTCGTCGACCAGGCTCTCGCGGCCGCGGGCGTCCCCGAGGACAAGCGCGGCGCGGCGTGCGTGAGCGTCGACAAGCTCGACAAGATCGGGCGCGACGCGGTCATCGCGGAGCTCGTGCTGGCCGTCGGGCAGGCCTCGACCGACGCGCTGGTCAAGACGCTGCTCGTTGAGAACGGCCCGGCGACCGATCCGTTGGACAAGATCATCCAGGCCGTGAAGGCGCTCGTGCCCTCGGCGTCGATCGCGGTCGACCCGAGCCTCATGCGCGGCATGGGCTACTACACCGGGCCCGTCTTCGAGTTCCGCCACGCGTCGCTGTCCGGCTCGCTCGGCGGCGGCGGCCGCTACGACAAGCTCACCGAGAAATTCGGCGGAGCGCCCACGCCCGCGTGCGGCGGCTCGATCGGCTTCGAGCGCCTGATGCTGATCCTCGACGAGGCGGGCAAGAACGGCGACACCGCCGCGCCCGACGCCGTCGTGACCGTGTTCTCGGACGATTTGAGGGGGCGCTCCCTCGAGGTCGGCGCCGCGCTGCGCGCGAAGGGCCTGTCCATCGACGTGTACCCGGGCGGCGGCAAGCTCAAGGCCCAGTTCAAGTACGCCGACCAGAAAAAGGCCGGCTACGCGATCGTGATCGGCCCCGACGAGGCCGGCCGCGGCGTGATGCAGGTCAAGGCGCTCGCCACGGGCGAAGAACAGGCGTTGACGCTGGAAGAGGCGTGCGCCTTGATCGCGGGAAAGCATTAAAGCGTCATGAGCCGTGCGTTTGTAAAAGAAGACGCGCCCGAGCCCGACGAGAATCCCCCCGAGCGTCCGGTTTCCCCCCAGCCGAACTACGTGACGCCGCGAGGATTAAAATCGCTTCAGGATTGGGAAGAACGGCTCGTGAAGGAGCTCGAGGGCTTCGCGGGGGCGCAGGACGATCCGCTTAAAAAGAAGAGAAAGCGCGAGCTGGAACGCGATCTCCGTTATGTCCGCGCGCGCCTCGAGTCCGCGATCCCCGTGGATCCCGCGACCCAGCCCAAGGAGCAGATCCGCTTCGGCGCCACCGTCGTCATTCGGCGCGAGGACGGCGCGACAAAGACACACCGCATCGTCGGCGAGGACGAGGCCGAGGAAGGCGGCGAAACGTTGAGCTGGGCCGCTCCGTTCGCTCAGACGCTCTTCGGGTTAAAGGCCGGCCAGGCTCTCTATTGGGAGACCGAGGCGGGCGCCGAGAAGTGGTCGATCGTCTCAATCTCGTATTGAACTCGCGCCGGTGCGAGTCATCAGCTTAGAGCAGGCGTCCCTGCGTTTCCGGCTTCACGTTCAGCAGCTCGAGGTCCTGCGCGGTGTCGACGTCGGCCTGCGTGTAGTCGTCGTCGAGCCCGATCTTGACCGCCTCGCCCCAATGGCGGCGGATCGCGGCCATCGCGGTATCGTCGCCTACCAGGCGGCCGATCTCGCCGAAGAGCTCGCGCGGATAGGCGGTGGGATGGCCCTTCACGGGACCTTCCGGGCCCGCGTAGACCGGAAACGTAAGGGCGCCAGAGAGCTCGAACTCCGCGATCACGCGCTCGACGAGCCAGGCGGGCACGCGCGGCATGTCGCCGAGCAGCGCCACGACGCCGGGCGCGTCCGAGGGGACCTCGCGCAGGCCGACCTCGAACGAGGACGCCTTGCCCGTGGACCACGACGGGTTGAACACGACGCGCAGGCGCGGATCGTCGATGCCCTCGATCGCCTTAAGGCCGTCCTGGGCGCCCGCACCCAGGATCAGGATGACGGGATCGAGGCGCGCGGCGAGCGCGGACTCGACGACATGCCGCAAAACAGGGCGCCCGTCGACGGCCGCGAGCATCTTCGAGGCCGTTCCGAAGCGCTTGCCGCGTCCGGCGGCGAGCACAAGGCCGGGGATCTTGACGCCGCCTTTGCGCTGCGCGGGCGAGGACCCCGCGGCGCGGGCTCGCGCGGGCCGGCCGCCCTTGCGCTCCGCGCGCACCGCGAGGATCTCGGCGGTCACGGCGAGCGCGACCTCTTCGGAGGTTTCGGCGCCGACGTCGAGGCCGGCTGGCGCGGAGAACGAGCCGGGGCGCGGCTCGACGCCGTCCATTCTGAGCTCCCCCAGCAGCTTCGCGGCGCGGCCGAGCGCGCCCACGAGCCCCACGTAGCGCGCCGGGCTCGGCACCGCGCCCTTGAGCGCGCGCAGGTCCGCCGAATAGCTGCGCGTCGCGATCACGATATAGGTGTCCTGGTCGGGCCGGCACGCGGCGCGGGCCGCCTCCCAGCCGCCCTCGACGAGCTGCCAGCGCGCGCGGTCCCAGCCTTCGCCGTGAAGGCGTCCCGGGCGGTGGTCGGCGACGGTGACGACGAATCCAAGCCGGTCCAATAGTTCGGCCAGACGCCTGCAGTCTTCGCTCGAGCCGAGGATCAAGGCTTTCCCCATTGGTATCAGGGGATACCGCATCAGGCGCCGCACGCCTCCGCGCTGGACCTCTTCCTCGAGCTCCGGCTCGCCTTCCTGATAGCAGGCTTTCACGCCGGGATGATCCGGCGGGAAATGGCGCCGCCGCCCGACGTCCTCGCCGGATAGCGCAAGTTCGATGACGACGCCTTCGCCGCGAAGAAGGGTCTCTCGAACCTCGCGCAGGCGCTCGCGCAGCTCGCCTGTGATGGGCTCGAGCCAGACCTCCGCGCGGCCGGACAGGCCGCCGGGGCCGAAGATCGCGTCGTCCTCGTCGAGGTCGACCTCGACGAGGCGCGGGAGCTGGTCGGAGATCGCGGCGAAGGCGGCCTCGCGCAGGGCCTCCGGGACGGAGGACGCGGGCAGCGCTCCCTCACCGCCGCCCGCCGCATCGTCGGCGATCACGCAGGAGGCGCCCGGACGCTCGCCCAGAGCGCCGTCGAGCGACACGAGCGTGGCCAGGACGCCGCGCACGCTCATGGGATCGCCGGAGGCCAGATCCTCGAGGGCTCGCAGGGCGGCTAGGACTTCGTGGGGGCGTGGTGCGCTCATTTTCTCGACGGCGGCCCGTCGAGAAATTCAACCATATTGTAAACGCGGAAGCCTTGAAAAGTCTTGGTTCCCCCGCTACAATGCCTGCGTGGCGCCACTCGACGAGAAAGCTCTGCGGAGCCTGGTCACTCTATTAGAGGAAGAAGACCCCGCGAGCCTAGCGCTCGTGCGGCGCCGCATCCTGGGCGTCGGAGCGGCTATCATGCCCTACCTCGACGAGCTGCGTCCCGCGGCGACCCCCGAGATGGCCATCCGCCTCGAGTCCGTCGCCGGCGAGCTTCGATTCCAGGACCTGCGCCGGGAGTTCGTGCGCCTGGCGCTCGCGAAGACGCCCGACCTCGAGGATGGGTCGATGCTGATCGCGCGCTTCGGATTCGCGGACGTGGACTCCCGGGTCTACCGGTCCTGGCTCGACAAGGTCGCGGCGGAGGTGGCGGCCGGCATGCCCGCCGACGCGGGGATCGGCGAGTCGGTGCGGCGCCTGTCGAACCACGTATTCCAGTCGCTGGGCTTCGCGGGCAACGAGACGCGCTACTACGACGCGGACAACAGCTATCTATCGCGCGTGATAGACACCCGGCGCGGGATCCCGGTCACGCTGACCGTGCTCATGCTGCTCCTGGCCAGGCGTCTTAAGCTGCCGTTGTACGGAGTCGGCACGCCGGGGCATTTTCTGGCCGGATTCAAAGAAGGCGGAGCGTCGCTGTTCGTGGACTGCTTTCGCGGAGGCCAGCTCATGACCCTCCCGGAGGTCAAGCGCATGCTCGTGCGAAACGGCTACGAATGGCGGCCCGAGCTCGGGAAGCCCGTGGGTTCGCGCGACATCCTGGCGCGCATGCTTCGCAATCTGATCTCGATCTATCAGAAGACCGGCGCCGTCGACCGCGCGGAGCGGCTCTCGACCCTGGTCGAGATCGTCCTGACCGGCCTCGACCCGGAGCCGCGTTGAAGCCGGTTCTCGCGCTGCTGCTGCTGCTCTCGAGCGCCGCGCGCGCGGAACGGCCAATCAACCCGCCGGCCCCGGAGTTCCCCCCGGCGAGCGCGTGGATCAACGCGACGCAGCTGTCGCTTTCGCGCATGCGCGACCGCAAGATCTCAGTCGTCGCGTTCCTCAATCCGACCTCGATCAACTCCTTGCGGCTGCTTCCGGCGCTCAGGGCCTGGTTCGACCGATATGCCTTGTCCCAGGTCATGGTCATCGGCGTGCTCACGCCGGACCTCAACTTCCAGCGCGAGGCCGTCTGGACCAAGGCGATGCTCAAGCGCTACGGCGTCGAGTACCCCGTCGTGCTCGACACCGACCGGCGGATCTGGAAGGGCTACGGGCCCGAGGGCTGGCCCGCGGTCTACATCATCGACCAGAAAGGGAGGATCATCTTCGATCGCCTGGGCGAGGGCGGCTATCAGGAGCTCGAGAAGGAGCTGCGCGGGGCGCTTGCGAGCTTCATCGGGGCCGACGCGCTTCCGGAGCCTACGGGCTTCGCGGACCCCCCGCGCCATGAGTGCGGGACGGTCACGCCGGAGACCGGCCTCGGCGCGCGCAAGGGCGTCAAGCCGCCCATCCTCCTCGCGTCGGACAAGACGCCTCTGCACATTGTGATCGGAGAAGCCCGCGACGGCGAGACGGCGCAGCGCGGCCGATGGGACACCGAAAGCGACGGCCTGCGCCTCGCGGTGAGCAACAAGGACCAATCGGCGTTCGTGCGCGTGGTCTATCGCGCCGCGCAGTCTCTGGCCGTCTTGTCGCCGCCGGAGCAGGGCGGTCCGGCGCGCGTGTTCGTCAAGCAGGACGACCTCTGGCTGCACGAGGGCAACAAGGGCCGCGACGTCCAATTCGACGAGGACGGCCGCAGCTACGTCGTTCTCGACGTGCCGCGCCTCTACGACCTGACGCGCGATTCGATCTTCACGCCGCACGAGCTGTCGCTGATCCCGGACCGCAGGGGCACGGCGGTCCACGGCTTCTCCTTCTCCGACGCGTGCGTCGTGACCACCCTTCCTTGAGAAAACGAGGCTCCGCTGAGATAACGGCGGTCGACACGCGCGCGGCCGTCGTCGAGATGACCGCGCCGTTCGCCATCGCCGGAGGCTCCTCGGCGGAGCTCGAAACGGTCTTCACGCGCGTGACGCTGGCCGACGGCACCGTCGGGCACGGAGAGGCCTCGCCTTTCCCGGCGTTCAACGGCGAGACCGCCGCGAAATCCGAGAGGCAGATCCGCCGCGCCGGAGCGAAATGGCTGGGCATGGACGCCTCCGCGTGGCGCGTACGGCTCACGGAGCTCGAGGACTGGCTCCCGAAAGACGGCGGAGCCGCGCGCGCGGCCCTCGGCGTCGCGCTGCTCGACGCCTGGACGCGGCGCGCGGGCCTTCCGCTGCGGACGCTGTTCGGCGGCGCGACCGACCGCGTCGTGTCGGACGTGACCGTCACGCTCGGCGGCGAGGACGAAGCTTACGCCGCGGCGCGGAAGATCCGAGCGCTCGGCGTGGGCGTGATCAAGATCAAGGTCGGCTACTCCGCGCGCGAGGACGCCGCGCGCGTGGCCGCCGTCGCGCGCGCGCATCCGCGCGCCGCGCTCACGCTCGACGCGAACCAGGGCTACGGCCCTTCGCACTCGCTCGCGCTGATAAGACTGCTGCGCGCCCGGAACATCACGCCCGTCATGTTCGAGCAGCCCGCCGAGGCCGACGATCTTAAGGGCCTCATCGCCTTCCACAGGAAGAGCGGCATCCCGGTGGCCGCCGACGAGTCGCTGAGAGGCCGAGCCGACGCGCTTAAGCTCGCGCGCACGGGCGCGGCGCAGGTGCTGAACCTCAAGCTCATGAAGATGGGCGTGCTCGAGGCTTGGGACTGCGCGCTGATCGCGCGCGCGTCCGGCCTCGGCGTCATGGTCGGCGGCATGGTGGAGACCCCGCTCGCGATGGGCGCGGCCGCGCACCTGGCCGCGGGCCTCGGCGGCGTCCGTTTCGTGGACCTCGATACCCCGCTGTGGCTCAAGAAGAATCCGACGCGAGGCGTCGGCTTCGGCCGCGGCGGCGTTTACGATCTCTCGAGCGTCAAAGCCGGGGTCGGCGTCGTACCGCTGGACGGATAGAAGCGGCCCGCTCGCGCGGGCCGCTCCCCCGCCGCTTGGGTATTAGGAGCCGTACTCGTCCGCCTTGTCCTTCGCCCCGCGGTACGCCTGCTCGCCGGCCTCGCGGGCGGCGTTGACGGCGTCGGCCGCCGACCGCTTCACGCGATGCGGGATATAGTCCTTGGCGCGCGAGTAAAGCTCTCGGCCCTTTTCCCGGGTGTCGCGGCCCCAGTCCCCGATATCCTCGATCAGCTCGCTGCCCTTCTTCGGCGCGAACAGAAGGCCGCAGACGGCTCCGAGCACGAAACCTCCGAGCAGATAGCCGAATGAGGACGTATTCTCTTCTTCCCTGTTCATGATTTTCTCTCCTTCCGTCGCGGTCCAGTTCAACTCATCCGCCGGTTCGGCATAGTTTACGGGGGCTCGGTCAAGGATCGCGCAGTCTTCTGTCAAGGACCTTTCAAATCCTTGTGCGCCGAGGGTTCCAAAAAAAGTCATGCCCGACCCCTTGACAACGTCCGAGCCGTCCGCTATAATTGATTAACCAACCGGTCAGTCAATCAATTATGGCCCGAAAAGCAGACCCCGCCGTCAGAGAGCGCATCCTTCAGGAAGCGGAGCACGTCATCCACCTGAAAGGATACAACCACGCTTGCCTTGACGAGATCGCCGAGGCCTGCGGGATGACCAAGGGCAATCTGATCCATCATTACGGCTCGAAGGCGGAGCTCGCTTTGGCCGTGCTCGATTACAAGATCAAGGAGTTCCAGTCGAAGGTCAACCCGGTCTGCGCCCAGGCGGCTCCCGAGGACGCGGTCGCGGCGATGTTCACCGAAGCCGAGCGCTTTTTCGACGGCAACGGCTGCAAGGCGGGCTGCTTCGTGGGCAATATCGCGCTCGAGATGAGCGACCTCGACGAGGTGTTCCGGCTTCGCGTGGCCGGCTTCTTCGACGAGTGGGCCGACGGCCTGTCCGCGTGCCTCGAGCGCTGCAAATCGAAGGGCTATTTCAGCTCCGCGCTCGACGCGCGAGGCTCGGCCGAGGCGATCGTGGCGTTATATGAGGGCGCGATCATGCTCGCGCGGTCGCGCCGCGACGCGAAGGTGTTCGGGCGAGTGGCGAAGATCGCGAAACAGATTTTAGTGCAGTACAAAGTCGCTAAATAAAGAAAAGGAGGCTATCACCATGGGTCCGAAAACGCCTTGCGGCTGCTAAGCCGTTCACGGAAAAACCGCCCATCGCCCCTCGCGGGGCGGTGGGCGGCTTATTTTTTTCGTATTCTCTTGCTTCGTCTTGAAAAATCTCATTCTCGCCGTCCTGGTTCTATCGGCCGCCTGCGGGTCCCCCGCGGGGTCCCGCCTGGCGCCCGAGCTCGTCCTGCCGGATCCTTCCGGCAAGCCGGTCAGCCTCGCGTCCTTCCGCGGCAAGCCCGTGCTCGTCAATTTCTGGGCGACCTGGTGCCCCTCGTGCCGCGAGGAGATGCCCGCGCTCGAGCAGCTGTACCGCCGTTCCGGCGACAGGTATTCCATAGTCGGCGTCTCGCTCGATGAAGACGCCAAGGCCGTCCCGCCTTTCGCGAAAAAGTACGGGCTGACGTTTCCCTTGGCGCTCGCCGACCGCAAGGTCATCGCCGCTTACGCGGTCCGCGACCTTCCGGCCACCTATCTGATCGACGCCGAGGGCCGCATCGTGCGCCGCTGGGTCGGAGCACTGGACGTCCAGGCGGTGGAAAATGATATTCTGGCGCTGTTGAAAAGGAGCCCCTCATGAACCTCGCTCGCGCCGTGTCCCTGTTCCTGTCCGCCGCCCTCGCCCTTCCCGCCGCCGCCGCCATCTCGCGCGACGACCTCAAGAAGGCCCTAGACGCCAACCCCGACCTCGTGCTCTCCGCGCTGAAGAAGGCCGATAAGATCAAGGTCTTCGAGCTCATGATGGAAGCGCAGGGCGAATTTCAGAAGGCCAAGGCCAAGGACGCCGCCCGTCAAGAGGAGCTCGAGCAGGAGAAGTATTTCAAGAACCCGCTGAAGCCCGAGATCGGCGCGAGCGCCCGGACGCGCGGGAACTCTAAGGCTCCCATCACGATCGTCGAGTACTCCGACTTCCAGTGCCCCTACTGCACGCAGGGCTACAAGAACCTCGAGCAGCTGCGCCGCAACCACGGCGACGAGCTGCTGGTCGTCTTCAAGCACTTCCCGCTGAGCTTCCATCCGCAGGCGATGCCCGCCGCGCAGTGGTTCGAGGCGATCGCCCTGCAGTCCGTCGACAAGGCGTGGTCGTTCCACGACGCGCTGTTCGAGAACCAGAACAAGCTCGGCGAGGACTACTACAAGGGCCTCGCCAAGGACCTCGGGATCGACGTCGCGAAGGCGGCCAAGGACGCGCAGAGCGACGCCGTCAAGAACAAGATCGAGGCGGACATCGCGGAAGGCAAGAAGTTCGGCGTCGAGGGCACGCCCGCGTACCTCGTCAACGGCGTCCCGCTGCGCGGCGCCTATCCGGTCGAGGCGTTCGAGCAGATCATCGCCAAGATCAAAGCCAAGAAATAATCTTCGGCTCGGAACGAGACAGGGAGGCCCGCCGAAAGGCGGGCCTCCTTCTTTTTGTACCGATTCCTTATTGATGTTGCATTTCAATAAGGGGTTGTGGTAGATTCTCCTTGTTGAAACTCAATCTCAATAAGGCGGCGCTTCTCGTCATCCTGCTGGCGGCTCCCGCGGGCGCCGAGCGCGTCCGCTGGACGATGGGCACGCTGTGCGAGATCGACGCTGCGGGAGCGCCGGACGAGGCGGTCAACGCGGCGTTCGCCGAGATCGAGCGCTGGGACCGGATCTTGAGCCTCTATAAAGCGGACAGCGAGGCCTCGGCCTTCAATCGCGCGGCGGGCACCGGCCCGGTGCGCGTCTCCGAGGACTTCTACGCCGCGGTCTCATCGGCGCTCGCGCTGGCGAAAGAGACGGGCGGCGCCTTCGACCCGACCGTCCTTCCGGTCCTGCGCGGAGGAGAGGCGCGCCTTTCCCGGGTCGGCTGGAGCAAGGTGAAGCTCGATCCCGCCGCGCGGACGATCGAGCTGCCCGAGGCCGGCATGGGCCTCGATTTCGGAGGCATCGGCAAGGGCTGGGCGCTCGACCGGGCCGCCGTAGTCCTCAAGGCGGCGGGCGTGAAGCGCGCTCGCTTCAACTTCGGCGGCCAGATCCTGGCCTTGGGCTCCTGGGCGGTCCTCGTGCCCGGCCGGACGGAGCCCCTCGCGGTCGCCGACGCATCGGTCTCCACGTCGGGAGACTCCGAAAAGCCGGGCCATATCATATCCCCTCTCGACGGACTCGCCGTGCGCCGTCCCGGCTCCGCCACCGCCGTGATGCCGAGCGCCGCCGCGGCCGACGCGTGGTCCACCGCGCTGTGGGTGCTGGGCCGGGCGCCCGCCTCGTTCTCAGGATCGTCGTTCTTCAATAATAAAGGAGGTCGTTCATGAAGCCCCTCATCCGCTTGTCCCTCGCCGTAAGCCTCATCGTGTCGTCCGCCCCCGCCTTCGCCCAGGACGCCGCGAAGCTCGGCGAGCTCGAGCGCAAGATCGACGTCCTGACCCAGGAGATCGAGAAGATCAAGCTCGGCGAAGCGGCGATCGAGCCCATCGCGGAGACCTCGGCCTTGGACGTCGCCCCCGCCCTGTCGAAGGTCTACCGCGCCCGCCCGAACAAGGTCTCGATCGGCGGCTACGGCGAGATGACCTACCACAACGTGGACAAACGCAGCCAGAGCAACGGCTCCGCGGGCACGCGCGACACGGTCGACTTCCTGCGGGCCGTTCTCTACGTGGGCTATAAGTACAACGACTGGATCGTCTTCAACTCCGAGCTCGAGTTCGAGCACGGCACCACCGCCAACCAAGGAGCGCGCGGCGAGGTCTCGATCGAGCAGGCGTACGTCGACTTCCGCTTCCATGAGGCGATCGGCGCGCGCGTCGGCACGCTCCTCGTGCCCATGGGCCTGCAGAACGAGATCCATGAGCCGACGACGTTCCACGGCGTGCGCCGCACGAGCGTCGAGCAGAACATCATCCCGTCCACGTGGCGCGAGAACGGCGCGGGCGTCTTCGGCGACATCGGGCCGGTGTCCTACCGCTCCTATATCGTCACGGGCCTTCAGTCCACGACGAATACCGGAGTCTCCGGCTTCACGGGGTCGACGGGCCTTCGGAGCGGCCGCTCCTCCGGCGCCAAGAGCCTCGCAGAGGACTTCGCGTCGGTCACGCGCGTCGACGTCAAGCCCGTCCCGGGCGTGCTCATCGGCGGGTCATTCTACGTCGGCCAGGCCGACCAGAGCCTTGTCGTCAACTCCGTGCCGGTGTCGATGTGGGAGGGCCACCTGAAAACCGAGTATCGCGGCGCGGAGTTCCGCGCCCTTTACGCCGAAGGCCGCATCGGCAACGCGGACGTCGTTAACTTGGCGCAGCCCGCGGCCAGCCGAACGGTCGCGAGCAAGCTGTTCGGCGGCTACGTCGAGGGAGCCTACGACGTGATGTCCCTCTTCAAGAACGAGAAGGGCCATTATCTCGCTCCGTTCGTCCGGTACGAGCGCTACGACACGCAGCTCGACACGCCGGACGCTTTCGCGAAGAACCGCGCGAACAGCCGCGTCGAGTATACGGCCGGACTGACCTTCAAGCCGATCCCTCAGGTCGCCTTGAAAGCGGACTACCAGTGGCTCAGGAACCAGGCCCACACGGGAGTCAATCAGTGGAACATGGGGCTCGCGTACATCTTCTAGCCGCCGCCGTCCTCGCCGGGGCCGCCCTCGCTCTCGGGGCGGTCCCGGCCCGGGCGCGCGTGCTCCTCTCCCAAAAGGACGCGTTGGTCCTCGCGTTTCCGGATGGAAAGCCCGAGCGGCGCACGGCCTTCCTGACCGACGCCCAGGCGCAATCCGTCGAGCAGGCGGCGCGCGCGAAGCTCGAGTCGAAGGTCTGGACCTACTACGTCGCGGGCTCGACCTTCGCCTACTTCGAGTCCCACCTCGTGCGCACGATGAACGAGACCGTCATGATCGTCGTCGGCCAGGACGGCGCGGTCCGTTTCGTCGAGATCCTATCCTTCAGCGAGCCCGACGACTTCATCGCCTCTCCGCGCTGGCTCGCGCAGTTCAAGCTCAAGCCGCTCGACGACGAGCTCGCGCTGCGGCGCGGCCTGCGCGGGATCACGGGCGCGACGCTGACCGCGGAGGCGGTCGCGCGCGCCGTGCGGCGCGCCCTGGCGGTGCACGGCGTCTTGCATCCGCGGCGCTAAGTGTTACACTACTCCGGGCGATGAAATACATGCAGACGGGCGGCTTCCAGAACAACCCGCTCATGCGCCTCACCTTGTCCTGGACCCTGCTGTTCGCGGCGGGCCTCTGGGCGACCAACGCGGCGATGTATTTCCAGCGCATGTCCCTGGCCCCCGCCTCGGTCCGGGCTTACTACTTGGGCTCCGAGGAGGAGTATTCTCAGCCGCGCAGCGCGGCGTCCCTGCTCGAGGTCAGCCACGCGCACCTGGCGACCATGGGCGTCATGATCCTGCTGCTCACGCACCTCGCGATCTTCGCGCCTTGGGAGGACCGGACCAAGAAGTGGGTCATCGGCCTCGGCTTCGGCTCGTCGCTCCTCGGCGAGGCCTCCGGCTGGCTCGTGCGCTTCGCGTCTCCCCATTTCGCGATCCTGAAGGTCGCTTGCTTCGTCGCCTTTCAATCGATCCTGGCGCTCCTTATCGGCGTGCTGGGAGCGTTCCTATACCGAGCCGCTTACGCGAGGAGACCTCGATGAACGATCAGGACAAGAAAAAGGCGGTGTCGGTCCTCAACCGGATCATGGAGCTCGAGCTGGCGGGCGTCGTGCGGTACACGCACTACTCGCTGATGGTCTACGGCTACAACCGCATCCCGATCGTCTCCTGGCTCAAGGGCAACGCCGACGAGAGCCTGGTGCACGCGCACCGCGCGGGCGAGCTCGTGACGCTGATGGGCGGGCACCCGTCGCTGAAGATCGGGCCCCTGCTCGAGACCGAGAACCACGACATCGGCGACATCCTGCGCGAGAGCCTCGAGCATGAGAGCAACGCGATCAAGGCCTACAACGACCTCCTCAAGATCTCCGAGGGCAAGTCCGTCCTGCTCGAGGAGTACGCGCGCGAGATGATCGTCGGCGAGGAGCTTCACCTTGACGAGGTCAACAAGATGCTGCGCAAGCCCGGCGAGATCGGCCGCTTCGCCGCGTAAAGTCAGCCGGCGCCGGTCCGCTTTCAAAATAAGGCATTGACGATTCGCGTGATCGGGGGCACACTGGAGCATGAGAAACCTCCCCCTTGCCTTGGCCGTGCCTATCGCCCTACTTCTTCTGGCGCGGCCGGCGCCCGCCCAGGACTCGTACTCGAGCGAGACGGCGCCGCCGGCGGAGGCCGAGGCGCAGGAAGACGTTAACGACGCGCCGACGGTCCCGACCGAAGCCGTCTCCCTCGGCGGGGCCGGCATAGGCGCCGCGAATGCGCGCAAGCCGGAGACGAAGGCCGCCGGGAGCAGCGGGGGCGGCGCGGGCGGCGGCGCGAGCCGGGACGGAGGCGGAGAGGCGCCGGGCGAAGGACCTAAAGTCTCGTCCAAGGGAACCGGCCAGGTCGGCCAGTTCGGCGGGCACCGCATGATGACCGCGAGGGAAGGCGAGCATGTCGCGGTCCCGTTCCACACCCGCGGCCTCAAGGCCTCGGTCGACATCGCGTGGGCGGCCATAAGCTCTCAGGATCAAGCCGAGGCGTCGTGGAAGGTCTCCGTCTCCGCCAAGCCCGGCGACTTCTCCGAACGGGCCGGGTGCAACGTCGAAGCGGGCGAAACGGGGCTCGTCCATGGAAGCGTGCTCGGGCATTCGAAGACCGCGTGCCAGCTGCAGCCGAACAAGGTCTATTACTTCAACATGCTCTGCGTGCGCGCCGTTCCCCAGACGAGCCCCTGCGTGACCTCCGGAGACATCTGGTACAACGAGATCCGTCCCGACGGCACCTACTCGCAGGTGCCCAGCGAATGGGCGAAGCCTTAGCTTAGAGCTTTCGCGCGTCGGCCGCGAGCTTGTCGAGCGACGCGGGATCCTCTCCGTCGTACCAGCCCCGCACGCGCGCGTCCGCGTCGATCAGCACGAACTTCGTCGAGTGCGCGAAGCGCTCGCCCGGCGTCGCGGCCGCGTTCTCCACGACGGGCAGCAGGAAGCCGTCGCGCGCGAGCCTGATCAGCTCGGTTTTCTCGCCCGTCAGGAAGAACCAGCGCTGCGGATCCGCCTTGAACGTCCGCGCGTAGAGCGTGAGGACCTCGGGAGAGTCGTGGTCGGGATCGACGGTGAATGACAGCAGGCCGACGCTCTTCGGCATCCGCTTCTGGAGGCCCGCCATGTTCGCCGTCAGCATCGGACACGGCCCCGAGCAGCGCGTGTACACGAAATCCGCGACCCAAACGCGGCCGCGCATCGTCCCGAGATCGAACGGCGACGTGCCGTCAACGGTCACCGCCGTGAGAGAAAAGTCCGGCAGCTCGCGCTGAGGCTTCGGAGCCGGAGAACATCCGGAAATAAGCAAAATGACAATGTAGAGAACGGTACTCAGCAACACTAGAAACTCCTTAACGTTCGTCCGTGTCCTTCTGGGTCTTTACAAAAATATAACCATCGGTTATTCTCTAGCCCTGCTTGAAGACGCGCGCGAGCCGCGCAGCGGATCCGAGCACAAGAACGCTACAAAATGTCATGGAGAAAAGGATGAACACGGCTGCTACGACGCCTGTCACTCCGGTCGGGAACAACGCTAACGAGGACGCGAACGCGACCACGATGCAGGTCCGCAAGCGCGACGGCTCCCTCGAGTCGGTCGACGTCAACAAGATCGTCCGCGCCGTAGCCCGCTCCGGCCAGGGCCTCGAGAACATCGACGTCCTCAAGATCGCGACGAAGACCATCGGCGGCCTGTACGACGGCGCCACGACCAAAGAACTGGACAATTTGTCGATTCAGACCTCGGCGCTTCTGATCGCCGAGGAGCCGGAATATTCCCGCTTGGCCGCCCGCCTCCTTTCGACGTATATCATGAAAGAGGTCGAGAACCAGGACATCCACTCCTTCTCGCAGTCCATCTCCGCGGGCGTCCGCCACGGCCTGATCTCGGAGAAGGTCGGACAGTTCGTCCAGACGAACTCCCGCAAGCTCAACGACGCTATAGAAGGAAGCCGCAACGAGCTCTTCGAGTACTTCGGCCTGCGCACGGTCTACGACCGCTACCTCCTCAAGAACCCCGAGACGCGCGAGGTCCTCGAGGCCCCGCAGTACTTCTTCATGCGCGTCGCCTGCGGCCTCGCCGACACCGTGCAGGAAGCCGTGGAATTCTACAACCTGATCTCCCGCTTCGAGCACATGCCGAGCTCGCCCACGCTGTTCAACTCGGCGACGAAGCATCCCCAGATGAGCTCCTGCTACCTCCTCGACTCCCCCATCGACGACCTCGAGGCGATCTACAACCGCTACACCGACATCGCGCTGCTGTCCAAGTTCTCGGGCGGCATCGGCGTCTCGTATTCGCGGGTACGGGCGCGGGGATCTCTCATACGATCTACTAACGGCCAGAGCAACGGCATCATCCCGTGGCTCAAGACGCTTGATAGCTCAGTCGTTGCCGTCAATCAGGGCGGAAAAAGAAAAGGGGCTTGCGCGGTTTACCTCGAAACTTGGCATGCGGACATCGAAGAATTCCTAGAGCTGCGCGACAACACGGGCGACGCGGCCCGCCGCGCGCACAACCTGCACCTCGCTCACTGGATCCCCGACCTGTTCATGAAGCGGGCCGAGGAAGACGGCATGTGGTCTCTGTTCGATCCGAAGACGATGCCGCAGCTCACGGACCTCTACGGCAAGGCCTTCGAAGAGGCCTACCTCGAGGGCGAGGAGAAGAAGCTGTTCGTCCGCCAGGTCAAGGCGCGCGAGCTGTACGCGCGCATGATGAAGTCCTTGGCCGAGACCGGCAACGGCTGGATGAACTGGAAGGACGCCTCGAACCTCAAGGCGAACCAGACCGGCTCGCCCGCGAACGTCGTGCACTCCTCGAACCTCTGCACCGAGATCATCGAGGTGACGAGCCAGGGCGAGACGGCGGTCTGCAACCTCGGCTCGATCAACCTGAGCAAGTACATCGAGGACGGCCGCTTCGACTTCGCCAAGCTCGCGGCGAACGTGCGCACCGCGGTCAAGTATCTCGACCGCGTCATCGACATCAACTTCTATCCGACGGCGGCGGCGAAGACCAGCAATTCCAAGTGGCGTCCCGTCGGGCTCGGCATCATGGGAGTTCAGGACGCCTTCTTCCAGCTCGGCCTGCCGTTCGATTCCGCCGAAGCCCGCGAGCTCTCGAAGAAGATCTCCGAGGAGATCTACTTCCACGCGCTCTCGGCGTCCGTCGAGCTCGCCGCGGTGAAGGGGCCCCACCTGTCCTTCCCCGAGACGAAGGCCGCGAAGGGCGTGTTCCAGTTCGAGCTCTGGGGAATCACCCCTGCGGACATGACGCGCTGGGAAAAGCTGCGCGTGGAGATGATGAAGAGCGGGCTGCGCAACTCGCTGCTGCTCGCCATCGCCCCGACCGCGACGATCGCGTCGATCGTCGGCGCGTACGAGGCCACCGAGCCGCAGATCTCGAATCTCTTTAAGAGAGAAACGTTGTCGGGCGAATTCCTCCAGGTGAACAAGTATCTTTGTTTGGAACTAAAGAAACTCGGCCTTTGGAATGAAGAAATGCGCGCGCGCATCATGATGGCCGAGGGCTCGATCCAGGACATCGCCGAGATCCCCGAGCACATCCGCGCGACCTACCGCACGGTCTGGGAGATCCCCATGCGCTCGCTGATCGACATGGCCGCCGACCGCGGCGCGTTCATCGACCAGAGCCAGTCCCTGAACCTCTTCATGGAGAGCCCGAACATCGGCAAGCTCTCGTCCATGTACATGTACGCGTGGAAGAAGGGCCTCAAGACGTCCTACTACCTGCGCTCGCGCCCCGCGACCAAGATCGCGAAGACGACGATCGCGGCGGCGGCCGTCCAGGCGCCTATTACGGAAACGTTGGCGGCCGATGCCGCCACGGCGGCGGCGGTGGCCTGTTCGTTAGAGAATCCGGAGAGCTGCGAAGCCTGCCAGTAACGATTACCCGCGACCGGCCGGGGGTGCCGCACCGGCCCCCGGCCGGTGAATTTAGACGTAAGGAGATTTGAATGATTCTCGATCCTGGATTTAACCTCACCCTCCGCCCGATGAAGTATCCCGTGTTCTTCGAGATGTACAAGGCCGCGATCAAGAACACCTGGACCGTCGAGGAAGTGGACTTCTCGCACGACGTGTCGGACCTCAAGTCGCGCCTCTCGGCGCCCGAACGCCATCTGATCCACCGGCTCGTCGCGTTCTTCGCGACGGGCGACTCGATCGTGTCGAACAATCTCGTGCTGAATCTTTATAAGCACGTGAATTCGCCGGAAGCTCGCATGTATTTGTCGCGGCAGCTCTTCGAAGAAGCCGTGCACGTCGAATTTTATTTGACCCTGCTGGACACCTACATCCCCGACCACGCCGAGCGGGAGAAGGCTTTCTCCGCGATCGAGAACATCCCCTCCATCAAGCGCAAGGGCGATTTCATGCTCAAGTGGATCGGCTCGATCAACACGCTCGAGCGCACCGACACGCAGGAGCAGAAGCGGCAGTTCATGATGAACCTGATCTGCTTCGCGGCGTGTGTCGAAGGCTTATTCTTCTTCGCCGCGTTCGCGTACGTGTATTTCTTGAGATCAAAGGGGCTCCTGAATGGCCTTGCGGGCGGAACGAATTGGGTATTTAGAGATGAGTCCATGCACATCGCCGCCGCCCTTGAGATCATCAAGACGGCTCGCGCCGAGGATCCCACGCTCTTCACGCCTAAAATGGAAGCGGACGTCGTCGTAATGATGCAGGAAGCCATCGAATGCGAGATGGGCTTCGCCGAGGACCTGCTGGGCGGCGGCATCGCCGGCCTGTCCGCGAACGGGATGCGGCAGTATCTGCAGTGCGTCGCCGACCAGCGCCTGGCCAACCTCGGGATCAAGCCGATCTATGGCTCGAAGAACCCGTTCAATTTCATGGAGCTTCAGGACGTGCAGGAGCTCGCGAACTTCTTCGAGCGGCGCGTCTCGGCTTATCAGACGGGCGTGACCGGCGCGGTAGCCTTCTCCGAAGAGTTCTAGGCGCTGCAAGGTCTTCCGCTAACGCGTCTGTGTCCGGCCGCTCGCGGCCGGAAGGCTAATACTCGACTGAATTAGTCAGGTATGTTACACTAGGCTATGCCTCTCATGGCCGCCCGCGGTTTCGATTCGATAAAAGTCGGAAGCACCCCTCTTTTGGATGTGTCTTTCGCTTTCCCCGAGCTCGGCGATAAGGTCAGGATCGTCGCCAAAGCCGAATGGGCCAATCCGGGAGGGTCCGTCAAGGATCGCGCCGGGTACTTCATCATAAAGGACGCCGTCGAGACCGGCAAGCTCGAGGGCGGCAAGATGCTCCTAGATTCCTCTTCCGGCAACACGGGCATCGCCTACGCCTGGCTCGGGGCGCGGCTGGGCGTGAGAGTGGCGCTAGCCGTTCCCGGCTCCATATCCAAGCACCGCCGCGCGATCCTCGAGGCGTACGGCGTCGAGCTGCTGTTCACGGACCCGCTCGAGGGCTCCGACGGCGCGATCCGCGAGGTGCGGCTCATGATGAAGGCCGAGCCGGGCCGCTACTGGTACGCGGACCAGTACTCGAACCCGATGACCTGGAAGGCGCATTACGAGACGACGGCGCCGGAGATCTTCGCGCAGACCGACGGGAAGGTGACGCACTTCGTCGCGGGCCTGGGAACGAGCGGGACGTTCGTCGGCGCAAGCAGACGGCTTCGCGAAATGAAGCCGGACATCCGCCTCGTCTCCATGGAGCCCGACGGCCCCATGCACGGCCTCGAGGGCCTGAAGCATATGGAAACGTCGATCATCCCCGCGATCTACGACGACGCGGTCGCCGACAGCCGCATCTCGGTCGCGACCGACGACGCCCAGGAAGCGGCGCGCACGCTAGGCAAGAAGGGAGGCATCCTCCTCGGTCCCTCCGGCGGAGCCAACCTCGCGGCCGCGCTCCGGCTCGGCCGCGACCTGAAGGCGCAGGGGCGCGAGGCCGTGATCGCGACCGTGTTTCCGGACTCCGGCGAGCGCTACCTGGGCGAGAGGTTCTGGGCGCCATGAGCCTCAAGCTCAATCGCGCCGTCGAGGAGATCGCGGTTAAGACAGCCGAGAAGGCCTTCCCCGAAGAGGGCTGCGGCCTGCTCATCGGACCGATCCCGGACGCCTTCGACGTGATGGGCCGCGCCGTCGAGGTGGACGAGGCGCGGCCTCTGCCGAACGGCTGGGACGCCTCCGCGAAGACGAACAAGTATCTGATAGACCCGAAGACGCTGGCGAAGGTCGAAGCCGAGCTCTCGGGCACCGGACGCGGCGTCGTCGGCTTCTTTCACTCACATCCGCAGGTCCCCGCGTGGCCGTCGCCGTTCGACCTGACGATGGCGATGCCGTGCTGCAGCTATTGGATCATCCAGGTGCGCGACGGCAAGGCGATAGACTCGAGATCGTGGCAGCGCACCGAGGACGGAAGATCATTCGTCGAAGAAGAGATATTCTTAGAGGGTTGATATGAGCAT
>Ga0163144_10010212_pt1 | contig 20046 bp, 22 predicted proteins | sample OliLak19BULKMAT1_FD_123175 | JGI IMG/M metagenome (GOLD analysis project Ga0163144, IMG submission 123175) | Freshwater microbial mat bacterial communities from Lake Vanda, McMurdo Dry Valleys, Antarctica - Oligotrophic Lake LV.19.BULKMAT1 | ecosystem: Environmental > Aquatic > Freshwater >... | reverse complement strand
GCATGACGCCCAGTTGTTCAACTACATGCGCGTGTCGAGATATGCGGTCGGCTACCTCCTCAACTACGGCCACAAGGGCGACCTCCAGTGGAAACGCTTCATCCTCAGCGACCTGCACACAAGGCCCGATGCCTAATCCGTTTCAACACTGATCTTCGCTGATCGACGCTAATAGAACGATTCAGGGACACCCTTTACGAATTAGGGTCGATTAGGGTTCAGGTTCGACTCCCCGTTTCGCGCTCGCTCGGCCCCCCCTCAATCGGGCCCCATTCCCAGGTCGTTATGATCTACTGCTTCTCTTGGAATCGACTGACGAAGACCATCCAGTGCCTGGAGCCGGCGCTTTTGGAGAAGAATCCGGACCGCCTCAACAATCCGGACGAAATCATCTGGATCGATCTTTCCAATCCCACCGAGGAGGAAGAGCAACTCGTCCTTCGCCGGATCAAACCGATTCACACCCTTTCTCTGGAGGACATGACGTACCTCCGCCGTCATCCCGAGACCGGCCCGCACTTTCCCAAGGTCGAGGAGTTTCCGGAATACTTGTTCGTCATCGTCAACCCGCTCGCCCGCCGCTATCGCAAGCATTTGGGTACGGAAACGGATGCCCCGACCGCCCAGGAAGCGGGCGAATCCAGCAACTATTTCACGCAGCTCAGCGCGATCCTTACCAGAACCACGCTCATCACGCATCACTTTGAACCGCTCGATTGCATCGACGAGGTCATGAGTTTCCTCGGGCGGCATCGCACCATGGTCGACCGAGGCCCGGATTACATTTTCCATCTGCTTCTGGACAACACCGTCGACGAGTTCGTCCCTGTCCTGGACTATATCGACGACAGCCTCGATGAGATCGAGTTGGAACTGCTGGAGAATCCAACACGCAAGCTATTCATGCGTTTGGTGCGCCTCAAACGCGAAGTGATCCTGCTCCGCAAGACGCTGATCCATGAACGCGAGATTCTGGTGCGCCTATCCCGCGGCGAGTTCGACCTCGTCGAAACGCGCGAGACCGCCTACTATCGCAACGTTTACGACCACCTGTTGCGCTTTACCGAATTGATCGAAAGTTCGCGCGAATTGACGACCGACCTCATGCAGTCCTACCTCGCCTCCACTTCCAACAAGATGAACGAGATCATGAAGGCCCTCGCCATGATTTCGACCACGATCCTGCCCATGTCGCTGATCGCCGGCATTTACGGCATGAATTTCAAGTACATGCCCGAACTCGAATTTCCTTGGGGCTATCCCGCCTCCCTTCTCATTATGCTCGTCGCCGGCTTCGGTTCGTTTCTCTTCTTTCGCTGGCGCAAGTGGTTTTAGGCGCGCCCGAACTTCGCGTCCGCCCGCGCCTGGCGCTTGCCGAGCAAATATCATGCAAAGGCGCTCAAGGAGAAGTAAGGAATAGGTTGTGCATGGCTGTCCGACCGGCATCGGCGTGGCTGACAATTCCTTTTCGCGCGTAAAAAGTCTAACCGGCGTGAAGCGGTATTCTCATTTCTATCATGAGTGACGGGCACATGTCATAATCCCTGAATCCGAAACAAGTTTCGCATTATTTGGCGGCCCGGCGCCGTTTGGAACGGTTCTTGCAGTCATGGATGCGCATCCGCCTTCGCATGCCTCCTATTTGGATCCGCCATGAAAAAGTTGCTCGACTGGGACCACTCCACCTCCCTGTTTCGCTTGCCTCTAACGGAAGACCGCAATGAATCGGAGTTGTTTGACCTTAACGAAATGATAGAGTATTCGGCGCAAATGCTGCCGGCGGACGGACCCATCACCGGATTTGCGTTTCTCAACCCGTTGCATGCGTTCGAGCACCTTCCTTTTGAAGAAGCCGTAAAGATTGGGCATCGCTTATTCGGCGGTCAGCCCTATCTTTCGGAGGATCGTTATCGGTCGGCGGTCGAGCGTCAGCGCATTCGCGCCGTCGACTTGCAAGCCGTGCTCGAAGAGGAGTTGGGCAAACGCGGCTGGGAAATGGTGAGCGGCCTTTGCTCCCGTTTGCACCTGCGCATGGCGATGTTGCGCCATCCCATGTTGACGGCGACGGCGGAGGAATTGCAGTGGCACATGATGGAGACGGACGCCCTCAAGAAGTTTCGCGGAGATGTTCCCGTCACGGTGCGCAGCCGCGTCTATGCCGACACTTTTCGTTGGGTGGTGAGCGATATCATCAACCAAGACGGCGCCAACGGCGCCTACACTCGGCCGGGCAAGGGCGACCCGCGGCGCAATCATATTCTCTGGCCCCTGCTGGAGCGTTTCGATGACACGAAGATCGATTTTTGGACCGAGGCGACCTGGGAAGAATTCGCGATGCAGGCTCTATGGCGTGTCTGCGACCAAGGCGTGCGCGCGATCGCCCTGCATGACGACATGCCGTGGTTCAAGGTAAGGCCCAGAGACATATTGCTGGAAGCGACCGGCGAAGATAGCGACGTTTTGGTCCACGATTTGTTGATCCGCTACTGTGCCGCCTTCACGGATCAGGGCTTCGCGCAGATCAGCTTGCCGAATAAGGAACTCGGTTTGTACAGGTCGTTTTTGAAGCTGTACCGCGTGGCGGCGGGTCCGCCCGATCACTGGCTGCGCGGCTTGGCAAAAGAACTTGCGCGGCTGGACGATGCCGGAATCGGACCGATGGAATCGATTCGCGAATCCCTCGCGGAAATGGGAATCTCCAACGGAGAATGGGAAGAATTCTTCCCGAGCACCATAGGGAGAAACGGATCATCGTATCCCTCAGCGTATTTTTTCCGCTTTTCAGTTGGCACAGTATCTGGGATGGTCGCCGTCCACCTTGCACGGACTGACCTCGGCGCAGTGGGCGACGCTCGTCGCGGAAATCGAAGCGTTCAACAGCTTGGAACGCCGGCGGGTGTTTCACGCGGCTTTCGAGCATGGTTTTCGTACCAAAGCGCTCGACGCGGTCAGCATCCAAACCAAGGGCGAAGGCAAGCGCGTCGCGGCGCCCAAGTTTCAAGTTTCCTTCTGCATTGACGCTAGGGAGGAATCGTTTCGCCGCCATTTGGAAGAGATCTGTCCGGAGGTGGAGACATTCGCGGCTGCCGGTTTCTACTCCATCGCGATTCAATATCGCGGGCTGGCCGAGGCGAATTACAGGCCGTTGTGCCCCATCGTGGTCCAGCCGAAGCACTATGTTGTGGAGGAACCGGTCTTCTCCATGCGCAAGGTAGATCAACGCCGGGCGTGGATGCGACGCATGCTCGGGACGGCGTCGCATCGGCTTCATACGGGGTCGCGGAGTTTCGCTCTGGGCGCCCTGGTATCGGCCGGCCTGGGCGTACTGTCGACGTTCCCCCTCGTGATCCGCGTCCTGTTTCCGCGTTGGGCGGCCTCCATCCGGCGCACGGCCGACCGAATGACGGATCCGCCCGACAATACGCGCCTTTGCATCGAACGCTCGACGGAGGCGCCCGGCGCCGAAGAGGAAGGCGTCGGCTTCACTCTCGACGAAATGGTCGGGTTCGCGGAACGCGTTCTGCGCGACATCGGCCTGACCTCGGGGTTCGCGTGCACGCTCATCATCCTGGGCCATCAATCCCAATGTCTGAACAATCCGCACAAGTCCACATACGACTGCGGCGCTTGCACCGGCCCGGGCGGCCCCAACGCCCGTGCCTTGGCCATGATGTTGAACGATCCGCGCGTCCGCATCCAACTCGCCGAGCGCGGCATTCCCCTTCCCGCGGACACTGTCTTCGTCGTCGGCGTGCATAACACCGCGACCGAATCCGTGTCCTTCTATGATCTGGACTTGCTGCCGAAATCGCATCACCGGGACATCGAAGAAGTGGAAGCGATTTTTGAGCGCGTCAGCGAACTCAACGCCCATGAGCGCTGCCGACGCTTCGATTCCGTGCCGCTCAACGAGTCGCTCGACGGCGCCCTACGGCATGTGGAGCACCGCGCGGAAGATCTCGCCCAGGTTCGGCCGGAATTCGGCAACGCCACCAACGCCCTCTGTCTCGTCGGTCGGCGCGAACGATTTCGCGGCTTGTTTCTGGACCGGCGCTCATTCCAACATTCGTACGACCCGACCCAAGACGATGCGGATGCGTCCATATTGGCTCGTATCTTGAGCGCCGTCATCCCGGTGTGCCAGGGCATCAATCTGCAATACTTTTTCTCGTCGGTCGACCCGGACCGCTGGGGCGCCGGCACCAAGTTGCCGCATAACGTCACGTCGCTCTTGGGCGTGATGGACGGCGCCGCCAGCGACTTGCGCCTGGGCCTCCCCTGGCAGAGCGTGGAAATTCACGAGTCGATGCGAATCCTCTTCGTCATCGAAACCACGCCCGAGGCGATGCTCAAGATCATGGAGGGCAACCCCGTCATCGATCGCATCATTCGTAATCGCTGGTCGCAGTTGGCCGTGCTCGCGCCGGGATCCAACGAACTGCAACTTTTCCGCGACAATGAGTTCCAAGCGTATCACCCGGAGAACACGACCTTGCCGAAGACGCATTCATCAGGGGATTGGTATCGCGGCAGCCGCACGTTCTTGGACTTCGCGCAGATTCAGGCGCGTTAGCCTAACTTGCGCACGAACCAGTGAACAAATAGTGTACAGATTCTCCAATTCCCAGGGTTTTCGGTCGGAGGCAGGGCGCGGTCTTCACTACAAAAGGCGGTCGGGACTGAGGCGTTCGGGGATTTCGAGATTCAGGGCGTGGAGAACGCATCCGCGCTGATCATGCCGCGATCCATCACCCAGACACGGTTGCTTTTGCCAAAGCGCTCTTCGATGCCGGTGACGATCTTCTTCACCGTGTTGATGTCTTGCGTATTGCCCGGCCAGGTCGTGTGCGCGAGCGGGAAGCCTTCGCGCGTCACGACCAGAGCGACGACCACTTGCAGGCAATCGCTGCGATGGTCGCGTGAATAGCCGCGGCGAGCCAGCTTGTTGTCTTGGGCCAGTCCTTCGAAGTAGGTGCTGGTCAAGTCGTACAAAAGCAGTGTTCTTGATCGTGGTTGAGTTCGCCGAGGTGGGCGACGACGCGTTGGCGCGGCCCCGCCTGGGTACGCACGCTTTCGACCAGAGCGAAATAGACGTGGTGTTTGCCACTCTTGTTTCGGGTGTACCGTCTGAGAAACATCCTGCCTCCTGACGCCAAGATGGCCAGGACACCAGCATGGCGAGGAAGGCGAGCGAATTGCAAGAGGGTAGGTTTCCACTACAACGTCAAAACGACGTTTCCACTACCAAAAACACAGCGATTTCCCACAAACAAGGGTGGAAAATCGCCTGAATTTTGTGGGACGTGCGCAAGTTAGGTTAGGAAAGGTCGACGGAATTGAATTCCTCGCTGGTGAGGCTGAAGCTCCAGTGTTTGGGGATGGGTTTTGGCATGAGGTGGTTCTTGGGGGGGAGGGGTGGATTGGACGCGGGTTTAGGAAACGGGACGACGCGATGGTGCGGACTCCGCCCGCTAATGCGCGGGCGTTCTCGTTGTGGGAAAATCGCAAATACCTCTCGCCAGGATAACCATCGCCGAACATGTCGACTCAAGCGTTTCATCGACTGATGGTCGTTCCTTGATGCTTCGGAAAATCGGTTACATTCCCTTAGAGGGAAGGGGTTTGCCCGACCGATGCTTGCAAGGTAGAATGGGTTTGGGTGCGGGAAATTGCGAGCGCCCGAGACGGCGCGCAGGTTCAGACAATGCCGAGCCTCGTGGAGAGATGAAATGCCAGCGCTAACGAAAGACCATGTGATCGAACTGCTGACCAATGCAGTCGAGGAAGACCTGCACGCCGACGATTTGCTGCAAGTACACAATGAACTCTTCCCGAACGGTCCAGTGAATGAGAACGAGGTCCACGATGACGTCGCCCCCGCGACGGAGAGCATCGTGAGTTACATCAATAGCGACCTTGCTGTCGAGGATTTGCTGGACCTCTGGAACCTGATATATCCGAAGCACCGCCACGTTTGGTACGACGAGCAAGCGGAAAAGTTCCACTACAACGAGGAGACATCCGCGCTATCGGCTGACTAAAGCCGGCCGGGGTCAAACTAGCGCCCTGTCGTCGAGGAAACCGTGCCGGTCACCGCCCTTCAGCACTTTCAGGAAGATATCGCACGAGCGAGAGCCCTGATTGATCTTGCCGACCCAATGCTCGCCGGAACGGCTGCCGAGCGACTGATCCGCGGGGATGTGCTGCGCAGCGCTTGGATGTTTTCCATCGGGGCGTTAGACGCCTACTTCTGTGATGCCTATTCGGACGTCATCGCGTACACGATCATCTCCAAGAATCGCCACGCCGAGCAGAACCCGCCGGGGTTTGCGTTGCCGGACTTCTTTCTGAAGGTCAAGTTCCCTGTCAGGGCGATCCTCGAACCCTACGACGTTAACACCAATTGGCGATGGCGCATGGCCGCGCGAGAGATGATGACATACGAAAACGTGCTGTCGATGGAGACCGTTCAAAAGTTGTTCAATCCGTTTTTCCGCGATGGCCGCAAGTTCTTCTATTCGCTGTTGCCCACTTGGATCACTCATCCTAATTCGACTCGGCGATTGTTCGGCATTACCGGAGCCGCTTTCGCACTTCTTTCGGGTAATGACCGGCAACTGGCGTTGAGACAAGCTCGCGATCAGTTCGAGGATCGCTTTCTGGCCCTCATCCAACGCAGGCATGACTGTATCCATAATTGCGACAGGCCTAGAATGGCGCCTCAGCCGCTTAGTTCAAGCCGGGCGGTGCGTCGGATAACCGACGATGTAGAGTTCCTTGTTCAGCGCTTCGACGAGCATTGTGACGTCGAGTTCCGGGAGTTTCTTCTCGGCCTTGGTTGTCCTGTTCCCATAGTCAACCTAACCGGCTACTGAGGCGACGATCGCCCCTCACCTTCACCCCGGCACCGCCCGCTACTCCAAAACCTCCCCCTCCCCTTTCAATCCCTCGCCAGCCCAACCCCTCGGCAACTCCACCTCTCGCAACATCGCTTCAAACAAGCGAAACCCCTCCGCGCGTTCCATGAAACGGGCCAGGTATTCATCGCGGGGGCCAAGCAAGTCTCCGCAACAATCGCAGTAGAACGCCGTGATATCCTGCCCTTCCGCCGGTCGACCTGGAAAATAGGGGCGAAGAATGTCGCCGCCGCGTTGCATGAAAAGGACGGCCGCATGGGTCGCGTTGAATTCGAGTTGGGCGGAAGCGGCATCGGAACTGGCGGCCACTTCGCCGCTTTTTAGGCGGGCGGTTTCTTTCAGGACGTCGGGCCAGGATAGGTCGACGGAATTGAATTCCTCGCTGGTGAGGCTGAAGCTCCAGCGTTTGGGGATGGGTTTTGGCATGAGGTGGTTCTTGGGGGGAGGATGGATCGAAAGCGCGGGGCATGGGAATCGGGACGACGCGATGGTGCGGACTCCGCCCGCGAATGCGCGGCCGTTCTGGTCTCCCGATTTCGACTTTGTCGTGCGTTGAGTTGCCGCTCATTTGAATCCAGGGTACGCGATGCCGAACCGGGCGGCGCGTAGGATGATTACTTTTCCCGCTTCGATCTTCACGTCGTTATTCAGCGGCAAACGGACTCTGGGGCTGTCGAACAAGAGTACTTCGATCCGACGCGATTTCAGATTGCACTTCAAATCTGTGGATGGGAATCTACAATATCTCCCTATCCGCCCGCACGGTGATTTTTGCAAGTCCCGTGTATTTGCGGCGTCCGCGACTTGTCGCGAGGGTAATTCATTGACCAGAGCAGATTGGCAGCGAATTGCGGAAGAGCGGCTGCTTGCAGTCCAAGCCTTGCTTGCCGCGCAGGCTTGGCCATCGGCCTATTATCTCGCGGGCTATGCCGTCGAATGCGGTTTGAAGTCTTGCATTCTCTCGCATGTTGCGGCGAATCCCGAGTTGATTTTTCGAGAGAAGAAATTCTCTGAAAAATGTTGGACACATGAAATCGCGGAACTGGTGAAACTTGCGGGCCTTGAGGATTCTCTGAAGGCGGATCGCAAGGCCAAGCAACCGCTTGACGAGAATTGGATGATCGTTGGGAGATGGACCGAACGAAGTCGATACTATAAGGGCCGCCCGCCCCGAATCCCTCTTCACGTCCGTGGAGGAGTTTTTGGCGACAGGGAGGTGGACGAAGCCTACCTCGTAAAAGGCCCCACGGGAGAAAATACGATGGCAAGTGGACGGGAGATCCTGGATACGATCATCGATCAGGAAGCCACGTTCTTTCAACAGCACGGCAAGCCCCCGCGCAAGCTGAAACTCCCCGTTCTGATGGCCTACGATCTTGCCAAGTGCGGCCGGAATGAACTGGGCGATCTGAGCGGCAGAGTTTTCAAGGACGGCATTTCCGTTTTCGAGAAAGAAGGCTTTCACGGGATGAATGTTGAGATTATCCGAGACCGAAACGCCTCACTGGAATTTGAATAATGCGGTTCGCTTGGGTAGCCGATTTGGAATCGGGACGGCGTCATGGTTCGGACTCCGCCCGCGAATGCGCGGGCGTTCTGGTGGTGCGGAGACGCGACGCAGCTTAATCCGCTCCACGCGCTGAAAACCGAAATACAATGACGGAACAGGACCGCTCAAGGGCCCGGCTCCTTTGGAAAACGAGAGAGGCAGGATTCGTATGGGAAGAATTTTCGAGAAGCGCAAACACTCCATCTTCAAAACCGCCGCTCAGAACTCAAAGCTCTTTTCCAAGTACAGCAAACAGTTGTACATGGCGGCCAAGAACGGCGTGCCCGACCCGGACGCCAATCCGCTTCTGCGCACCTTGGTCGACAGGGCCAAGCGTGAAAATGTTCCGGCCCATGTGATTGAAAAAGCGATTCAGAAAGCGGCAGGCACGGGCGGGGAGGACTTCCAAGCGGCACGTTATGAAGGTTTTGGTCCCGGCGGCGGGTTGGTCATTGTCGATTGCTTGACCGACAACAATACACGCACCATCTCCGAGGTTCGCAATTGTTTCACCAAGACCGGGTCCAAATTGGCTGCCAATGGGTCCGTCGTGATGTCGTTTGAACACTTGGCGATACTTTCTTTCAAGGGCGACAGTGAGGACAAAGTGCTAGAGGCCATGTTCGCGGCGGACGTCGCCATCGAAGAGGTCGAAAGCAAGGATGGCGTCATTACGGTCTTCGCCCCGCCCGCCGAGTTCTACAAAGCCAAAAAGGCCTTGCTCGAGGCGTTCCCAGGAATTGAACTGGACGTTCAGGAAATCACGTTCCTTCCGCAGGCGACAAAGGAACTCAGCGGGGACGACTTGGCCTTGTTCGAGAGATTTCTGGGCTTGCTAAACGATTGCGATGACGTGCAGGAAATCTACCACAATGTCACTCTTCCCAGCTAACACGGGTTCTGAATCATGAACAATTATGAAGCGGCTGACCGCATGCTCGTTGTTATTGGTAAGGAAGATGGCCGCCCCGAAACATCTCCGAAATCCCCGCCGCTTTCATCTCGTGCTGGGTCTGGTTCTCGCTTCCGCCGGGACCGGCTTACTCTGGTTTCTGATGGGACGCCACGGATCCGCGGCATCCTGGCTCACCGCTTGGCTGATCGCCGTCAATATCGTCGCTTTTTCCTATTTCGCCTTTGACAAAGCCCAAGCCCAAAACCCCGGCGGCGCCCGCGTTCCCGAAACCACTCTCCATGCTTTCAGCCTCGCCGGCGGCAGTCCCGGCGCCTTCCTCGCCATGCATCTTTTTCGCCACAAGACGATGAAAGGCCGTTTCCGTATCCTATTTTGGTGCATCGTGGTGCTGCAGGCGGCATTCACGGCGTGGATGATTTGGCTGTATCTGTGACCCATTGTGAAGGAAGAGTTCCATGGCCGTACCCAAAAGGCGCGTCTCCAATGCCCGGCAAGGCAAACGGCGCAGCCATCATAATCGCAAACCGAAGCAAAACACATACTGCACGCGTTGCGGCGTCGCGGTGTTGCCACACATCGTCTGCTACAATTGCGGCTGGAGCAATAGCCAGGGCCGCGAAGCCATTTCGATGGAAGCCGAACAGGAGTAGTTTGCCATGCAGATCGCGCTGGATGCGATGGGGGGCGATCATGCGCCCGGTCCGATCGTTGCCGGCGCGGTGCGCGCAGTGCGGAATGACGCGGAACTTCGCGTCATCCTGGTCGGCGACAAGGATCAGGTGGAACCGCACTTGACCGGCGCCGACGATGTGCGCGAGCGACTTGAGATCTTCCACTGCACCCAGGTCATCACGATGGAGGAAACCCCCATCGTCGCTCTGCGTAAAAAACCCGACAACTCCATTTCACGCTGTTGGCAGCTGCTCGCCGAGCGCAAAGCTGAGGCCATCGTCAGCGCCGGCAACACGGGTGCCATGGTCGCCAGCGGCTTTCGCCTTAAGCTCTTTCTAAAAAACGTTCGTCGCCCGGGCATCGCCGCCGTGCTGCCCACACTCAAAGGCCCCTGCGTCCTGCTCGACGTCGGCGCCAACGTCAGCCCCAAGCCCGAGCATCTCTTCCAATACGGCGTGATGGGGTCGATCTTCGCCAAATACATCCTGCAAAAGCCCGACCCAAAGATCGGCCTCATGAACATCGGCTCCGAAGAAGCCAAGGGACATGACCTCGCCAAAGACACCCACGCACTCTTTAACGCCAGCGCCCTCAAAAGCAACTTCGTCGGCAACATCGAGGGCCGCGACATCACCAAGGGCGTGTGCGACGTCATCGTCACCGATGGCTTCGTCGGCAACGTCATCCTCAAGGTCTGCGAAGGCGTCTTCGACTTCACCATGCGCATGGCCGGCAAGGAGTTGATGAGCACGCTCGAAACCGAAAAACACCTCGGCCAAAAAGCCCTGCAAAACCTCGTGCAACGTTACGACTATGCCGAGCACGGCGGCGCCCCGCTCCTGGGCATCGACGGCATCTGCATCATCTGCCACGGCTCCTCCGGCGAACGCGCCATCGAAAGCGCCCTCGCCGTCGCCGCGCGCTACGCCCGCGCCAAACTCAACGCCGCCATCGTTCAGGAACTCGAAGCCGGCCCCAAATCCGTCCCCGTGGAATAACTTCGCGGCGCAAGCTCGAACGTGTTTCGCTCTCTTTGCCAGTGAACGCACCCTCGTGAAGCCCTTCAAGCCGGAGCACTATTACCGGGCATCTTTGGAGCGGATGGGCCAAGCCCAGCTTCTCTACCGGGACAGCAGCAGCTATGCCCTGTGCATCTACATCGCCGGGCTGGCGGTGGAATGCATGCTACGCGCTTTCAAAGGGAAAAGTGGCCTGACATTTGACGAGAAACATAATCTCAAGAAGCTGTTTGCGGAAAGCGGCTTTCTGAATTCGCTGGAAGACGGCGCGCTTGGCAGCGGGGAGGACGTAATTAGGCAGACGCGACGAGAGATGCACAGGACATTGGCACTGCCTTTCTGCTGTGGTCAAACGACATTCGGTTCGCCGCCGAGGAACGACTACGATCTCATCTGAAAAAGGCCGAGGAGTTGCGCCGAACCGCCAAAGGTGATATTCTAAAGTCGGCGGCCTACCGTCTTGTCAATGCCTGTCAACGACTGGTCAGTCGAGGGATGCAGTTATGGCCAAATTCGTGAGAAAGCTGAACGACTTGTTACGGGAAAAATTTCCCGCGCCCGACCTTATCGAATTGGAAGATGATAAGGGTATCATCGGCACGATCATTTCCACTCGCTTCAAAAACATGGAAATGATGGACCGAGTGAATCTGATCTGGGATTTCCTCGATGAGAACCTCACCAAGGAAGAACGCCGCAAGATCGTCTTGATCATCGCCATGACCCCCAAGGAACGCCTTCTCCACTCCAGCGCTTGAAAAGGAACCCCCTCCGTGCCAACCGCCTTTCTCTTCCCCGGACAGGGAGCCCAATCCCTTGGCATGGGCAAGGAACTTTGCGATACCTTGCCCGCCGCCAAACGCCTTTTCGACCATGCCGAGCAAATCCTCGGCTACTCGCTCTTGGACGTCTGCGTGAGCGGCCCCGTGGAAAAGCTCAACAGCACCGTCGTGAGCCAACCGGCGCTCTTCGTCGCCAGCCTGGCCGCTTTAGAATTGCTGCGCACGCAGTCTCCGGATGCCGAGGCGAACGTCGTCGCGACGGCGGGCCTGAGCCTTGGCGAATACACCGCCCTTGTTTACGCCGGCGCCATGGGCTTCGAGGACGGCCTGCGCCTGGTGCAAAAGCGCGGCGAGGCCATGCAGGCCGCTTCTGACGCCGTTCCCAGCGCGATGTGCAGCATTCTTGGCCTTTCGCCGGAAAAAGTCGAAGAACTCTGCGCCAAGGCGCGTCCCGTCGGCCGGGTCGAGCTTGCGAACCTTCTTTGCCCCAACAATATCGCCGTCTCCGGCGACAAAGCCGCCATCGAAGAAATCGAACGCCTTGCCCCCGAGATGGGCGCCATGAAGGCGATCCGTCTGGCGGTGGCCGGCGCCTTCCACACGGCGATCATGAAGCCCGCCGACACGATTCTCGCGGCCGCCCTCGAAAAAGTGCCGTTGCAATCCCCGCGCGTTCCCGTGTGGTCCAATGTCGATGCCCAGCCTCACTCGGATCCCGCCGAAATCAAGCAACTCTTGGTCAGACAAGTTGTCTCGCCCGTTCAATGGGAGAAAACAATGCGGAATCTGCTCGCGCAAGGCGTGACGCGGTTTTACGAGATCGGCCCCGGCCGGGTATTGGCGGGGTTGCTCAAACGCGTCGACCGCAAAATCGAATGCGTGAACGTGTGAAAGCCCACGGATGGCCATCCGTGGGCTTTCCAGACAGTAAATTCTTCACGCCCCTTTCCTTTTTCGCCGTCCCCCATATTGTTTCTTCTTTAGCGTAAGCCCCGAATTTGGGACGAGGTTGCGTCAAAGAAAGCAAGCGGAATCGCTTGCTCCAGCCACGGTTGGTGTGGTACATAGCCCCATAGGTTTACGGCAGGAACCGTTGTTTCGGCCGCGGACGGACGGGGGAAGATTGGGAGCGTCGCCTTACTTGGCGGCGCGGCGTTTCGGAGGAAATCATGGTTGATCGGGAAAAGATAAAGGAACGCGTGGTTCAGATTGTTTCGAGCAATCTGGGCGTAAATAAGGAACAGGTGGCCGACTCCACGTCGTTCACCGAAGACATCGGCGCCGATTCGCTCGACATTGTCGAACTCGTGATGGAACTGGAAGAAGAGTTTGAAATCACGATTCCGGATGAGGAAGCCGAGAAAATCAAGACCGTTGGCGAAGCGATCGACTACATCGTCCGAGAGATGGGTAAGAAATGACGCGGCGGGTTGTGATTACGGGCCTGGGGACGGTCAATCCCCTGGCCTCCGACGTTAAGGCATACTGGCAAGGATTGCTTGCCGGTGAAAGCGGCATTGGTCCAATCGAACTTTTGGACAGTTCCGCCTTCAAGGTGCATTTCGCCGGCGAAGTCAAAAACTGGAAGCCCGACGCGTGGATCGAAGCCAAGGCGGCGCGCCGCCTGGATCGCTACGCGCAATTCGGCGTCATTGCCGCCATTGAGGCCGTCAAGGACAGCGGTCTGGACATCGCCAAGGAAGATCCTTTCCGCTGCGGCTGCATTTTCGGCACCGGCATCGGCGGCCTGGATGAATACGAGGAGCAACACCTCAAGTACCTCCAGGGGGGCGGTCCCCGCGGCATCAGCCCTTTCGTCATCCCCAAGATGATGCCCAATTCCGCCCCGGGCAATATCTCCATCCACTTCGGCCTTTCCGGACCCAATACGGCCGTCTGCACTGCCTGTGCTTCCGCCTCCAACGCCATCACCGACGCCCTCCGCGCCATCCAGCGCGACGAAGCCGACATCATGGTTTCCGGCGGCAGCGAAGCCGCCATCGTCCACATGGGTTTGGGCGGTTTCATCGCCGCCCGCGCCCTCTCCCAACGCAACGACGATCCCAAGGCCGCCAGTCGCCCCTTCGACAAGGATCGCGACGGCTTTGTGCTTTCCGAAGGCGGCGGCGTCGTCATTCTCGAAGAACTCGAACACGCGAAGAAACGCGGCGCCACCATCTATTGCGAACTCTTGGGCGCGGGCAGCACCGCCGATGCCTACAACATCACCGCCCCCCATCCCGAAGGCATGGGCGCCAGCCGGGCCATGCAGATCGCCCTCAAGGACGCCAAGCTCAACACGACCGACATCGACTACGTCAACGCCCATGGCACCAGCACCGATCTGGGCGATGCCGCTGAGACGCGGGCTCTCAAAAAGGTTTTCGGCAGCCACGCCCACAAGTTCGCCGTCTCCAGCACCAAAAGCATGATCGGCCACTTGCTCGGCGCTTCCGGCGGCGTCGAACTCATCGCCACCGCCCTCACGATCAAGCACGGCGTGATCCATCCGACCATCAACCTGCACACCCCCGACCCCGACTGCGATCTCGACTACGTTCCCAACACGGCCCGCGAAACCCGCGTTCGCTATGCCCTCTCCAATAGCTTCGGTTTCGGCGGCCATAACTGCAGTCTCGTTGTCGGCGCGTATACTTCCTAGCGGCGGCGTCCATGCGAATCTCCCTTCTGTTCGCTCTTTTGGCACCGATCCTCGTCCACGCCGCCGAGCGGCCTCTCCCAACCGCCGCTCCCGAAAAATTCAACCTTTCCGCCGAGACGCTGGCTCGCATCGACGACGCCGTTGAGCAGGCGATCAAAAAAGGCGACCTCCCCGGCGCCGTCGTCCTCGTCGTTCACAAGGGACACGTCGTCTTTCGCAAAGCCTACGGCAAACGCGGCGTCGAACACGGCAAGATGCTGCCCGAGATTGTCTTCGACCTCGCTTCGCTGACCAAACCCATCGTCACCGCCACCAGCATTTTCCTCCTCCTGGAACAGAGCAAACTGCAACTGACCGACCGCGTCGCCCGCCATGTACACGGCAAGCCCTTTCACGACGCTCCCATCACCATCGCCCACCTGCTGACGCACACCAGCGGACTCATCGCCGACAACTCCCTCAAGGATTATCAGGACGGCAAAGCAAAGGCGCTGGAACGCATTTACAACCTCAAACCCATCGCCGCGCCCGGCGCCAAGTTCATCTACAGCGACGTCGGCTTCATCGTCCTGGGCGACATCGTCGAACGCCTCAGCGGTCAATCCCTCGATGCCTTCGCGAAGAAAAATATCTTCGATCCGCTCGGGATGAACGAAACGGCATACAACCCTCCCGTCAATCTCAAGGAACGCGCCGCCCCCGCCGAAAAGCGCATGGGCCGTTGGATGTTGGGCGAGGTCCACGATCCGCGCGCCTTCGCCATGGGCGGCGTCGCCGGACACGCGGGCCTCTTTTCCACGGCCGACGACCTCGCCGTCTTTTCGCAAATGCTCTTGGGTCGAGGAGAATATCTAGGCAAACGCATACTGAGTCAGGCGAGCGTCAAGGAACTCACCGCCCCGCGTCCCGTCCCCGGACCGGATTTTTCGCGAACCTTCGGCTGGGACATGAACACGAAATTCTCGAGCAATCGCGGCGAACTATTCTCGAAAAACGCCAGCTTCGGCCACACCGGCTTTACTGGTACATCCCTCTGGCTGGACCCCGGCAGCGAGACCGCCGTCGTCTTCCTGAGCAACCGCGTCCACCCTGCCGGCAAAGGCAACGTCACCCGCCTCCGCTCCCAAGTCGCCACGCTGACGGCTGCTTCCCTGCCCAAGTAGTGCCTGGGCCGCTTGCGGCTTAGCGTTCGCAACGAAATAATCCCACGCGAAAGCTCCGCTCCCATTCTACCCGTGCCGGTAGAATACCGGCACCACGGCGTTGCGCCGCCGGTAGAATAGCGACATCACGAACAGGAGAAACGATGCGCATTCTGCTGACGAACGACGACGGCGTCTACGCCCCGGGCTTGCAAGCGTTACGGAAGGAACTCATGAAGATCGGCGACGTCACCGTCGTCGCCCCGGCAGGCGAACAAAGCGCCGTCGGCCATTCCATCACGCTCCTCACCCCGCTCTTGATCCAGGAAGTCGTCGACGAAAACCAACAACCCATCGGCTATGCCGTCGAAGGCCGGCCCGCCGACTGCGTCAAGCTGGCCCTGCTCGAACTCCTGGAGGAACCGCCCGACGTCGTCATCAGCGGCCTCAACGCCGGCTCCAACGCCGGCATCAACGTGCTTTACTCCGGCACCGTCGCCGCTGCCATCGAAGGCGCCTTCTTTCTCAAAACCAGCATCGCCTGCTCGCTCGAATACACCAAGCCCAAGCCGCTCGATTTCCCCAAGGCCGCCGTCTACGCCCGCCAGGTCATCGAGCAGATTCTCAGCCATCCCGTGGAACCCGGTTCTCTCTTCAACGTCAACATCCCCAGCCTGGAAAAAGGCCCCGTCCGCGGCGTCCGGGTCGTGCCGCAAAACATCGCGCAATACCGCGAGAAATACGACCGCCGCGTCGACCCGCGCGGCCGGGTCTATTTCTGGACCGGCGCGGACTTCGGCTGCCCCGACCCGCACCCCGATTCCGACGTCACCGCCCTCGCCGAAGGCTACATCACCGTCACGCCGCTTCAGTTCAACCTCACCCATCGCGAACGGCTAAGCGATATGCAAGAATGGAATTGGAAGTCGTTGTAACATTTTTGTGGCGCCGGTATGTTACCGGCACGATCCGTTTGTGGCGCCGGTATGTTACCGGCACGAATTTCCAAACTTTGAAGCCAGTCAGTTCGCAATGGTGATGTTTTCATGGGCAAACACTCCCCACCTCTTTCCCATCCCTCCTCAACCCACGGCGAAGAACTCCGCACGGCCGGACTCGCGCTCCGAGAACGGATCCTTGCCGAAGCACACGCCCGCGGCAATCAGCCGATGTCCGCGGAGGAACTTGCCGCCTGGAGATCAAAGTTTCAGGATCTCTTCCCTGCCGCGGACATCGATGAATTCCAGACCTGGCTGCGTCAGATGCGCGGAGAAGCGCCGACCTTGTCCAGCGTCGCCCATTCGTGCCGGTAACATACCGGCACCACAAAAGCGCTTGCGACATCCTCCCGTGCCCCGTATCATCTTCCCATACCCGCCGAGGTAAGAATCCGACGTTCCCACCTTCACGAAATCTGGAGAAGGTATCGATGCGATTGCTCTCTCTCACTCGGTCCGCGTGTCTTACGCTGGGCCTGCTCGTTCTTTGCACACCCCTGCACGCCGGCGATAAAAAGGCCGCGACGCCGTTCCTCCCCGGTTACAACCGCTTCTATCTCGATTCCAAGGAAAAAGGCGACGCCGTCCGCGGCGGCACGTTGCTCCTGGGCGAGTTGGGTTGCGTGCAATGCCACAAGGCCGAACCGGAGATCGCCAAGAGTCTCCAGACCAAGCAGGCGCCGATCCTCGACGGCGTCGGCAGCCGCATTCGCAAGACCTTCTTCAAGAATTTCCTCTTCGATCCGCAAACCGCCAAGCCGCACACGCTCATGCCGAACGCTCTGGGCGGCTTGCCTTCCGATGAACGCGAAAAGGCCGCCGAGGCGCTTGCGCATTACCTCGCCTCGACCGGCGTCGCCAAGCAACAAAAGCCGCAGCCCAAGGCCGTCGCCGCCGGCAAATCGACGTATCACCAACTCGGCTGTGTCGCCTGCCATGGCACCCGCGATGGCAAGGGCGACCAGGCCAAGATTAGCGAAACGTCCATCCCTTTGGGCGATCTCAAGGCCAAATACACGCTTACCAGTCTCACCGCGTTTTTGGAAAACCCGCACACCGTCCGCCCCTCCGGCCGAATGCCCCAACTTCTCAACGTCAAGCAAGCCAACGACGTCGCGAGCTATCTCCTCCAGGGCATCGGCATCGACCTCGCCGGCGCCAACATGAAATACAGCTACTACGAAGGCGCCTGGCAGAACCTGCCCGATTTCGCGAAGCTCAAAGCGAAGGCGTCCGGCATCGCCCCCGCCTTCGATATCAAAGTCGCCCCGCGCGCCGGCAATATGGCCCTGGTGTTCGAGGGATTCTTGGACATTCGCAAGGAAGGGCAGTACAAGTTTTGGCTCACCAGCGACGACGGCAGCAAGCTCTGGATCGATGACAAGCTCGTCGTCAACAACGACGGCGTCCACCCGCCCGCGGTCGTCAACGCGTCCACGTTCCTGAAAACCGGCCCGCGCCCCATCAAGGTCGCCTTCTTCAACGCCGGTGGCGGCGCCGAACTGCGCTTGGAGTTTCAAGGCGCCGGCGTCCCCAAGCAGGAGTTGCATTCGTTCGTCCGCGCCACGGAAAATGAACCCAAGGTCGCCAAGAAGGAAAAATCTAAGACCGAGTTCATTCTCGACGAGACCTTGGTCGCCAAGGGCAAGGAATTGTTTCAATCCGTTGGTTGCGCCAGCTGCCATCAGTTGAAAGAATCCGACAAACCGTTGCCTTCGAAGCTGGAAGCCCCCGCGCTGGCGAAGCTGCGTGCGGGCCAGGGCTGCCTCTCGTCCACGCCCGGCAAGAACGTCCCGCACTTCACGTTGCCCGCCAAGGCCAAGAGCGATATCGCCGCCGCCCTCGCCAGCTTAAGCGCCGGCGCGCCGAAGCTCACCAAGGAAGGAATCATCCATCGCACCTTTGTCACCTTCAACTGCTACGCCTGCCATGAACGCGACAAAGTCGGCGGCCCCGAAGACATCTGGAACGCCCACTTCACCACCACGCAGCCCGAAATGGGTGACGAAGCACGCATCCCCCCCTCGCTCACCGGCGTCGGCGCCAAGATGCAACCCGCTTACCTCAAGCACATCTTTGCCAGCGGCGTCAACGACCGCCCCTACATGCACACACAAATGCCCAAATTCGGCATCGAAAACGTCGGCCATCTCATCGACGACTTCGCCGCCCTGGACAAGCTGACGGCGATCGAAAAAGTCTCCTTCGGCGTGACGCATGCCAAGGCGAAGGCCGACGCCCGCTACATGGTCGGCGGACTCGCCATCGGCTGCGTCAAATGCCACACCTTCAACGGCAACAAAGCCGAGGGCGTCCAAGGCATGGACATGGTCCTCATGCCCAAGCGGGTCCAGCGCGACTGGTTTCATCATTATCTCCTCACACCGATGGCGCTGCGGCCCGGCACCCGCATGCCCGAGGCCTGGCCCAAAGGCGTCAGCCCGCTGCCCAAGATTCTCGGCGGCGATACGGCCAAGCAGATCGAGGCGATCTACATCTATCTCGCCGACGGCAAGGCCGCCCAATTGCCTCTGGGAATCAACAAGAAGTTCATTCCGCTCGTGGCCGAGGGCGAGGCGATCATTTATCGCAACTTCATCCAGGGCGCCGGCGCGCGGGCGATCGGCGTCGGTTATCCCGAACAGGCGAACCTCGCCTTCGACGCCAACGACCTCCGCATCGCCATGATCTGGCAAGGCGCCTTTATCGACGCCGCCCGCCATTGGTTGGACCGCGGCGTCGGTTATCAACCTCCCCTGGGCGACAACATCCTCGCCTTCCCCAGCGGTCCCAGCGTCGCGATTCTCGCCAAAGAGGACGAACCCTGGCCCACGAAGGCCTTGAAGGAAACTAACCATTTCAAGGGCTACCGCCTCACCAAGGACCAGCGCCCCACGTTCCTTTACGAAGTGAGCGGCATTCATGTGGAAGATTTCCCCAACCCCGCCCCGGCCAAGACGGGTTTCCCCCACATGAAACGCACGCTCACCGTCTCGGCCGACAAAGCGCCCGCGAACGCCTACTTCCGCGCCGCCTTCGGCAAGAAAATCGAAGCCGAAAAAGACGGCTGGTACAGCGTCGACGGCCTTTGGCGCGTCCGCGTCACCGGCGCCGAACCTCGCATCCGCGCGTCCGGCGCCGGCAACATGGAACTGCTCGTGCCGCTTTCCTTCAAGGACGGCAAAACGGAAGTCACGCAAGAAATCTCCTGGTAACCAGGTAACCAGGCCGATGGCGCAAGCCATCGCCCCTTACCCCGAAGGGGTTTTGGTCACAAAGCCAACGCGTTGAAACCGCCTGTATTTACCCCGAAGGGGTTTTGGTCACAAAGCCAACGCGTTGAAACCGCCTGTATTTACCCCGAAGGGGTTTTGGTCTCAAAGCCAACG
>Ga0163144_10010211_pt1 | contig 20046 bp, 12 predicted proteins | sample OliLak19BULKMAT1_FD_123175 | JGI IMG/M metagenome (GOLD analysis project Ga0163144, IMG submission 123175) | Freshwater microbial mat bacterial communities from Lake Vanda, McMurdo Dry Valleys, Antarctica - Oligotrophic Lake LV.19.BULKMAT1 | ecosystem: Environmental > Aquatic > Freshwater >... | reverse complement strand
TGGAGTTGCACGGTGAGGAGGACGAAGGGCGGGCGGGCGTCGGGTCGCTTCAGCCGCAAGCCCAAACCCTTCCGCCGGCAGCCGGGACTACAAATAAAAAAAGCCCCCGCGTCGCCGCGGTGGGACGCGGCGGCGCGGGGGCCGAGGGTGAATCGCGGGCAAGAGGCCGGGCCGTGGATTAGAACGCGCCCTTGACGCCGAGGGTGAACTTCGCGCCGAAGGCACCGTGGCGGATCAGGTTGCCCTGGTGCACGGCGTAACGCACGGAGGGCGCGGCGGTGACGTTGGCGACGTTCAGGAAGATCGTGGCGCGACGGCTGAGCTGATAATCGGCGTTCACGTCGATCTGGAGGCGTTCCTTCTCATAGGTCGAAACGCCGTTGGTGCCGGCCGCGGTGAGCAGGCGCTCGCCGAGCCAGTTGAACTTGATTTGGGAGTTGATGCGCTGGCCGCGGTAGCTGAGGCCGGTGTTGAAGGCGTGCTTCGGGGTGCCGCTGCCGCCGACGAACAAATTCGGAGCCTTCGGCGCGGTGTAGGTGTAGTTGGCGAAGACGCCCAAGCCGCTCGCAGGGCCGGGGAGGAAGGAGAGCTGTTGCGAGTAATCGATCTCAAAGCCCCAGATGGAGGTGGCGGGGCCGTTGACGACGCGGTTGTAGTCGGCGGAGGTGGCGACGAGGTTCGCGGGGATGAAGCCGGCGTCGATGATGTCTTGCGGGACGTTGTCGAGGGTGAAGTCCGTCGTGGTCGTGACCTGCGTGTCCTTGAGTTTCTTGTAGAACACGCCGGCGGAAACGACGCCGACGGGCTCGAAGTAGTATTCGATGCGGCTGTCGAAGTTGTCGGCGTATTCCGGCCGGAGGTCGGGGTTGGCGGTCTGGAAGGTGGTCTGGGTGTCGTTGATCACGAGGCTGCGCGCGACGTTCTGCACATCGGGCCGGAGGATCGAGCGGTAGTAGGCGCCGCGCAGGATGAGGTTCTGCCCCTGATTGTAGCGGACCTGCATCGAGGGAAAGAAGTCGTCGTAGGACTGCTCCTTGTTGCGGCGGCTGCCGTAACGGGCCTGGATGTAGTTGAAGTTGTTTGTATCCGTGGTTCCGGACAGCGCGACCGCGCGGGGTCCGCCGATATCGTCGAAGGCCCGGCCCTGCGTCTCCGTGCTCTCGAAGCGCAGGCCGGCGACGAGCTGGAGATTCTTCGAAGGCTTGGTGTTGCCGAGGAGGTAGGCGGACTGGATGGTCTCCTCGAGGTCCCACATGCTTTGGAGGCGGTTGCGGAAGTTCGTGGCGGCCTGGGCCTGGGTCAGGAAGAACGGCTGCTGGGCGGCGGTGGAGACCGCGTAGGGATCCGTGTTGCCGCCGCGGAAGAGGTCGTAGAGCCGCCATTTGTCGAGCGCGGCGGGCGCGCCCACGACGCCGTTGAGATCCGTAATGGTTTCTCCCTTACGCGGCTTCGGCGTGTAGGGATCGTTGTAGCTGGCGAGGTTGATGCCGCCGGCGGCGGGGTTGACGTTCATCGACCAGACCTTGGTCCAGGTCTCGATGTCCTTCACGAGGAGCCGGCGGTCGGCGCCGAATTTCAGGATGGTGGGCGCGCGGAGCTGCGGGAGCTTCAGGGTGACGTCGGCCTTGCCGGTGAAGAACTGGTCCTTCGCGTCGCGATGCGCGGTCTGGGCGGTGTTGTTGCTGGTGTAGTTCGCGAGGTTGAAGTAACTGCTGTTGTTGCTCGTGGCGCCGCCGATCTGGCGGAGCTGGAGGGCGGGGCTGCCGGGGGCGGCGGTGAAGCCCCAGCTCACGCCGTTCATGCGGGCGGAGACGATGTTGAAGAAGCCCTCGGCGTCGGAGTCATACCACTGGTAGGAGCGCGAGTAGGAGAACGAGCCGTCGAAGCTGAGCGTGTCGGAGAGTTTCCACGCGACGGCGGGATTGAAGGTGAAGGTCGCGCCGTATTTGCGGAAGTTCGTGCCGGCGACGGTGACGGAGTTCGCGGTGTCGGCGGCGCTGGCCGCCGTGGTGGTCATCGTGGTCGCAGTGGGGCCCGAATTGGTCGCGGCGTTGGCGCCGAGCGTCCAGTTCCGGTTGTGGAACGGGGCGTCATACATGTTGTAGCTGGTGCGCAGCGCGAGGATGAGGTCGTTCGTGGCCTTGAAATCGAGATTGAGCAGGAGTGAGTCGCGGAAGGTGGGCTTGAGTCCGTCCTGCCAGTTGACCTGGTTGACGCGGGGGATCTCCGTCGCGTTGTTGGAAGGATCGGCGTCGAAGGTGCGGCCGAGGTTGGCGATGATCTTCTGCTCGACGTAGGTGCCGGTGTGGTTGAGGGAGGCAATGACGCCGAGGCGGCCGCCGAGCAGCGTATCCGAAAACTCGAGCGAGCCGCCGGGGAGGGCCTTGTAGCGCTCCTCGTTGTCCCAGCCGATGGTCTTGCCGAGGGTCATGGCGTATTCGTTGAGCGTGAGGTTGGCGTTGTAGCGGATGCGGCGGCCCTTCTGGTTGAGGGCGCTCTTGCTTTTCACGTTGATCGAGCCGGCGAGACTGTCGGCGGGCTGGTCGGCCAGCGGCGTCTTGTTGAGCTCGATGGTGTCGACGGTGGAGAGCGAGACCTGCTCGAACTGGAAGCTGCGGCCGGTGGCGATGCCGAAGTCGGCGGACGCGACGGGATTGCCGTCGATCGTGACGCTGGCGTATTTGGCGGAGAGGCCGCGGACGCGGACCTGGCGGGCGTCGTTCTCAACGTAGTCGATGGAGAGGCCGGACATGTATTTGAGGAACTCGCCGACGTTGTCCTCGGAAACCGTGCCGAAGGCGTCGGAGGCGATCACGGTCTTGATGTTGGGCGCCTGCTTCTGATCGACGATGGCCTTGGCGTTGCCTTCGCGGGTGCTGCCGACGACGAACGCGCTCAACTTGAGGACTTCGCCGTATTGGCCGCTGGTGAGATTGAAATCGAGGGAGGCCGAGCCGCCCGCGATGACGGAGACCTTTTGCGGCAGCGCATCGAGGCCGGGGTAGGAGGCCGTGAGCGAGACTTCACCGGCAGGGACGCCGGTGAGGACGTAACGGCCGCCGGCGACGGTGGTCGTTGATGTATCCGTGCCGACGATGCGGACCTCGGCGTTTTCGAGGTAGGCGCCGGTGGCGGTGTTGGCGACGCGGCCGGAGACGGTGCCCGTGCCGCTCTGGGCGAAAGCGCCCAGCGTGGTGAGGGCGGCCAGCGCGGCGAGACGCGCGAGGCGGACCAGTCCGCGCGGGCCGGCGGAGTTGGGAAGAGCAGGGATGGAGTTCATGCAGGGTTGGGTCGGGTTTGACGTTGGGTGTGGGCAGGGTTTGCAGCAGAAAAACACGGGTGGTGCGCGATGCGCAGCGGTCGAACCCGGGCGCGGACGTCGCAGCCGGCAGGAACCGGCAGGGGCGGGCGGGCTGAGGGGCAGGCCACCGCGGACACGTGTCCGCGTCAATCGCTTTCTGCGGTCCGGCGCGGGATTTTTTGCCTGACGGGCAGGCAGCCCGGCCAAAACGCGGCCGGGATCGATCGCTCGCTCGCTCGGTCGCGTCGCGTGACGCGGGGGGTGCAAATGAAAGTGAAGTCACTTGCCCAACCAAAGCCACGTCGGTGCGGCCGACCCACCCCGCAGGTTTGTCACGTAATACGTGACAAACCGATCGTTCTGTCCCAGCGGGGGCGGGCTCGTTTGTCACTTAATAAGTGACAAACGGTCGCGGCCGGACGGTGCGGCGGTGGCCGGGGGCACTGACTTCACTTTCAATTACACCCTGGGGCGGGTGTGCGGGTGTGCGGGTCGTTGACAGGCCGGCGCGCGCGGGGACATTTTTCCGTCGCTCGTCCGCTTCCCAAACGTGCCGCCCTCCCGCAAAACCAAAGTCCCTGCCATCCTGCGATCGACGGCTGATTTTGCGCGGCATGTGGGGCTGGCGCGCACGACGGTCTCGCGCGTGCTCAACGGACAGCCGGGCCTGAAGCAGAAAACGATTGATCGCGTGCAGCGGGCGCTCGCCGAAACGGGCTTCACCCCGAATGCGCATGCGCTGCATCTGAAGGGCAAGCGCACGTCGATGATCGGAATTTGCATGGAGGACCTCGCGACGCCGCCGGGCGTGCGCAAGCTCGCGACGCTGCAGCGCGTGCTGCGCTCGCGGGGATTCTCTTCGCTGATCGAGGTGTTCACGCCGGGTGCGGGCCGCGAGGTCGTGCGGCACTTTCTCTCGCTGCGGGTCGAGGCGGTGGTGTTCATCGGCCATTTTCACCGCGAGGAGATCGAGGCGCGAATCGCGGAGCTGATTGCGCATGGGATTCCTCACCTCGTGATCGATCACTACGGGCTGAAGAACGCGAACACGGTGTCGCTCGACCGCGCCGCCGGGATGGAAGCGGTGATAAACCATCTCCTGGGGTTGGGCCACCGGACCTTCGGCCTGCTCGGCATCACCAAGGGCCCGGTGAGCCGGATCGACCGACTGAGCGGGATTCAGGCGGCATTGCGCGCGCAGGGACTCGACCTGGCGACGTGCACCGTCACGCTCGATCATCTGCACGAGCGGCAAAATGATTTTCGTTACGGGCGCAGTCTCGCCGGCAGCTTCATGGCGCTGCCGATCCGTCCCACGGCCTTCATCGGCCACAACGACGAGATCGCGATCGGCGCCTTGCGCGGCTTTCAGGAGGCGGGGCTGAAGCTGCCGCGCGATGCGTCGATCACGGGCTTCAACAACCAGGACATCTGTCACATGACCTCGCCGACGCTGACGACGGTCGATCAGAGTATCGACACGACGATCGCGATGGCGGCCGAGGTGGTCCTCTCCCAACTCGATCAACCGCTGCGGGCAAAGCCGATTATCAAGACGATCGAGCCGAAGCTGGTTGTCGGCGACTCGACGGGGCCGGCGAGAGGGTAGGGCGCGGGATCGGTGATGGGTTATCGCTTATTTCTTATTGGGCAATTTTCGGACAATTTGCCAATGAGCGATAAGCGATAACCAATGACAATTATCGGCCCGTTGCGCCGATCGCCAGCGCGCGCGACCGCAGCACTTCGAAGTGCGTCTCCGGAATGATCGGGCCCAGGTGCATCACGGTCTCGGCGCCGAGGAGCGACGCGAGATCGCCGCAGGCGGGGAGCGGCCAGCCCTTCAAGTGACCATAGAGGAAACCGGCGGCCCAGGCGTCGCCGGCGCCGTTGGTGTCGATCACATCGGCGACCGCCACCGGTGCGATGCGGTGCAACTCGCCTTCATGCGCGATCCACGCGCCGTCCCGGCCGACTTTCACCGCGGCGAGCACGCCGCACTCGGAGAGTTTCTTCGCGAGGGTCGCGTAGGGCGCGGCGTGGTCCTGGAAGAGCGCGCGGATCTCGTCTTCGTTGGCGAAGACGACATCGACGCCGCGCTTGAACTGGCTGAACAGCCAGTCGCGCGAGGCGTTGACCACCTCGAACGACGAGAGGTCCACGCTCGTGGTGCAGCCGGCGGCGCGCGCCGCGGAGAGCACCGCGTTGGCCAGTGCCTGATTGAACACGAGGTAGCCTTCGATGTGCGCGTGACGGCAGCCGGTGAAATCGGCCGCGGTGATCTCCTCCGGCGCAAGCGTCATGGCGGCGCCGAGACAGGTGCGCATGGTGCGCTGCGCGTCGGGCGTCACGAGCGCGAGGCAGCGGGCGTTGGCCTGCGCGCCGTGCTTGAAGCGGGTGCCGTCGACGCCGGCGGCTTCAAACGCGTGGCGGTAGACGCGCGCGAGGTCGTCGTGGCCGAGCTTGCCGAGGAAGGTGGCGTTTAGGCCGAGGCGCGCGGCGTTGTAGGTGGCGTTGGCCGCCGAGCCGCCCGTGGCGTAGGCCGGCTCGCCGTCGAGCAGGCCGACAATGCGCTGCATCTCATCGTGGTCGACGAGCACCATGCCGCCCTTCTCGCCGGCGACGTTTTTCTGGAGAAACTCGTCCGGCACGCGAGCGAGCAAATCCATGATGGGCGAACCGACGCCGATGAGATCGAAGGTGGTGGAGGCCATGAAATATTTTTAAGCAGGAAGCCAGGAAGCCAGGAAAAAGAGGCAGTGATTCATGGCTTCATGGTTTCCTGCTGAATCAATACTACCCGGAGATCGTCAGATTGGTCGCGAGCAACGGCTCGTCGTCGATCTCGATCAGCAACGAGTAGTCGCCGGGCTGGGGGAACGAGAGATTGCGGATTTCGTTGATGAGATTGATCCGGTGCAGAGGGCTCTGGGACTCGAACGGCCGTTCGAGCAGCGGCTGCGGGTTGGTGGCGTTGAGGCCCATCGAGATCTTCAACTTGTGCTCGCCCACGCTGCAGTCGGTGATGGTGAGAAACCAGACCATGAAGGGATGCGTGACCGGGAACTCCCGCGCCTGGATGTTCGAAAAAATCCCGAGGATGGTGTGCTTCCCGGAGCCCGGATCGATGTGGACGCCGTCACACGTGAGCCAGGCGAGAAGCTGCGGTTTTGAATGCACCACGGAGTGAGAGTGAAAGTGAGAGTGAAAGTGAAGGTGAAAACGGAATGGCGGTGAAAAGACCCGGGGCGTGGCGGTCGGCGGAAGAGTGGCTTGCGTTTCACTTTCACCTTCACTCTCACTTTCACTTCCTGTGCTCGCCGAAGTCGTCTCGAAATCCTATTTTATCGATCTCAACGGCTATCCGCGGTGGCTGGTCGTGCTCGTCGGCACGCTCGTGGCGGCGCTGCTGATCTGGATGGGGATGAAGCTGCTGAAGGTCGCGCTGTGGCTGCTGTTTTTCCTCGTGTTGTTCGGGGGCATCGCGTGGGCGGTGTGGGAATTGGTGAAATAAGGGGGCTGCGGCGTCTTGCCGGCGCGGGCCGCAGCGGACGCCGTTGCCACTTCTTCCGAACTTTTCCTTGCGCGCTCGAATCACGCGGCCTCAACCTCGTATCCCGTGAAATACATTTTCGTCACGGGTGGCGTGGTTTCGTCGTTGGGCAAGGGTCTGACGGCGGCGGCGTTGGGGGCGCTGCTGGAGATGCGCGGGCTGACCGTGCGCATCCAGAAATTCGATCCCTATCTGAACGTCGACCCCGGCACGATGAGCCCGTTTCAACACGGCGAGGTCTATGTGCTCGAGGATGGCGCGGAGACGGATCTCGACCTCGGCCACTACGAGCGTTTCACGAGCGGAAAACTTTCGCGGCTCAACAGCCTGTCGTCCGGCCAGGTCTACGAGGCCGTGATTCAGAAGGAACGCCGCGGCGATTACCTCGGCAAAACCGTGCAGGTGATTCCGCACGTGACGAACGAGATCAAGGACCGCATCTACGCGGGCGGCAAGGACGCGGACGTGCTCATCACGGAGATCGGCGGCACCACGGGCGACATCGAGGGGTTGCCGTTTCTCGAGGCGATGCGGCAGTTCGCGCTCGAGGTCGGGCCGAAGGACGTGGTGTTCATCCACGTGACGCTCGTGCCGTTCCTGAAGGCCGCCGGCGAACTGAAGACGAAGCCCACGCAGCAATCGGTCGCCAAGCTGCGCGAGATCGGCATCCAGCCGCACGTGCTCGTGTGCCGCACCGATCACCCGCTGGACCACGATCTGCGCGACAAGCTGTCGATGTTCTGCAACGTCCCGGTGAAAGCCGTGATCGAGTGCCGCGATGTCGACCACTCGATTTACGAGCTGCCGCTCGCGTTGCAGAAAGAGGGCATGGATCAGCTCGTGCTCGATCTCTTCGGGCTGAAAAATCCGCCGCCGGAGAAAAACATCTGGGAGGAGATCGTCCGCCGCATCCTCAACCCGAAGCACGAAGTGACGATCGGCGTCGTTGGCAAATACATCGAGCTGCAGGACGCCTACAAATCCGTCTACGAATCGATCACGCACGCGGGCATCGCAAACAACTGCAAGGTGAACATCCGCCGGATCGATGCGGAGGACGTGGAGAAAAAGGAGAAGGGCGGGCTCGCATTGCTGAAGGGTCTCGACGGCATCCTCGTGCCCGGCGGCTTCGGCGATCGCGGCACCGAGGGCAAGATCGCCGCGGCGAGATACGCGCGCGAAAACAAGGTCCCGTATTACGGCCTGTGCCTCGGTTTGCAGATCGCGGTGATCGAGTTTGCGCGCAATGTGCTGAAGCTGCAGGGCGCGAACAGCATGGAGTTCGATCCGCGGCCGGCGCACGCCGTCATCAACATGATGGAGGAGCAGAAGCAGATCATCGACAAGGGCGCGACGATGCGGCTCGGCAGCTACGAGTGCGCGCTCACCCCCGGCACGCTCGCGCACAAGGCCTACGGCGCCGACAGCGTGCGCGAGCGGCACCGGCATCGTTACGAGGTGAACAACGCCTATGTCGGCCAGATGCAGCGCGCCGGGATGATCGTGAGCGGCATCAATCCGCGCCGAAATCTCGTCGAGGTGATGGAGCTGAAGGGTCACCCGTGGTTCCTCGGCACGCAGGCGCACCCGGAATTTCAGTCGAAGCCGAACAAGGCGCACCCGCTCTTCGCGGCGTTCATCGGCGCGGCGTTGAAGGAAAAGCGCAAAGGCGTTAAGCGCGAAGACGCGAAGTCGCCAAGAAAGGCCGCGAAGAAGAAATGAGGAATTCAGAAGCCATGAAACCAGGAATCATTTTTTGGCTTCCTGGTTTCTGAATGAGTCTTCCGTCGTATTGGTTCTGAATGCTCTTCGATCCCAAAAAACTCCTCCTCATCGCCGGCCCTTGTTCGCTCGAGAGCGAAGCGGTCTGCCGCACCGTGGCCGAGGCGCTCGTGCGGCTGCGCGAAACCCAGCCGGAGCTGAACATCGTTTTCAAGGGCTCGTTCGACAAAGCGAACCGCACCTCCGCCGCCGGTCCGCGCGGCACCGGCATCGAAGCCGGACTCGCGCTGCTTGCACTGGTGAAGAAGGATTATGGCTTTCCCGTGCTCACCGACGCGCACGAGTCGGCGCAGGTCGCCGCGGTCGCGGCCGTGTGCGACGTGATTCAGATCCCCGCGTTTCTCTGCCGGCAGACCGACCTCTTGCTCGCTGCCGCTGCGACCGGCCGGATCGTCAATGTGAAGAAGGGACAGTTCCTTTCGCCGCAGGAAATGGTCCATGTGACCGGCAAGCTGCGCGAGGGGCAGGCGCGCGAGATCTGGCAGACGGAGCGCGGCACGACGTTCGGCTACCAGAATCTCGTGGTCGACATGCGTTCGTTCGCGATCATGCGGCAGAACGCGTATCCGACAATTTTCGACGCGACGCATGCGGTGCAGCTTCCCGGCGCCGGTGGCGGCAAGAGCAGCGGACAGCGCGAATTTGTCGCGCCGCTGGCGAAGGCGGCGCTCGCAGCGGGCGCGGAGGGATTGTTCATCGAGACGCACCCGGATCCGGCCAACGCGATCAGCGACGGACCGAACATGATTCCGCTCGCCGAAATGCCGGGGCTGATGGCGGCGTGTCTCGCGGTGTGGCGCGCGGTGCGGGCGTAGGTCACGAATCGTTCTCGTTCCTCGTTCTCGTAATCGTCTTCTCTGGAGGACGAAGGGTGCGAGCGGGCAGTCGTGAGAAAGAGAACGAGAAAGAGAACGAGGAACGAGCGCGGTGGGGGGCGGATCTGTCAGTTGGCGGTGATGCAAAAGCTACGCTACCGGGCAACCAATCCGATTTTTGAAACGCGGAGGTCGCGGAGCGCGCGAAGAAATTCCTTGGCGATGGGTGGCTTGGCTCCGCGCTCTCCGCGCTCGCCGCGTTTCACACTGTTTTGGTTTGGCGAATGCCTTCAGTGCTACCGCCAACTCGGAGGAACGCCCGCGGTGGGGGATGGGCGGCGCGGCCCTTGACCGTTTGGGACTGGCTCCCACACTGCCCCGAACCGAACCTCTGGATGGATACCTTTTTAATTGAAGTGCCGATGCCGTCGATGGGCGCCACGGTAACCGAGTTGACGATCATCACGCTGAAAATCGCACCCGGCGACCGCGTGACCAAGGGCCAGAAGATCGCCGACCTCGAGAGCGACAAGTCGGTCTTCGAATTCGAGTCGCCGTGCGATGGCACGATTCGGGCCGTGCTCGTGAAGGCGGGCGATGTGCAGCCGGCAGGTGCGCCGTTCCTGCACATCGAAACGGCCGACGATTCGTTGCGCCACCTTGCGGCGCAGCCGCCGGCCTCGGCGGCCGGTCCCGCCACCACTGCCGCCGCTGCGCCGGCCGCGCAGGCCCCCGCGGCCCTCATCTGGACGCCGCGCGCCACCAAGCTCGCGCAGGAGGCGGGCCTCGACCCGGCGGCGATCAGCGACATCGCGGCGACCGGCCCCGGCGGCCGTGTATCGGGCGATGACGTAACGCGTTACTTGGCGGCGCGGAAGTCTTGAGTGGACGCGTGGCCGGGCCCGGCTTTGATGGCGTTTGATTGAGCACCAACCCTGATACGGTTCGCATCGCGGGCGTCGGACACGCCGCACCGGCCAGCATTCGCGCCAACAGCGAGATATTGAAGGCATTTCCGCATCGCACGGAGGACGAGATGATCCGGCTGACGGGCATCACGGAGCGTCGTTATGCCGCGGATGACGAGACGGCGACCGATTTGGCGGCGATTGCCGTGCAACACGCCCTCACGCAGGCCGGTATGAAGGCCTCGGAGATCGATGGCATCATCATGGCCACGATTATCCCCGATCAGCCTGTGCCCTCCGCCGCCAGTGCCCTCGCGCGCCGGCTGGGCATCCCGCGCGCGCTGGCCTTCGATCTCAATGCCGCGTGTTCAGGCTGGCTCTACGCGCTCGAGGTCGGCCGCACCTTCATCCGCTGCGGCACGGCGAAAAACATGATCGTGGTCACGGCCGAATTGTTGTCGCGGATCACGAACCCGCAGGATCATGAGACGGCGTTCCTGTTTGGCGACGGCGCCGGCGCGGCGATCCTCACGAACGGCTCGGGCGGCCACCGGCTGCACCGGATGGGCCTGAGCGGCGACGCCGATCAGTTCGACGCGATCCAGCGACCGGGCGGCGGCGCTTTGATGCCCTGGCCCGAGTCGGAGGGCGGTGACATGAAGCATTTTTACCTCCAGATGAACGGCACCTCGGTGTTCAAGCACGCCGTGGTGGGTTTCGCCGAGCAGATCGAGCAGACGCTCGCGCGGGAAAACCTGAAGCCCGATGACATCTCGTGGATCGTCCCGCATCAGGCCAACGCCCGCATCCTCACCGCGGTGAGCAAGCGCGTGGGGATTCCCTACGACAAGTTCGTCGTGACGATCGGCAAGTATGGCAACACCAGCGCCGCGAGCGTCTCGATGGCGCTGGGCTGGGCGGCGGAAGAGGGCATTTTCACCGACGGCGACCGTATTATTTTCTGCAGTGTCGGCGCCGGGCTGACGTTTGCAGGGGGATTGCTGGTGTGGTGAGGAGCCTGCCCGAGCGGCGCGAGCGCGGATATTTCACACTCACGATGAACTCATGAAATCCCCGCTCGTTCCTCGTATTGTTTTTCTCGTCACGCTGGCGATGGGCGCGGGTGCGGCGGCATCGTGCAGCCGGAATGCGCCCGAAGCGGCCGCGCCGAAATCCACCTCCACGCCCAAGCCCGAAACGAAGGCGGAGCAGAAACCCGTGGTTGGTGTGCCGGCCAAATCCGCGCCCCAGCTTTTTTCGACTGACGACGTTCCCGCCTCAATCCGGGCGATCATGGAAGTCACGGGACCCGAACGCCGGCAGGCGCTCGAAGATTTGGCCGGAGCGCTGGCCCGTCACGATCCGCAGCGGGCAGCGGATTTGGTGAAGCGCATGCTGGCGGAACAGGGGGAGGGGAGTCGCGATGCGTATGCCGTTGTCTCGGGTTTCGCGTCCGACTATGCGGCGATGAATCCGGCGGCGGCGGCGGCGTGGGCGGAGTTTCTGCCGCTGTCGCTGAAGTTCGGCGCGTTGACGTTCGTGGCCCAACAATGGGCCAGGGCCGATCTGGCGGGTGCGACGACCTGGGCGGAGGGAATCGGCGAACCGAGCCTTCGGGCGGCGATGCTGCGGCGAATTAGCGAAGAATTGGAGCGCTCGGGTGAAGCCATGGCGACCGGCGCATGGGCGAAACGGCTGGCGGGATCGGCGGATGCGGCGCAGCACACCGAGACGATCGCGCGGCTGTGGGCGCGGACCGATGTGCAGGGCGTGTTTCAATGGGCGGCTCAGGTGGAGGAACCGGCACGGCGCACGACGGCGGTGGTAGCCATCGCGGCTGCGGTCGCCGAGCAAGATCCGCGGGTGGCGGCCGCATGGATTGGACAATTTCCGATGGGCGAGCTGCGCACCCAGGCGGCCATCACTGTCTCCGCCAAGTGGGCGAAATCCGATCCGAAAGCAGCGCTGCTGTGGGCGGAAAGTTTGGGCGACCCGCCATTGCTTGAGGTTGTCACGCGCAACGTAGCGCCGGGCTGGATCGCCAAGAATCCAGAGCAGGCCACGGAGTGGATTCAGCGCGTGCCGATTTCCGACCAGACCAAGCAGTATGTCTTGCCGGGGCGGTGATTTGAAACCCGCGGCGCTGGCGCGTTCGGCTACCCCGGTTAAATCCGCGCCGATCAAGGCCGCGGCCTATTTCTTTGGATTGGTGAGCCTCGCCACGGCTTCTTCTGCCTGCAGGCGGACGAGTTCCTCCGGATCCTTCGATAGATTTTTCAGGGCGTTAACTACCTTTTCGTCCGCCGTTCCCACTATGCCCAACGCCACGGCGGCCTTGCCGCGAACCGACCATTGGGAATCCGCCAGGCAGACCAGCAGTTCCGGCACCGACGCGGCGGCGGGTTGACCGATTTGCGCCAGCGTTTCCGCCGCAAATCCCCGCACGATTCCTTCATCGTGTTGAAGGGCTTTGATCAAATACGGCACGGCTGGCGCGCCCAAGCGCGCCAACGCTACCTGCGCCCTCCCCGGCACCACCTCTTCATGGGTGGGCTGGAACATCGCGATCGTAGCCGGCACCCAGAGTTCCGGTGCCTCGCCAATGTGTGACAACGAAGTCGCCGCGCCCACACGGACGGCCGCCTTGTTCTCCTTGGAAAGCAACGCGGCGAGAGGAACGACCGCCTCCTTTGCTGCCCGACCGATTGCCCCCAGGGCTCCGATCGCACTCGTCTGCACCGCCTGGCTCTTGTCCTGCAGCAGCGGGATCAACGCCGGAACGGCAGCGGCCGCCGGAGCACCGATCAGGCCGATGGTCTGGGCAGCCATGGCGCGAACTCCTTCCTCCTTGTCTTCCAGCAAGCCGATGGCGACCGGCACCACCAATTTCGCTTTCGTTGGGTCGATCCGAAAAAGCGTGTCGGCACCGTAGAGGCGGGCAAAGGCCCTGGTATCTTTTACCGACTGCTCAAGTGCTGGGATCGCCAGCGGCCCGAGCCACGTCAGGCAGATCGAAGCGTTATAGCGCACCGGCCACTCTCCATCGTTCAGCGCTTCGATCAGCGCCGGCACGACGTGGTCGGCCGGTTGCTGGATTTTCCCCAAGGCCCGCACAGAATTGGCCCGCACCCGCACGTCCGCGTCGTTCAGGCGTTCGATGAGTGCTGGCACCGCGCTGCGCGCGTCTGGCCCGATGGTTGCGAGTTCCTCCGCGGCGTTGCGGCGAACCTCGACATTGGCGTCGGTCAGCCTGGCGATTGACGCAGCGATGTCCTGGCCCGCTACGCTTGAGGCGAGCAAGGCGCAAGTGAACAGCATGCCAAGCGTTCGGAGTAGTCTGAGCTCGAAGGTTTTTTTCATGGGAGTGGGAGCAACGATGGGATGCGAGTTCAGTCGTTATCAACGCCCCCGAGATTTCGTCGAGCCAATCTTCGCCGCCGCGATTCGTTGAGGGATCGCCAAGGGCGCGAGCGCAGCGCAGTCGTAATCGCAGGAGGACGGAGTTTCGTCACAGCGGTTACCGAGGACCTTCTTGAGCAGTCCTTGGCTGAATTAGGTAAACTTACGTAAAAAGCCATTGACCGTGCAGATTGGATAAGTTGGTCTTCAGTCACTGATTCAAGGCGCTGCTTGGTGAACGACCCGAGATTGATGTCTCAAGATTCTTAAGTTGGGTCGCAGCTAAGCAAGACTTCGAGATCATCCACTCCCTCCCCCTGACCACCTCCATGCTTGCGAGCCGGAATCCCGATTAACCGCGGCAACGCATTGCCGTTGTTCACGGTTCCGTTCGTTTCGAGCGGCATCTGGTTGGGATTTCGTCGGTCAGGTCCAGTTCGATTCCACAATGAAACAGATCCAGTTGCGACAAATGCCTCGTGCCGTGCTCCTGACGCTTGCTGCGTCCGCGAGTGCGTTGTTCCCGCTCAACACCCAGGCCAACAGCCTGATTACCTACACCACCACCGCGCAGTTCAATGCCGGAAATCCTGCCGGCGTCACCGTGACATCGGACCAAGTCCAGTTGAGTGGCGTGGTTTCCCTGCAACCATTCATGTGGATTGCAAATGCTGGTGAAGACACGGTTTCCAAGATCAATACCACCACGATGGTCGAAGTCGCCCGCTATCGCACGGGGTTTGGCCCGTCCGGACAGATCGGCTATGTCTCCCACCTTGGCAATCCATGGGCTGGTCCCGCGCCGTCGCGCACGGCCGTCGATGCGCAGGGCAACGTCTATGTCGCCAACCGGCATTTCGACAACAAACAAAGCGTCATCGTAAAAATCCTGGCCACTGGCGGCATCGACCGCAACGGCAATGGCACGATCGAAACTTCCACGGGGCCCGGTGACATCAAGAACCTGAGTGACACGATTAACACCGGCTACGTCGAGGACGGCGAAATCCAAGACGAGCGCATCGCCTGGTTTGCCCGCTTTGGCACGGTCGCTGGCATTTGCCGCTCGCTCTCCATCGGCCCGGATGGCCACTTGTGGGCCGGTCTGTATAGCGCCAACACTTATTATAAAATCAGCAGCGTGAATGGCAGCGTGCTGGCCGGTCCGATTTCAATGAACTCGGGCACCAATCTCGCAGGTCAGGCCGTCAACTTCACTCACCGGCCTTACGGCTCCCTCGTGGATAACAATGGAATGCTGTGGAGCGCCGGCTGGGATTCCCTGACCTTCGTGCGGATGGACACGACCAACGCTTCTTATCCGCGCGCGCTTATTTCCTCGTCCGTCCAAACCTACGGCATCGCGCTCGGCACGGGCCCGACCGCCGGCCACGTCTATCACGCCTACGCTGGCCAGCCGTTCTTGGATTACAACATCGGCGCAAACACCTTCACCAACGCCAGCCAGGGATTTGGCGCCTACGGTATCTCAGTGGACTCGGCGGGCTTCATCTACACGAGCGGTTCCACCTATGGAGGCAGTGTTGGTCTCACCAAGTTTCGCCCCGATCGGACGATTGTTTGGACCAAACCGGCGCAAGCGGGTGGGACCGCGGGCGACCAACGCGGCGCCATCGTCGATTCGAACGGCGACGTGTGGACCGTTAACAAGAACAGTCACAGCGTCTCGAAGTTCCGGAGCAGCGACGGTGCTGCGCTCGGTGTGGTCGCCGTCGGCAACCAGCCCTACACCTACAGCGACGCCTCCGGCTCCGCATTTGCGCAGTCGAATCCATCCGGCACCTGGTCAGTCGTGCAGGACACCGGCTGCACCGGCGCGACGGGTTCCACCGTCTCATGGACTGCCACGGTGCCTGCGAGCGGCGCCAGCTTGGTCGTCGAAGTGCGCGCGGCCAACACTGCGGCGAGCCTCGGCTCCGTGAATTTCGTGGCGGTCACAAATGGCGGCGCCACTCCCCCGAGTGTCGTCGGCCGCTTTCTGGAAGTGAGAGCGACACTCTCCGGCACGATCGGCGCCACGCTGATCACGCCGATTCTTCATGACCTGACGGTCGCGACGCCGTCCGACTCGACGCCTCCGGTTATCTCCTGCCCGGCCAATATCGTGCGCAACACCGATGCCGGCCTATGCGGTGCAACGGTCACTTTTGCGGCCACCGCGACCGACAATTGTATTGGTGCGACGACCCTCACCTATAGTCACCCTTCCGGCTCGGTCTTCCCGAAAGGCACGACGACCGTCGTCGCCACCGCGAGGGATGCGGTCGGAAACACGAGCACCTGCTCGTTTACGGTGACCGTCAATGATCTGGAAAAGCCGGTCATCGCCAGCGTGGCCAACATCGCCGTAAACACCACGCCTGGCGCCTGCACCGGCACCGCCAGCTTCTCCACCACCGCCACGGACAATTGCTCGGGCGTGACAATCAGCTACAGCCCCGCCTCCGGTTCGGCGTTCCCGATGGGCACGACCACGGTTACGGCGACGGCGACCGACTCTTCAAACAACACCGCCAGCACTCAGTTTACGGTCACGGTGACGGACATCGAGAAGCCCGTGATCGCCAGCGTGGCTGACCTCACGGTGAACACCACGCCCGGCGTCTGCACCGCTCCCGCGACCTTCGCTACTACGGCGCAGGACAACTGTTCCGTCGTCACCATCGCCTACAGTATTGCCTCTGGTTCTACGTTCGCCAAAGGCGCAACTGCCGTGACGGCGACGGCGACCGACGCTTCTGGCAACTTTGCCTCCACGACATTTACGGTGACGGTGGTCGACGCCGAAAAGCCGGTGATCGCCAGCGTGGCCAACATCGCTGTCAACACCGCTCCCGGTGTCTGCACCGCTCCGGTGAGCTTCGCGACGACGGCGACCGACAATTGCCCCGATGTCACGATCACCTATAGCCCGGCCTCCGGTTCCGCTTTCCCGAAGGGCGACACCACGGTGACGGCCACGGCGACCGATGCCTCAGGCAACGCGGCGTCCACGACGTTCACGGTCACGGTCTCCGACAAGGAAAACCCGGTGATCGCCAGCGTCACCAACGTCACGGTGAACACGACCCCCGGCGCCTGCACCGCCCCGGCGAGCTTCGCCACCACCGCGACGGATAATTGCCCCGGCGTGACAATCGTCTACAGCCCTGCTTCCGGTTCCACCTTCGCCAAGGGCACGACCACGGTGACGGCGACGGCGACTGACGCCGTCGGCAACACCGCCTCTACTTCGTTTACGGTGACGGTGCTCGACAAGGAAAATCCGGTCATCGCCAGTGTGGCGAACATTACTGTGAATACGACCCCAGGCGCATGCACGGCCCCGGTGAGCTACTTCACCAACGCCACGGACAACTGCCCCGGCGTCACTATTATCTACAGCCCCGCCTCCGGTTCGATCTTCGCCAAGGGCGCGACCACGGTGACGGCGACGGCTGCGGACGCCTCCGGCAACACGGCCTCGACCTCGTTTACGGTGACCGTGCTCGACAAGGAAAATCCGGTCATCGCCAGCGTGGCCAACATTACGGTGAACACGACCCTGGGCGCCTGCACGGCTCAGGTGAGCTACGGCACAACCGCCACGGACAACTGCCCCGGCACGATGATCGCCTACAGTCCGGCCTCCGGTTCTGTGTTCGCGAAAGGCACGACCACGGTGACGGCCACGGCGACCGATGCGTCCGGCAATCCTGCCGTCACGACGTTCACCGTAACGGTGCTCGACAAAGAAAATCCGGTCATCGCCTGCCCCGCGAATATCACGGTCGGCAACGATCTCGGCCGGTGCGACGCCGTGGTTCGCTACGTGGCGACCGCGACGGACAATTGCCCCGGTGCGACCATCACCTACAGCATCGCGCCCGGCTCCGTCTTCCCGAAGGGCACGACCACTGTCACCGCCACCGCCACCGATGCGGCCGGCAACAAGGCCACCTGCAGCTTCACAGTCACGGTCAACGACACGCAGGCGCCGGTCGGCACTTGCGTGCCGACGACGAATCCGGCCGGCAAGAACGAGCCGGGAGCGAAGGGCAACGGCAACAACGGCCAGAATCCGGACGGCTTCTACCAGTTGCTCGGCACGGACAACTGCGATGCGCCTTCGGCCCTCGCGCTCTACGTGAAGGACTCGGCCAGCAGCTACGTCGCCGGACCGTTCAAGAGTGGCGACAAGGTCAAAATCACCCAGTCGCCGGGTGGAAAACCCAACACCAAGCCGATGGCGGGTGACATCGTCGCGCACATCCACCTCAACGGTGATGCGCTCCTCGTGGTGACGGATGTCGCCGGCAACACCTCGGTTGTCGCGACGTGCCTCGTGCCGCCCGGGCCGAAATGATCGCTCAGCGCGATTAGCTTCCAAGCTTCCCAAACGGGCGCCTTCGGGCGCCCGTTTTTTTTGGATGCAAAAACGCGACAACGAACCCGGGCGCGTGCAAGCCTCGGAGGGCGCGAGGTCTGAGCCTGCGGGCAGGCGATTTGTAGCGCATCTGCCGGTTGGCCGCGGACGCCAGACGCTTCCCGCTTCTCACGAAGCGAGCGACAGGAATTTCGTAGCCCGCCGCGTGAGCCGGCGGGATCGCCAACCGGCAGATGAGTGGCGCGACGCGAAACCATCGCCTGCCAGCAGGACTCCAACCAAACCAACCTGAATTCCGCAGATCAAAATCACCACGGATTACGGATCGCACGGATACAGCTGATAAGGCGAAATGAACCCAGACCTCCTGCTCACCTCGCAGGCGAGCGTGGTGAAAATCGGTCCTCGCTGCTCATCCTTGCCATCGGTGAAATCCGTGGTCTCAAGTGCGTTTCTTAGGACCAACCAAGCACGCCCCGCAATCAGCGCAACCGCTTCATCGCCTCCACCGCCCGCCCGTGATTCGGCTGTAGCTGGAGGCAGCGCTGATAACTCTGCCGCGCCCGTGCGACATCTCCGAGGAGCGCGCTGGTTTCTCCGAGGTAAAACCACGCGTGGGCCTGCCCGGGCCAAAGATTAGTGGAGAGGAAAAACTGCTGCTGCGCCTGCGCGATGTTGTTTTCCGACCACGACACCTTGCCCAGTTCGAACTGCGCACGGGCTTGGTGGACGCGCGCCGCCTCCGGATCGTTTCGCGCCGCGGCCATGCTGCCGAGAGCCTGCTGGATTTGCAGATTGCCGAGCGCGGAGTTGTTGCCGCCAAGTGATTCGGCGCGGCTGAGCAGTTCGAATGCCTTCTGCGTGTCGCCCTGCGCCAGCCACACCCGGCTCAAGGCCAGCAGATTCTCGCCCGAGGCACCGGTCGTTCGTATCAGCTTTTCGAGTTCGTCCACCGCTCGCTGCGGCCGGCCCGCCTTCATCTCCACTTCCGCGAGATGCCGCGCATCCTGGTCATTCCAGGCGATGGCGAGCGCTTCCCGCAGCAGGGCGGCGGCTTCGTCCCATTTGGACTGAGTTTCCAGTGGCGTGAGATCTTCCAGAATGGCCGCCCGCCCAAAATTTTGCCGCATCTGTTGTTCGCGTCCGCTTGTCGGATCGGCCTGATGACTCCAGTTCCGGCAACGCAGTGCAATCAGACGATGCCGCAGGGCCTCCTCGCCGTCCCCCAATGCCGCGGCCGCCCACGAGCGCATCTGCCGCGCACGCAATTCATCGGGCGCCCCTTGCAGCCAGCTTTCCAGGATCGATTCCGCTTCCTTGGCGCGGCCCGTCCGGATCAGCAATCGCGTGAGCAGCAGGCTGGCGTCCGGCGAATCTTTGAGCTGCCGCAATAGTGTTTCCGCGGCGGATGGGTTCTCTTCCCGGAGTCGGTCGCGCGCCTGCAGCAGCCGGCTCTCGTTCGCCCGCGGGCCGCCCTGCGCCACGATTCGCTCGCAAATCCGCGTGGCCTGCCGGGTGTCGCCCAATCGGCTCAGGGTGATCGCCCAATCGAACAAATGCTCGGACTCCGCGGGGGCCAGCCGGTCCACCTGCCGGTAGCAATACTCGGCGGCGCCGAGCAGGTTGAACGCGCGATAGACTTCCGCCAGCCGCGCCCAGTCCGTCGCCTCCGCGGGGCGCAGCGCACGCTCCAACCGCTCGATCTGCTGGATCGTGAGGGGGTCGAGCGCCTCTTTTCGGACGATGGGCGGGGCGGATGCTTCCACTCCTCGAAAGCGAAATCCCACCCACGCGACGGCCTCCGCGGCGATGACCAGCGCCAAAATTTTTTGCCGCGGCTTCATTTCTTCGGTGCGGCGCCCGGTTTCTCGCTGAGCCAGACCGTGACGCCTTGTTTCGGG
>Ga0163144_10010210_pt1 | contig 20046 bp, 19 predicted proteins | sample OliLak19BULKMAT1_FD_123175 | JGI IMG/M metagenome (GOLD analysis project Ga0163144, IMG submission 123175) | Freshwater microbial mat bacterial communities from Lake Vanda, McMurdo Dry Valleys, Antarctica - Oligotrophic Lake LV.19.BULKMAT1 | ecosystem: Environmental > Aquatic > Freshwater >... | reverse complement strand
GGTCGTCATCTGCTCCGACAGATCCCGGCGCAAGGGGGCGACCAGCGCGTCGATGGCCGCCGGGTCGATGAACGGCTCGTCGCCTTGCACATTCACGACGATGTCACACGGCACGTGCGCGACGAGTTCGGCCAGCCGATCGGTGCCCGTGAGGTGGTCGCGGCGGGTGAGACAGGCGATGCCGCCAAAGGCTTCGACCGCATCGACGATTCGCTGGTCGTCGGTGGCGACGAGCACGGCATCCACCGCTGACGAGAGAGAGGCCTGCCGGTAGACGTGCTCGACCATGGGCCGGCCGGCGATTTGAGCGAGAGGTTTTCCAGGAAGGCGGGTCGAGTGGTAGCGGGCGGGAACGATCGCGACGACTGAGGAATCGGTCAGTCCGGCCGCCAATCTGGCTGGAACAGCGGGCACGGCGAATCATACCATGGTGCACACATCGGCAGACGCCGGCAGATCCGCGGGCACCAGGACCGATAGTATGAGTGAGCGATGCCCACCATGTCTTCCCGCGCTCTCGGCATGATGCTCTCCGGCGCGGCCCTGGCGGGCTGGCTGGCCGGCTCCACGCTCAATCCGCCGGTGGTCACGACTCAAGCGGGGACGCCGCGCGCGCGGCCTGCGCCGGTAGCGCACGCCGCGTTGCCGCCCGTGGCGTGGCCGATCGCGCTCCGGCGGGTCGCGCCACCCGCGCCGTCGCGCAATCCCTTCACGTTCCGCACGGCGGTAGGCGCGGGCGGCCGCGATGCGAACGCCCGGCCGGTGCCCGCTGCGCCACCACTGCCGGTCGTGAGCGAGGCGGATGCGGCGGCCGCTCCGCTCGCCCCGACGATGACCTGGCGGCTGTCGGGCATCGCCACGAGCGAGAACGGCGATGTGGTCGCCGTGCTGAGTGGTGGGGGCGACGTGGTGCTGGTGCGCGCGGGCGACGACCTGCCGGACGGCGACGGCGTCGTGGAGGTCGGCCCAGCACACGTCGTCGTGCAGACGGCGGCGGGTGCCATGACGCTGCGCCTGCCCTAGCGTGAGGTCGTGTCGACGTCCGCGCCTGCGCGGGCAATCACCCGAAGGTGCAAGCGACTCCGCTGAACGAATGGCGCCGGTATAATGCCTGACCGGAGCAACTGTGGCCGGACGTGTGAGACGGCGCTGGTGCCGAACGGCGCGCGCACCAGCGATGGTGCAAAGCGGTGTTTTGTTCGACTTCGTGCGCCGTTGGGCCGTCTCTACTGGGTGTTATCAACAGGGTTTTCCACAGAACGTGTGAACATCCGGATCGCGGGCGGCAGGGGGCTGACCTAATCTCCGCCTCGTCGGATTTTGGAGCGTAGCGATGAATCGAAAAGTGACAGTGGTGGGCGGCGGCGGCGCCGTCGGTGCGACGGTGGCCCGAGCGATCGCGCAGAAGGAGCTGGCGGATGTCGTGATCGTGGACGTCGCCGACCAGAAGGCGGCGGGAATCGCGCTCGACATCTATCAGTCGTGCGCGATTGGCGGATCGGCCGCGAAGGTCATCGGCGTTGGCGCCACTGACGAAGGCTACGAGCACACGGCCAATTCCGATGTGGTCGTCGTCACCTCGGGCGTGCCGCGCAAGCCCGGCATGAGTCGCGACGATCTGCTCGACATCAACTACAAGATCATGCAGGCCGTGACGGCGCAGGTCGTCAAGCACTCGCCCAACTGCGTCATCGTGCCAGTCGCCAATCCGCTCGACGCGATGTCGCAGGCCGTCTATCGCCTGAGCGGCTTCCCGCGCGAGCGCGTAATCGGCATGGCCGGCGTGCTCGACTCGGCCCGCATGCGTAGCTTCGTGGCGATGGAACTGAACGTCAAGGTGTCGGACGTGACCTGCTTCGTGCTGGGCGGCCACGGCGACACGATGGTGCCGCTGCCGCGCCTCTCGACGGTCGCTGGCGTGCCGCTCACCGAACTGGTGGCGATGGGCCAGCTCACGCAAGCGAGGCTCGACGCCATCTGCACGCGCACGGCCAACGGCGGGGCAGAGCTCACCAAGCTGATTGGCACCAGCGCCTGGTATGCGCCGGGCGAATCGGCCGCAGCGATGACCGAAGCGATTCTGAAGGACTCGAAGGCCATCATGCCGTGCTCGGTGTTCCTGCAGGGCGAATACGGCATCCACGATCTCTTCGTGGGCGTGCCCGTGAAGCTGGGCGCCGCCGGCGTCGAGCAGATCATCCAGATCAACCTGACCGAGTCCGAAAAGGCTGCCCTGCACAAGTCCGCAGGCGCCGTGAAGGAACTGGTCGACATCATCAAGGTCTGAGGTTCACCGGTGAAGATTCACGAGTATCAGGCCAAGGCCATCCTGGCCAAGTTCGGCGTCCCCGTGCCGAAGGGCGAGGTGGCCGTCACGCCGCAGGAAGCCGTCGACATCGCCAAACGGCTGGGTGGTCCAGTCGCCGTGGTGAAGGCGCAGATCCATGCCGGCGGACGCGGCAAGGGCGGCGGTGTGAAGGTGTCCAAGGGGCTCGAGGCGGTCGAGGCCAACGCCAAAGCCATCCTGGGCATGCAGCTCGTCACGCACCAGACCGGCCCGGCCGGTCAGCGTGTCGGCCGCGTGCTCGTCGAGGAAGGCCTGGCCATCAAACACGAGCTCTACGTCGGCCTGCTCGTGGATCGCTCCACTCAGAAGCCGGTCTTCATGGCCAGCGCCGACGGCGGCATGGACATCGAAGAAGTGGCGGCCAGGACGCCGGAACGGATTCACAAGGCGTTCATCGAACCGGGTATCGGCCTGGCGCCGTTCCAGGCGCAACAGCTCGCCTTCGCCATCGGCCTGACCGGTGACGAAGTGAAGAAGGCCAGCAAGATCATGCTGGCCTTCTATCAGGCTTTCATCGCGACCGATGCCTCGCTGCTCGAGATCAATCCTCTGATCGTGACCGAGGGCGGCGACCTGTTCGCGCTCGACGCCAAGATGACGATTGACGACAACGCGCTCTATCGCCACGCCGACTTCCGCGATCTGCGCGACTTGAGCGAAGAGGATCCCCTCGAGGTCGAGGCGTCGAAGTTCGCGCTGAACTACATTCGTCTCGATGGCAACATCGGCTGCATGGTGAACGGCGCCGGCCTGGCCATGGCCACCATGGACATCATCAAGCTGTCGGGCGGCCTGCCCGCCAACTTCCTCGACGTGGGCGGCGGCGCCAACGCCGAGCAGATTCGCAACGCGTTCAAGATTCTGATGTCGGACACCAACGTCAAGGCGGTGCTCATCAACATCTTCGGCGGCATCCTGCGCTGCGACGTGCTGGCGGCAGGGGTGATCGCGGCCGTGAAGGAACTGGGCGTGCCGGTGCCCATAGTGATTCGCATGAAGGGCACCAACGTGGACGAGGGCAAGAAGATGCTGGCCGAGAGCGGACTCAACTTCACCAATGCCGACACCATGGCCGACGCGGCCGACAGTGTCGTGGCGCTGGCCGGGGGTGCCCGCTAATGGCGGTCCTCCTCGACTCGAACACGCGCTTGATCGTGCAGGGCATCACCGGCCGCGAGGGCACCTTCCACGCCAAGGCCGCCGCGGCCTACCACACGAACGTCGTCGGCGGGGTCACGCCCGGCAAGGGCGGCACCACGCACGAGGGCTGGCCCGTGTTCAACACGGTGGCCGACGCCGTGGCGCAGACCGGGGCCAACGCGTCGGTCATCTTCGTGCCGCCGCCGTTTGCGGCCGACGCGATCATGGAAGCCGCCGATGCCGGCATCGGCTTGGTCGTGTGCATCACCGAAGGCATTCCGGTCGTGGACATGCTCAAGGCCATGACCTTCCTGCAGGCCCGTCCAGGCGCGCGCCTGATCGGTCCCAACTGCCCCGGCATCATCTCGCCGGGCAAGGGCAAGGCCGGCATCATCCCGGCGAACATCTGCAAGGACGGCCGCATCGGCATCGTGTCGAAGAGCGGCACCCTGACCTACGAGGCGATCGCGCAGCTGACCCGGCTGGGCCTCGGCCAGTCGACGTGCATCGGCATCGGCGGCGACCCGCTGATCGGCACCACCCACATCGACGCGCTCGACCTCTTCCAGCGCGACGCCGACACCGACGCCGTCATCATGATCGGAGAGATCGGCGGCTCGGCCGAAGAGGAAGCGGCCGCCTGGATCACGACCCACTTCACCAAGCCGATCGTGGCGTTCATCGCCGGCCAGACGGCGCCGCCCGGGCGCCGCATGGGTCACGCCGGAGCCATCATCGCCGGCGGGCAGGGTACGGCCGCCGAGAAGATGGCGGCCCTCACGGCTGCCGGGGTCACGGTGGTCAGGAGTCCGGCGGATATGGGAGAATCCCTGGTGAAGGTACTCGGACGATGAACCTCACCGGCTTCGTGCGCCTCTCGTTTACGGGCTTTCGTGCTCGCAGGGGCGCGGTGTAGGCCGACTCGCAGTTCCGAATCGGACACGCATACCGCCGCCCCGGCCTCACGGCCCGGGCGGCGGTTGTCGTTTTTGGGGAGAGCAGCATGACCACACGGGATCTCGCCGATCTGCGCAAGTCGCTGGACGATCTGGACAAGGTGCTCCTGCACGCGCTCGGCGAGCGGACGCGTCTCGCGCAGGAGATTGCCGGGGTCAAGGCCGACACCGACCACCCCGTACGCGACCAGGCGCGCGAGGCGGCGCTGGTCGCGCACCGCTCGGCCTACGGCGAGCAACTCGGACTCGACCCCGCCCTCGTGCGCCGGATCTATCAGGAGATCATCGAGGACTCGGTGCGCCGTCAGCGTGACTGGCTGCTGGCGCCCGACGACGCCAGGGAAGCGCCGTGGACGGTGGCCTATCAAGGCACCGAGGGCGCCTACGGTCACGAGGCCGCCGCGCGCCATTTCGGGGTGGAGCGGCGGGCCATCACCTTTCGGCCCTACCGGTCATTCCGTGACACGCTCGAGGCCGTGCAGCGGGGCGACGCGCAGCGGGCGGTGCTGCCGATCGAGAACAGCACCGCGGGATCGGTGCACGAGGTCTACGACCTGCTCTTCCGCTTGAACCTGTCGGTGGTGGGGGAGGAGGTGCTGCCGATCCGGCACTGCCTGCTGGGCGTGCCGGGCGCCACCGTCGCCGGCCTGACCCATGTGCACTCCCACCCGCAGGCGCTCGCGCAGTGCAGCGAGTTCCTGGTCGGGCTCGAGGGGGTCGAGACCGAGGCGGCGGCCAACACGGCTCTGGCGGCCGCGCGCGTGGCGGAACGCGGCGACGCGGCCCATGCGGCCATCGCCAGCAACGATGCCGGCGACCGGCACGGTCTGATCGTGCTGGCCCGCGAGATCGCCAACCAGGCCGTCAACCTGACCCGGTTCGTGATCGTGGCGGCGACGCCCGTGGACATCAGTCCGTTGGTCGCCTGCAAGATCTCGCTCGTCTTCGGCACCCGCCACGAACGGGGCGCCCTGGTGCGCTGCCTGAACGTGCTCGCCGAAGAGGGATTGAGCCTGACCAAGCTCGAGTCCCGGCCGATCCCGGGCACGGCCTGGGAGTACGTGTTCTACGTGGATATCGAAGGGCACCTGAGTGAGCCCCGGGTGCAGTCAGGGCTCGCCGGACTGGCCGGCGCCACGCAGTTCCTCCGGATGCTGGGGTGCTACCCGCAGGCCGTCACGGCGGGCGGGGAAGCGTCAGGCCATCCACTGGTATAATCGGCCGGTTATGCAGCGTACATTTGCCATCATCAAACCAGATGCCGTCGGTGCCGGATCCATGGGGAAGATTCTCGCCCGCGTTGAAGCGGAGGGATTCACCGTGCGCGCGGCCCGTCTGATGCACCTGTCCAAGGCCGAGGCCGAGGGCTTCTATCACGTGCACGCGGCGCGGCCCTTCTTCGGCGGGCTGACCGACTTCATGTCGTCGGCGCCGTGCCTGGTGCTGTGCCTCGAAGCGCCAGAGGCCATCAAGAAGTGGCGCGATCTGATGGGCCCGACCGACCCGGCCAAGGCCGAGGCTGGCTCGCTCCGCAAGGAGTTCGGCGTGTCGATCGACAACAACGCCACACACGGATCGGATGCGCCCGAGACGGCAGCGTTCGAGCTGGGCTACTTCTTCCGCGGGATGGAACTTCGCTAGCACGCGCGTGGGGCCGCTGCTGGTCGTCGTCGGACTCGTGGTGGCCGCCGTGGGCGGTCTGGTGTGGCTGGGACTGCCGCTCGGGCGGCTGCCGGGCGATCTTGCCGTCGAGCGCGACGGCTTCCGTCTCTACGTGCCAATCACGACGTCCCTGCTCGTGAGCGGCGCAGTCATGCTGGTAGGCTGGCTGTTGCGCCGTTGAGGCGCGGCGGCCGGCCGCCCCACTTCCGTGGCGGGCCGGTTCCGCGGGCGGATGCCTAGAGTCGAAGGAGAGGTCGATGGCCATCAGAGCGATCGGTGGATTCGGCGCATGGCGCTCGAGCACGGCATGATCGAGCCGTTCGAGGATCGCCAGGTGCGCGCGGGCGTGGTGTCCTACGGGCTCTCGTCATACGGCTACGACACGCGCGTGGCCGACGAGTTCAAGGTGTTCACCAACGTCTACAACACGGTCGTCGACCCCAAGAACTTCGATCCCAAGTCGTTCGTGGACATCAAGGCCGACGCGTGCATCGTGCCGCCGAATTCGTTCGCCCTGGCTCGCACCATCGAGTACTTCCGCATCCCCCGCGACGTGCTGACGGTGTGCCTGGGCAAGAGCACCTACGCGCGCTGCGGCATCATCGTGAACGTGACGCCGTTCGAGCCCGAGTGGGAAGGCCACGTCACCATCGAGATCTCGAACACGACCCCGCTGCCCGCGAAGATCTACGCCAATGAGGGGATCGCGCAGGTGTTGTTCTTCCAGAGCGATGAGGCCTGCGAGGTGTCCTACAAGGACAAGGCCGGCAAGTACCAGAACCAGCGCGGCGTCACGCTGCCGAAGATCTAGGGGCTGGGGACTCGGGGCTGGGGGCTGGGGCTCGCCAGGAACGCCCGATACGGAAAGTGATGCTACGACGACACAAAGGGATTGAGCCGACGGTGGACGCTTCGGCGTTCGTGGACGCGTCCGCGCAGGTGATCGGCGACGTGCACATCGGCGCGGAGTCATCGGTGTGGATGAACGCGGTCATCCGTGGCGACGTGCACCGCATTCGCATCGGCCGGCGCTCGAACATCCAAGACCTCACGATGGTGCACGTGATGCGCGACTCGCATCCCGCCACCATTGGCGACGAGGTGACGGTGGGACACTCGGCCGTGCTGCACGGCTGCACGATCGAGGACCGGGTGCTCGTTGGCATGGGCGCGATGCTGTTGAACGGGGCGCACGTCGGCGCCGACTCGATCGTCGCGGCCGGCAGCCTCGTCACCGAAGGCACGCGCATCCCGCCGCGCTCGCTCGTGATGGGCCGGCCGGGCAAGGTGAAGCGCGCGTTGACCGACGACGAGGTGGCCGAGATCCGCTGGTACGCCGACAACTACGTGGCCTACCGGCTCGACTATCTGGCCGAGGCCGCAGGTCGGGCGGAGCGCGGCTGATGGCGGTCTCGACCAAGCCCGCGCGCGGCATGCGCGACTTCCTGCCGGCCGACGTGCGGCGGCGGTCCCATGTGATCGACGTGGTGGCCGGCGTCTTCCAGAGCTACGGCTTCGAGCCGCTCGAGACGCCGTCGGTCGAGAATATCGAAACGCTCACTGGCAAGTACGGCGAAGAAGGCGATCGACTGATTTTCAAGATCCTGAAACGCGGTGAAGACGGCAAGACCGGCGACGCTGATCTTGCGCTGCGCTACGACCTCACCGTGCCGCTGGCGCGGGTGGTGGCTGAACACCGAGGGACGCTGCCCAAGTTCTTCAAGCGCTACCAGGTGCAGCCGGTGTGGCGCGCCGACCGTCCGCAGAAGGGCCGTTTCCGCGAGTTCTACCAGTGCGACGTCGACGCCACCGGGTCCACGTCGATGACCGTCGAGGCCGAGTTGCTCGCGGCCGGGGCCGATGTGCTGAGTCGCCTGGGGTTCGCCGATTTCACGGTTCGCCTGAATCATCGACAGCTACTCACCGGCGTGCTCGACACGGCCGGCGTGCCGGCGGCACTGCACGGCACGGCCCTCATCGCGCTCGACAAGGCCGACAAGGTCGGCCGCGATGCGGTGGTGAGCGACATGGTGGCCCGGGGCATCGTCGGCGCTGCCGCCCGCGCCCTCATGACGCTGCTGTTCGACGAGGCCGCAGCGGCCGCCGACAACGGCGCGCGACTCGAACTGCTCGGCCGCTACGTGGCCGGACACGAGGCTGGGGCCGCAGCGGTGGCGCAACTGCGCGAGATCCTCGCCCTGGCCGGCGGCACCTCGGCCGGCCCGCACCTGGTCATCGACCCCACGCTGGCCCGCGGTCTCGGCTACTACACCGGCGCCATCTTCGAAATCGCGGTGCCCGACCTGGCCGGCAGCCTGGGCGGCGGCGGGCGCTACGACGATCTGGTCGGCATGTTCCGCGGTCAGCGGGTGCCGGCCTGCGGTCTGTCGCTCGGACTCGAACGCATCCTGGTCGTGATGGCCGAACGGGGCATGTTCCCGGCCAGCGTGCAACGGCCGCCGGCCGACGTGCTGGTCGCCAACTTCGATGCCGACGCCGTGGCCGATGCGCTGGCGCTCGCCGCCGAGTTGCGGCGCGGACACGGGGGCACGACGCTGGCGGTCGAGCTCTATCCCGACGTGGACAAACTCGGCAAGCAGTTCAAGTACGCCGCCGAGCGGGGCATTCCGTTCGTGGCGGTGGCCGGATCCGAAGAACGGCAGGCGGGGCAGGTCACGCTGAAGGCGCTGGCCAGCGGCACGCAGGCCACGGTGGCTCGGACGGTCGCCGCGGAACACATTGTCACCAGCATGAGGACGTCACGTGGCTGAGCAACTCGGTACTCTCGCGCGCACGCATACGTGCGGCGCCCTGCGCGCGACGGATGTCGGTGCCCCCGTGGTGCTGCTTGGCTGGGTGCAGAAGATCCGCGACCTCGGGGCGCTCATCTTCCTCGACGTGCGCGACCGCCACGGCATCACCCAGGTGATCGTGCAGGACGATGCGGCCCTGCTCGAGCGCGCCAAGCCGCTGCGCGGCGAGTTCGTGGTGGCGATCGAAGGGGTGGTCACACTGCGCGCGCCGGAGACGGTCAACGCCAGGCTGCCGACCGGTGAGATCGAGGTGCGCGCGCAGGGCGTGCGGGTGTTGAACGAGGCCAAGACGCCGCCGTTCCTGATCGGCGACGAGCAGAACGTGTCCGAAGAGACGCGGCTGCGGTATCGCTATCTCGATTTGCGCCGGCCGCCGCTGCAGCGGGCGATCGCGCTGCGCCACCGGATCACACTGGCGCTGCGGAAGTACTTCGACGAACAGGGCTTCTACGAGATCGAGACGCCGATCCTCACCAAGTCCACGCCCGAAGGGGCGCGCGACTTCCTGGTGCCCAGCCGTGTGCATCCCGGCGAGTTCTACGCGCTGCCGCAGTCGCCGCAGATCTTCAAGCAGATCCTGATGATCGCGGGTTTCGACAAGTACGTGCAGATCGCCCGCTGCTTCCGCGACGAGGCGCTGCGTGCCGATCGTCAGCTCGAGTTCACCCAGGTCGATCTGGAAATGGCCTTCGCGCGGCCCGAGATGGTCTACGAGGTGGTCGAGGGCGCGCTGGCCGCGGCCTTCCGCGAAATCGGCGTCGAGATTGCGCGCCCCTTCCGGCGGATGGCGTATGCCGAGGCCATCGCCGTCTACGGATCCGACAAGCCCGACCTGCGCTTCGACCTGCGCATCCAGGACGTGAGCTCGCTCTATACGGCGTCGACCTTCGGCATCTTCCGCGAGGCGGTGTCGGTCGGCGGCACCGTGCGCGGCTTGGTCATCCCCGGCGCGGCCACGGCCTCGCGCCGCGAAGTGGACGAGATCGTCGAGCTGGCCAAGCAGAGCGGCGCGGCCGGCCTCATCTGGGCGCGCCGCACGGCTGACGGCGTGCAGTCGTCGGCCAAGGCGATTGGTGACGAGGCCACGCGCGCGACCCTCGACGCGATGGCGGCCGGCGCGGGCGACCTCGTGGTGCTCGCGTGCGGCGCCGCCGACGCCACCTCGAAGATGCTGGGCCAACTGCGCCTGCTGGTGGCGAAGAAGCGCAACCTGATTCCCGAGGGGCTCTGGGAGCTGCTCTGGATCACCGATTTCCCACTGTTCCACTGGAACGCCGCCGAGCAGCGGTGGGATTCGGTGAACCACCCGTTCACGGCGCCGCGCGAAGACGATCTGCACATGCTCGAATCCGACCCGGGCAAGGTACTGGCCAAGGCCTACGACGTGATCCTGAACGGCTGGGAGCTGGGCGGCGGCAGCATCCGCATCCACGACCGGGAGACGCAGGCCACGGTGTTCCGGCTGCTCGGCCTGAGCGAGGAACAGGCGCGCACGCGTTTCGGCTTCTTCCTGGAAGCACTGGAGTACGGCACGCCGCCGCACGGCGGCCTGGCCCTCGGCCTCGACCGGGTCGTGGCGCTGCTGGCGGGCGAGACCTCGATTCGCGAAGTGATTCCGTTCCCCAAGACCACCCAGGCCGTCGACCTGATGTGCGACGCGCCCTCCACGGTGGATGCCGCGCAGCTCCGCGAATTGCGGCTCCGCATCGAGTCTTGACCGGCCCGCGGGCTCGCTGCTACGATCGAAATCCAGAAGTCAAGTTACTGATACAGAAGGAGATATCGGCATCAGTACGACCACGACCCGTCGCATCACCGTGCCGCAGGCCAGCGTGGGCACGCTCTTTGGCCCCTACGACGAGAACTTGCGTCACGTCGAGGCACTGCTCAACGTGAAGATCCGCACGCAGGGCCACGAACTCATGGTCGATGGCCAGTCGCGCGACACCGCGCGCGTCGAGCGGTGGGTCGGCCAGGTCAGCGGCCTGCTCGGCGACGGGCATTCGCTTTCCGACGCCGATATTCGCACCGCCGCCAGGCTCGTGTCGGACCACGACAGCATCGACCTCCACGAGCACTTCCTCAAGGGCGGCCAGCTTCGGCAGGCGGGGAAGCGGCGCATCGTGGCGAAGTCGGTCAACCAGCGGCTCTACCTCGACGCCATCGAGCAGCACGACATCGTGTTCGGCGTGGGCCCGGCCGGCACCGGCAAGACCTACCTGGCGATGGCCGAGGCGGTGAGCGCGCTGCTCGCCAAGAAGGTGGCGCGTATCATCCTGGCCCGTCCGGCCGTCGAAGCCGGCGAGAAGCTCGGCTTCCTGCCTGGCGACATGCAGGAGAAGATCAATCCCTACCTGCGGCCCCTCTACGACGCCCTCTACGAGATGCTCGACGTGGAACGGGCCGAGCGCCTGCTCGAGCGCGGCGTCATCGAAGTGGCGCCGATTGCCTTCATGCGCGGCCGCACCTTGAACGACGCCTTCGTGATTCTCGACGAGGCCCAGAACACCACCGTCGAGCAGATGAAGATGTTCCTCACGCGCCTGGGCTTCGGCTCGAAAGCCGTTGTCACCGGCGACATCACCCAGATCGACCTGCCGGCGGGACGCACCTCGGGGCTGGTTGACGCGATTCGCGTCGTGTCGGGTATCGAAGGCATCGCCTTCGTGCACTTCAACGACCGCGACGTCGTGCGCCACAAGCTCGTGCAGGCGATTGTGAAGGCCTACGAAGGGCAGGGCGGCACGTCCGGCCCGGTCCGTTGAGCACGGCCATGACCACCCGGCCGCGCGACGCCGCGCGCCTGCACGTCACGATCGTCGGTCTGCCGGCCGCCCGGGCGGCGAGCCGCGGCCTCGCGCCCTGGCTGTGCCGGGTGGCGCCACGGCGTGCCCGCGGCGAGGTCACGATCGCGCTGGTCGGCGACGCGCGCATGCGCACGTTGAACCGCACGTTCCGCGGCGTCGATCACACGACCGACGTTCTTTCTTTTCCCGCCTTCGCCGGCGCTGGACCGACGCCGACTGGGGCGAGGCGCTTCGCACCCGCGTCGCAGTCCGTCCCGCTGGCGCTCGGCGATGTCGCGATCGCCACGGGCGTCGCGAGCCGTCAGGCGCGAGCGGCCGGACACACGCTGGGCACCGAGCTGCGGGTGCTGGCGCTTCATGGCCTGCTGCATCTGCTCGGTTTCGACCACGACACCGACCGCGGTCAGATGGCCCGCACGGAGGCGAAGTTGCGGCGCGCCGGCCGGCTGGCCGAGGGCCTCATCGAACGCGCGCGACCGCTCCGACGCGGCGCCAAGACGACCACGTCCACAAGGACGGGCCGATGACGCCACTCGCGCTCTTCCTGCTGGCGTGCGCGGCCGTGCTCGTGGGCACGGTGTCGGCGGCCTTCAGCGCCATGATGCGGCTCTCGCTGCGGCTGAGCGCCGAGCGGAGCGACCGCGACGACCTGCTCGGCGGCTACCTCGACGATCCGATGCGCCTCTTCATCCCGACGCGCTTGGTGCTGGCGATCATCTACGTCGTGGCCGGGGCGCTCCTGGCCCGGGTGATCGGGATGGAGGCCGGGCACGGGTTGCCCACGCTGATCGCGGCCATGGCGGTGTTCGCCATGGTGTCGGAGCATCTGGTGCCGCTCGTGATCATCCGCCACGACCCGGAGGCCGTGCTGAGCGCCATCCTGCCCGCGTTCCACCCGGTGGAGCGGCTGCTGCGGCCGGTCACGCTGGCGCTGCTGCGGATTGGCAAGGTCTCGCCTTCCGCCGGCGCCAACGGCGATACGACGGGCGCCAGCGCCAACGGCGCCGAGACGATGGCCGAGTCGCCGCAGGAATCTGGTGGCGGCCTCGAGTCCGGTCCCGAGCAGGCGCGCGCCTTGCTCCGGTCGATCGTCGACTTCCGCGACACCCTGGTGCGTGAAGTGATGACGCCCCGGCCCGACATCATCGCCATCGAAGTCACGCAGACGATCGAGGATCTACGACGCCTCTTCCGCGATCAGCAGTATTCGCGCGTGCCGGTCTTCGACGGCACCCTCGACAACATCCTGGGCTTTGCCTTCGTGAAGGACATGGTGCGCCATGCCGACGGAGCCGGCGTCGCCATCCGTGACGTGTTGCGCCCGGCTCACTACGTGCCCGAGACCAAGAAGGTGCCGGCGTTGCTCCACGAATTCCAGCGCGAGCGGGTGCAGAGCGCCATCGTGGTCGACGAGTATGGCGGCACCGCCGGGCTGGTCACCCTCGAGGATCTGATCGAGGAAATCGTCGGCGAGATTCGCGACGAGTACGACGTGGAAGCGGAGTCGGTGGTCGACGAGGGCCACGGCGTGTACGTCGTGAGCGGCAAGGCCGATGTCTCGGTGCTCGACGACCACCTGGGGCTGGCGATCGAGCGGGAAGGGTTCGACTCGGTCGGCGGCTTCCTGCTGGCCTCGCTCGGACGAGTACCCGTGAAAGGCGAGCGGTTCGACGTGGGCGATCTGGTCGTGGAGGTGCTCGACGCCGAACGGCGGCGCGTGACCCGCGTGCGCATGCACCGCCGCCCGTCCCCGGCCGAAGCCGAAGGCGCCAGCTCGTGAAGTCGGGCTTCGTCGGCCTCGTTGGCCGTCCCAACGCGGGGAAGTCCACGCTGCTCAACCGGCTGGTGGGCACCAAGCTGGCGATCGTCTCCGACAAGCCGCAGACCACGCGAAACCGCATCGTCGGCGTGAAGTCGCTGCCGGGCGGTCAGATGGTCTACGTCGACACACCGGGCATCCACCGCCCGCTGCACCGCCTGAACGTGCGCATGGTGGACATCTCGCGGGCAACCGTGCGCGAGGTCGACGTGGTGGCTCTGGTGGTCGATGTCTCGACCCCGCACGGCGCCGGCGACAACTTCGTGCGCGACCTCGTCGAAGGCACGACCGCGCCGGTGGTGGTCGTGTTCAACAAGATCGACCTGGTGGCCAAGCCCGACCTGCTGCCGCGCATCGCGCAGGTGTCGGCGCGCGGCACCGCCGTGGACATCGTGCCGATCTCGGCCGAGACCGGCGAGAACGTCGAGCGCCTCGAAGAGGTGCTGCTCTCGCACCTGCCCGATGGCCCGGCACTCTATCCGGACGACTACCTCACCGACCAGCCGGAGCGCTTCTTCGTGGCAGAACTGGTGCGTGAGCAGGTGCTGCGGCACACCCACGCGGAGCTGCCGTTCAGCAGCGCGGTAGTGGTCGACGCCTTCGAAGAACCCGCCACCCCCGGCGGCCTGCTCCGGCTGCACTGCTCGATCCTGGTCGAGCGCGCCTCGCAGAAGCCGATCGTGCTCGGCCGGGCCGGCGCCATGATCAAGGCCATCGGCACGGCCGCTCGCCTGGAGCTCGAGCGGTTCTTCGACGCCAAGGTGTACCTCGATCTGCACGTGAAGGTGAAGGCCGACTGGCGGGAGGACCCGCGCACCCTCACCGACATCGGCCTGCCCGACGACGGCTCGCGTCCGAAGCGGCGCGGCCGTCCGTAGACCATCCGTGCCGTCGGGCGACGGAGATTCCCGCTCGGAAAATCGCTGTGCTACGCTTGCGAAGCTTCGCGGCAGGTCTTCTCGCTCCGCTTCGCAAGAGCAGTATTTCCTGGCCCCACAGATGGGGCGCGGCGGTTGTGGGGATGTGAGGCGAGACGGTCATGGCGCAGCAGCGAAGAAGTGACGTCGTCCTCGATTCCGTCCGACGCCTTCTGCGCATCGGCGCCACCGCCAATCTGCTGAATCTGCTGCAGAAGCAGCACCCCGCCGACCTCGGTCAGATCTTCGGAGAGCTGCACGACAGCGAGCGCCAGGCGGCGTTTGCCGTGCTCGTGGAGCGTCAGCCCAAGCTGGCCATGGAGGGCGTGAGCGAACTCGGCCCCGAGCGCGGCGCGCTGCTGCTGGCCGGCAAGTCGGCCGAGGACATCGTCAAGCTCGTGCAGGAGATCGCGTCGGACGACGCGGCCGCCCTGGTCGACTACCTCCCCGAGGAGCTGTCGCACGAAGTGCTGGAGTTGATGCGGCGGCGCGAGTCAGGTCAGGTCGAGAGCCTGCTCGACTACGCCGAGCAGACCGCCGGTCGCATCATGAACCCGAACGTCTTCGCCCTGAACGAAGACCTCACGGTGGCCGAGGCGGTCACGGCGCTGCAGAGCGCGATCAACGTGGAGATGGTGTTCTACCTCTACGTGGTCGACGCCCGCCGGCACCTGGTCGGGGTCACGTCGCTGCGCCGTCTGTTGCTGGTCTCGCCCGAGACGCCGCTCAAGCGGATCATGACGCCCGACGTGTTCAGCGTGCGCGTGGACACCGACCAGGAAGAGGCGGCGCGCCTCGTGGCGTCGTACAACCTGCTGGCGATTCCAGTCGTCGACGAAGAGAACAAGATCGCCGGCGTGATCACGGTCGACGACGTCATCGACGTGCTCAAGGACGAGGCCACCGAAGACCTGTATCGCCTGTCCGGTCTGTCGGGCGACGAGCGCATCGAGACCCCCGCCTTCGAAGCCCTCAAGAAGCGCCTGCCGTGGCTCGGCATCAACCTCGGCACCGCCTTTCTCGCGGCGTCGGTCGTGGCGGCCTTCGAACACACCATCAGCCAGGCCACCGCCCTGGCCGTGTTCATGCCGATCGTGGCCGGCATGGGCGGCAACGCCGCTACCCAGACCCTGACGGTGATCGTGCGCGGAATCGCCCTCGGTGAGCTGTCGTGGGCCAATGCCCGGAAGGCCCTCTTCAAGGAGGGCGCGATCGGCCTGGGCAACGGCGTCGTGCTGGGCGTCGTGGCCGCGCTCGTGGCCTGGGCAATGAAGGGCAACCCGGTGCTCGGCCTGCTGCTGGGCATGTCCATGGTCTGCAACATGTTCGTGGCCTCGACCGTCGGCACCCTGGTGCCGCTCGGGCTCAAGGCCATCAAGGTCGACCCGGCCCTGGCCTCGTCGGTATTCATCACGACCTTCACCGACGTGGTCGGCTTCGCCTCGTTCCTGGGCCTGGCCACGATCTTCCTGCGCTTCCTCGGTCCTCAATAGACGCCGGAAAGCGGATAGAATGAGCAGCGAGGACGGCGTCGGTGCCCCTCTACTCGGCTGACGCGCTGGTGCTGCGCACCTACAAACTCGGCGAGGCCGATCGCATCGTGGTGTTCCTCACGAAGGACCGCGGCAAGAAGCGCGGTGTGGCGCAGTCGGCCCGGCGCACCAAATCACGGTTCACCGGGGCGCTGGAGCCCCTCACTGAGGTGCGAGTGGCGTATTTTGAGAAGGAGCAGCGCGAGCTGGTGAACCTGAACTACGCCGACCCCGTACGATCTCCCATGTCCACCCCGAATCCCGCAGCGCTCGGCTACAGCGCCTATTTCGCCGAGTTGCTCGACGCCAGCGCCGAAGAGGCCGACCCCGACGAGCGCCTCTACCGTCTAGGCGTGGCCACGCTCGAAGCGGTCACGATCGGCGGCCCGGTCGAGCCGCTCGCGCGCTACGTCGAAAGCTGGGTGCTGCGGCTGCAAGGCGTGTATCCGGCCGATGTCGCCTGCGGCCACTGCGGGTCGGAGTTCGGCGAGGCCGACGGCGCGTATCTGGCGGCGGACGGCCACGGCTTCGTGTGCCGCACCTGCCACGGCGCGCAGGGCACCCACGACCGGTTTCTCTCGGCCCGCGCGCTGGCGTTCGTGCGTGCCGCCCGCCGGGTGAAACCGTCCGAGGCGGCCGGTCTCGGCGCCTCCCCCGCCGTGCTGCGTGAGCTCGAAGTGGCCCACCGTTCGCTCATCACCTCGCACTTCGATCGCGAGCTCAAATCCGTCCGCGTGGTCCAGGCCCTGGGCCGCCAGACGTCATAGGCGGCCACTGTTGTCCTTCCAGGATCTCATCCTCAAGCTTTCGACCTTCTGGGCATCGCGCGGCTGTCTGCTGCAGCAGCCGCTCGACCTCGAAGTGGGCGCGGGCACCTCGCATCCCGAGACGCTCTTTCGCGTGCTCGGTCCAGGTCCGTGGCAGGTGGCCTACGTGCAGCCGTCGCGGCGGCCCGACGACGGTCGCTTCGGCCAGAATCCGAACCGGCTGTTCAAACACCACCAGTTCCAGGTGATTCTGAAGCCGACGCCCGACGAGATTCAGCAGATCTACCTCGACAGCCTCGAGGCGGTCGGCATCAACCCGCGCCAGCACGACGTGCGGTTCGAGGAAGACAACTGGGAATCGCCGGCCCTCGGCGCCTGGGGCATCGGCTGGCAGGTGATGCTCGACGGCCTCGAGATCACCCAGTTCACCTACTTCCAGCAGGTGGGCGGCGTGAACCTGTCGCCGATTTCGGCCGAGATCACCTACGGCCTCGAGCGCATCGCGATGTTCCTGCAGAAGGTCGACAACGTCTTCGACCTGGAGTGGGCGCCGGGCGTGACCTACGGCGAGGTGCGGCTGCGCGAGGAAGTGGAGCAGTCGAAATACGCCTTCAACCAGGACACGACGATCTCCGCGGAGGACTACGCGGCATTCCATCGCTCGCAGTTCGAGGCCAATTTCGGCTTCGCCGGCAAGCTCGCCGACTCGCACCTGCTCCTGCCCGCACTCGAGTACGCCCTCAAGTGTTCGCACTTCTTCAACCTGCTCGATTCGAGCGGCAGCATCGGCGTAAGCGAACGCACCGCCTACATACTGCGGGTGCGCCAGCTGGCCGTGCGCTTGTGCCGCGAGTACGCCGCCGAAGCCGAGGCCGTCGCCGCGGCCCGCGCCACTGGGGCGGGCGAGTGATCGCCGACGCCCGCAGGTGAACGCCATGGATAGAGAACTGCTCATCGAGATCGGCACCGAGGAACTACCGGCGAGCTGGCTGCCGGGGCTCACCGCACAGTTTGGCGCGCGCGTCGAAGCCCGCCTGGCCGAGGAACGCATGCCGGTCGACACGCCGGTCGAGACCTTCAGCACGCCGCGGCGGCTCGTGGTGCGGGCCGCGCGGGTGCCCGAACGGCAGACCGACTTCGAGGAGCTGGTGATGGGACCGCCCGTATCGGCGGCGGTCGGCGCCGACGGGCAGATGACCGGTGCGGGCGTGGGGTTCGCGCGCAAGCAGGGGGTGGAGCCTGCGTCGCTGCAACGGGTCGACACGCCCAAGGGCGTCTATCTGGCGCATCGGCGCCAGTTGCGCGGCAAGACCGCCGTCGATGTGCTGCCGGGCATGCTGGCGGCCGCGCTGCGCGACCTGCAATATCCGAAGAACCTGCGGTGGGACGCCCTGCTCGACGACGGCAAGGGCGAACTGCTCAGCGGCCGTCCGATTCGCTGGGTGCTGTTCCTCTATGGCGGCCGGGTCGTGCCGTTCGATATCCTGCGGCCGGCCTCGGCGGCCGGCCCGCTCGTGCAGGACGTGCGGTCGGGCGCCGTCACCTTCGGGCATCGCTTCCTGACGACCAGCGGCCGCGCCGGCCGGGCCATCAAGGTGAAGAGCTTCGACGACTACCGCAAGCGCCTGAGCGAGAACTTCGTGGTCATCGAGCGCGGCGAACGCCACGACCGCATCGGCCGCGAACTCGACGCCGAAGCGCGGCGCCGGGGCGGCCGGGTGAGCATCTCGCCGGCCGGCCAGCAGGCCCTCGACGAGGTACCCGACCTGGTGGAGTACCCGGCGGTCGTGTCGGGCACCTTCCCGGAGGAGTTCCTGCGCCTGCCGCCTGAAGTGCTCACGACCACGATGATTCACCACCAGCACTTCTTTCCGCTGGTGTCGGCGCAAGAAGTGCTGCTGCCGGTGTTCCTGGCCGTGCTGAACATGGAGCCCGAGAAGCCCGAGCTCGTGGCCCGCAACCTCGAGCGCGTGCTCACGGCCCGCCTGCGCGACGCGCGCTTCTTCTGGGACGCCGATCGCGCGGTGTCGCTCGAGCAGCACCGCGAGCGCCTGGCCACCGTGGCCTTTCATCAGGGGGTCGGCACCTTCCGCGACAAGGCGGATCGGCTGGAGCCGCTGGCCCGCTGGATCGCAAGCGACGTCTTCGGACGGCCTGATGCCGGCGACGCGGCGGCGACTGCGGCTCGGCTGTGCAAGGCCGACCTGGCCTCGAACATGGTGCGCGAGCTCACCGAGTTGCAGGGCACGATGGGCGGCATCTATGCCCGCGAGGCAGGGCATCCCGAGACGGTATGGAAGGCGATCTATCACCACTATCTGCCCTCGGCGGTCGACGCGGATGGCGCACCGATCCGCGCGGACCTGGGCGAGGCCGCGGTGACGTGGGCCGCCGTGTCGCTGGCCGACAAGATCGACACCGTGGCCGCGCTGTTCGTGGCGGGGGAGCGGCCGACCGGCTCGCGCGACCCGCACGGCATCCGGCGGGCGGCTCAGGGGATCGTCCGCATCCTGGCGGATCTGCCGGAACTGACCGGCGTCGACGTGGTCGTCACGCTCCGCACGCTGGTCGACAAAGCACTGGGGCAACTGCCGCGCGCTGAGAACCAGACCGAGGCGGAACTCGCGCTGTGGCTGTTTCTCGGCGAGCGCGTCCGAAGTGTGTTCGAGCAGCGCGGCGCCGACGTGCGAAACGTTCGGGCGGTCACCACGTTCAATGCGGCTACGCTCGCGCCCTTGACGATTCGGCGCAAGCTCGCGGTGCTGCCTGACCTGGCCGACTCGGCCGAGTTCAAGCAACTGGCGCAGGTGTTCAAGCGCGTCAAGAACATCGCGAAGAACCTCGATGAAGAGGTCTACCAAGTTGCCGAGAAGCTGGGCGAGCCGATGAGCGCGCTCACCGAGCCCGCCGAAGTGGCCTTGCTCGACGAGCTCACGCGCCGCCGGCCCATGATCGAGCGCGCGGTCGCATCGGGCGACTTCCGCAAGGCCTTCGGTGAAGGCGCGGCCCTGGGCCCGGCCGTCACGACGTTTTTTGCCGACGTGATGGTGATGGCCGACGACCCGGTCGTGCAGAAGGCGCGCTTGCGCTTGATGCGCCAGATTCAATCTCTCATCCTGCAACTTGCGGACGTTTCCGAGATGGTTCCGCAAACCGACAACTAGGAGTTCCGACCGTCATGGCGAAGCGCAACGTCGCACCTGTGAAGAAGTCGTCCCCGAAGAGCAAGGCCCAGCCGGCCGCCCCCAAGCCGAAGCCGAAGGCCAAGGCCAAGGCCAAGGCCAAG
>Ga0163144_10010209_pt1 | contig 20047 bp, 8 predicted proteins | sample OliLak19BULKMAT1_FD_123175 | JGI IMG/M metagenome (GOLD analysis project Ga0163144, IMG submission 123175) | Freshwater microbial mat bacterial communities from Lake Vanda, McMurdo Dry Valleys, Antarctica - Oligotrophic Lake LV.19.BULKMAT1 | ecosystem: Environmental > Aquatic > Freshwater > Lake... | reverse complement strand
TCCCTGAACGTCGATCGAAAGCCATGACCGGTCAGGTCATCGCGGCCCATCCGGCGCAGCATCATCAGGAAGGTCATGTTCGAGAGTGGCTCGCCTTCACGGGCGCTCGATTCAAACATGAACCCTGATCGGAAGACCTTCTTCTTCCTCGCATACGCCAGGATTTCCAGAGAGGTGTCGGTGAGCGGGATGCGGTGTTCCTTGCCCGCCTTCATGCGGACCGGCGGGATCGTCCAGATCTTCTTCTCGAGGTCGAACTCCGTCGTCTCGGCAAGAAGCGTCTCCGAGGTACGGGTAGCATTGAGGATACAGAATGCGAACGCCTTCGCGCCAATCGTGTCGATGGAGTCCAGCTCCTTCATGAAAGCCGGGAGCTCGGTGTAGGGAAGCGCGGCATGGTGGGCGACGCGCTGGATCTTCGCGCGCGCCGGCAGGGCCTTGTCGAGATGTCCTTTCCAGCGCGCCGGGTTCTCTCCGTCGCGATATCCCCTCACCTTCGCCCAGTCGAGAATGACTTCAATTCGCCCGCGCAGTCGGTTGGCAGTCTCGGTTTTCGTCGGCCAGATCGGGTCCAGCACCCGGAGCACAGCGGCCTGGTCAACCTCGGCCACCGACCGGTCGCCAAATTGCGGGTAGGCATAATTCGAGAGCGTGGAGCTCCACTGCGCGCGGTGCTTGTCGTTCTTCCATGAGGCCTTGTTCGCATCGATGTAAGCCTCTGCGCATTCCCGGAAGGTCATCCGACGGCTGGCCTCCGCCTGAAGGGCGGTGCGCGCGCCTTTGCGCGCGTCGATCGGGTCGGTACCATTGGCCGCGTTACGGCGGGCGTCCGCAGCCCTGATCCGGGCATCCGCGAGCAGGACCACGTCGAGGGATCCCAGCCCCATCTCGCGCATTCGCCCGGTGAGTGCGCGATAGCGGACCACCCAGCTGCGCGCTGCGGTTCCGTCCTTTCGTGTCTGGACTTGCAGAAAAAGCCCGCCGCCATCAGCATAGTAGCCGGGCTCGCTGACCTTCTCGACGAACTTCGCTGTCAGCCTGTTTCTCATTTCGTTCCGCTCCAACCCATAAACCGCGGCTCCATCCGTCGAACTGCACGGCCCGTTCCAACCCATGCGTCAACCCACAGAAAGTCCGTGCGTGGGCGAAATGGCGTGAGATTGCCTGAGATGTCTCAGGTGGGCGGATGCCTTCTCCGCCAACATCTTCGCTGTTTGATGAGACAAGACGCGATCGAGCGAGATTGGCTGGGAACCGGCACCCTCTCCGCCAGTTTTGGCCTAAGTGTAGCCAGCTCCACCGCTTTTTTGACGACGGCCCGGCGATAGACGGCAAGTGCTCCGATCCGATGTTCCGAAGAGGACAACGGAATGGCCGGCCGGCGACCATCTTCTCTCGATAGGCACCAGGTCGTCTCCTACTTCCGAGGGGCTTCCCGAGTGACCTTCATGGCCTCGTCGGCCGATCTGAACTCAGGCTCTCGTTGCAAACACGCCTCAGAGCGGATGCCCTTCGCGCCACATTCAGTGGCTGCTTGGCATTCGCCCGGCTTTGCGCTCGACTGCGCGCAATCAAGTCGGCGCCCCCGTCCCCTCCCCAGATCCGCGCGATGATTGAAGCGTTCGGCAAAAGCCCTGCTCGACGGCGGTGAAACTTCCCCTGTCTTCGAGGGAGCGGACCAAGCAGACGACCTAGACTATGTCTTGCACATGGCGTCGGAGGCCATCCTCGACCTCAACTCCGCATTTGCTGATGATGTGCTGGAAGGCGGCGCGCATGAGCGACAGAAAGCTGCGGAAAGTCTCTTCACTCCGGCGGCGCGAAAGCTGGCGGCGCAAAAGCAGACCGCATTCGACGCGCCTTGTAGCCCAGGGGTCGTCCACAGATGACAGAGCCCTCAGAACCCCAGAAGCAAAGCGGGATCGTTTACCAAGACTTGTTCAGCAGGGGCCAGCCCATGATCGTCCATGAACGGCGCCAGCGTCGATGGAGTTGGAAAGCCGCCAATGACCTCATCCAGAGCAGCGGACTGAACCCATCCAAGCGCTTCATCCAATTCCAGACTGGGCTGCAGGGTGCGGGTAGCGCCCGAATAGTCAAACCCGTCCCAGGCCCCGAACGACATCTCAATGGGTACGAACCCGAAGCCTGCTTTCAACATGTGGATCGTCGACGACCGTTGGTTTGCCTCAGCTCCAGCATCAGCGCCGTCAAAAGCCTGCGCGTCGGGCACCAAAAAGGTTTGACCGAGCAAAGCATCATCGGACGTGAATGACTGACTCGTCGTTGCTACTGCGGCAACCGGCGCAATCGAAAATGATCGGAAATCCTGATCATTGCCGCCACCAAATGCAACGCGAACAACCTGCACGCCGGCTTGCAAGTCGACCTGCACATTGGATGTCGACAAAAACGTCGAGTACGATCCCGATACCGGTGTAGCGATCGCGCCAGTTGTCTCGTATATGGCTCCGCCCTGTTCGAATGACGCCGTGACGTTTCGGCCAGAACCAGGTGTAGCCATCTCGAGCGAGATGTTGTGTGCGCCCGCCGCCTGCACATTGATTGTATATTCTGTCCACTCGCCCACGCGCGTCCAGCCAATCCACGACACGCCCGCCACGGTCGCGACCTCAACATCTGTTTCGGTGCGGACTGTCTGCGCGTTGTTTTGCCGTCCCGGGTTGTCCTCATAAGCAACCCCGCGGCCGCCCGTATCGAAGTTTGCAGCCTCGATGGTGACACCGTCCCCATCGACGAGCCATGGTGTCTGCGTCGGGTTGAAAGCTGCCTGTGTAGGCTGAACAACATCGTTGTCGATGATGGTGACGGTTGCTGATGCGGTCGACACAGGCACCAGCACACCGGCCGTTGTCGCAGAAACAATGTTCACCGCGAATGTCTCATTGCCTTCAGCGACGCTGTCGTTGAGCAGCGCAATGCGAGCGACGGCCGACAATGAACCGGCCGGTATAATGAGCGTACTCGCGGAGACCGCCGTAAAGTCCTGTCCTGCAAGCGCAGTTCCATTGGCGGTTGAGAGGCTGACTGAAACGCTCCCGGTCTGGACCGCGTTGAGACTTACCCGGAACTCGGCGAAGGCCGATACGCCTTCGGTTACGGTAGGCGCAACTGCAGTGATCGAAACGCTGGGTGGCGAAGGTGGAGGAGGCGGGGATGGGGGCGCTCCTGTCGGGGTGATTGAGAAGGCTCGAAGATCCTGGTCGCTTCCGCCGCCGAACGTAAGACGCAGCACCTGAATGCCGGCCTCCAGCTCAACAACCACGTTTCGGCTGGTGAACGCGTCATAGGCACCGGTCACCGGCGTGACGACAGCGCCAGTGTCTTCATAAACGGTGCCGCTCCGGGTAAAAGTGGCTGAGATGTTTCGTCCGGAATTCGGCGTCGACGTCTCGAGCGTGAAATTGTGAACGCCTGCCTGGGCAACATTGATGGTGTACTCGATCCACTCGCCGGCCCTGGTCCAGCCAACGCCAGCGCCTCCTGCGCCAGCTACGGTCTCGACATCGGTCTCGGGGCGCACGCCTTGGCCGCCCGTGGCCAGTCCCGAATCGTCGTTGTAGGCAACGCCCTGCCCGCCTGTGTCAAAGTAGGCGGCTTCAACCCTGACGCCATCCGCGTCGACCAGCCAGGGTGTCTGCGTCGGGTTGAAAGGCGCTTGGGTATCCGGCGGCGCAACAAGGCCTGACAGTTGCCGGATGTCGGCACCGTTCTGAAAACCGATCCTTTCGACATCCATCAGCCGGTCTCGACCTTCCGCGCCCGCAAGGTCAATGACCGACGTGGAGCCGTCAGCGTTCAGGAAAAATTGGTAGTTCGCGCGCGGCCCAGACAACCACACAATGTCGTCGCCTGCGCCACCGAATATTTCATCGTCGCCTGCGCCACCCTTCAGAACGTCGTTCCCTCCTCTGCCCTCGAGCCGATCTGCGCCGAGCCGCCCCTCAAGGGTATTAGAGAACTCGTCACCACGCAGGAGATCGCCCTGTTCGGAGCCGATGACGTTGCGCACCTGATCACTGACCGGCTGAGGCGAGCCGCCCAGCGTGCCGCCCGCCGTCGACAGGTTGCTGGTAAGCGCCGAGAACCACGCTGAAGCCATTTCAGCGTAGCCCGTATTGTTCGGATGGATGCCGTCGCCGAGGTCCGTCGTCGACAGCGATGGCATCGGCACAAAGACCGCATCGACGCCGTTCAATCGCGCCGCGGCCACAACGCCGCTCAGCTGAGCATTGATCGCGTTGACGAGATCAGCTCCGTCTGCGCGCAAAGCCGGTTCGAACTGGCGATAGACATTGGGATCAAGCGGCGGCAGCGCCGACAACAGCACCTTCACGCCAGGCGCGTTCGCGTTGAGGTCACGCATGATGTCGGCGAGGTATTGTGGAACAAGGGTCGCCGCGTTGGCCAGCCTTAGCGCTTCGTTCGTTCCCAGAAGAAGCAGGACGACGTCAGGCTGAAGCTGGACCGCGATATTGCCCGCAAGAGGCGCGACCGCACCTGCCTGTATGCCGGACACTCCGCGATGGTCCTGATCGCGAAGTGAGTCGGGCCCGTCCTGGAAGCTGCCGACATAATTTATCCACAGTCCGGCATTCGAGATGAGCGTAAGGAGATCTTCGCGGTAGCCATCCCAATCGTTGGCGGACCTATCAACCTCAACGCCGACCGTTATCGAGTCTCCGAGCGGAAGCACCCGCGCGGCATCGACCACAGTCCTCGCGGCAAGGTCTACGACTTTCGCGTCAGCCGTCACGCCGGCAAATGTCAGCGTGTCCGCAGACGGGGGCGGTGGAGGAGGCGGTGGTGGGGGCGAGACAAAGCCGGGAATGGTGAAACGAAAATAGACGACGTCGTTGTCACGCGCGTTCTCTGGCGTATTGGTGGCGTCCCAGATCCATCTGCCCGGACTGCTGGCAGTGATCTGCGGTCCAGACTCATTGTTCGGGTAGCTACCAAGCGGGCCGTAGTCGCTGGCGTTGGTCCACGATGCATCGTTGAAGCTTTTGACGTTCCAGTCGGCTGGAGCTGTATTGGAAACCTTCCAGGCAGATGAAGTGGCGAGGTGGGTTCCGTCGGGCAGGACGATATCCACGAATGCGCCGCCGGGACCCCAAACATCCACCGCCCGAACAGCGACGACATCGCCCGGCAGCACGTCCCACGAGACGCTTTGCACCGCTTGCCAGTCATTGCCTGAAAGGACCAACACGCCGTTGACGTACAGTGCGTACTGGTCGTCGACGCGTGCGGAAATCTGAACTTGAGCCATTTGGTCACCCAATGACGGTATACGGAGCAATTCAATTAGCAGCTTACCTGGAAATGGCCAGATTAACTCTGGACTTCGCTGTTGACTGCGTTGTCGGGACGATCACGATAAGTCTCACGGCCAGATTTTCTCGCAGAACGCGAACTTCCACCTAAGCCGCCGTCTTCGCCCGCGTGACGGCCTGCGACCGGAGTGTCTGCCTCCGCATCGTATCGCAAATCCCCGGACGCAACGAAGCCTGGGATAATTGCAAAATCACACGGCCTCGGCCCGCCGCGAAAGTGCAATCATCCTCCCCGCTGCAGGTCTGACGGAGTCCGCCCACGCTGTTCGGAGCAGGACCGGCCATGACCTCTGGATTCTTGTCCGGCAGGTCAATCCGTTGGTGAGGACTTGCGGTCGTCTACCAGATGCGCCTGGAATCCCGCAGCACTTCGCGCGCGGCGTTGCGGCCTGGTAGGCCCGTGACGCCGCCGCCCGGATGGGTTCCCGCCCCACACATGTAGAGCCCCTTGATCGGCCCGCGATAATCTCCGTGGCCCAGCTGGGGACGCGCCGCCCACATCTGATCAAGCGTCATCGCGCCGTGCATGATGTCGCCGCCGATAAGCCCGAAGCGTTGCTCCAGATCCATCGGCGTCAGCACCATTCGGCCGAGAACGGATTTCTTGAAGTTGGGCGCGTAGGCGTCTACCGTATCGATGATGTGGTCGGCGACCTCGTCGCGATGGTCGGCCCAGCTCCTGCCATCGGGAAGCTCGGGGGCGAACTGCTGGCAGAACAGACTCGCCACATGCGCCCCTTCGGGCGCCAGCGTATTGTCGACCGTCGACGGGATCAGGATTTCCACGATGGGACGCTTCGACCATCCGGTCGCCTTTGCGTCGAGGTAGGCGCGATCCATGTAGTCCAGCGTCGGCGCGATGATGATGCCGGAGCGGTGATGCTCGCCTGCCTCCTTGCCCGGAAGACAGGTGAAGTCAGGAAGCTCCGAAAGTGCGACATTCATGCGCACCGTGCCCGACCCGCATTTCCAGCCGCGCATGCGCGACAGGAATTCCGGCTCCAGATCAGCTTCTGCAATCATCCGCGTGTAGAGTAGTTTCGGGTTCACGTTGGCGATCACGCGGCGCGTGAGGATGGCCTCCCCGGTCTCCAGCTGGACGCCCTGCACCTTCCCGTCCACGGCGGTGACCGAGCGAACGCCGGCATCCAGCGAAATCTCGACGCCGCGTTCGCGGCATGCCGCCGCCATGGCGCTGGTGATGGCGCCCATGCCGCCGATCGCGTGACCCCAAACACCCTTCTCGCCGTCCACTTCGCCGAAGACGTGATGCAGCAACACATAGGCCGAACCCGGCGTATCGGGGCTGGCGTAGTTGCCAACAATCGCGTCAAATCCGAACGCAGCCTTCGCGGGCTCGGACTCGAACCAATGTTCCAGAAAGCTCCGCGCGCTTTTTGTGAACAGGTCGAGCACGTCGCGCTGCAGGTCCATCGACCCGCGAACCGCTGGCCACAACTGCGCAAGCGCATCCACGCCAGCCTTGATTCCGCTTCTCGGATTGGGCGGTGTCTTCTCGGATACGCTGCGCAGCACGTCTGCGACTCGCTCCAGCCGCTCATAGTATTGCGGCAGACGCTCTGCATCGCGCGCCGAGAACTTGCGGAATTCCGCCTGCGTTCGCTCCAGCCCGCCGCCTACCTTGACATAGCGGCCATCCTCGGTGGGCAGGAAGTTTGATATCGGCCGCTTCACGATCTTCAGCCCCCGCTCGCGCAGCCTCATGTCAGCGATAACCTTGGGGTTGAGCAGGCTCACGGTGTAGCTGGCGGTCGAGTTGCGAAAGCCGGGGTGAAACTCTTCGGTTACCGCAGCGCCGCCCACGACATGGCGCTTCTCGCAAACGCGCACCTTCAACCCGCCCAGCGCCAGGTAAAAGGCGCACACCAGGCCGTTATGGCCGCCGCCGATGATCACGGCGTCATATGCGCCAGCCCTGCCTGTCACGTCTGCGCCCTCCAGGCCCGGCCGGCTGTTGCCTGCCATCATACTCAGTTCTGGCGAACGGCCGCGCTTTGAGGATACGCCGGATAGACGGGCCGCTTCGGTTCGAGGGGCTCGCTGGACCCGAGCAGATCCAGGGCGAGCCTTACGGCGGCCTCGAGCTGCGGGTCGCCGCCGGCGGCGACGGCCTTGGGATCCTGGTCGACCTCTACATCCGGCGCGACGCCATAGTTCTCGACTTCCCACGCTCCGCCCGGCGTGAAGAAGCCGACGCTGGGCGAGGTCACCTGCGCGCCGTCCATCAGCTGCGGCGTGCCGCTGATGCCGACAAGGCCTCCCCATGTGCGCTTGCCGACGAGCGGCCCGAGCTTGTTCGTCTTGAACAGCCAGGGCAGCGCGTCGCCGCCCGAGCCCGAGACCTCGTTGGCGATCATCACCTTGGGTCCGAGGATGGCGGCCGCCGGCGTCCGTTCGATTGCGCCATAGCGCGCCGACCAGAAACTCTGCAGGCCGCGCCCCAGCACCTCGATGATGTAGTCGGCCATCTGGCCGCCGCCATTGAAGCGCTCGTCGATAACGACGCCCTGCTTGTCGGTCTGGGCGAAGTAGTAGCGGTTGAAGGCGGTGAAGCCGCCATTGCCGGTGTCAGGCAGGTAGACATAGGCGAGCTTGCCTCCGGACATTTCGTCGACCTTCTTCCGGTTGGTTTCGATCCAGTCGAGATTGCGGAGCCGCTGCTCGCTGTTGACCGGCACGACGGAGATGTCGCGGCTGGAATTTCCGCTGGCCAGTTTCAGGGTAATGAGCTTGCCCGCAGTTCCTTCCAGCGGCTGCTGGATGTCTGTTGATGCGTCCAGCGGCTTGCCATTGATAGCGACGATGCAGTCTCCCGCTTTCACGTTCAGGCCGGGCTGTACCAGCGGTGCCTTCACCTCCGGCGACCATGAACCCGGCGTGTAGATCTTCGCAATGCACCACCGGTTGTTGCGAATGACATAGTCCGCGCCCAGTAGCCCGCCCTCAACACGCGGCGCGGCCGGAATCGCTCCGCCCGACCCGCGCAGGTGGCCCACCGAGAAGCCCGTAAGCATCTCCTGGAACACGTAGTTGAGGTCCGATCGCGACTGCACAGCGGCAGCGTAAGGCGCGAGCTGCTTCTCGGCGGCGACCGTGTCGAAGCCGTGGAAGCCTGGATCGTAGAAATAGGCACGCTGGATGCGCCAGACTTCCTTGTACATCTGCGCCCATTCGGCCGCCGGATCGACGCGTACTTCGAGGTTGTCGAGCGAGAGGCCGGTGTCCTCCGGCTTTGGCGGGGCTGCGCCCACCGCCTTGGCCGGCACAATGCTGTAGCGCGTCTGCGACGGTGGCCCGCCGGGCGCTGCATCTGGCGCACGCGGCGTGCGCGAGCTGAGAAGCAGCTTCTCTCCGTCCGCCGTCACCTCGTAGTCGACCACATTGTCGGCCACTTTCTCGATCTTGCGGTCTTCGAGTGTGAAGGTGTGGAGCGTGCCGTTCGGTCCCTGCGCATTAGGATCGTTGACCGACATGTCCGCGAGCCAGAAGATGACGCCTGGCTTTCCCGCAGCGAGTTCGCTGTATGGACCTGGAGCGACCGGCAGCGCGACCGTGCGCGCCGTGATCGCCGCCATGTCCATGCCTGCAAGGTCGATTGCCATTGGCCTGGTCGGAGCTGGGGTCGGGGCCGTACCCGGCTTGTCGTTTGTATCGGCCCTGGCCTTGCTCACCTTTCCCGCCGGGGTGGCGTCCATACCGTCCTTGGCGTCCTGACGCACCTCGGCAACCGACTTTTCATCGTCGCTTTCGGGCTCGATTGGAGAAGGCGTGTTCGCCGTCAGAGTCAGCGCGTAGACCGAGCGCGTGGGACGATACAGATTGCTCGTCATGTCGAGCCCATGCATCACGGGCCCGGCATTGTTGCTCGCAAGGAAGTACAGATATTTTCCGCTGCGGTCGAAGGCGGGATACCGCGCGTCACCCATGCTGTCCGTGACCTGCATGGCGGTGTTGCGCTCGGCCGAGTAGAGCACGATGCCGTGCATGTGGTTCTTGAGCGAGCGCGTCCAGGCGAGCCACTTCGAATCCGGCGACCACGCCATCGCATAGGTCTGGTCGGTAAAGCCGCCCCACACATTCGGATCGCCCGCCTCGTTCACTTTTCCGGACGCAAGGTCCAGCACAAAGGTGTTCAGGCGGTTGTCACGGAAGGCCAGCTTCTTCGAGTCCGGCGACCACAGCGGATCGAAATAGTAGGCGGGTTCGTTGCCCAGCGAGAACTTTTTCGCAGCGCCGCCCGTCTGCGGCACCACGTGCAATGCATATGATCCGCTCTCGTCCGAGAAGTAAGCGACGGACACGCCATCGGGGCTCCAGGCCGGCGTCCGCTCCATCACGCCGGGCGTGTTGGTGAGGTTGCGGACCGGGCCCCTCTTCAACGGCGCGGTCAGGATTTCGCCATGCGCTTCGACGGCCGCCCGCACGCCCGTGGGCGATACGCTGATCGCGCGCACCTGATCCGAAACGTTCAGCATGCGCGGCCGGACATCCGGCATGTCCCCGACGACAGTGATCGGGACGAGGTTTGGCTGGTCGCCGGGGCTCAGCGTGTAGATCTCGCCCAACCTGTCGAACACCAGCGTCTGCCGATCGCTGGTCAGCGAACGGATGTCCGCGCCTGTGTTGCGGTAGACCTCCGACACGGCCCGGGTCGCGGGATCATAGCTGTAGACAGAGAGCGGACCTGAACGAGCTGACAGGAAGTAGAGCTTTCCGCCCACCCACGCCGGCGAGATGTCAGCCATCACATCATGTGGCACCTCGACGGAATCGAGTCCGGACAGGCTGGTGATACGGATCGTGCTGGCGAGACCACCGCGATAGTTTCCCCACGAGACATAGTTCGTGAAGTTGAACAGGAAGGCTGGCGCCAGGGGGTTGTATGCGAAGTGCCTGCCATCGGGCGACATCACGCCGGTATACGCCATCGGCAAGGGCAGCGCGGTCGCGAGCCCGCCAGCTGTGGAGACGCGGAAGATCTGCGTGTAGCGGCTCGCCGATGCGCGGCTGGAGCGAAACAGGACCTCTCGCCCATCGCCCGACCAGCCGGTCGCGACATCGACGCCGGGGTGGAAGGTGATGCGCGCCGGAACGCCGCCAGTGGCCGGTACGATGAAGACATCAGTGTTTCCATCGTATTCGCCGGTGAACGCGATACTCTGGCCGTCGGGCGAAAACACCGGACTGCTTTCCGTGCCGAGGCCGGTCGTGACGCGCGTCGCGGCTCCGCCGGCGCGCGGGACGGTCCAGATATCGCCGGCATAGCCAAACGCGATCAGGTCTCGGCTGATGGCTGGCGATTGCAGGATGCGGGGTTGGGCGAGCGCTACAGGCGCGCTGACGATACAGGCTGCGATCAGCCCGATGGAAACCCCAAGACGCATGAGCAGACTCCGCCATTGACCGCGAAAGCCTTGCCCGATCCCGCAGGTTTCGCAAATCCTTCCTGAAATTTTTCGGACAGTCGCCCGACGTCGCCGCGGCATTGCCAGCGCGGAGTTCGTGTCATTGGTGTATGCTGGCCGTTGACTGGTCGTCGTCGCGTCCCGCCTGCAAATTGCGATGCGGCAATTAAGCGAGTTGCGGCCGTGACGACATCGCGTTGCGACCTGTGTAGGCTCGCCCTGACAAGCTGCCCTCGCGGCGGCGGTTGAAGAGGAAGGCCTGATGCGTCAGATCGTGACCACGCTGATATCGGCTGTCGCTCTGGCGGCATGCACGAGCTTGAACGCTTCAACGTCGTCTCCGCCTGGGGCAGGTCTGATTGAGGAGAGGTCAATCTCGGATCTGCAAGCAGATCTGGCGGCTGGACGCACGACGTCGGAGGCCCTGGTTGAGGCCTATCTTACCCGGATATCGGCGATGGATCGCGCCGGCCCCACCCTGCAAGCCGTGATCTCGCTCAGCCCCAATGCCGCCGCCGACGCCCGCATGCTGGACGCTGAGCGCCGTGCGGGCCGTCTGCGTGGCCCGCTGCATGGCATCCCTGTTCTGCTCAAGGACAATATCGAAACGCGGGATCTGCCGACCACCGCTGGATCGCTTGCGCTCAGGGAGAACCTGACTGGCCGCGATGCTCCGATGGCGGCGCGGCTACGCGAGGCTGGAGCGATCCTGATCGGGAAGACCAATCTGTCGGAATGGGCAAACTACCGCTCGACGCGTTCTATCAGCGGCTGGAGCGCCATGGGCGGGCTGGTGCGCAATCCCTATGCGCTCGACCGCAATGCCTGCGGCTCCAGCTCCGGTTCGGGCGCTGCTGCGGCAGCCAGCTATGCGGCGGCGACAATCGGCACCGAAACCTCGGGTTCGATCGTCTGTCCCTCCAGCATGAACGGCCTTGTGGGCTTGAAGCCGACCGTGGGACTCGTCTCGCGCAGCGGCGTCGTTCCCATTTCTCACACGATGGACACGCCGGGGCCGATGACGCGCAGCGTGATGGATGCAGCCCTGATGCTTACCGCCATTGCCGGCGCAGATCCCGCAGACAAGGCGACGGGAGACGCCGATCGGTACAAGACGGACTATACCGCCGCGCTCAAGGCCGACGCATTGAAGGGTCGTCGCCTCGGCGTCCTGCGCATCGGCCTTGGCGGCCACCCCGGGACCGACAAGCTGTTCGAGCAGGCGCTTGTCGACCTGCGTGCGGCCGGTGCCGAGCTGGTGGACATCAAGCAGCCGCCGGACCAGCAGGCGATCGGCGCGAATACCGGGATCATAATGCAGACCGAGTTCAAGGCCGGCATTGCAAGCTATCTCGCGACAGCTGCGCCCGCCGTGAAGGTCCGCACGCTTGCCGACCTGATCGCCTTCAACAAGCAGAGCGCAGTGCAGGAGATGCCGCTGTTCGGGCAGGAGATATTCGAGCTCGCCGAGGCCAGGAACGGGCTCGACGATCCGAAATACATCGAGGCGCTCGCCGCCGGAAAGCGCCTTGCCAGCGAGGGCATCGACCGCACGCTGGCGGCCGATCAGCTGGACGCCATCATTGCCATTACCGGCGGACCTGCGTCCTTCAGCGATCCCGCTGGCGTCGCCCGCGGCGCAGCCATAAATGTGGCGACCATTCTGCCGGCACTGTCCGGCTATCCGCACCTCACCGTGCCGATGGGTCTCGCCAATGGGTTGCCTGTCGGCATCTCCTTCATCGGTCCGGCATGGGGCGATGGAGACCTGCTGGCCATGGGCTATGCCTACGAGCAGGCTACGATGCGCAGAGTCGCGCCGACTTACACTCCCTCGCTCAGCCAGATTCCCGAAACCGCGCGCGCCCTGGCACCCGCGCAATAGCGCGACGCCGATCGTGCTACTTAACAATCGGCAGCACGATGTAGGACGGCTCGGCCCGGGAATGTTTCACTTGGTTGGTGGCGATGACGCCGTCTTTCTCGAAGGCATTGCGTCCACCTGTGTTGAGATTGCGCGAGTACTTCGGGAAGGATGACGACGTTACCTCAACCCGGATGCGGTGGCCCGGCAAGAATGTGTTGGCGGTCGTCATCGGGGTGAAGTCGAGCTTGTAGGTCTTGCCCTTCTCCATGAAGACCTCGCGGTCATAGCCCTCGCGGAACCGCGCGCGAAGGATCGTGTCGTCGAGGATGTAGGCCGTGCCGTCGGGCGCCACGTCGACGAGCTTCACAGCAAAGTCGGTGTCCCTCGCGTCGGAGGAGACGCTGAGGATGGCGTCAACGAAGCCGGCCACCGTGACCGGCACCTTCAGCGGATCGGACGTGTAAACCAGAACATCGTGACGGGCCGCCACGGGCCGCTGGTCGAACGCACCGGGCACCACGATGCCACCATTGCAGCAGTCGCCGCCGCCGATGGTCTGCACCGGGTTCTTCGGATCATAGGCGAAGCTGTCGGCAGGTTCGTTGCCTGGCGCAGTGAAGGACAGCTTGCCATCGCCGAACATGGAGTTCGCGCGTCCGCCCGAGCGCAGGTAGAGTTTCGTCTGCTCGACGCCTTTCGGCGGCCACTGCGTCGCCGTCTTCCACTGATTGTCGCCCATCGAATAGTATCGGATCTTCGGCGTCGTCGCGGGGAAGGCCTCGGATCGGCCCTTGAGAAAGCGGTCGAAGAACTTCCACACTTCGCCATTCACATCCATCGTCGCATCGCCAAGCTGGCGGTCGCCTGACTTGAAATTTGGGCCAAGTGAAGCGAAGGCGCAGTGCACGCTGGGGCCCACGATAGCATACTGGTTGTCGCGCGTTTCCGCGTCGACGCCAGTTTTTGTGGCGTGATCGTAGAGCGCCAGGTTCGGCCCGACTGAAACATCGTACCAGGAATTGTACCAGAGTGCTGGCACGCCCCACTTTTCATTGTCGTGATAGAGCCCGCCCTTGTACCACTCAGGATCGTCGGGCTTGTCGCGCGCGATCAGTTGTTCGTTCGTGCCGGCGGGCTCACCAAGCGCGGTGAGCATCTCGGCATAGGGCAGATGCCACACCTGCTTCGTCCATGTCACATCCGGCTTCTTCGGACTGAGGTCGGAGTATTGCGAGAGGTACTGGCGCATCGGGGGGTCCAGATCCTCGGGGATCTGCGCGCGCAGCGGATTGTCCACGCCATAGAGCCAGATCGAGAAAAGCGTGCGCGGAACGCCTCCGCGATACCAGTTGCCCTGCTCGTGAAAATCCCCGACGCGGCCGATCCCGGCGCCAGACGCCATTGGAACCATCGCCGCGTGGGCCGGATGATCAGTCGCTGCGAGCTGCAACTGCCATTCTGCGGTCGACGAGCATCCGAGCGTGCCGACTTTCTTGTTCGACCAGCTCTGGTCCGCGATCCAGGTCAGCGCGTCATAGCCGTCCGTGCGCGGGTAGCCGAGAATTTCGAACTTGCCTTCCGAAAAATAGCGGCCGCGTTCGTTCTGGCCGATATAGGCATAGCCCCGGTCGATCGCCTCGACGACCTGGCGCAGCGTGCCGCCCTGCAGCGTGTTCATGTTGTAGGGCGTGCGGACGAAAATGGTCGGCACCGGCCCGGTTGCGTCCTTCGGACGGTACATATCGGTCGAAAGGCCGACTCCATCGCGCATGGGCATCAGCACCTTGCGCTCGATGATCGCGCGCCGGGCGAGTTCGGCCTCAAGCGCCTGCTGGGTCCATTTGGAATAGTCCGTCAGGCCCGGATCGCCGGCAGAAGGCAGCGCGGGGGCCGGCCCGGTCTGCGGCTGAGCCGGCAGGCTAGCGAAGGAGGCGGCAAGAGCTGCAACGCTCAGAAAGGCAAAGATCGACTTTTTCATGAGATCAGGCCGCCGCGTGGCGCGGGCGCCGGCTGGGATTGGCGGCAACACCTTGTCCCACAGAACAATTCGCGTGGACGGGTAGGACAGCGTTGCACTTCGAAGGCTTGAACAGGGCAGTCCTCCATTCGCTCATTGCGAGCGGATGGTGCACCGGACGATATCGTTCGCAAAGCGGTTTCAAATGCACAGACTGGTACGGGCCTGTGGTGTCGGCGGTATGGCGGCGCTTCGAAAATGCGTCGTCGCGATCACGAGCGCTCGCGTCATTGGCGAGGCCGAAACGAGACTGTCCGTATTCCGACGTGAGACCAGCAGCAGCGGCATCTACGCACATCGGCGGATAACGCTTGTCCATTATGTAACGTGCGCTACGTTGAGGTTTAGTAATGGCAGTAATTTGGGGAGCAGCGGGTAGGCTCTGGAATGCGCGTGCGTCGAGGGTGCCGCGCGTTAGCACAGACCAGCCTCCCGCCAGGGACATGAGCACACGAAGCCCGGTTTCGGTGACATCGCTGCAATTGGCCGCAGCGGCGCGGGACGCTCTAGCTGATGCATCGGGCTCGACTGGAACGCGTCTCAGCGTGATCGTGCCCACCTACAATGAAAAGGCCAACATAGCTCCAATGGTCGCCTCGCTCGACCGGGCGCTCGGCTCTCTGCAGTGGGAAGTCATCTTCGTCGACGACGGATCGCCGGACGGAACGGCGGAAGAAGTACGCGCCCTTGCCCGACACGACCGTCGCGTTCGGCTGATATCACGACACAACCGCCGCGGCCTGGCGTCTGCTGTTGTCGAAGGCGGGCTTGCCGCCGTCGGCGAGGTCGTGGCCGTCATGGATGGCGATCTCCAGCACGATGAGTCCGTCTTGCCGGAGCTTTATCGCCGCGTGGCGTCAGGCGAGGCAGACATCGCCTCTGCAAGCCGATTTCTCGAAGATCATGCGCGCGAAGGCCTGAGCAGCGACGAGCGGCTTGCGCTTAGCAACCGCGGCATCAGCATGGCCAACCGCTTCTTCGGTCTTGCGCTGACAGATCCGCTCACCGGCTTCTTCGCCCTGCGCCGCGACAAGCTGGAAGCGGCAGTCCCGCGCCTGTCCGGGCTGGGCTTCAAGATACTGCTGGACCTCATCACGTCGATGGACAACCCACGGGTCAGCGAAGCTCCGTTCCGATTCCGCCAGCGCGTGGCCGGCGAGTCCAAGCTGGACCGCCGGGTAATGTACGACTTTTTCCTGTTCTTCATGGAAAAATGGATTGGGCGGTTCGCCCCCATCCCGGGCACCTGGCTCTCCACCGCGCTGATCGCCAGCCTCGGCGTCCTGGCACACCTTGCGCTGGTTATTCCGGCGGTGAGCCTGTTCAACCTGCCCTTCGTGCCTGCCCAGATCGCTGCGGCGGTGCTTTCCGTTCTCGTCATCTTCAGCGCCAACAACTGGGTCAGCCGTAGCGAAGCAATGCTGAAGGGTGGACGATTCTGGCAAGGTCTTGCCGTATTCTGCCTGATGAGCGCGATCGGCGTCGCAGCAAATGTCGGCATTGCGTCGCTCATCCAGAGCGACTTCCCGGAACTCGTCTATATACTGCCGGCGACGGCGGGGGCGCTGATCTCGGTGGTCTGGAATTTCATGGCTGGCAAAGCGTTCGGATTCTGGATCCGTCGCACGCGCCAGAGTGCGGCTGCGCGGAGCAGTCAACGTGCAGGGAGGCTGAGTGTGGTGGACGGCAACAAAGCGCAGGCGGCGGAGACGACGTGGATGGGCGACACCCCTCTGGGCAAGCATCGTCACCTGATCAAGTACCTGGTCATCGGCGCGACGGCATCGGCGATCGACGTCATCCTGTTCATGGTGATCTTCAACCTCATGAACCAGCCAGCGCTCGTCGCGCATTCGGTCTCGGTGCCGGTCTCGGTGGTGTTCAGCTTCGTCGTGAACGCCCGTCACAACTTCAAGACGTCAGACCACATGGTCTTGCGCCTGCTGTCGTTCGCGGTGGTGTGCATGGTCGGCTACTTGTCAGGGTTCGGGGTGATCGAACTGGCGAGTCAGCAGGGGCTGGATTCCAACATCGGCAAGATCATCTCCCTGCCCGTCGTTTTCGCCATCCAGTACGTCCTGAATTCGCGCATAACCTTCCACAAAGCCAGCCGCGCCCCGGCCTGAGCCACTTCCCAGCTCCCCCCGCCACAGTGAGACCCGCAATGACGGCAGCAAGCATCGGCATAATCGGAGGCGGCCTGACCGGGCTTGTCGCTGCCTATCGGCTTAGCAGCGCCGGACACCGCGTCACGATTCTCGAAGCCGGTCCGCAAGTCGGCGGCCTTGCGGCGGGTTTCGAGCTCGCAGGCTACCCCGTCGAGCAGGCCTATCACTTTCTCTACAAGACGGACGAGTACATCCTGGCTTTGGTGGATGAGCTCGGGCTTCGCGACAAACTCGATTTCTATCCGTCATCTGTGTCGACCTATTTCGACAACACGCTCTATCCGATGATGGGGCCGATGGACCTGATCCGCTTCAAGCCGCTGTCCTTTGTCAACCGTATCCGCGCCGGCGTGACAGTGCTGTGGCTGCAACGCGTGAAGGACTGGAAAAAGCTGGAAGGCATCACGGCGCTCGACTGGCTGCGCAAATATGCTGGCCGCCAGGTCACCGACGTGATCTGGGAGCCGCTGCTGCGCGGCAAGTTCGACCGCTATTTCGACAAGGTGACGATGTCCTGGCTCTGGGGACGCGTGAAGCAGCGGGTGGACAGCCGTGACGCCAAGGTGGGCGGCGAGGCGCTGGGCTATTTCGAAGGCGGCTTCCGCATCATCATCGACGAGCTGATGAAACGCCTGCGCGCCAACAATGTCGAGATCCGCACTGGCACGCCCGTGACCGGCGTTCGCCACGACGGTCAGGGCGTGGTCCTGTCCAGCACGAGCGGTCAGGACCGGTTCGACCGCGTCCTCGCAACCGTGCCGGGGCATATATTCGCCAAGATGATTGGCGAGTACGAGTCGCGCGACGCCGATTATTTCCGCCGCCTGCGCTCGATCGAATATCTCGACGCCTGCGTGCAGGTGTTCGCGACGCCGCAAACGCTGTCGCCCTACTACTGGCACAACATCAACACGCCGAACGCGCCGTTCGTGGTGTTCCTGAACCTGTCGAGCCTCGTTGGGACCAAGCGCTTCAACGGACTGAACATCTACTATATTGGCGCGTACGTTCCGGCCGAGCATGCCTACATGTCGGCACCGAAGGACCAGGTTCGCGCGCGCTGGTACGACGAGATCAAGAAGATCTTTCCGGAGTTCGACCGCACGAAGGTCGTCGAGGACGATGTCTTCCGCCTGCGCAATGCCCAGCACATTGTTGACATCGGCTTCGCGCAGGACAAGCTCGTGCCGCACCGGTCGCCCTGCCCCGGCGTTCTGCTGTGCAACTTCTCGCAGATCTATCCGATGGACCGCGGCACCAACTATGCCGTGCGCGACGGCAATGCGATGGCGAAGGCGATCATGGCCGACCTCCAGACCGCGCCAGCGGCGCAGCCCTTGGCCTCCGCACCGGCCGCAGCACTCGCTCCCGCCTGATCCAGCCTATCGGGAGAACCGTTCGTACACACGCCATGGCGCGCCCGGTCATTTCGGTTTCCAGATGCTCAGCGTGACGCGGTCATCGTCGGGCTTGCCGAGCAGGTTGGGCTGTTCGAGACGTGCATGCCCATTGAGCGCGGAAGTCGGATCCTCGCTGCGGCGGCGAACCACCCAGATGCGATCGAACGCGTCCACATAGTCGCCCATCTGCTCTTGCGGTACGAGGTCTCCGCGAAAGTATTCCGGCAGCACGTTGTTGAAGGTCGGCTCGTCAAGCGCGATCCACTTCGCCGTGCCGCATCCATCGAGCCTGCAGTAGTGATCCAGATTTACGCCCCCATCCGCTGTGTAGAGCAGCACGGCGTCACGCGGGGTCGCCTGCTCGCGAAGTACCCGGGCGACGTCGCGCCAGGGTTCACGATAGGCCGTCAGTTCCCAGGTCAGCATGTCCGCCGCGAGCACCGCGACGACCGCCGCCATTGCAGGCATGCGCCAGCGCTTCCAGGGCAAGGACACCAGGCCAACGGCGATGCAGCCAAGGTAGATGAACTGCAGCCAGAATACCGTGCGCTCCAGAAAGACAGGCTGCGCCAGGCTGACGAGCACCAGCAACAACGGAGCGCCAATGCCGACCACGCCCACGATGATGCGGCGCTCCAGCGTGAGGTTCCACGCGCCCCAGAGCATCAACGCGCCGAACAGCATGCCGAACAGGATATTACCCAACCCGAAGCTTCGGGTCGCAACGATGTGGGACATGACCGCCACCACATCCTTCACCGTCGGCTCCGGAATCCAGTCGATCGGATCGGCGCCGTCCCGCAGGCGCTGCAACGTCATCAGCCCCCACCACAGACAGAGCGCCAACAGCGCAGCGTTTGCCGCGATCCAGCCAAGCGCCACGACGGGCGCGCGTGGGGTGCGCCAGACATAGATCGCCGCCATCGCCGCATTCGCCAGGATCGGCAGGATCACGAACGTGGTGTGCGTGTGGAACGCGGCAGCGGCGCTTGAAGCATAGAGCGCCAGCCATGGGAGCTGCCGGCGAAGGCTCACATCGCCCGACTTCCAGACATCAACAAGCTTGGCCAGCGCCAGCAGGGTCACTGAGGCGAACAGCGCGCCGAAGATATAGCCCCTGATCTCAATGCTGTAGGCGACCTGCAGCGACGAGACCGTTGCCAGCGCGACCGCAAGAAGTGCTGCCTGCGTGGAATGCAGAGCGCGAACAAACAGGAAAATGCCGCCAATCGCCGCCAGGCCGGCGATGATGCTCAGCACGCGCAGTGCGATGTCCTGCTCGCCGAACAGGGCGATCCAGCCCTTCAGGATGGAGTAGAACAGCGGCGGGTTAGTCTCGCGAACCATCCAGTCGCCCCACAGCATGTCCATCGGAATGCGCGAGAACGAGACCGAATAGAGTTCGTCGCCCCACAGTGACGGCGCGCCGATATTGGCAAGCCGGACGACGGCGGCGAACCCAAGAAGGCCAGCCAGCACCAGCCATGTCTTCCGCGCGGACGATTGGGTATCTGTGTGCATCGAGAAGTGGCCCGTGTATGAACTTCCAAGTCTGTCTTGCCCCAGGTGTTCCGGCACTTCCAGCGCGTTCGCCTCCTGTCCGAAAGTGGATCAGTCTGGAGCAGATTGCAGGGAACCGTCGCATATTCGTGACGCCGGGGTTGATTTCCACCTCCGCGGTGCGACCTATTGACCTGCCCCCGGATTTTCGGACCAAGAGTTGCTTGAGGGACGGCCTTCTGGGAAGAGGGTCACATGCGCAAGGCGCGGTTTACGGACGAACAGATGGTGGCGATCCTGCGGGAAGCGGAT
>Ga0163144_10010208_pt1 | contig 20049 bp, 18 predicted proteins | sample OliLak19BULKMAT1_FD_123175 | JGI IMG/M metagenome (GOLD analysis project Ga0163144, IMG submission 123175) | Freshwater microbial mat bacterial communities from Lake Vanda, McMurdo Dry Valleys, Antarctica - Oligotrophic Lake LV.19.BULKMAT1 | ecosystem: Environmental > Aquatic > Freshwater >... | reverse complement strand
TCAAGCTGTCTTCAGATGCTTTGAGGCCGGCCAATACCTTCGCCGCGTCCATGCCGGGGTAAGCCGCATAGTCGGGGTCAGAGAAATCGATGAGTGTTGGTTGCAAGCCAATTACCAAAATACTTTTCTTTTCTGTCATATCTTTCTCCATGTAGTCGGTGCTTAACTGTAGCAAGCACGATAATGTATGTGTAGGGGCGGCGGGTGTAAAAACGTGGCATTTGTTCAGTTGCCTCACAGTCTCTTTCATCTCATCAGCTTAAGCTACCGGTTTCAGGTAGTAGGCTTGGCGAGTGACTCTATTGCCGTCAACTCCGAAATTCCCCCTAGGGAGAATTTCGCTTGTTAACATAACGCGCACCATGGATATGTTCGCATGAACAACCAACAGGTAAAGGGGAGTTGGGCTGGGGCATGCGGACATCACCACGACGGAGATTTACATGCATGTGGCGATGGGGGCGAACGGGCTTGGGGTGAACAGTCCGCTGGATGCGATGGGTGTTGCGGCGGGCGTTTTTTGAAAGTCCCTCCTTGCCAGTGCGGCGACGCCGGGTAGTTTCCCAATATGCTCCATAAAATCATCATTCCGGCCTTCGTTCTCGCTTCCTCAGCCTTCGCGGCCGATCTCACGAGCATCCCTTTCGAAAACGCCGCCGGTGAAAAGACCAGTCTTGCGGATTTCAAGGGCAAGGCGGTGCTGCTTGTCAACGTCGCTTCCAAGTGCGGTTTCACCAAGCAATACGAAGGACTCCAGAAACTCTATGAAGAAAAGAAGGACGACGGGCTGGTCATACTCGGCTTCCCCTGCAACGACTTCGGCGGGCAGGAGCCTGGCACCATCGAGGAGATCCAGAGCTTCTGCACATCCAAGTTTGGTGTCAGCTTCCCCATCATGGCGAAGATCCATGTGAAAGGCGATGAGCAGCACAAGCTCTACGAGGCGCTCACCGGTCCCGAGGGCGCGTTCCCGGGCAATTTGAAATGGAATTTCGGCAAGATCCTCATCGACAAGACCGGCAAGCCGGTGGCGAGGTTCGAGTCCGCCACGAAGCCGGACAGCGAGGAGCTTGCGAAAGCGATCTCGGCGGCTTTGGCCGGATGAAAAGTCCATTTGCCATCGCGCAAACCACGGCCTAACCTGTAAGTGCTATTGAAAGCACAAAAAATATATGAAAACCAAACTAACATTTCGCCAATTCGCATTTCTCAGCTCGGCAGGTCTTGCCCTTCTCGGTCTCTCGTCCTGCCTGCCCTTGGCTGCGGGTGCCGCTGTCGGCTATGTAGCACACAAGGATGGATACCGGGTCTCCAACCCGATCCATAAGCGTTGAGCTGCAAACCCAATGACAGGCATGATGTCTGAAAACCCCGTCTCAGAAAAGTTCCGCCGCCCGATACAGGCGGCGGATCTCATTTCAATGGTTCTCTCCACGAATTCCTGCGTCCCACTCCTGATCGGCGGGGTGGTGGGATATGTGGCGCATTCCGAAGGGTTCGGCGTGGCCAAGCCGTTGAACCCGGGCAGCACGAAAACCTACGATGAGCCTGCTGCTTATGGCGATGGAGGCGGATACGATGCGGGAGACTCCGACGCACCGGTTTACTAGGTTTCCCGTAGCGACTGTTCAGAGCGCCTTGATCGCATCCATGATGCGGTTGGTGAGTTCCTCGTAACCGCCTTTCCGCGAGTAGGATTTGAACTCTTCCGCGGAAAGGATGATAGGCTTGCCGACTTTCACGGTGATCCTCGCGAAACGGATCTTTCCGGATCCGCGGGGCAGAGCCTGGTCGGCTCCGCAGATCCTGACCGGCTGGATTGGCACACCCGCCTTCGCGGCGATCATGCCCACACCCGGAGCGGCTGGGCCGATCTCGCCGTCAAGGGTGCGAGCGCCCTCCGGAAATACCAGCACGCGCCAGCCTTCCTTGAGGTTGCGGATGACGGTTTTCATCGAGCTCATGTCCGGCTTGTCCTGGTCGATTGGGATCGCGTTCCACTGCGGGTAGAGCCATTTGCCCATGCCCTTGAAGAGTGTCTTGCGGGCAAAGAAGACCATCTCGGTCTTGTAGAGATTCCCTATGAGCGGCGGGTCAAGGAAGCTCTGGTGATTCGAGGCGACGAGCACGGGGCCGGATTTGATCAGGTACTCATCGCCGATGATGCGCAGGCCGAAAAGGGTGCGGTAGGCTGCGCCGAATGACATCCAGCCGAGCCAGTAAATCCAACGCATCGGGATGTGGGGTTCCTCATTTGCGATCACCGGGGATCCTGTTCCGGGAAGCGGGAAGCCCTGTATGCGGAGGATGGCAATGGAGGCCTCCATGACACCTTCGACGGTGAGATCGGAGGTGTCGAGCATCGTTGCACCATCGGCAACCTTGAGCGGCGCGGTGGTGCGGGAGCTGTCGGCGGCATCCCGCATTTCCACGGAATCCACCTCACCGTCATCGGAGCGGCGGCTGTTCCTCACCGATGGGTCCGCATCGATGTAGATCTTGAAGGGCGTATCAGGAAAAACCACCGAGCCGATGTCGCGCCCTTCCATGACAACGTGGGTGCGCTTGAGGAATTCCCGCTGCAGGCCGACGAGTTTCCCGCGCACCTGCGGTATCGCGGAGACCGTGGAGACGTTCGCGTTGATCTGAGGATCGCGGAGGAAAGGCGTGGGATCTTCGCCGTTGATAAGAATCGTTGAGAAAGCCCCGTCCCTTCCGCAGACGATGTCCATTTTCGCGAGGCTCGCGGCCACCGCTTCCGAGTCCTTGGGGTCGATGTTTTCCGAAAGGATTTTCCAAGTGACAGCCCGGTACATCGCGCCCGAGTTCACCATCACGATTCCGAGCCGCTCAGCGAGGGCACGGGCAAGCGTACTTTTCCCGGAGGCCGCGGGCCCGTCGATGGCGATGGCGTGATAGGTCATGGTTCTGTCGTCGGGAGGACGAAATCCGCGGCGTCCTTGCGCTCGTGGCGGATCGCCTCGAGGTGGTGTGCGAATCCGGGGTAGGAGGTGTTGATGCAGTCGGTGCCGTTGATGACCGTCTCGCCCCTGGCGAAAAGTCCGGCGATGGAAAAAGCCATGGCGATGCGGTGATCGCCGTGGGATTCGATGGTCGCGCCTTTCAGGGGGCTGCCGCCGTGGATGGTCATCCCGTCCTCAAACTCCTCCACATCGACACCCATTTTGCGGAGGTTCCCGACGGTGGTGGTGATGCGATCCGTTTCCTTCACGCGGAGTTCGCGGGCGTTGCGGATGTGGGTGGGGCCTTTCGCCAATGCGGCGGCGACGGCGATCACGGGGATCTCGTCGATGAGGTTGGGGATTTCCTCGGGCAGCAGGGTGGTGCCGGTGAGAGGTGCGCCGTGGATCTCGATGTTGCCGATGGGTTCTCCCTCGGTGCTGTGGACGATTTCCGTCATGTGCGCGCCCATGCGGCTGAGGACTTTCAGGATGGCGGTGCGGGTCGGGTTCAGTCCGACGTCCTTGATGAGCAGGCGGGAGCCTTCCATTGCGGCGGCGGCGACAAGCCAGAAAGCGGCGGAGGAAATATCGCCCGGCACCGTGAAATCGCATGATTCCGGCATTTGTCCGCCGGGAAGTGTGATCGTGTTTCCTGTGGTGCGGCAGGAAATGCGGAACGCGGCGAACATGCGCTCCGTGTGATCCCGTGTTGCGGCGGGCTGGATCACGGAAGTTGTGCCTTCCGCGAAGAGGCCGGCCAGCAGCACCGCGCTTTTCACCTGCGCGGAGGCGACGGGCATTTCGTAGGTGATCGGCTTGAGTTGCCTGCCGTGGATTTTCAGGGGCGCGCAGCCGGGCTTCTCGCCGAGCGTTTCGAGGTTCGCACCCATTTCCGCGAGCGGCACGGTGATGCGGCCCATCGGGCGGGAGGAGAGGGAGGCGTCGCCGAAAAGCTCGGAGGTGAAATCCTGGCCTGCGAGAAGTCCGGCAAGCAGGCGCATGCCGGTGCCGGAATTGCCGCAGTCGATGGGCGCCTCGGGTGCGCGGAGTTTCATCGAGGTGCCGTGGATGAGGAGTTTCGTCGGCCCGTAGCCATCGAGTTTTTCGATCACATCGAAACGTGCGCCGAGTGCGCGCATGGCTTTGAGGGTGTTCAGGCAATCCTCGCTGGGGAGGAAATTCGAGATCTCGCAGACGCCGTTGGAGAGGCCGCCGAGGATCGCCGCGCGGTGGGAGATGCTCTTGTCGCCCGGCACGCAGAACTCGGCATGGAGGGAGGAAATGGCTTTGACGCGGAGAGTGGACATGGATCGTTTCGGGAAAGCTATTTCAGGGTGTCTCGGAGAGCCTTGGCATCGGCGAGCCAGCGCTGCGCAAGTTCTTGGTCGGGCTTTTCGAGCGTGGCAAGGATTTCACACAGTTCCGCAATGGTTTCCTTGAGGGCGGGGATCACCGCTTCGCGGTTTTCGGTGAGGATTTCCGCCCACATCTCCGGATTCCCGGAAGCGACGCGGGTGGTATCGCGGAGGCCGCCGCCGCCGAATTTCCCGGCAGAGGTATCGCGGAGGGCGATTTTCGCCGTCGCTGCGGCGGTGAGGTGGGGAAGATGGCTGATCCTTGCGACGAGCTCGTCGTGGGCGGCGGCGCCGAGCCAGGAAATGCGGCAGCCTAGCGATTCCCAGAAATTCCCCAAGGCATCGCAGAACGCTTGTTCCGCCCCGGAGTCGTTGGTCAGCAGACACGCCGCATTCTCAAAAAGACCGGCACGTGCGGCCGGCAGTCCGTTTCGCTCCGATCCGGCCATGGGATGGCTGCCGATGAACGGGTTGCGGCTTTTCCCCACGATTGTCGCGAGGGAATCATGGACCGATTTTTTCACCGATCCGACATCGGTGACCACGCAGCGTGAGGGAAGCCCGGCTTCGATAGCGGCTGTTAGAAGCGCGGGCATCGCGCCGACGGGAACGGCGAGGATGAGCAGGTCACAGCCCGTCACAGCACCGGCGAGATCCCCGGTTGCAAAGCCGAGGCCTGACGTTCGTGCCGCCTCCGGCTTTCGGAACCACAGCCGGACATCGGATTTCCCCCGCAGGGCGAGGGCGATGGAACCACCCAGAAGTCCGCCACCGAGGATGCCGATTCTTTGGAAGGATTTGCTCATAAAAATGACCGGATCCATGGGGTTGGACCCGGCCGCTTGAAATCGAAGGTCTGCCCCGGAATGATCGGTTTAGGGCACGCGGAAATATTTTTTCTCCGCAGCCGGATAGGTCGGATCCTGAACCAGGGTGCCGCTCGGGATGTCCCGGACGTCAACAAGCTTGTTGTTGTAGGGGCTGAAGACGAAACCTTCCTTGCCGGGAACCGCAGTCGCAAAGGCGTAGTCGCCTTTCTTCGTGTCCTCCTTGGGTTTGGACATCGTCGTGGAGGTGTCCTCGGTCTTTTTCATCTCGTCGGACGCATTCTCCTCCTTCTTCTCCGCAGACTCCTTCATGCGGTCGCGCTGATCCTGGATTTTCTGCTGATCCTGGCTGCTCACGGTCTCGTCGGCGTTGGGCTTGCCGGGACCGCGCGGACCATCAGGGATAGGGTAGCAGGAGACGAAGGCGAAACAGCCGACAAGCGGCAGACTGAGAAGAAACTTGGTTTTCATGGCGTTGCTGGTGGTCGTTGGAAGGTTGCGGCGGAAATGAAAACCACCGGTTGAGGAAGGCAGTGTGATTCGGGAATGGGCGGGCGTCAAGCTGGCTGACCGGGAGTTTTGGCGTCCCGTTCAGCTTCTATCCTTTTCGGCAAAGATGAGGGTGCCGCCTGCTGTCTGCAGGGTCGTGACAACCACGGCATTGATCGTGCCCCCGATCTGATCGGCCGCCTGGTTTACAACAATCATCGTGCCGTCCGGCAGGTAGCCGACGGCCTGGTGATCCTCTTTCCCCGGCCTGACGAGCGCGACGCGCAGCCTCTCGCCGACGGCGATCGAAGGGCGCAAGGCAAGATCGAGGTCGTTCAGGCTGAGCACCGCCACGCCCTGTAAGCGCGCAATCTTCGCAAGGCTTTCCTCAAGGGTCAGGAGCCGTGCATCGAAAAACTTGGCCGTCTCGATGAGGCGGGCGTGGAGCGTCTGGATCCCGGCTCCTATCCTGCTTTCGTGGATCGAAACCTGGATCTCGGGCGAATTCTGCATCCTCTCCAGGTTTTCCAGCCCCCTCTGCGCCCGCTGCCGGATCCCGTTCGCGCCCTCGTTCGCAAGGGTCTGGATTTCCTCAAGCACAAACTGCGCGACGATGAGCCTCCCGCTGATGAAGCCGGAGGAAAGCAATCCGAGGATGCGGCCATCCATCACCGTTTCCGCATCGAGGACGATGGGCTGGCCGGAACTCGCGTCCTGGCGGAAACGGACATAGGGGATGATGAAAGCGAAATCGTCCCGGTTGCTGCGCAGCGCAAGCACGGTGCCGAGGAAGCCGAGGCTAGCGAAAAGGGTCACATCCAAAGCCAGCCGCAGCGCGTTCACGAGTGTCTCGCCGTCCGCCTCACTGTCCACCCGGTCGTTGAAAGCCAGCTCCAAAAGTGCGGAGAGCTGCACGCGGGTGAGAAGCCAGGCGCAGAAAAGGCCGACACCGAGACCGAAGGTGGCCGTGGAAAACCCGCGCAGGGTGAAACCCTCCATCAGCCGCTCAATGCCGATGAAAACGAAGCCGATGCCGAGACCGGCCAAAATGCCCGCAGTGACCGACATCTCTATCGGTGTGCCTTTGGTGCTCAGCGCGATGGCCACCCCCGCCGCTTGGCAAACGAGAAGATAGACAAGCCTGGCGATGTTGACGGAGGAGCGGTTCATTCGGTATCCCGGATGCTCGCCAGCAAGCCAGCACCCATCAAGCGGAAACGGAAAACATCCGGAGCCGGCCGGATGGAATGCTCACTCCTGCTCGTCGGCGGTCGTCTTGATGTCCGTCAGCGCCGCGATGAAATCCCCAAGAATCTCCACCGGCACCATGATCGTATCGCGGTTTCCGCCCACATCCTCGGTGATTTTCACCACCATACCCCGTGAGTTCTGCTTGAGGTCCAGGAAGAAGGTCTTCCGGTCCGAGAGAATTTTTTCCGTATGCAACAGGTCGCTATCCACTTTAATCCCTAGGTGTTGTTCGCTTCCAGCATTGGGCGCGGACATTGATTGTCAAACCATTTCCTGATCCCGAGAATGCGCGACCTACTCCCAGACAAACGCCCCGCGCTCGTCCTCGCGCCGATGCAGGATGTGACGGACCTGCCCTTCATGCGGGTTCTCGGGCGGCGCAGCATGCCGGATTGGTTTGTGACGGAATACTTCCGCGTCCACCCCGATTCCCGGCTGAACAGATACATCCTCCGCTCCATTTCGGAAAACGAAACCGGCCGCCCCATCTTCGCGCAGATGATAGGCCGCGACATCCCCAACCTCGTGCGCACAGCGAAGGAGCTTTGCGCATACCCCATCGCCGGCATCGACCTGAACCTCGGCTGTCCCGCTCCCGTCGTCTGCCGCAAGGACGCGGGCGGCGGCCTGCTCAGATCACCGGAGAAAGTTTACGAAATCCTCGGCGCCCTGCGCGATGCCATCCCCGGGCGCTTCACCGTCAAGACCCGCCTCGGCTACCATTCCCCGGACGAATTCCCTGAGCTGTTAGAGGTTTTCAAAAGCCATGCCATCGACGGCCTCACCATCCACGGCCGCACAGTCACGGACCGATACAAGACACCGGTGAAGCCGGATTCCGTGAAACTCGCGGTGGATACGATGCACTGCCCGGTGATTGCGAACGGGAACGTGGTCGATCCCGCGACGGCGCTCGCCTTCCATGGGAAAACCGGCGCCGCAGGGCTGATGGTCGGGCGCGGCGCGATCCGGAACCCATGGCTTTTCGGGCAGATCACCGCCGCATTCAACGGCACGCGGCCGCAAGCCCCCACCCGCCGCGACCTGCTGGATTACATCATGGAGCTTTCCGGAGAGCTCGCCCTCGAACACCCCGATTTCGATCCCCTCCTCCACATCCAGAGGATGAAGAAAACCCTCGCCTATATCTGCGATGGCATCGATCCCGCATTCGAGCAGGCGATCCGTCGCATGAAAACGCCCGCCGAATTCGACGCGCTCTGCCGCGAGCACCTCGACGATTCCGCCCCGCTGCCTGCCATGCCACCGCAACAATCCCGAATCTTCTGCGGGTTCAGTGAGCTACTGGCGGAGGCCGGTTCTCCTGCGCCACGGAGGGGCTGACGCCGGTCTGCCCCAACCCCCGGATTCGCAGAAACCGATCCAACCTCCCCAGATGGTGCCCGAGGGGGGCAGACCGGCGTCAGCCCCTCCACGCGCGGATCTCCACGGCGAAGGGGCGGGGTTCAGGGGGCTTTGTGACAATATCTCCACCAAGATTCCGCATGCATTTGCCGATTTCTGTATTTACTTGGTCGTGGCACCTGAAATGCTGGATTGTTAATCGGTGAATTGGCCGATTCGCACCCGATCATGCAAGCGAACCAATGCAACCCGATGGCGAGGGATCGCCACGCACCCGCCTTCAGCCTGATCGAGCTGCTGACGGTGGTCGCGATCATGGGCCTGCTGCTTGCCGTGGCCGTGCCGGTTATCTCCAATTCCTCGAGCAACGCCCGCCAGACCTCGCGGGAAATCATCAAGGCGCATCTCCAGCAGGCCCGCGCCCATGCGATCGCGACCGGGAATGCGACGGCGGTGGCTATCCCCGTCCTCGCCTCAGGCGGCGATCTCGGCGGACGCGCGATTTCCCTGTTTGAGGTGGAGCTGGCCGGGATCAGCTACGTGCCCTCCAAGGACGCCAACGGCAACGAGCGCCTGCTCCAGCGCTGGGCAACCCTGCCGGGGAATTTCCATTTCCTCAGCTCCGCCCAGGTATCGTCCGCAAAGCCCACCATTGTCGATTCCGCGGAGACCATGCCGGCGAATGTGAAGGGCAGGGCAATCACCTGCCACATCATCGTCTTTTCGCCGAACGGGCAGATCGTGCGCCCAGCCACGGAAATCAACATCGCCACAGCACAGGCTGTGCGGAATGGGAATTCGCTCACACTCACGCAAAAGAACGGTGGCTCAACCGTTTCCGATCTGCTCCAGGTGAACCGCCTTACCGGACGAACCCGCCTCATCGCACCCTGATGAACCGCCCCCCGAAACGACGCATCCGGCGCGGCATGACCCTCATGGAGGTGGTCATCGCGATCGGCATCGTCGCTTTCGTCATCCCGGTGATCCTCACCATGACGGCTTCTTCCGGGGACTCCCTCCGCAACTCCGAAGCCGACACCCGCTCGGTCTGGCTCGTCCGCGAGGTGCAGCGGGAAATCCTTTCGAAATGGGCGGAGCCGGCGCGGGAATCGTTCATCACGGAAAGCCTCACCTTCCCCACATTCGCAAGCGAGCCGTCCCCGCTGATCCTTGCCTTCGATTCCGGGGGGAAATTCCTAGACGAAGGCACCGCCCAGGATCTCAGCGCGCCCAGCAATATACCCAAGGCAACCTATCTCGTCACGGTGTTTGGTGAAGCCTACAATCCACCCGGCGGTGCCGGTACGCCGGGTTTCCTTTCAATGCTCCGCATCCGCGTGCTGCACCCCGCAAAATCCGCTCCAGCAAGCCGTAGCGCCCACCGCTACAGCCTTATCACCACCCGCCAGGGAACCCAATGAAAGCCCCCGTCCAGTCATCTTCGATTCGACGTTCGATGTTGGGCGTTCAACGTTCGATGTTCGCCCGAGCCTTCACCATGATCGAGCTGCTCGTCTCCATGGCGATCACATCCATCCTCATGCTCGCACTGTTCTCCCTCGTCGGCCAATCCACCGCCGGCTACACCCGGTCCCAGCGCGCGGTGAACACACTCTCGCAGGCACGCGCATTCATCCAGTTCTTCGGGCGCGAAATTTCCACCCGTCTTCCCGGGACGCCGTTGATCCACGAAACGGGAAGCGGCGGCGGGATCCCGGACTCGGAAAAAATCGCGTTCATCCGCGCCATTTCCGCAGACGAGGAGGATGCCAGCGATCCCGGCGACCTGAACACATCCCACTACTACGTGGCATACTCCGCGGATGGGGCGAACGCGGAATCCCCGAAGCTTTTCCGGGGCGTCCTCGGCGCGGAGGATACCCAATCGCTGATCGCCGCAGCGGGCACGCCATCATTCCCGCCCGCCGATCCGGATTCCGATGAACCCATCGTCCCCAACATCCTCGGCTTCATGGCAAAGCCGAAATACTACGCCGGCGATCCGGCAATACCCGAAGACTGGACCGCATCCTCACCAAGTCCGCCCTCCCTCATCGAACTGACCATCCGTTTCATCGACGATTCCTCGGCGCAGCGCTTCCGCACCCGGGCGGAATGGGATCGGCTCGCCACCGCGCCGCGCGAGAATGAACTTCAGCTCATCCGCACCTTCACCCGCACCATCGCGATCGCGAAATGAACGAGCCATCCCGCAAAAAAGGCTTCGCCCTGCCGATGACGATCATCGCCGTCGCCGGGCTCACCCTGCTGCTCATCGGCTTGCTCACGGTGCTCACCCTTGAGCGAAAAACCGCCCGCTCGTACTCCGACTCCGCACGCGCGGATCTCGCCGTGGAGTCCGGCCTCGCCGTCACCATCGCGCAAATTACGAACTTCCTCAACCGTCCGGAAGTTACCGGTGCTGCATTCACAACTTGGGCCTACCATCCGGGTGGTGAAACCACCCCGGGATCCCTTCTTGCTCTTACCGCCGAAAGGCCGGAGTTTGATGATGGAACTACTGCTGGCATCCCGTTCCTATCAGCCGATAACACCGTGTGGTTGGGCACAAGTGGTGGAGACCCGGATAACCTTTTGGCAGATTTCCAGGCAGGCAGCGAAGATGTGTTCGATTTCAATGCGAATGGCGCACTGGGCGCAATGAACGGTGCCTGCCTTGCTCGTTGGCAGGATTTTGACACCGATTCCCAAGGCCGGAAAACGCGCTTCGCCGTTTGGGTCGATGACGAAAACGCCCGCCTTGATGTCACACAGATTGGAACCCAGGTTCGAGAGGACGGAAACAGCCCCGCCGAAATGCCTTTTTTCGAAGTGGGGAAACTAGAGGATGATGATGCGGCAGACCAGGACTTCTGGCTCACTGGAGATTCGGCCAGGGTATCCTTGGGTGAGACGAAATTCCCCAAGGAGCTGTCAGTCGGAGCCACCTCGTTCAGCCGCGGCTATGATGTCCTTGCCTTCACCCCTAGCTTTTCCGAAGCGGGTGCTTCCCAAAAAAATGGCTATCAGTTGCCCCTTCGAGGGACCCTCAAACGGAATTTGAACTGGAACGGCCACCTCTCACAAGGCTCCGTGGACGAGCGCGTTGAACGGTTGAGCGAATGGATGGCCAACGGGGCGGAAGGTTTTTTCAACAAACGAAACCTGAACTACTGGCCAAGTGGTAGCAGCACACTGGGGCCTGATTACCAAACTCCCTCCCCCGCAAATCCTTTCTCGGCTGATTTGCGCAAAGAGCAATTCCGCTCCATTTCTGCCTCGCTGATCGATTACCTTGACCCGGACAACGTTCCCACCCAACCAACCTCTCTCGCCGCCTTGGACTTTGGTAACCCGGATCCCGGAGCTACTCCCATTTTGTTCATGAGAGATGTGCCCAGGCCGGGCTTCTTTGGCGCTGATCGCACGATCCGTATCAATGAAGCCCAGATCATCTGGAATTCCCGGGGAGCACCAGACAGCTTCAAGGCCAATACCACCGTCAAGCGAACGAGCCTCGGAGGTGGGCTCTATCGCTACGAAATCCCGGTAACCTATCGGTTCGAATTGTGGAACATGGACGAAAATGGGATTCCCCCTGCAGGCTACGAGATTCGGGCCACTTATATTCAGCAAATCCTGGGATCCACCTTTGGCTCGGTTGGCGCACAGCCTATCCCCGAGGAAACAGAACTTGTTCTCCCATTGAACTCCGGCAACCCCATTGCCTTCGCACCGAACGAGATCAAGATCTTTGACATCACCCACACCTACGTACGTGATAGCAACAATGACCGGGGCACCACATGGAGCAGCTTCAAAGATGGGGCAGCCGGCTCTGGGGATGACCAGCCGGACGGTCACATACGCCAAGCCTACGTTTTACTTAATGCCGGGACTGGCGAATGGCTCCACGCCACCAATTATTTGTCCATGAGCGAAGCTCCCGCAGACGGTGTCGTGTCGGTAGGCCCCGGGAACAGTGGCGCCTTGAAAGGGAATCGGATCAACGATCCGAGGATGACGCCACTAAGGATGTACGACAAAGGTAGCTCGCTTCTCACCCACGACACGGATCGAGACTGGTCTGGAAACAAGCCCGGCAAAATGGGTTTTGTGAACAACAGCCTCAATAGCTATAATTACCAGGACTTCGATTTCTGGTTGGACAGGCCGTATCTGCAATCGATAACCAGTCCCTTGCAGGGAATAACCCGTGTCGAAAATCGGCCAATGCGATCGCTGGCCGAACTGGGACGTATTTTCGATCCCTCATCGACACATCCTGCCGGTCGAGGAACCGGAAACCGCCCTTTCAGCCAAGGAATTTTGTCTCCCTTCCGAGGAGGTGGCACACTGGCGATCGGCCAACGCTCGAAAGCCACCATGAGCGGCACTGCGGAGGCCGATCACCTGGATGCAAAACCTTGGAACATCATGGATATTTTTGCTATTGAAGGGGATGGAGCCAGTATGGGCACTGACGAGTTTGGCAGCCTGGAATGGCGTGGACGCGTGAATCTGAACAGCCAGAAAAACTTCGTCCTATCCACCGGAACCAAGAGCAACCACGAGCTGATCATGGAGCTTCCAAGCCTCCGGCTGGGCGCAGCAAGCCGGCCTGCCCAATTCAAATTCTCGGCCGTGGCGGCAGAGTTAAAACGCCGCCTCACGAAGGGTGGAGTGCGTCCGGACGGAAGCATGATCAACACTTGGAAGGATGCGCTTCCTTTGTATTCTCCCGGTCAACTCAGCGAGCTGGAGAGCTGGAACGAAACCACTGCCTTCAATCCTTCGGAAAACGGTTCAAGCAACGATCTCGGACTTTTGAACCGCTCTGATCCTTCACGCGAAGAGGCAATGATGCGAACGGCAAATTTAGTCACTACCCGGAGCCATTGTTACCGCATTGTAGTGGCAGGCGAAGTCCTTAAACCCAGCGGAGAGGTCTTAGCCCGCCAGAAGCAGGAAAAGGTCATATTCTTCAATTGCACATGGGATGCTACTACCGGTGAACTGAAAACCGTGAAACCCGAAACGCTCTATGTACGATCATTGTAAAAAAGTCCTCATCTCACTTCTGGTGATCAGTTTGATTGGCACACTCAGTCTTCCGGCGGCCTCTCTCAAATGGGTTCACTTGGGCACGCTTGACGCCGGATTGGTAGGTTTGGCGATCGACGGGAAAATTGCCTATCGAAAAATGCCGCCCGGGAGGGCCACTCCTTGGGGTAATATCTCGGCAGGCCGTCATAGTTTCCAGGTAGGTCCCGGGGGAAATCCCGGGTCTGCCTTTGAGTTGGATATCACTGAAGATCAGAAGATCACCATAGTGAGCGTTTCGGATAAGAACGGCGATCTCCAAAGCCGCACCTTTGGTTTGGACAAGCCCCAAGGAGATGTTTTTGTCCTCAATATGCTGCCCGGTGCCATGATGAGTTTGCCGGAAAGCAAGCAGAAGGTCATTTTTGGAAAGGGATTCTGGATACCTGATGAAAACGCAAAGACCACCGTATCATTAATCGATAGCGTAGGGTTTAGTGGAGAAGTGGATTTTACCCGCTTGGGCGACAAACCACAAGGTCCATACCTTGCCGTTATTTGTAGCAAAGATGACGGTAAGCCAAATCTCGTAATTCTTCGAGATCGCGATTCGCTCTTCGGGATGAGCGACGAATCCATTGAGATTCCCGGTGAATTGGGAGCGAATATCAGAATCATTTCCAAGGGAAATGTTGTAGCGGCGGGCAGCTTCGATCCCTCCGGGGTCAAGTGGGAGGAAGTGGAGAGTCAAATTTTTTGGCTCAATCTGACGATTGATCGAGGTCCATGCCGATTGGAAATCAGAGGCTTCCCTGCCATGCGGCGCATGCCTTCAGGGCGCGGCTCGGGGTTTGTAAAATGGCCTGCAGGAGATTGGCAAACGGTTATTGTGGCCGAGCGCACCAATGAGAAACTTGCCACCAACAAATTCTCGCTTTCCGCCAAGGCTAGTATGGGACTTATCAGCTCCGGTGGCGGGAAATATCCTCACCGCTTACTCACCTTGGAAGGAAGGTCACGAGAGCAAAGCGGATCGGACGCAAAGACGCGAATTCGATTCGTAAATGCCCTCCCCGATGGAGTTTTAACGGCCGACGTACAATACGTTCCAGAGCCAGTTACCATTACTTTGAACGCGGGAGAAACCGGGAAAATACTTCCGCTCGTGAAGGGTGGATTTCCCGGAGCGACGTTCAATCTTACTCTGGTCACTAAAAAGAACCAAATGATCGGGAAAATTCCCCTTATGCCCTCCATGCCGCCGGGAGATTGGGTTGTAGTCGTACACCTCGATCAAGAATCATTCGTTGCACCCGTTCTCACTTGGGTGGACATGGACAAAGGCACCATCACATTTCCCGCCACACCCGGAGCTAACGAATGAGAGCCCAGAAGCGCCTCCCGTTCTCCTCAACCTGCGCGAGGACATCCCCGCCAAGTTCCTTTTCAAATCCCTCCGCGATGCTACGCAGATTCGCCGGATGATTCACATTATCCCCCAGCGAAAATTCCACGAACCCATCGGGTGGCATCATGTCCGGGGCGTCGGTTTCCAGTAGGATGCGGTCTTCCGGAAGCTGCCGGAAAACATCCAGCACCTTCCGCTTGCGCTCCTGCAGGAAATATCCGGAGAAAGAGAACCACGCGCCCTTTTTCAAGAGCCTTTCCGCCACCTCGATGGAGCCGCCGAACGAATGCATGAGGAATTTTTCCGGCCATGCCTCCGCTTCGTCCATCGCGCAGAAAAGCTCTTCCCACGCTTTCAGGCAATGCACGGTCATCAACCGCCCCAAATTCGCAGCGATTTCCGCCTGCTTTACAAAGACCCTCATCTGCACATCCATCAACGGTGAGTCCACCCAGCCATCCACGCCGATCTCCCCAACGCTTGCCAGCGGATTATCATTCAACCGCTCCCGCAGCCTTCCTTCCCATCCCTCTTCCGCCGTATCCGCGAACCACGGATGGATCCCGTACGCCGGATAAACAAAACCAGGAAACCTCCGCGCCAGCCCCGCCACCGCGTCCCAATCGCTTTCCCGCGTCGCATTCGCCACACAGCCGGTTACACCCGCATCCCTCATTTCCCGGATGAGTTCCTCCACCGGTTTCCCGAAGCGCACGCTCTGCAAATGGTTGTGGGAATCGAAGAACTCCTTCATTTCCGCTTCAGGTATTTCTTCACGGCATCGTGGTTTCCGACCATATCAAAATACAGTGTCGGTGGCTTGGTGCCGGAGTCCTTGACGAACACCAGCCTGAGATCGAGACCGCTCCGGCACTCGTAAATCCCCCCACCCAGATCGCGTATGCCGAGTCCCGGATGAAGGTTCGGCTTCCCGAAGGCCTCCCCGACCGCCTTCATCCTCGCGATCAGATCGGCTATTCCTTCCTCCTGAAGCTTGAGCTTCCTCGCCGCCCGTTTGAAGGCCGACGTGCTCAGGACTTCACAGGAGGTCGGATCCGGCTTGGCCTTCGGCACGCTCTTTCCTGCCTCTCGCGAGGATTTCCCGGGCTTTTTCATTCAGTTGGTCTTCCGTAACGCCGTATTCCTCCTCGGCATAGGTCAGCTCGACAGGACGCAACGCGACCGCCCGTTTTCCGATCAGTATCACCACCTTCTCATTGGCAAGGGCGCTCTCCGTCACCGCCTTCCAGTTCCGCCGCGCCTCGCTGCTGGTATATAGCTGCAAGCGTCCCGTTTCCTTTCCGGAAGCCTTCGCCCTCCCGCCCTTCAAATTTGTTTCCGCCATGGTTTGGATGATTTGTGAAAATTTTGTACAACAAAAAGCGAGCCATGTCAACGGGCATCGCGCGTTAACATCCCCTCTTCCTTGAATTTTGAGAGTTGGAATTTGAGGTTTCCCTACACTTGCGTCCCCGCGCCTCCCGGTGTATCCACCCTGCCCTTAGCCCGCGTCGGGCATAGCCCATTCTCTCATGATCAAGTGGATTCTCCAAAAAATCGTCGGTAGCAAGAACCAGCGCGAGCTGCGCCGCATCAAGCCGACCGTCACCCGCATTATCGAGATCGAGGAGGCCTTGCAGCGCGAGCCGGAAGAGAAACTCCGCGAACTCACCGCGAAATGGCAGTCCCGGCTGGCCCGCTATCGCCATCTCGATGCCCCGGCCAAGCCTATCATCGCCCGCATGGAACCCTCGCAGCTTTCCGAGACCGCCGCAGCCCTTGAGGAGCGCTTCAAGGAGATGCGCGAGGAATTCCCCTCACTGCCCGTCTCCATCCAAGCCAACGCAGAGGCCATCGAGGAGGCGAAAGCCGCTTTCCATGAGATCGAGCACGCCTTCCAGCAAGCCCGCGCGAAATACCTCGAGCAGATCCTTCCCGATGCTTACGCGGTCGTGAAAAACGCCGCCCGCAGGATGTGCGGAAGCGAGATCACCGTCAGCGATCACACGATGGAATGGCAGATGGTTCACTTCGATGTCCAGCTTGTCGGTGGCATCGCCCTGCACCGCGGCATGATCGCGGAGATGCAGACCGGTGAGGGAAAAACCCTCGTCGCCACCCTGCCCGTCTATCTCAACGCCCTCACCGGGCTCGGCGTCCATGTCATCACGGTGAACGATTACCTTGCGAAACGGGACTCCGACTGGATGGGTTCCCTTTTCCGGTACCTCGGCCTCAGCGTCGGCTGCATCCAGAACCAGATGGCCCCATGGGACCGCCGCGAGCAATACGCCTGCGACATCACCTACGGCACCAACGCCGAGTTCGGCTTCGACTACCTCCGCGACAACGGCATGGCCTCCTCCAAGGAAGACCAGGTCCAGCACGGCCACTACCTCGCCATCATCGACGAGGTGGACTCCATCCTCATCGACGAGGCGCGGACTCCGCTCATCATTTCCGGCCCCACCGCCCAGTCCACCCACCAGTTCGACAAATACCGCGCCTCGGTCGATGCCCTGGTCAAGAAACAGACCCAGCTCTGCAACGACCTCGCCGCCGAGGCCAAGAAGCTCGCCGACGAAGGCGACATCGACGGCGCAGGCCGCCTGCTTTTCAAGATCAAGCTCGGCCAGCCCCGCAACCGCATGCTGATGCGCTTCATGGAGGAGCCGGAAAACCGCCGCCTGATCGAGAAGACCGAACTCTCCTTCTACCAGGACGCTCAGAAAAAGGAACTCTTCGTCCTCAAGGAAGAGCTCTATTTCACCATCGATGAGAAGAGCAACGACGCCGACCTCATGGAAATGGGCCGCGAGTTTCTCTCCCCCGGCGAGCCGGAATCCTTCACACTCCCCGATCTCGGCACCGTTTTCGCGGACATCGATACGGACCTGTCACTCACCCCCGAGGAAAGGATCGCCAAAAAAGAGGAAGCCCAGGACAGCATGGGCGTCCAGGCGGAGAAGATCCACAACATCACCCAGCTCCTCAAAGCCTACTGCGTCTATGAAAAGGACGTCCAATACGTGGTCAAGGACGGCAAGGTCATCATCGTCGATGACAACACCGGCCGCGAGATGCCGGGCCGCCGCTGGTCCGATGGCCTCCACCAGGCCGTCGAGGCGAAGGAAAACGTCGCCATCGAGAAGGAGACCCAGACTTTCGCGACGATCACGATCCAGAACTACTTCCGCCTCTACGAAAAACTCGCGGGCATGACCGGCACCGCCGAAACGGAAGCCGCCGAGTTCCACGACATCTACCGCCTTGATGTCCTCCCGATCCCGACCAACGCCCCGAACGTCCGCCTCGATGAGAACGACCAGGTCTTCAAGACCCGCCGCGAGAAGTTCAACGCTGTCATCGCGAAAATCCAGGAAGCCCATGAGAAGGGCCAGCCGGTGCTCTGCGGAACCGCCTCTGTCGAGGCTTCGCAAACACTCGCCCGCATGCTCCAGCGCGCGAAAATCCCGCACTCCGTCCTCAACGCGAAATTCCACGAGCAGGAGGCGGAAATCATTTCCAGCGCGGGCCAGCCGGGATCCGTCACCGTCTCAACCAACATGGCCGGACGCGGAACCGACATCAAGCTGGGCAAGGGCGTCCCGGAGGTCGGCGGCCTCTTCGTCATCGGCACGGAGCGCTACGAATCACGCCGCGTTGACCGCCAGCTCCGCGGACGCTGCGCCCGCCAGGGCGATCCCGGCCGCTCCCAGTTCTTCATCTCCTTCGAGGACGACCTGATGCGGAACTTCGCCGCCGCCGACCGCATGACCGCGATGATGGAACGCTTCGGCATGAAGGACGGCGAAGCCCTTGAGCACTCATGGCTGAACAAATCCGTCGAGACCGCGCAGAAGCGCGTCGAGCAGCGCAACTACACCTGGCGCAAGCGCGTCCTGGATTTCGACGACGTGATGAACAAGCAGCGCGAGGTCGTCTATGGCTACCGCAACGAGGTGCTCTCCACCGAGACCCCCCGCGACCTCGTTACCGAGATCATTGAGGAAACCATCCCCGCGAAGGTTTCCGAATATCTCGAAGACCGCGACTACGAGGCGCCCGACCACATGGAACTCCTCGGCTGGGTCAACGCAACCCTCCCGATCAGCGTCTCCATCGAGGAGCTGGATGTTACGAAAACACCCGGCCAGATTTCCGAATACCTCGTCAGCAGGGTCAAGGAAACCTATGAGATCAAGGTCGGCAACCTGCCCTACGAAGTCCTTGACCAGGAGGAGCGCCGCATGGTGCTCGTCGCCATCGACAAGCAGTGGCAGGCGCACCTCTACAACATGGACGCCCTCCGCGAAGGCGTCGGCCTCCGCGCCCAGGGACAGAAGGATCCGCTCATCGAGTACAAGAATGAGGCTTACAAGCTCTTCGTCACCCTCATGGACGAGATCAAGCAGGAAGCCCTCGCAAACCTCTTCCGCTCCGCCTCCAACCTCGAGGATTTCCTCCGCCAGCTCCACAGCCAGCCCCGCCAGCTCCAAGGTGGCGAGTCCGCACTCACCGGTGCGAACATGGCCTCCTCCGGCAGCTTCGAGAACATCGACCCCTCGCATATCGAAGCCTCCGATGATGCACCCGCCCTCAAGCTCAACCTGCCAAAACGCAAGCCCAGCTTCTCCATCGAGACCACCGGCCGCAACGCCCCCTGCCCCTGCGGCTCCGGGAAAAAATTCAAGCAGTGCTGCGGGAAAGAGGGGTGATAGGGAGCGCGGCTTTGTAAGCCGCTGTCTGACGTCTCGCCCACGTCTTAGACTGTTTGCCAAAAGTCCGTTCGGGAAAACCAAAATCATTGAACCCTAGGTAGAATGGTGCCGAAGGCTTTGGACTGCTGGGATTCTTTATTCCCAGCTCTTGCGGGAAGCGTTGATCACCGGGGCGTTTGGTTGTTACCGGCCTCGTCCGCTTCATCATCATCGAACACGAAAACTGCGGATAAGAACCGCAGCAGTCCAAAGCCTCCGGCGGCCCGGAAAAGCGAACAGACTTTTGGCAAACGGTCTAAGCTCCCGAATCATCCCCCTCTTCATCACGCGGAGACGCAGGACTTGGTTTTCGGCGCAGGGGAGCGTGTTATGGAGCGCGGGCTTTTCAAGCCGCTGTCTTGCAGCTCGCCCACACCCCAATCCCGCGAACAACCTCTCTCTTCATCATTCGCAGACGCTGGACTTGGTTGCGAGCGCAGGGAAGCGGCTTGAAAAGCCGCGCTGGAGTTTGGCTCATTTTTTTACGGGGACGGATTGGTTTTTTCCGGTTTCTGAGCTGGGGCGGAGCTAGGCTGCTGCGAATAGTTGGGCGGCTAGATCCATCTGGGGTTTCTCCGACTTCGC
>Ga0163144_10010206_pt1 | contig 20051 bp, 16 predicted proteins | sample OliLak19BULKMAT1_FD_123175 | JGI IMG/M metagenome (GOLD analysis project Ga0163144, IMG submission 123175) | Freshwater microbial mat bacterial communities from Lake Vanda, McMurdo Dry Valleys, Antarctica - Oligotrophic Lake LV.19.BULKMAT1 | ecosystem: Environmental > Aquatic > Freshwater >... | reverse complement strand
TCGGAAAGGGCGGGACGTTCGGCGGATTTGTGGCGTGCCATGTTCTTGGAACGCATATCTCCGGCATCGTCTTGGGGTTTTCTATCTGGACTGCCGGGATTCTCATTCCCAGCTCCCGCGGGTGGCGTCAAAAAACAGACTTCTGGGTTTTCACCGGACAAACGTTGCTCCGGAGGTTCGCCGGGTAATGCCTCCTGAAATGTCGTGGAAGGCGGCGAGCGATCGTGGCGGCGGATTGCATCCGCCATGCCGAAAATTTCACATAAAAGCATCCGGAACACCTGGCTTGTGTAATCGGCGTGGACGTGGTTGTGAATGGCCTGGCGGATGAAATCCACCGTCACGACGCTACTGCAGTTTCCCCATAGCCCTGTTGTGCGGGATTTTCAGGAAGAGGAAGGCGGCGCTGGCGCCGATGAGGGCGCAGAACATGTCGCTCTGGGTATCCCAATTATCGCCTTGGGTGCCGAGAAAGGCGGCCGAAGCCTCTGCGGATACGAGGGCGGCGGCCCATTCGAGAAGTTCGTAGATGGCGCTGAGGGCCATGCAGAAGGAGATCACGCAAAAGGCCATCCAGCCGCGCTTTGCGATGACGTTATTGCGGATGAAAATTTCGCGGCAGATGATGGCAGGGACGAGACCCTGCATGAGGTGGCCCAGGCGGTCGTAGTGGTTGCGGGAGAAATGAAACGTGTCCTTTGCCCAATCGCCGATGGGAACAAGGGCATAGGTGTAGCGACCGCCGACCATGAGAACAATCATGTGCAGGCCGATGAGGAGGAGGGCGAGATTGGAAAACCTCCAGCCCTTCGCCTGGGCGATGAACAGGGCGATGAAGCCCATGAAAACTGGGGCGACCTCCAGCCACCATGTCGTCCTGTCGTAGGGATGCCAGCCGGACCAGATGAGCACGGGCAGCATGGCCGCCAGCAGGAAGTAGTTGGGATGGGTTTTCATCGGGTCGCCGGGGCGGAAGCCGATCTTCGCAGCATCTGCCATAAGGTCAATGCGGCGAGTCAGCTTGTCATCGCAAGACCTGCGATGTGGCCGCCGGTCCATGCGGCCTGGAAATTGAAGCCGCCGGTGATGCCGTCGATATCGAGGCATTCGCCGGCGAAGTGGAGGCCGGGCACTAGCCGGCTTTCCATCGTGCTGAAGTCGATTTCCTTGAGGCGGACTCCGCCGCACGTGACGAATTCCTCCTTGTTGGTGGTTTTCCCCTGAACCTGGTAGAGGCCATCGGTGAGCTCGCGGATGAGGATGTTTTCCTTTTCCTTGGGGAGCTGCGACCATTGGGTTTCAGGGGAAATTCCTGAGGTCTCCACGAGCCGCTCCCAGAGGCGGCGGGGGATGTCTCCGGGGATGCGGTTTTTGACGAGGGCTTTTCCGGAATCGGCGCGGAGGGTGGCGAATTTGGAGCGGAGGTCTTCCGGGCGGGTTTTGCCAAGCCAGTTGATGGAAATTTCGAAGCGGTAATCCTGCGCCTGGAGATTGCGCGCTTCCCATGCGGAAAGCCGGAGTATGGCCGGGCCGCTAAAGCCGCGGTGGGTGATGAGGACGGGGCCGGTCTGCGGCGGGCTTTTCGGGAGGACGCGGACGGTGGCTTGTTGGACGGAGAGGCCGGCGAGACCTTCGATACGCGGGTCGGTGACGTTGAAGGAAAACAGCGAGGGGGCGAGGGGCTCGATGGTGTGGCCGAGTGCTTCGATGGCGCTGGTGAGCGGGGATGCTTTGAGCGATCCGGAGGCGATGCAGAGCTTGTCCACGGTGAATTCGGAACCATCGCCGAAGCTGAGGTGAAAGCCATTTCCGGCTGTGGCGATGGCTTTCAGCGGCATTCCCCTGCGGAGGGTGACACCGGCATCTCGGGCGGCTTTCATGAAGCAGTCGATGATGGTCTGGGAGCTGTCGGTATCGGGGAACATCCGGCCATCGGACTCGGTTTTGAGGGTCACACCGCGTTCGGAAAACCAGTTGATCGTGTCCTGAGGCTGCCAGCGGTGGAAGGCACCGCGCAGCTCGCGGGAGCCTCGCGGGTAATGCTTTGAGAGGGCGGCGGGATCGAAGCAGGCGTGGGTGACGTTGCAGCGCCCGCCTCCTGATACTTTTACCTTGGTGAGGAAGGTGCTGCCTTTTTCATAGACGGTGACCTCGGCTTCGGGATCGGCCTCTGCTGCGGTGATGGCGGCGAAAAACCCCGCTGCGCCGCCACCTATGACGGCGATCCTTTTCCGCTCCGACATGAAGTGGCTCAGGGAAAGGAGCGGTATATTTCCTCAAGCGCCATCACCGTGTAGGCGGTGACGAGAACGGGATTGGATTCCATCCAGCGGCCGTTGTCGTTGACCCATGATCCGTTCTCGCGCTGGATTGCGAGCAGCTTGCCGCCGAGATCCTTGCGCCAGTCCGCTTCGGAGCCGTCCTCAAGCTTGAGCTTGTTGATGCCGGATGCGTTGAGGGCTTTCGCCATCGCCTGATAGTAATAGTAGAGACCTTGGGGTCCCATGTTCGGGTTTTCCTCTACGGTGTAATTTTTCCGGAGCCACTCTTTCACGGCGACCACGCGGGGATCATCGGGGGAGAGCTTCGCGTAAATGAGGGACATGAGGCCGGCGTAGGAGATGGAGCCGTAGGAGCGGAGAGCGACCTTGCCGTCTGCGGTGACTTCGGTGCCGGCCTTGGAGTCGCCGGGGGTGTAGATGAACCCGCCATCGTCCGAAGCCCATTCCTGGTCGTTGGTGGCTTTGAGGTTCTGGCTGCGGGAAAGGAAGGTCAGCGCGGCGTCCCAGTTGAGCTTCGGCTCGTCCGCATAGTTCCCGTCCTCAATGATCTTGTCGGAAAGGGCCATGGCCTCGAGGGCGAGGTAGGTGTTCGACATGTCGGTGTGGTCGTCCTTGGAGCCGTAGCCGATGCCGCCGTCGTTCTGGTTGTCGGTTTTGCCTTTCTCACCGATGTCCCACTGGTTGTTGATGAGGTGCCTGCGGGCCTTGACGATGTTCGCCTCGAATTTGTCCATCCCTGTGGACGAGAGCGCGGTGAGGGCGGTTGCGGTGTTATAGACGGTGAGGCCGCGGTTGTAGATGCCACCGTCCTCTTTCTGCTGGGCTGCGAGCCAGTCAAAGCCCTTGGCAAGATGATCCGGGAGCTTGCCGCCGGAGAGATCGAGATTGGGATCGCGCACCTGGGCAGTGAGGGCGAGGGCGGTGAAGGCGGGCAGGCCGCCGTCGTCCCAGAAGCCTTTTTCCTTCTGCTGCCCTGCGAGCCAAGCGTTGCCGCGGGCGATGGATTGGCGGATCTCTTCCTTGATGGAGGTGTATTCATCAGCGGCACGAGCGGGGAGCGATGCTGCGGCGATGAATCCAAGGGTTAGAAGTGCTGTCGTTTTCATGGTGTTAGTGGGCTGTTTGTTGGATACGTTGCGGCCTGGTAAATTCTTTGGTTCCTTTTTGGGAAGCGGGGACGAAGTTGGCTTTTGTCCCCGGCAGGGACCTTGAATTCTCTATACTCGAATGCCCGAGTGACTCAGGCAAGGTGCAACTTTGGACGAAATTTATCCATCATGGTGAAATTGCGGTCAAGATACGCACGTGATCCTAAGATCCGGCCAGCAACTTATATGGGAAAGGCCGCTATCAGCTCAGGAATCCTCGAGCTTGGAGATTATTCAAGCGGTGGGCGGTTTCCACAAGGCCGTCGATGACGACCTGGGTGTAGGAACGGCCGTCCCGGGTATCGATACCGTGGCCGGGATCGAGGTTGCGGAGCGCTTCCAGAGCGGGATCCTGGTGATGAAAGACCTCCACGAAAACGGTCTCCAGCTTCCCGGTTTTCGCAGCGGCGAGGAGGGTTGCACCAATCCAGCCGTCGTCGGTGCTGAGGCAGCCGCGGGTTGTCGGGGACGAGGCGTGGAAAATGCCCATGTGGCCGACGGCGGCGATTTCAGAAAGGAGTTTCTGGTTCTTCCCGATGGACAATCCGGAGTCGCCCATGTGGGCGGCATCGACGAGGAGCTTGAAAAAGTCTTTGCCCAGGGCTTGGTTGGCGGCTTTCACGAAGGCCCATGCGTGGTTGAGGTTGGTGAAGGTCTTGAATTCACCGGGACGGAGGAATTCGATATGCCAGCCGGAAATCGAAGAATCCATGAGCCCGGATTCCTGCACGGCACGGAGATGGACTTTTACGTTCTGTGTGACGGCGGCATCAAGATCCATATCCTTAGGGCCGTTCATCCACTCCTCCACGGAGGTCGATGAGACTGAGGCTATCCCATACTTCTGCGCCGCCCTGAGTGAGCCGACAAGCTGTCCGACGACCGCATCCTCATCGGCTGGATCCATCGGGTTTGCACCACCGACCATCATGATGAAATGCACCTCCAGTCCGAGATCTTTTAGTTCCGCTATCATTTCGCTGACATCGGATTCGTCTGCTCCTGCAAAAAATGGGATCTGGGTGCAGGAAGGGCGTACCGGTGATTGTTCGCAGATCCGGGCCATTTCGGCGACGACGGCCAGCTTGCCATCTTCCTCGCGGGGGAAGCGGCCGTTTTCATCGGGAACGAGACCTCCGACGAATTTGATATGGGTCGGCACGACGCCGAGTGCGATGTTGGGGATGAGGGAAAAGGTATCAGGCATGGCAGGAGTGTGTATCCGCTCTACAGCTAGTCAAGATCGTGCGCCCGAAACAGATCCGGCGGTTTGACCGGGAACCCCGGATGAAGGTCATTACTCGGAGTGACGGACCGCGTCCGCCTTTTCTTCAATGGCGCCCGCTTTCCGCTCCGTATTCATACGGGTGGAACCACTTGGATGGAATATGGCGTTTTGCAAGATCCTCAGGGAAAAATTTGCACACGTCCGCAAAGGGAGGTCAGCCAACCGAGAGCGATCACTCCTTCTGATCGCGCACCTTTTCCGCCTGCTCTTCAAGCTGACCGGCGCGGAGTTTCCCGACTTCGCGGGCGACTTCCGCGTCTTTCTCCAGCGTTTCAGCCACTTTTTCATCGCCATTTTCCTCGCGGATAACGGATGCCTGATCCTCTTTCACCGCAGCGGTCTGCTCCACATTGTCGAGCACCTCCTCGGCCTTCGCCTCCAGTTTTTCGGCGGTCTTTTCCAATTGCACCTCACGGGGCTTGCCGCGTTCGGGGTTGCAAGAGGTGAAAAATACGGCGGATGCAACGGCGCACAGAATGATAGGGCTTTTCATGGGATGGATAGGCATAGGATACACTTTCCGCGGCGATCTTCATTCATTTTGTAAAAAGAAAAAACCTTCCCGGAAATCCGGGAAGGGCTGTTGGAGGGCGTAGCGGATACAATTTGAGGAAGTGGGTGAATCCGCCGATGCAGAAGCGGGACTCGACGGCGGAACGGATTTGTAGAAGAATTCGTCTGACAAAACTGAACCATGCCTGAATCCATCGAAGACAATGTTTTGATCCGCGAACTGACGCCGAGGAATATCCTGTCGTTCGGACCCGACTTTCCGGGCTTGGAATTACGCGGTCTGAACCTTTTCGTCGGAGCGAACGGCAGCGGCAAATCGAATCTGATCGAAGTGATAAGCCTGATGCGTGCATCCGCAGCGGATTTTTCCGAGGTCACGCGTAAAGGGGGCGGTGTCACGGAATGGATTTGGAAAGGAAAACCGAAAGAGTTGGCATCTATCGAATGGATCGTTGGCAGGACGGGGAATAAGACGCCATTACGCCATTTTTTCGGGTTCGGTGCCTATGACCAGCGCTTCAGTCTTGAAGATGAATACATCGGGGACGCGAGACCCGATGATAACGGTGAGGTGACTTCCTATTACGAAGGCCTGGGAAGCGGCGAACCCATCGTAGTTTATCGACACGGTCCGGGCGAAGAAATGCGCCGAGCCGAGGCTCCGTTGAGGAAGCGCGACTGTTCCATCGTTGCCCAGCTAAGGGATCCGCTTGGTTTTCCGGAACTCGCGTGGTTAGCGCAGAATTATGAGAAAATCCGCATTTACCGCGAGTGGGTCTTCGGACGCAGCGCCGTTTTTCGCGAACCTCAGAAAGCGGACGTGCGGAATGATATCCTGGAAGAGGATTTCTCAAATCTCGGACTGTTTCTGAACCGGTTGAAGACGCGTTCTCCGCTCGCAAAGAAGGCAATCCTGGCTGGACTCAAAGACCTCTATGATGGGATCACCGATTTCGACGTGTTCATCGAAGGTGGAACGGTTCAGGTGTTTTTCACCGAGGGTGATTTTCCGATTCCGGCTGCGCGCTTGTCAGACGGAACCCTGCGTTATCTTTGTCTGCTGGCGATCTTGTGCGATCCCGATCCGCCACCCCTCATATGCATCGAGGAGCCGGAGCTTGGACTCCATCCGGACATCCTTCCCAACGTGGCGGATCTCTTGAAAGCGGCGGCTGCGAGAACGCAACTCATCGTAACCACTCACTCGGACATCCTGGTCGATGCGATGACGGAAACCCCGGAATGCGTGGTCGTGTGCGATAAACATGATGGAAAGACCGAGATGAAACGGCTTTCGTCGGAAGACCTTACAGCATGGTTGGAGGAATACCGACTGGGGGATCTGTGGATCAAGGGCCAACTTGGAGGAAAGCGCTGGTGAGTGCGGAGATTTACATCGAAGGAAGTAAGAGGGGTGAGAACTCGAAGGAGATGACCATCCGGTGCCGCATGGCATTTCATAAATTGCTTGATCCGCTATGCCCTCCGGGGCGGAAACCGAGTCTTCATCCATGCGGGGGTCGTGATCGGACGTTCAAGGACTTCAAGATCGCGTTGAGGCAGAACAAAGCCGGGTTCATCGCCCTTCTGGTGGACAGCGAGGATACGGTGGAAGATCTGGAAAAACCATGGGAGCATCTCAAAAAGCGGGATAACTGGGATCGCCCAACGGGAGTGGAAGATGACCAGGTTTTGTTCATGACTACCAGCATGGAGACTTGGATCGCTGCGGATCGTGAAACCATGAGCCAGCATTTCGGCCACAGATTGAGAGATGCTACACTCCCGCCACCCCAAGACCTTGAACTGCGGCATCGTCATGAAATTCTGGACTGTCTGGAGCGAGCCTCACGGGAATGCGGCAACGCGTATGCCAAAGGGAAACGTTCCTTCGAGATTCTCGGGAAGCTCGATCCTCTCGTCCTGAGGTCTCTCCTGCCAAGTTTTGCCCGGGTCGAAAGAATTCTGAAAGAGAAACTCTGAACCAAGCGACCGACCCGAACGGCATGGTTTTAAGCGGACTCCCGGAGTGCGGAAGCGGAGCGCCGCAGGCCGGAGAGTGCCGTCAGCCTGCTGACGCTTTGGGCAATGCAGCCTTGCGGCGAGCCGCACGGCATTGGCACGGGCTGGGCGGATCACGCCGCAACGTCCGCCGTGGACAGCAGGCTGTCTCACGGAAAACGGCAGCAGGCTGCCGACACTCACCGGCCTGGCGGCAGGCGGGATGGTATGAAGTAAACGTAAAACCCGCCACGCGGTGAGCATGGCGAGTTTTGGGATAATGTGGGCTCGCGTTCCGGAGAACGCGGTTCCTTACTTTCCGGCGCGGAGTTCTTCCTCGCGGGCCTTGGCCTTGGCGATGACGTCGTCGGAGATGTTTTTCGGGCAGGCGGCGTAGTGGCTGAACTCCATCGAGAACTGGCCGCGACCGGAGGTCATGGTGCGGAGGTCGCCGATGTAGCCGAACATTGCGGACAGCGGAGCCTCGGCCTTGACGCGGACACCGCCGGGTGTCGGCTCCTGGCCTTGGATCATGCCACGGCGGCGGTTGAGGTCGCCGATCACGTCGCCGACCTTTTCCTCGGGAGCGAAGACATCGAGCTTCATCATCGGCTCGAGGATCTGTGGGCCGGCCTTCGGCATGGTCTGGCGATAGCCCGCTTTGGCGGCGATTTCGAAGGCGATGGCCGAGGAGTCAACCGCGTGGAAGCCGCCGTCGGTGAGCGTGACCTTGAAGTCGAGGCAGGGGTAACCGGCGAGCGGCCCCTTGTGGACGGAGGTCTTGAAGCCTTTGTCAACGGCGGGGATGTATTCCTTGGGAACGTTTCCGCCGACGACCTTGGATTCGAAGACAAAACCGGAGCCGACTTCGCCGGGCTCGATGGTGTAGTCGATCTTCGCGAATTGGCCGGAGCCACCGGACTGCTTCTTGTGGGTATAGCTGTCGGTGACGGCCTTGGTGATCGTTTCGCGATAGGCGACCTGCGGGGCACCGACGGTGACCTCGACCTTGTGGGTGCGCTTGAGGATGTCGATCTTGATGTCCAGGTGAAGCTCGCCCATGCCTTTGAGGATCATCTCGTTGGTTTCCTCGTCGGTCTCGACGCGGAAGGACGGGTCTTCCTGGATCATCTTGCCGATGGCGTTGGCAAGCTTTTCTGCGTTTGCCTTGTCTTTCGGGGCGACGGCGATGGAGATGACGGGGTCGGGGAAAACCATCGGCTCGAGGGTGGCGGGGTTTTTCTCGTCGCAGAGGGTGTGGCCGGTCTGGACGTTCTTGAGCCCGACGATGGCGATGATGTCACCGGCCTGGGCGGAGTCGATTTCCTTGCGGTCATCGGCGTGCATCTCAACCATGCGGCTGATGCGCTCGGTCTTGCCGGTGAAGGAGTTGAGGACGGTGTCGCCTTTCTTGATCGTGCCCGAGTAGATGCGGGTGAAAGTGAGTGCGCCGAACTTGTCGTCCATGATCTTGAACGCAAGTCCGCGGAACGGGGCTTTCGGGTCGATGACGGCGAACTTGCCTGTTGGAGTGCCTTCTTCGTCCACTTCAGGGAGAGGTTTGACGTCGGTCGGGCTAGGCAGGTAATCGACGACAGCGTCAAGGACGAGCTGGAGGCCTTTGTTTTTGAACGAAGAGCCGCAGTAGGTGGGGAAAAACGCAAGGTCGATGGTGCCTTTGCGGATGCACTTTTTGAGTTGCTCGATGGTGGGTTCGTTGCCTTCGAGGTAAGCTTCCATGATCTCGTCATCCTGTTCGACGGCGGTTTCGATGAGCTGGGCGCGGTATTCCTTGGCTTTCTCCAGCATGTCGGCGGGGATTTCCCCAATCGTGAAGTTCTCCGGTTGCCCGGTTTCGTCCCATACGTGGGCTTTCATGGTGAGGAGATCGACAACGCCGACGAATTCGCTTTCCGTGCCGATTGGCAGGACCATTACAAGCGGCTGTGCGCCGAGGATCTTTTTGACCTGTGCGACGACGCGGTAGAAATCGGCGCCGATGCGGTCGAGCTTGTTGACGTAGATGACGCGGGAAACGCCGGAGTCGTTGGCGTAGCGCCAGTTTGTTTCCGACTGTGGCTCAACGCCGCCGGAGCCGCAGAACACGCCGACGCCGCCATCGAGCACTTTCAGGGAACGGTAAACCTCGATGGTGAAATCAACGTGGCCGGGGGTGTCGATGATGTTGAACTGGTGGCCGTCCCAAAAGCAGGTGGTGGCGGCGGACTGGATGGTGATGCCGCGCTCGGCTTCCTGATCCATGAAGTCCATGGTGGATGCGCCGTCGTGGACCTCGCCGATCTTGTGGATCTTGCCCGTGAGTTTGAGAATGCGCTCGGTGGTGGTCGTTTTGCCGGCGTCAACGTGGGCGAAAATGCCGATGTTGCGGTATTTGCTGAGATCCTTCATGCCTATTTTGTGTAATGGTTGGTGGCCGGGGGTATCCCGGCGGGGGCGGGTTTTTAGCCGAGGAAACGGGTTTTGCAACCTTTGATTGCGGAATCGGCGGGCAGCTCTGCCTTGGGAGTCAACTCAAGGGTGTTTAAAGGCAAATTGCATCAGCCAAGACCACCCTCGACAATCACCGTTATACAGAGCAGATTCTCACCATGAAATACGCCGTGATGCTCGAACGGGTGCCCGAAGCAGAAGGTATGCCTGGTTTTTTCTACGCCCACGTTCCATCGCTCAGCCTCACCACACATGGTTCCGGCATAGAGGGGGCGTTGGAGGCCGCCCGCGATCTGGTAACATTGTGGAATGAGGAGAAGCGGGCGCACGGCGAGACGGTTTCCTCCTCCTCCGAGGCGATTCTCGCAACCTTGGAAATTGCCTGATATGCCGCACAAAGCCAAGGAAGTGCTGCGCAAACTCAAGCGTGCCGGTTTCGGGGAGCGGAGACAGAGCGGCTCGCACCTGGTGCTGCGTCATGAGGACGGACGACAAACCTACCTGCCGATGCATACGGGAGACGTGCCGACCGGCACTTTCAAGTCCATTCTCAAACAGGCCGGAATATCCGAAGACGAATTCCGCGATCTGTGAGGAATGGCCAAGAGCCATGAGAAAGTATGAGAAAAGCCCCTCTGGAGTGGTGATACTTTCGATTTTATGGTTGAGGCGGCGGAGCGGGAAGGCATGGTTTGCGCGTGTCGAAGGTCGCTGTTGGAATGGTGAGGGTCCCGGGGCTTTGTGGCCTTGCGGCTGCCGAGGTCGCAAGCCGCCTGCGCCATCTGGGCGGGCTGGTGTTTTTCGATACGGCGGGGAATGTCCCGGAAAAGGCGGGAAGGCCGGTCTCGGTGATCGCGGCGGAACCAGTGGATATATATAAAGGATCTATTTTCTCGGAAACCGATCTGGATAGGCTGCGGGAAGTAATGGCGGCAAACACCTGCCAGGGCGGCGACCACGGATTTCCGGATGGCGGGCTGTGCGGCTGGGTGGACTACGAGGGTGATTTCGTCTTCGGCGAATACCCGGAAATGCTCATCAGGGACGAGGCGACCGGCGAGTGGTGGGAACGCGGCGGGCTTTCCGCGAGGATGCTCGATCCCGTTGAGCTGCCGGTGGCGGTGGGGAATTTCCAAGAGGAGACGGGCAGGGGGAATTTCCTCGAATCCGTCCGGAGGGTGAAGGAATGGATCGCGGCGGGGGACATATATCAGGTGAATGTCGCGCAGGCATTTACGGCGGAGGTGGTCGGGGAGGGTTCCTTGTTCGGGCTTTACGAAGTGCTGCGAGAGGCGAGCCCCGCTCCGATGGCCGCATGGATGGAACTGGATGGAAAGGAAGTCCTGAGCACCTCCCCTGAGCTTTTCCTGAGGATATCCGGAAACGGAGTTGAGACCCGCCCGATCAAGGGCACCCGGCCGCGCTTCCACGATCCGGATGAGGACAGGCGCTCCGCCGTGGAGCTCCAGACCTCGCCGAAGGAGGTGGCGGAGCTGGTGATGATCACGGATCTGCTGCGGAACGATCTTGGACAGGTCTGCGAATTCGGCAGTGTGGAGGTGACCCGGATGCTCCAGTTGGAAAGCCTGGCGCAGGTGCATCACCTCGTTTCAACGGTGAGAGGGACGCTCCGCGAAAATGAAGATGACATCTCCGCCCTTGCCGCCTGTTTCCCCGGCGGCAGCATCACCGGTGCACCGAAAAAGCGGGCCATGGAGATCATCGCGGAATTGGAGGGCAGGCCTCGCGGGATTTATTGCGGCGCGATCGGCTGGCTCGGGTTCAACGGCGAGAGCCAGTTCAGCATCGCCATCCGGACGCTGGTGCGGGAGGGCGGGAAACTCCGCTACCATGTCGGCGCTGGCATCGTCGCGGATTCCGTGCCCGAGGAGGAATACGAGGAAACCATGCAGAAAGGTGAGGGTATCCGTCTGGGGATTGCGAGATGGCGGGCAGGAAAATGACCGTGAAGTAGAACGCCGGGAACCCCGGGCTGCTGGTATTCTTCATTTCCAGATCTAACAGAAAATGCCGGATATTGTAGCGGAGTGCTGCTGCCTGGTTACTCGCTTTTCCAAAGCCCACCCAAAAAGCTACGGATAAGAACCGCAGCAGCCTGCTGCGCTCTCACGCAAACACGCCCTGCACCGCTTTCCCCACACCATCCTTGGTGGCGTAGAAAGGGCGGCTTTCGATATCGTATTCTGTCTTCGGGCTGATTCCCATTGCGGTGAAGATCGTGGCGTGGAGATCCTCGATGCTCACGGGATTCTCGACCGCAAGGCACGGACGCTCGTTGGCGGTTGAGCCGTAGAGGAAACCTTTTTTCATGCCGCCGCCAAACATGACCACCGACGATCCGCCGGTGAAATGGCGATGGAGGCCATAGTGTTTCATTTCCTTGAGCACGTCCGTAGCGGCACGGGACTGGTCTTTCGCGGTGGAGCCGGGAACTCCCTCGATCATCATGTCGCGGCTGAACTCGCTGGCGATGATCACCAGGGTGCGGTCAAGCATCCCCCGCTCTTCCAGATCCTTGATCAGGCGTGCGATGGGGCGGTCGATCTCTTTCTTCATGTTCTCCGCCGTGGTGTGGCCGTTCTCGTGGGTGTCCCAGTTGAGGAAAGGCACATATTCGGTGGTCACCTCGACAAAGCGGGCGCCGTTCTCCACAAGCCGCCGTGCAAGCAGGCAGCCCTGTCCGAATTTCCCGGTGTTGTATTCGTCAAAAACCTCTTTCTTCTCGGTGGAAAGGTCAAAGGCCTCGCGCTCCTTGGAGCCGAGCAGGCGGTGGGCGTTGTCCATGGAGCGGAGCATGGATTCCTGATGGTAATCGCTGAGTTCATGGGATTTCGGCGAGTTTTTCAGGAGTCCCTCTAGAGCCTTGTAGCGCTTCGCGAAACGGTCCGGAGACATGCCGCCGGGAGGCTTGACCGCCTGCGAAGCCAACTCGGGAAAAGGCAGGTTCATAGGGCCGAACTCGCTGCCGAAGAATCCGCCGGTTGTGAAGGCCTTGAGCTCCTCGCTCTCACCGACGCCTTCGAGGCGCTGGCCGATGTTGATGAAGGCCGGCATGACCTCGTTGCGCCCGCCGAGCACTTTCGCCATCCATGCGCCGATGTGCGGTGCGGCGACTGTCTGCGGCGGGACATATCCGGTATGCCAGTGATATTGGTGGCGGGAGTGCAGGATGCTGCCGAGATCCTGCTGAAAGTGGGAGCGGATCAGGGTCGCGCGATCCATGACGCCGGCGATATTTTCAAGACCTTGGCAGATCTTTATGTTGTCCACTGCGGTATCGATGGCCGGAAAGGTGCTGATGATTTTCTCGACCGGAGTGCCGACCTCATAGGGCAGGTAGGCCTTGGGATCGAAGGTTTCCGGCGCAGCCATCCCGCCGGCCATCCAGAGCAGGATGCAGGAATCTGCGGTCGCCGCCGGGTGGATGGATTTTCTCTCAGCCGCCATGGATCGCGGAGCACCGGCGAGGAAGGTCGCCGCCGTGCTTGCCCCGAGGGCACGTAGGAAATTGCGGCGGGTCTGCTCCGGGAGGGCTTCGTTGTACCAATCGGGATTCATGGGGTCAGTTGATGTAATGGAATTCGGGGAGCATGAAGACGGACCAGAGGAAATCCTCGATGTCTTCGGTGGAAGGTTTTTCGCCGATCATGGAAAGCGAGATTGCCATCTCCTCGGTGGTGGGTTCACGGGAAACGGAAGCACGGAAAACCTTCGGGATCAAATCCTTCGGATCGCCCGCCGTGCCAATTTTCACGGCCCCATCCCGGATCAACCCGGCGAGTTCGGGGCCGTTGGAAAGGTTGATGGCCTCCAGGGTGGTGACCGAATCGGGGCGTGAGGTGACGACCTGGTCGCGGTTCGGGCGACCCAATGCGGCCTGAAGCGAATCACGTTTCCCGAAGGCGGTCCGGATCGGGCGATCATCCCATTTTTTCAGGCCGTGGGCCTTCATCACCACGTTGAGTTGCCCGCCTGCCCCGCCATCCTTGAAAGCTGCGCCATCCGCCTTAGCCCAGACTCCTGTGACTGAGCGGATGGAATCGAGGAATTGCTCCGCCGTCATCCGCTTGCGGACAGGGCCCTGAAAAACGTAAGGCGCGTTCTCGTCCTCCCGGATGTCGGCACGCGACTGATAGGTCCGGGATGTTGTGATGAGGCGCAGCACCGCTTTCACGTCATAGCCGGACTCGACGAGATGGTTCGCCAGAAAATCGAGGAGGTCTTCGTTCCATGGAGCTGTGTTCATCGCATCGACGGGATGGACGATTCCGCGGCCCATCAGTTGCGCCCAGAGGCGGTTCACGATGGTGCGTTGCATCCTGCCGTTCTCGGGATGGGTCATGAGATCGGCGAGCTGTTTCAGGCGCTCGTCGCGGGGCTTTTTCGCATCGACCTGCCCGAGTTCCGGGAAAAGCCAGGCAGCCACCGCCATCTCGCCGGTGGGTTTGTCGCAACGCTCGAGTTCCAGCGGCGTTTCCGAATAGATCGCGGCGAGACCATACGCTTCCTTGAGCGTCCAGCGGTCGATGAAGCTGTCGTGGCAGGAGGCACACTTCATGTTGATCCCGAGGAACACCTGGGAAACGTTTTGCGAGAACTGGATCTGCGTCGTCTGGCTGGCATTCACCTCGCCGCGCCATGTGATCCCGTCGATGAAGCCGCGCGACTCCTTGGTGGGCGCGACAAGATCCCGCACGAACTGATCGAAGGGCTTGTTCTCCACCAGCGCAGGATAGAGCCATGAGGTCACCTGCTGGCGACCGCCGGTGATGAAGCCGGTTCCGCCGTAATCGTTGCGCAGGAGATCGTTCCAAAAAGTCATCCAATGCTCCGCATAGCCCTGCTTGTCAGCCAGCAGCCGGTCAACAACCGCCGCCCTGTCCAGCGGCTTCCCGGGTGAAATCATTGCAACAAGATCCGGCGACGGAGGAAGGCCGATCAGGTCTTCGGAAACCCTGCGGAGAAACGTCGAATCATCGGCGGCACCCTGGAACTTGATGTCGTTGGCCTTGAAATGCTTCGCCACGATCAGGTCGATCGGGTTCGCGCCCTTGGGGCCTGCGGGGAGTTTCACCTTGCGGGGCTTGAGGGGCGGCTCGTAGCGGTCCTTTGCAAAAGTGAATCCCTCCTCCCACGGCAAATCCGCAGCGATCCAGCGCCTGAGAACATCGATCTCCGCTGAGCTCAGCGGTGCCTTCTTTTTCCCCGGAGGCGGCATCCTGTCATCGGGATCCTCGGCGGTCAGCACCTCGATCATCAGGGAGATGTCAGGATTACCGGGTTCGAGCACATCCGCCTCAAGCACGAGTTCGCGGGTATTCATCGAAAGCCCGCCCTTGGATTCATCGCCGCCATGGCATTCCACGCAGTGTTTCTCAAGGAGGGGAACCACTTCATGGGCGAAATCCAACGCCGCACCCAGCGGAAGCAGGGATGCAAGGAAGGCGATGGTGTGAACTGTCGTGCTGCGCATGTTTCTGTCCTTTTTCATGGAGGCGGAAAGTCCCACCGTCAATCTTCTGGGGATAGTTTACCGTCCAGACCGACCGAACTTTTCATGGAAACGGCAATGACAAACCCCTTTCCCTCATCGGCGGCGAAGCCGCCGGGGAGCGCACGCGCCGCCGCGTGCTCCGGGCTGCGCCCCCGCTGCCCGGTAGGCTGGAGACAGGGGCTGGTTCCGGCTTGGGAAGGGTTGTTCCGCACGATCCGGAAGTGCGGGCCGCGATTCCGGCGAGGGCGCCGGAATCAGCACGCGGCGGCGCGTGCGGTCCCCATCTCTGCTGCTCCCGCAGCATTTGCCTGGCGACCTATCTGAAACGCGGATTCACGGTTTTCCAGCAAACCGCTTCGCAAGGATCCCTTTCCTGAAGCCGAAGATGCGCTCAAGCTTCGGCCTGACGAAGAGGCCGTGGCCGATCTCCCCGAAGGGCCAAAACGGTAGCGCGTAGTGGACGAGGTCTTTCATCAGCACGCCGCCGTCCTTTTCCTCAAAGGTATGGAGGTGGTGCCAGAACTTGTATGGGCCGAAGCGCTGCTCATCGGCGAAGGATTCGCGCTCGCGGACGGATTTGATTTCCGTGACCCACGGCAACCACACGCCGGGAATGATCTTGACCCGGTATTCGATGATCTGCCCCTCATACATTTTCTCTCCCGGCTGATAGACGATTTTAAAACCGAGATCGGAGGGCGTGATCTCATCGAGGTTGCCGGGGGATGAGAAGAAATCCCATGCCTCGGCGAGAGTGATGGGAAGGAACTGTTCCTGGGAGAGGGTGTGGATCATGATCGTGGCGGCGGATTGCATCCGCCATGCCATAAGTAGCACAAGGCATGGCGGATGCAATTTGAGGGATGAATGTAAATTTCCTGTCCCTCCATCTCCGCTGCGCTCCGGTTGCCGCCACTTCAAAGCTTCCTCACCGTAACCGTCACACTCTGCTCCGTCCCATCGCGGGTGTCCGTGACGATGAAGGTGTGGCTGCCGGGAACCAGGTGCGCGACATCGCTTTCGATCACCAGCGTTTCACAAGACCATGTGACGAATGCAGGAAGGTTTGTCACCAACCGGAGTTTCGAATTGTTGCCGGGAATTTCCGGATCGAGGAGGATCGTGGTGTTGTTGCGCGGGCTGCGGATCTGGAGCGGGATGTTGTTTTCGGCCTCATCGTCCATCGCGAGTTCGTGGCGGCGGAGATTCTTCTCACTGGCGAACCAATCGCCATAAATCGGCGGGAGCATGGCGCGGCCATGGGGATCGAAATCGGATGCCGGGGCGGCAGGGATGCCGGTGGAGGGCGGGATCCATTCTGTGACCGAAAATTTCGGATCCACGCCGTCCAACATCCCCTTCCCGTTGCGAATATCAATTTCCACAATCCGTCCGCCACCGGGGCGCGGATACCATGTCGGGATTTTTTCCCGATGCGCCCTGACGAGGCTGCGGTGGAAAATGGCACCGGCACCGGAGACACCGGAAAGACCTTTCATCGGCTCGTTCTCAAAATTCCCAGCCCACACGCCGACGGTGAATTCCGGGGTGAAGCCGATGCACCAGTTGTCGCGGAAATCGGAGGACGTGCCGGTCTTGACCGCGCAGCGGAACGGAAGATCCAGCGGGCCACCGGTGGAGAACGCAGGTGCCCGGGCCGCCTTGTCGGAGAGGATGTCCGCGATGAGCCATGCGTTGACCGTTTCAATGGGATGTTTCCCGGCGGGGATTTCCTCGTCCATGAAAAGGCGGGTGGGGAGAAATTTCCCCTGCCGGGCGAGGGTCGCATAGGCGTTTGTCAGATCGAGCAGTTTCACCGGGGCGTTGCCAAGCGTGAGGCCGAGGCCATAGGTGACGGCGGGCGATGTGAGGCTGGAAATGCCGAGTTCGCTGAGGAAACGGTGGAGTTTTTCCGGCCCGCCCAGTTCATTGAGTTCGCGCAGCGCAGGGACATTGAGCGAGCACGCAAGCGCCTGCCGTATCGTCACCGGGCCGCGGTAACGCCTGTCGTAGTTTTCCGGGAGCTGGAGGCCCTGCTCGGTGAGGAGGGTGGTCGGGATGTCGGCGATGACGGTGGCTGGCAGGTGCCCGAGGTGGCGGAAGCCGAGGATGTAGGTGAAAGGCTTGAGGGTGGAGCCGGGCGAGCGCGGGGTGAGCGCGCCGTGGAGCTGGCCGCCGCGAGTATCATCCCAATCGGCGGAGGAAACCATCGCGAGGATGTCTCCGGTGGGGTTGTCGATGACCACGACGGCGGCATGGCGGAGATTGGATGATTTCAGCTTCGCCGTCTCCTCGCGGACGATGCGCTCGATGTCCTGCTGGAGTGGGAGATCGAGGGTCGAGCGGGCGCGTGAGCCGGGGATGCGGTTCAGCCACGGTGCGGCATGGGACTCCCTGAGCGGACGGAGATTGAGAGGCTCGGCGCGGGCCAGCGCAATTTCGGAAGCACCGTATTTCCCCGTGAGGGCGAGGCGATCCAGCACGATTTCCCGGCGGGCTTTCGCATTGTTGGGATTGCGGACCGGGTTCAGCCGCGAGGGTGCCTGGGGCAGGCCGGCGAGCAATGCACACTCGCCGAGGGAGAGATCCGTAAGCGGCTTTTGGAAATAGAAACGCGCTGCCTCCGTGGGGCTGATGCGGAGATTTCCATAATCAAGGCGGGCAAAATATCCCTCAAGGACGCGATCCTTTTCCCAGCTCATCTCAAGCCGCCGCGCAATCATCGCCTCACGGAATTTCGTGGCGAGGTTGCGCGGAGCGGGAGGGGATGAGATTTTCGCAAGCTGCTGGGTGACGGTGGAAGCGCCGGATACCACCCGCCGGTTTCTCAGGAAATCGAAGGCCGAGCGGGCGGTGGCCAGCAGGTCGATCCCATGGTGGCTGTAAAAACGCTTGTCCTCGGCGGCGAGCGTGCAGTCGATGATGGCTTGCGGGATTTCGGAAAGCGCCACCGGCGCGGAGCGGGTGAAGTCATCCGAGGTGAGGTGGCGGATCGGCTTGCCGTTCCGGTCCAGCAGCACGGGCGAGGCGGCAGGGTCGCCGGAAAGGCTTGCCGGCAGATCGAAGGCCCAGGGGAGGGCGAACCAGGCGATTGCTGCGGCGAGCGTGGCTGCGAGAAGAAACGCCGCAGGTCGCCTCCAGCGGCGCTTGCGGGTCGGTCTCCCTTCTTCCGTTTGCACGCCCAAATCACTAGAGCGAAACCGCCCGGGGTGCAGTTTTTTTCGGTAAAATGAAGTTCCGTGATTTTTCCCTTGGAAGAACCTGCGGTTTCGTTCCGTAATCTGGCCGCATGAAAATGAAAATCATCCTCTGCGGCATCGCCGCCACCCTGATACTCGTCCAGCCATCCAAGGCCGAAGAAGAGCACACCGCGCTTGGCAAGCAAATGGAGACCATGAACGACGCCTACAAGGCGATGCGCCGCGAGGAAGACCCGGCAAAGGGCGCGGCTCTCGCCCGCGAGGCGCAGGACGCGATGGTCAAGGCCATCGTTGAAGTGCCGGAACTCGTCAAAGCGATGCCCGAGGGTCCTGAAAAAGCCAAGGCATCCGCCGGATACCGCAAGATGATGGGTGGCCTCATCGCCACCCTCGCCGATATGGAAATCGCCTTCCTCGATGGCGACCTCGCCAAGGTCAAGGAGATCGTCGAGACCATGCGCGACACCAAGAAGGAAGGGCACAAGAAGTTCATGAAAGAGGACGAGTGATCCCATTTCCCCGCCTTATTCCAGAATCAAAGACCCGCCGGAGCGCTCCGGCGGGTTTTTTCGTGGGTAGGGACGGTCTTTCGGAGAGACCGTCCCTGCCTTTGATATGGACGGGGACAAGGGGTGAGGACAGCTCGGATGTTGAATGGCGATCCAGCACACAGATCCGGACGGCTCGGAACGCACTGCTGCTGGTAGCAGCTCCGCCACCCCCGTGAAGCGCATGCCGCATGGCCGAAGGCAAAGACCGTCCCTGCCCTGCCTGCGGCAAAAAAAGACCCCGCAGGCTCACGGGGAGCCTGCGGGGTTGATTGATTTCTGATACCTGACTCCTGACTCCCGATCTCAGCGCCTGCGGCGGAGCAGGGCGAGGACGCCGATTGCGCCGAGGAGGGCGGTGTTTGGCTCGGGGATGACGGTGTAGTTGAGGATCACGTCCTGGCCGGACTGGCTCAGCGAGAAGCTGTTTCCGGTACGGCTCGTATCGAATGCGTTACTTCCGCTGTCCAGCCAATTGGCGGTCGTGAGCCCGAAATTAGCGAAGTTTGTAGTGGTTCCAGTCACATCATAGAGTGTCCAGCTTTGATCCGTGTCCCACAAACTGTCAGCCCACAGGACGGTGCTGCCCACACCCGCGAAGAGCAGATTGAGCGTGGTCGCTCCCGTGAAAGCGAGGTTGCCGCCGACCAGGATCTGGTCATAGTTCGCGTTGGGATTAGCAGCGTTGGTGGTGGTGTTGTCACCGAGCTCCCAGTTCACGATGGATGCCCCGCCGCTGTAGGTGAGGTCGGCACCGTAGGTCTGGATGCCGGGCGAGTTGCCGGGATTGTGGGTGCCCAGGATGTTCGCATTGCCCGCGATGGTGCCTGTGCCGCTTACGGTGGTGCTGGCGTTGGCGAGCAAGGTGCCATTGAGCGTTCCATTGACGACGAGATTGGCAGTGTTATTGACGGTGACGGCGGATCCAGCGGCTGTGCTTCCGCCAGCTCCGATCTCAAGGGTGCCCGCGCTTACCGTGGTGGCGCCGGTGTAGGTGTTGACCTGATCCAAGGTCAGGGCGTTAGATCCGAGTTTCGTCAAACCAAGAGTGGAACCAAGGTTGGTGGTGGTGAACGCCGTCCACTGGGTGAGGTTGCCGTTGGTG